>ERZ773259.352-NODE-352-length-51238-cov-6.174452_pt1 | contig 51238 bp, 60 predicted proteins | sample MGYA00511961_ERZ773259 | MGnify/ENA primary metagenome ERZ773259 (study PRJEB29015, sample SAMEA2737775) | human gut metagenome | biome: human gut; feature: human-associated habitat; material: faeces | place: China | collected 2012 ...
ACATATAAATTTGGTGATGATCGCTCTTCGAATACAGAATCAGAATTTAGCTGCGCAATTGAGCTGTGCGCATCAGCAATCCCTTGCTCCATATGATTAAAATTTTCCGCACTAAGCGGTGTGCTTCCTTTTACCCATGTTTTCTTTGTGTATGCCATTTTTTATCTCCTTTCATTTAACAGCAATAAATCTGATCTTCGCTGTTACTGCAGCAATAAATCATCTGCCCTTTTACAAGCTCTGCTGTTACATATTTTGTTGTTCCATCTAATTGTGTTAATACAAGAGTTGTTCCACTTGCAGAAATTCCTGTAATCGCCTTATTCGCGTCTGTCTGTTTTGCAGCCGTATAACCTAACGCTGTGTTTACGTTTGATGCGGTCATTTCTCCTCTAATTGTCGCACTGGATTTATTCTCAACATTGCCTAATCCTACTTGAGACTTTGTAACTCCGTGAGGATTGCTCTTGTTTCCTGTGTGCTTTATAAGGTTTGTATTTAAAACTTTTCCTTGTGCAGCGCTGAGTGATTGGTCTGTCGCATCAGATGTTAAATTGTTCTGAACACCACGCCATGTATTAGTATCAGTAAATACTGCGTTACTTGGAACTGATTTACCCAAGGTATAAGAACAGACTGATGGTTTTCCGTTACTGAAAAAAATAGGTTGTGTTGCTGATCCTGCTGACGTATCTAGCTTAGAAGCAACACCTGCACTATTAGCAATAGCTACAGTTCCACCATCACTAGACTTTAGAGTTGCAGATGGCTCTGTGCTTTCTTTTGTACTATTGTTATAAAGTGTTATGCCAGAGTTTCTTGTATTAATGCTACTCTCAGATAATATTTCAAACTGTATCCTTCCATATCGAGTAGTACCTTTATACACGTATACCGTATAAGTCATTCCATTTATAACTATTTTTATATCATCAACAGCAAAGCCGTTTCTAATAAGCCATTTTGCAACTGGACACCAGATTGATGTATTATCTGAGCGAATTTGCAAACTGAATATTCCTGTTTTATAGCTTTCGTATGTAGACGTTACTGCAAAAATAATATTACTGTCTCCATATCCATGCATTGTCTGGGAAGCCACTTTATACCATCCATTTGTATTTGCATCATCACTCCCGACAAAACAAGTTTTTCGGACTACTGTATTTATAGAAATATTAGAGCTTCCATCGAAAACTGCTGACCCAGAAACATCTCCAGTTAATGAGATATTTCTTGCAGTAGCTATTTTTTTAGCTGCTCCTGCGGTTGCGTTACTTATGTATGCTTTTATTTTACTCCATAGTTTTAACAATCCTTGTTCATCTAAAAAATTTGCCATTTAAACACCAACCTTTATGTAAGATTTGTATCCATCCATGTGTTCGTAATTGCAGAGATCTGAAATTTTTCCCCTAGTGCATCCCACGCTTTTCCGTTCCATGCAACATTCATCCCCGCGGCTCCATAAGATGATGCCGCAACAATATCATAAACATCTCCTGTTGTTTGTCCAGATGTGGGTAATTTATCTTCTGTTGCCACGGATCCTCTATATTTATACACGCCAGTAATATCGGATTTTTTGGCGTACATATTAGATAACGCTGTAGCACTCGGAAGGTTGTCTAATTTTATTTTATCATCTTTTGACATAACGCCATTTCTGCTAGTAGTGGCAACATCTAATTCCGTATAAACATCTATAAGTGTCGCGTCTCCATCTCTTCTTCCTAATGCAATTCCTGCACCTCCGTTTTTTAAGTCTGCGTTAAAAATTTCTATTTCTCTCCATCCTGTATCACTTAACATTGTAAGCCCTGAATGGTCTTTCGCTTGGGGAGCTGGAACAAGACCACGTGTGCCATCGACCGTATTTGTTGCAAACCCAAAATCTTTATAGGTTGTATTATTATCTTCACCCCAAACAGCCGTACCATCCGCTGACCATCTTAAGATTTGCCCTGAGCTACCGCCGCTTGGTATATGCTTGTTACCAGAAGATGTAGGATGGACATATTTATTTGCACCATCCACGATCCCTGCGAGCTTTGTTTTTTCTGCTGTTGTATAGTCATTCGTAGACAGCCCCTTACCATCTACTTTATCAACTTTGTTTTTTATCGCATCTGTAATCTTTGCTTTAATCTTCTGCCAGAGATATAAGACCCCATCAGAATCAAGATAATTTTTATCTGCCATTTTCCCTCCTGTTTTAATTTAATAATCCTTCTAGTGTTTCATTTGTGATAGGTTCCATGTTGTTCCCTGATATGTTGTACATTTCTGTACGGACTTCGTTTATTTTTGTTTCTAGATTTTGTGACGATTGCACTTGTTTGTCTGTCAATGTACTGATTGTTCTTCCTAGTGTAATCTTATTGTTTGCTGGGTTCTCTAAATCCAATTCATATTTACTTACAAGATAATAAGTGTCTGGATTTCCAAACGTACTCATAATTCCATGCTGCGTTGATACGCAAGGAACCAGATCACCCAGCCTGATCGAATTAATATCAATATCTACCATATGCAGATCTACTGCTGTCAACTCAATCGTAATTGCAAGGTTAATACATTTTTGCAAATATTTCTTTGATTCAGCTAGCAGCGTGTCTGGATCAGAAATTTCCGGAAAATCAACCTTGTCAAAAATCCAACCGTAAAGATTGACGGCACTCTGATCATAAATATAATCTGTTCCATTGTGCCCGTTTGCCGCTTTAATATCGACATTTTTATTATCAACAACTGCTCCCAGCGGGATGATTGCTGTTTTAATATCTTCTGCCTTCGAATACTTCTTTAGATCAAGCAGATTCTCTCCAAAACGGATCACTTGATTACTTACTTTCCCATATTGCTTTACGTAGTCAAGATATCTGATTCCGTTTTCATGCCTTACTCGAAGATAGCCGTCGTATTTACCTAAAAAATTAGAACCAAGAAAATCCCATGTCTTTTCATAGTTCGTAGACAATTTTGTAATGGTTACGCTATCTATATCGATTACTCCAATTGTAAAACGCTTTGCTTCTTCTACCTGCGCATTATGTTCTTCAATCAATCTCTTGAATATTTCAATATTCGTATCTGCCTGACCTATTTCTGTTGTTTCAGTACCATAATCATGCGCACGTTGTACTGAATCTAACAAAAAAGCAAGCTCCCCTTCACAGGAAATCTGCCCTGTGTTTTGAAAATCTTTTTCATCCGTTAAACTTCTTCCGGAAAATAACAGCTCATCATCTTCATAAACATTGATTTGAGATTTTAATTTATTGATATCATTCACATGCGGATGTGTTTGTAATAATCCAAAATCAAGATTTCCTGTTTTGTTCAATTCTAGAGATATTTTGGGCGTTAACACCTGATAGTCTGGATCTCTAATATCATGCAGCACTTTTCCATCACATAATATTCTATACATTTACAAGCTACCTCCTCGATAATCAACAGATATTGCTCCATTCCCTTTAAACATCAGGATATTATCTCCTTCAGTTAACCAGATATCAAACACTTTACTTTTCCCTTTTGGCAAATTATAAGATACACCATTATAAATAACTTCCATAGGAGAATCACATTCGATTGTAGGAATAATTCGCTTCCGCCTTCCTGGAATACATAACTCATACTCACCAGAAACTTTAATATCTTTATATTCACGAATGATGTCAGTTTCAAAATTGAATGTATCAAATACCCAATCTTCTAAAGAGGAGCACCTTTCATACTTATACGGATCAACATCACCTGAAATAACAAGCTTACCATTTAAACGATCCGTCTTTTCTACATCGATTGTTAGTCTACCAATATAATAAAAACTAGGATCCGTATCAAGTATGACCTTCTTTTTCTGACCTGCTAGATAATTTGCTATATTAGAAATCATAGGACCCCATTCAAAAAAGTCTTCATCCGAAGTCTCAAATTCCAGCGAAATACTTCGATTTTTATACTTCACGTCTCCGCCTGTCACAGCCTCTGTAATATCAAGCACTCCGTCTGCCCCAGGAATATCTTGTTCGTACGTTTTTGCCTCTGGAAAACCAAGAGTGATCGCAGTCCATCCAAGATTCCAATCTTTTAATGTATGTTTATCTCCAATTGTGACTCCTAATGTTCCTGGCATCTTATACACCTCCTCTTGATTTTCTTGTTGCTCTTGTACTTAACTCTGTGTCCATGTAAGGGGCGATTACTCTTGTAATCTCTCGACCATCAACGATTAATGGAACCTCTATTCTTTGTGGACCGGTACAAACAACAGATTGACCGTTTTCTGAATTTTCTCTCTGCATTACTGGTTGCATTCTGGTCGTGATCGTCTGCATTTGAAGATTGATTGCATCTTGCATTCTAGACTGTATATCTTGGACGTTTAATTTTGCTTTTGCGAATTTCTGGACCATCTTTTCAGAGATATTTCCCATCTGTTTGTATAGATCAGGAGCTTCTTTCTCGTGACCTTTGATCGCACCTTTAATGTCATATGAACCAATCTTGGAAAATTCCCTTGATGGTGACTTGATTTTAAGTGTATCTTTTGCAGTTTTGATGATTCCTTTACAAATCTTTTTCATTGACTTGTTTAGGTTTCTAGTCTCGCTTTCCATACCAGATGTCAATCCTTTTGCAATATTGACTCCGGCCTGTTCCATTTCCTTTTGCAAGGCTCTTGTTACGTCATTCATTTCCTTTTCGTAATTTGCCTGCAATTTAGCTAGATCATCAGAATAGAAATTTTCTGAAAATGACTTGGACATACTTTGCTGCTTATTCCACTTTTCGACATAAGCGTTTTGCTCTACCTCAGACATGTTCTGGAACCATGCCATGTAGGCATTCGCTTGATCCATATCCATTCCAAGAATCTTGTCCATCATAGATTCAGGTATCTTGTTTTCTAGAGCTTTCAGGTTCTTTTGATATTTCTCAATATCCATGATATTTTGATCAAGATCGTAAACATTTCCCCATGACTGCTGTTTGTCAGTTAGGCTATCCATCTTGCTCTTAATATTGTTATAAGCAGTCTGATATTCATCAGATAAGTCTTGAAGTTTTTCCTGGGCAATCTTATTTAAGCGATTTGCTTCTTTTTCAAAAGCATCATTATAAGCCGCTGCCGTCTTTTCTCCTGCGATCTTTAATTTCTTTTCTTCTGCATTATTCTTAGCTTTAAGATTCTTAAGTTGCTTTTTAAGTTTTGCCTTTGCTTTCTTATTTTCTTTCTTGCTTCCTAACTTGTCGATCTTATCCTGAAGCTTCTGCTCTTCTTTATCATGCTTTGAAGATACTTTACTTATCTGCTGATCGATGATCTCCTGTACTGTCTCAGATGATCTTGATTTCGCAGTATTTAATGCTTCGGATATTCCAGACACAAGGTTGTTTCCGATGTCAGAATAATTACCTTTCTTTGATGCACTCTTAGCTGCAGATAATGCTTCATCGACAGATAGTTTCATCTCTGCATTAAGTTCTTTCTGCCCTTCCTTAACACCTCGTACAACACCTGCAGGAATATTCTTTCCAATCGCATCTTTATATACCTTTGATGGAGAATGGATATCTAAAGCTTTCGCTGTTGCAACTACAGATGTATTTGCCATTTCTCTAGAAGCATCCTCTACGTCACTTGTGTATTTTCTGATACCAGAAGCCATACCGAGCGGCATCCATTTACCTACATCATCCCGCATAACGCGAGATGGGGAGTGAATCTTACCTTCTGCTTTTGCGGCTGCAACTGCTGCTCTTACTGCTTCTCTTGCGGCTGATGATACAGCACCAGAGTTTGATCTGATACCAGATGCTAATCCAAGAGATAAATTACCACCAACAGATACAAAAGAAGAATGTTGACTACTTGCACCAGCTGATCCAGCTTTTGCTACTTTACTTCCAGCTGATTTTGCAGTTCCTGACTTTCCTGTAATTCCTTTTGAAAATTCAGTTCCAATTTTGCCACCCGATGTCTTTGCTTTATTAGCACCAGACGCTAAACTTGTTGCTGTTGTTTTACTGATCTTATCTGCAGCAGATTTTACTTTTCCTGATCCTTTTGAAAAAGAAGATAAATAACTGTTAAACGACTGAACTCCTGCACTAGAGTTATTTGTAGCTGTAATCTTACTTGCTTTCTTGATAGCTGTACTATTTTTCTTGACTTTTGTTGCTGCTTTGCTTGTGCTTGTAGCAATAACATCAAACGAACTTGCTGCAGCAGAGTTATCTACTTTCCCAATTTTTAAGCTATTTTTTAACTTACTCGTTTGCGTTTTAGCTTTTTTTGCAGTACTATCAATTGCCTTTGTGATTCCAAAAGTGTTCTGATCACTAGATAAATCTATTTTAGTTAACTGTTTAATGGCATCTTGTACTGATGTTTTTCCTTGTGCTACTTTTGTTGCAAGTTCTGTCGGGATTTTGGATCCGTCAATCCCTGCCTGATTAATCGCTGTTTGGAAAGATATCATTCGGCTCATTGCCGCTGCTGCCTCTTTTGGCTTACCACTTCCAGATGTAATTGCATTTGCCAGATAATCAGGTACTTGTACACCACCTTGTTGTGCTTTTGCCTTTAAATCTTCAAAAGTAACAAGATTCTTTACTGCTTGCACAGAAGTCGGTACTGCATACTGTCCTGAACTGATTCCTTGCGCAACACTATCTGGCACTTTAACACCAGCATCTTTCGCTTTTTGGATCAAGTCTGTCCAATTAATTGCATTCTGCATCTGTTTTGCTGCACTCTTAAATGAGATAGAGCCATCTGCGATACCTTTTGACAGATACTGTGGAATCTTCATTCCTTGTTCTTGCATCTTGGAAAGTTCATTGGAATTAATCAAATTATCTAACTTAATCAAACTCTTTAATTCTTTTCCAGATGTTGGATTGGCATAAACTCCCTGCTTGATGCCTTCTCCAATAGATTTCGGAATATCGCTTGCCTTGATCTTTGCTTCTTTCGCTAGATCATCCAGGGATTTTAGATAAGCTGTATAGTTTTCTTGTGCTGTGTATTTATCTGTATATACCTTTAATTCTTTTTGCGCTGCATTTAGATTCTTACCACTTTGCTTTACAGCCTCATCAGCTGACTTCATTGCATCATAATATTTTGCTACATCATTTGCGGCCTTTCTATATTCATCACTGCTTGTTGTTATTTTCCCTTGGTTAACTTTTGCTGTTACCTGTTTCATTTTTTCAACAGCAGCATTATATTTATTTGTCGCTTCCGTCTTTTTCTTTATTGCTTTTTCATTTTCAATATCAGCTTTTGCTACTTTTGATGCAGCGCTTTCCATACCTTTCTGGTAAGCTTTCGCCATTGCTTGTTCTTTTAAAGCTTCGATATTCTTTTTGATCGCTGATGTGGATTTATTGAGCTTGTCTGCCTCTTTATCATATTCAAGATTCAATCCAGGTAATAAACTATTCAACTGTTTAACCACGCTTGCAATCTGTGCTTTTGTACCAGCTGTCTTGTGCTCTATCTTCATTAATTTTGTTAATTGTCGATAAAGATTATCAGCTTGAACACCATTCGCCCTTGTAGAATCGACATTTTTCTGATTCTCTGTGTGCAGATTCTTGATGGACGTTGCCATCTCTTTTTGTTTTTTCTCTAGCTTTTCACAAGATGATGCAAATTTATCTGCTTCTGTTTTGGCTCGTTTTTGAGTTAATGCATATGCTGCTACTCCTGCTGCTAATGCTCCAACTGCCACTACTGCAATTCCAACTGGTCCACCTAAGGCTGTACTTGCCGCCTTAAATGCTGCTGTTGCTGACGTAGCTTGGATTGTTTTACCAGTAAATAACTGAATTGCAGTCCCTAATAACTGAACTCCGATACTTGCCCCTTGTGTAACTGTAGATACAGTTCTAAAAGCTGTTACTACAGTCGTTACTGCCTTGTAGCCTTTAAATACAGTCAGTAAGCTAGCTGCAACTGGTAATGCAACTTCCATATTATTACCGACAAGTTTTGCCGCAGATCCTAATACTTTTAATCCACCGCCGCCAACACTTTTTGCTACTTTTCCAAGGTTCTGCACAGTATTTACTGCGCTCTTTGGCACAACCTCTTTGATCCCGCCCTTTTTTAATTTACTTGCTAACGCACTTACTTGAGTTGTTCCGACCTTAACTGCTTTTGTTAATGGCTCTTTAATATCTTCATAGATACCAATCCCAACTGCTTCTGCTGCCGAACCAAGTTCATATAACGCCCCTTGAAGATTGTTGTTCATTATATCAGCTTGCTTCTTGGCTGCTCCTGATGAATTATCGATTGCTTTCTGCAGCTTATTAAAATCTGAATCACTCGCACTTACAATTGCTAACAATCCGGACATTGCTTCCTGTCCTGCGATACTTGAAGCATAAGAAGCTTTCTGACTTTCTGTTAATCCAGAAAATTTTTCTCTCAATTCTGCCATCGTTTCACGAAGTGGCTTCATGGATCCATCAGCTTTTGTTGTGCTGATACCAAGCGCATTTAATGCTGTAGCTGCATCTTTCGGAGGTTTGACAAGTCGCGTAATGATAGATCTCAAAGATGTACCTGCTTGGCTTCCTTTGATTCCGGCATTCGCCATCAGTCCAATTGCTGTAGCTGTATCTTCGATACTATATTTCATGGATCCAGCCAATGGTGCAACATACTTAAAGGTTTCTCCCATCATTGCAACATTGGTGTTTGAACTACTTGATGCTTTTGCTAATACATCCGCAAAATGTCCAGATTGGTTTGCTTTTAATCCGAACGCTGTCATAGAATCAGTCACGATATCAGAAACTGTTCCGAGATCTTCCCCACTCGCTGCGGCAAGATTCATAACACCGGCCAAACCAGATACCATTTGATTTGTTTTCCATCCAGCCATTGCCATATATTTTAGCGCTGTTGCTGATTCTGTTGCAGAGAACTTTGTCGTGGCACCCATCTCTTTTGCTTTGTTAGATAATCTTTCTAGATCTTTTCCAGATGCTCCAGAGATCGCTTGAACCTCGCTCATTCCTGCTTCAAAGGATTTTCCTACATCAATCGTTTTCTTAGCTGCAGCAACAGAAGCAACGCCGATCGCGACCGCTGATTTCTTCATCAAACTTGACATTTTAGAGCATGCACTCTCTGTACTTGATACAGATTTCTGATTTGACTGCTCCCAAGACTCTTTTGTTTTATTAGAGCTCTGTTTTGCAGCATCTCCTACTTTTTTCTGTGACTGCTGCATTTTTGTTGATGCTGATTCAGTTCCTTTTGCCGCTGTATCTGCTCCTTGTTTTGCAGCTTGTCCGACTTTTGATGCTGAATCCTTGGCACTCCTCTCTACTTGCTTTCCTGCCTTTTCTGCTTCTTTTGCTACTTTATCAACACTTTTTTCTACTTGATCTGCTGCCTTGTCAATCTCTTGTCCTGCACTTTTAGAAGATGATTCAACTTCCTTTTTTAATTCGTTTAATCCTTTTTCTGCGCCTGAATTATCTAATTTTGTTTCTATTGTAACTGTTCCGTCTGCCATGTATACACCTCACCAAATAACTAAAAATCTAAAAGTTTCTAAGCTATTTGACGCCTTGGGTGCTCAACCACGCAGATCCAAGCCAACGCCTGTTCGCTTCTTAAATCACAATATCCCTGACAGATCACCACCATTTAGCAGTATCTGTGTTATCTCATCCTGTCTCTTCTTCTCTTCTTTACTAATCTCATCTGGAAGTGCATAGATCTTTTGCATCTCCCTGATCCTTTTTCTTTGCTCTTTATCAAAATTCTTTAATTCTGCACTTCGATATCCTATAATCTCACAAATCTTACAATCATCATGCAATGCACTAAACAATGACATAAACTTCCACCAATGCAAAAAATCAACCTCAAACAGATCTATCTTATAATCCTGCATAAACCCTGCATTGATATAATCAAAATCATGTTCAAAGCTGATCACCTTCTTTTTTGTCTTTGCTTTCGAAGTTTCTTCTTTTCCACACGAATAAAACCACAGCATCTTTTCCATTGCTTCTTCCAGATCATCTGGAATGTTATCTTTATAGAAAATCTTTAATGCATCATAATACTTTGCGTTCGTGATCGCATCTTTTTCATAGATCTCAACTTCCTGCATCATTTCTTTTGCAAAGTTCTTTTGATCTTCTGTGACTTCTTTTCCAAAGATAATTCCTTCTATGTTCATGATCGTTCGAAAGTCAGCATCAATCTCATATTTTTTACTCCCGATATCTACTGACACCGGGAGTTCTCTCCTGATCATTGTGCTCCTAACATTTCACTGATGTCATTTAGCGTCTTGTTATGTGCAGACAACTGTGCGTTTTTCACTTTGTAAAGCTTTTTCATTGCTTTTGTTCTCTCAGATAAGTCGTGTTTTGAAGTAAACATCTTATCTGATGCACCATTCCCAAACAGTTCATCAAAGAATTTACTTAAAACTTCTGATTCATATGCAATACCCTCTGGTCCGATCGTTCCATCTGTTGCATTCTTCTCTTCGTATTCTGTAAGTTCTTTCCACATTTCTTCTGTCGTATCATTGAATTTCTTTAACGTATCCGCATCCATGATATTAAATGCGAACTTTTCTCCATTCCAAATAAACATATATCTTACTCCTTAATTCCAATTTCAAGCTTCGCTTTCGTTTACTCCGTCGCTGAATCCGCTGTAAATGTTTTTGCCTTTGTGTCAAATTTACCCATAACAGGATCTCCTTTGTCGTGAAGTGTTCCATCAACCTGTAATTCTCCGTCATTATCAGAGAAACTTGAAATTTCAGCAGCTACGGTAAACTTACGTGCTTTGAATACTGTCCCAGTGGTATCTCCCTCTGCTTTTTCATCCAGATCAACGCGAACAAATTCTCGTTCTGCATCTGCTCCTGTTTTTCTCTCTTTACCAATACTGACCAGATCCTTGATAGCCTTTTCAGACGGAATCTGATCTGCAGTAAATCCGTGTTCACCTTCATAACTTGTAATAGAAGATGTAGATGATTTATCATTGATGTATTTTTTACTTGTTGTCTGTGCTCCAGGATCTTCATTTAACTCTGTGAAACCTGTTCCCATAAGTTCAAAGTTCTCTCCTACTTTTAAGTAAGAAGCTTCCTGGTAACGCTGTTTTACTGTCTTACTTGCTGTTTCTGACATGTTATATTCCTCCTAATTTTTGATAATAAATTAATTGGCACTGAATCTGGTACTGTGCTTTTGTTGCATCTGCGTTATACACATAACCATTTGTCAGTGCCTGTATTTTAATTGCTCTTTTTCCTTTATCCATCTCTGGAAGTTCTTGATTGATCGTGCATCGTTCTAACCAATCTGAAAAATCTTCATAAAACTCCGCTATGTCAATATTTTCTGCCACATCTGCACCGAAGTATTCACGGCTTGCCAGAACAAAATTAAAACAACGTTCTGTATCGCCGTTGATATATCTTTTTTTAATCGGTTGGGATGTAACAGATGCCTCGACCGCATAGCTTTTCGTATCCTCTGGAAGATGTTCCACGCCAACTAGATCATCAAATGTTGATAGTCCTGGATAATCCTGAATAAAGGCTCTTACACTTGCGATCACACTCATTCGGCTTTTCCTCCTACATAATCTGCAACAGACTGAACGATCTGATCTCCGTTATCTGCCCAACACCGCTTATCCCATTCTTTTCCACGCAATCCTTTTCCTTTATTTTCGTGATACTGCCTTTGAGCATAAGGTGTTATGTACTGAACAGAATCTTCATTCTCGATTGCTGTGTTTTTTAATGGACCATTTAAAAACGGAACATAAGGATCCATCTTCCTTCGTAGTTCTCCTGTAAAGAATCTTTGTGCTGGTCCATTCGTCTGTAATCCTCGTGTGACCAAAATCTGACTTGGTGAAAGTTCTATCTTCACTCTAGTTGCCATCTTAAGCACCTCCGATCTTCCAATGCTGCAAGTTTCCTCTTCGGTTATCAGAAAAAGACAATATCTTTCCTGTGTATTGTCTTTCTAAAAACTCTGATTCTTTTTCAAAGTCTTCTAACAACCCTTTTCCAAATAGATCGCCATTGTTAATCGTCCAATAATGAACTGCTTCTTCATCAGATAGTTTCTTATACTGATCTGCATCAATGTATTGCTTTCCTTGTGTATCGGCTGATAATGGGATGCGAATCTGATACAGATCAGCAGATTTAAGGCCCTGATCAGATACGTTTGTTACCTGTTTTGTGTAGAAACTAACACCTCTGATCTGAGTCTTTAAGTAAACAGTCCGTGCTGTCTTTTTATTTACACCACGCTTGTTATAGATCGTCAGATCTGCATTTGTCATCATACGGACCACACCCCCTGTATAAGAGACCTGTATGTGCAAGATAAGGATACGCCGCTTTCTTACAACGGTGCTCCACAGTGCCTGTTGTTTTGCTCTGACTCGTCACAAAACTTACACTGTATCCATCGTTGTTCTCACTTGCGATCTCCCTTCCTGCATCATCTTTTCTCATTCTATCCTGATACATTACATCTGCCACTGCACATGTGGCCAAGCTTACTTCTTCTGGAATTTCTGTCATATCATCGACTCTGGAAAATGTAAGAAACTTCACAAAGATACTCGCCTTTAAGACCATACTAGGGAAAGCTTTCTCCGGTATGATCTCGCCATGAAATGTATTTTCATAAAAATCCCTGTCTGCATATTCCACCATACCGGATCACCGCCTATCCTCTGGAAATGATTCTTGCAATTGGAATTGCTTTATGATCGATTACTTTCTTATCTTGACCAGTTTTTCCGTTGTTGACAAGTTCCCAGTTAGATCCATCTGCAAGTTCTGCGTCTGTTGGCGAATTTGTAGCCTGTTTTTTCTTTGTATAAGAAATTCCATATGGGGCAAATACTTTTCTCTGTCTCATAAACAATGTATCCTCCCCACCATTTTTCATTGGATTACGATACATTTCATATGGGACTTTTGCACCAATGTCTTCGTAATCAAATGCTCCATCTCCTAATGCGAAGGTTGTATATTTCGTATAAGCTTCCTGTGCCGCAACATAACCAGACTCTCCTTTTGTTCCGCTTTCTTCTACTGCAGCAACTTCTTCCGTTGGCATAGAGTCATCGATCAGAACTAAACGGCCATTCCATGTTGCAAGTGTTAACTGTCGTTCAATACCATTTGAATCAGTCTGAGTCATATATTTTAACAGCTTCAAATTTTCAAGATTTGTTGCAACTGCACTGTGCATGATCGCAATTGTGAATTTGGATTTATTATCCCCTGATGCTCTCTGTAAAGCTGTATTTAAAGTATCTGCCTGTACAACATTTTTAACATTCCCATCCTTATCTGTTGCAGTAACTTCTGTAATATCAGAAGTATGATTATCCACGAAAGTCTTGTTTTCTTTTCCTGTCATTGCAAAGATACCTTCCAGTTCTTTCACAATGGTCAACTGGTCAAGATCGGCTTTATAGTCATTCACCTGTGCTGCAACATTATCCATAAAGCTTACACCGCCTGTAATGTCTTCGGAAAAGTCTCGTTCTGTCCATCCTTTCATACGTCCAACTACAACAACACCTCTTTCGAATGTATCTGTGCTGTCCGATGTAAGATCGGTCTCGCCATCATAATTCTGTGCAGTTCCACCAATTAAACCATGCATTGGTAAAGTTGCATATGATGTTCCTGTCTGAGAACTGAACGTATTTTTAATATCCTGATTACCTTTTAAGGCTCTTGATTTGATCAGCTCGTTCTTTTTTAAATTTGGGATCCTCTCTGTGTAGGCACCAAATGCCTGAGGATTGAATGATTTAGAATCAAATTTTTCTCCTGCCATTTCTTACTCCTTTATTTAAATCTCTGCTCCGGGATTCTGTTTCATATAGTCGCAGAGTTCCGAATATGTCATTTCACTTGGTTTCTTTCCACCAATACCGCCAGAACCACCATTTGTTCCTTTAACGATCGTTGGTGCAGGTTCATCGCTTTCAAACAAAAAGCCGTTTTCTTCCTTGATCTGTGACAGCTGTTCGTCTAAACCAATGATCTTTCCATCGTTTAGTTTCAGTCCGTCCATATCAAGTAACGCTTTGACCGCTTTGCTGTTTCTAGCTTTCGCTCCTGTCAATGCTGCAGATAACGCATAATCAAATTTCATTTCTGAGATCTGTGCATCTGCATCACTCTTTGCTTTCTCAGCTTTCGTTTTCCAGTCATCTGCTGCCTGCTTGATGCCGTCAATATCCATATCTTTAAACTTCTGAATCTCTGCATTTGCATCGTTTACCTGAGTTTCAAGACTTTCTGCTTTCAGCTTATAGCTGTCTCGCTCCTGAGTGATCTTCTCTGCTTTCTTCTGTTCTGCTGCGATATCCTTTCCGTTCTCAGCCATGATCTTATCGATCACTTCCTGGGAAAGATTTAAACCTTTTAAAAAATCTGTTTTCATGTTACTGTGCTCCTTTCGTATTAGGTTGTTTTAGGCGTGTAACCGACCGCCACGAACCGACTGTTTAAGGTCTGATCAGCTGACCAATGCTATTTCTTTGCATAAAAATAACACCCAGATCTCTCTGCGTGTCCTCTGCAGCTTAACCCTGCTGCGGGGAGATATTCGGATCACCGTCCTTTCTATTCTGTTGACTTCATGTTTCGCTGCTCCTTTCTTAAAATTTCGTATAAAAATACCACCTGACGTCGATCAGATGGTACATATTTATAAACCTGGTGTTATATCCTTGATTCCTTTTACGGCATTATATACTTTCTTCATCATTGAATTTTCCTGCAGATACTCAAGACCCTTTAACGTAATTCTGATATCGCTTGCATTAATCCTTGTTGCTCCTGTGATATCACGTTTTATACTTACACCCTTGATATATCCGACATCAACCATCATCTCTATATATCGTGCCCAACGTTCTTCAGAAACTCCTAATGCTTCTGATCCAACATCGTTGATATCAAATTCTGGATAATCCATTGCTTTTTCCAATGCTGATAAGATTTTATATACTGCTTTAAAGTTATCCATTGTTCTCACCCTTTGCTTTTTCTACTTTATCTTTTATCAACTGATACCACCCATTATTTTCGTTATCAAAATATGGGCAATTATAATCTTTTGCTTTTAAATGTTTGCTTGGTATCTTACCATACACTTTACATAAAGTTTCGTAACCTTTTTCATCAAAATCTGCTTTTCTGCATGCATGGCATATTGGTATAGGACTTGTCACTTTTGCCATTCCAGGAAAGTCATCAAAACTCGGACCTATTTCTATTTCTTGTTTCACACCATTTTCATCATAATAATATCCTATTCCACTCATAAAACAGCCTCCGCTTTGATATAGTATCTGTCCTTTTCTTTATTTACACTTTTTATTTTATACTGAAAGCCTCGTTTAAACAACACTTCTTCTTGATTTTTGTATTTTTCAGTTGCGACATCTTTTATATATAAACAGCCTTTATACCCTTTAGGAATCTCAATTTCAAGATGAACATTTCTCCCCTGATACATTATGTCATGAAAAGATGTAGATGTATAACCTTTATTCGTTAAGGTCATTCCATTCATTCTTTTTATATCCTCTTCGGAATATTGAAAACCTTTTGGAAATGCATTTAAATATTCTGGAATCGTATCACGATGAACTACCATTTTATGTTCTGCAGTACCTTTACTTAATGCAGAATCCAACAGATCCATAAATCCTTTTTCCTGATCAATTCTTTGCTGTTTTCCAGAATATATTGCACTGTTCACTCGGTTTGCTGCATTACCAGTATATCTCAAGATCGCTTCCTTTTCTTCGTTCGTTAGTTTTTCTAACTGTTTAGACATTTGATTCTTAAAGGTATTCTTTCGATCTTGCCATACAGCCTTCTGCGCAACGCTCCGATTGAATCCAACGATATCTCCTGCTTTATTCTTCATTGCATAGATCTGAACTCTGGCAGACTCATATCGCCTTCCTGTTTCTTTGCAGAAAGCTTTCAGTGCTGCTTCCTGTTTCTTTAATCTTACAGATTCTTCATTGAACCGATTCTGTAAGGTATTTTTTAAGGTATCATCTTTTGCTTCACTGATCGCTGAATTGTATCCAGCAAGTTTCCTTTTTGTTTCTCTGATCTGTCGTTCATGACCTCTCTGCATCTGACTTGCTTCATACTCTGTAAATTGCTTTCCATTGTATTCCACATTCTTTGCAGAATAATCATCTAACATCTCCTGCGTATATGCTGGTGTCGATATTCCTGGAAAGAACGCATGGAAGTTATGGCGGCAATTCCAACCACATAAACCTGGTCCTGTTCCATATCCTGTTGCTTCATAGAAGTTTTCATACTTCGGATCCGTTCCAGATAAACAAAAGACCTTCCCTTGCCATACGGCATGTTCTTGTCTTGCTCCTTCATGTGCAGTTGTTTCAACATAATCACAGTTCTGATCTTTTGCGTATTGCAAGTTCATTTCTGCTGCAGTCTGGTTTACTCCGGTAAGTACAGCTCTTCTTACTGCGACATCTAATTTATCGACATGCTGTGACGGATATAAGACTTCTGTTCCCTGCACTGCTGCCTCTTTGATCGCATCTGCAATTGCTTTGTCATAACTGAATGCTCCGGTACTTACCTTCATCTGTGCCTTATTGCATGCCTGGATAAAAGCAGATTGTGTTTTAACAGCTGTTGTCATTGTCAGGTTATCTAATTCCTGACATGTCTTTCTGGCGTTTGCCTGCAGAATCCTTTGCATACCATTTGACTGTTCAAGTTTAACAACGTCTTTCCCTGCCTGCTTATAATATACAGCTTCATTCTTTAAGTTCCTGACTCCTGCTTCCTGGTACATCCGCTCAACTTCTCGATTCTGGTACCCTGATACCTGACTCACTCGCTTGATCGTATCTTTATAAACAAGACCAGCATTCTGTAAAACCTCAGCCTGATGCTTTGTTGATTCTGACACACTTCCCATCTTTACGATTCTTTTTGCCATATCAGATATGATTGCTATTGTCAGAGTGTCAATAATGCCAAGCAACTGATCAGAGAAGCGTTCCAAATACTTTGGATCAAGCATCTATGATCACCTACTCTTCCTGGATATTAAAGCGATCATCCTGTGCCGGCATCATTTTCAATGCTTCTTCCTCAGAAACTCCATACTTGGCCGCAATGTATATTTCTTTTCGGATCAATCCCGCTGTTACATCCTGCTGCATACTCTGCAGTTCCTGTTCTTTGTCTATCACAATGGAGTCATCCCAATCAAAACTAATCTCGTATTTCTTTCCGCCATTCAGATTGGCAAGCTGTGCGATCACATCCATTGCATAAACTAACTGCTCTAATGCTTTTTGCAGAGCTTTCTGAATATCAGATACAGTGCTGTATGATCGCTGTTTACTTGCCTTAATTTCTTCTGCAGTCTTATCGACTGTGTTTGGATCACTTAATGTTCCATAGGCGAGACCTACGTTAAACTCAATCCTGCGAAGAATTGTATTGAATCCATTGATAAGACTTTCGTCACGGATTGGCGGTGCAAACACTTTATACTGGTCGTGATCTTCGTCAAAATCCATCATCCGAAAGAGTCTTTCTTTTCCTTTTGGAAGATCAAATTCTCCGTTTTCTTTACGTTTAAATAACCCAATGTCTGCATCGATCGCTAATTCAGACCCTTCATATTCCCATAAGATTCTCGTCCATTGATAATCAGCTTCTTTGATATCATCGATTGCTCTGGAATATACAGATACTCCCAACGGAGATGAATCATCGACATTATTTGCATTTGGTATCTTGAAGTATGCGAATAACGGCTTTTTCACGTTTAAGATCGTGACAGCTTCTTCCAGATTTGCCCACTCTGGTACAGCACTAAGCGGTACTTCTTTTCCCAATACCTCAACATTATCAAGATCCTGTCTTACAAAAGCCTTATTCATAATGTGATATGTAGTGTTCTCATCATGCTGATGGTATTCCAATCTTGTATATACCTGTTTCCCGATCGTTACAGTTTCCATAAAGACCGCTGCGATAACTTCCCCTCTGGAATTAAATTTCGTTGGGAAAAAGTGATCAGCTTGGACCATGTCAACTTCAATGTGTCCGTCAGAAACATAAGGCTTCATTGCAAGTCCACCTTTTGCACAGGCATATTCCGTATACGTTCGTATGTTATCAGTCACGGTTTGGTATTCATCGTTGAGAAACTTATTTCCTGTGATCTCGGTCTTTAATTCCAGTGTGACAAGCCTTGCAAATTCTCCGGCAATAGCTGCAGGTAACCCACAAAGCTTCAGCTCTTTTCTTTTCCAAGGCGGTTGATTTTTATACATCTTCGACCAGAGATCAATTTCTCTTGCCATTTTGTCCGATACGGCAACATCAACTCCGATCGCATCCCTGATATTTTCTTTTCCAAGCATTTTTCTTATCACCTGCCTTATTCGCTCAATAATTTCTTTTATCATTTAATCAACTCCATTTTCGTTCACGTCTTACGATCGTGTAAGCAAAATATCTCACTGCATCCATGCAATGATCATGCTGCTTAATCGGTTTATCTTCTCCACGTTCCAATGCCTTGTCATCCCAGATATAAGAACCGAACTCTTTGATTGTTTCTTTACAACATTCAGAGAACTGTAATACACTTAGATTTAACAGATTTCCGACAAATCGAATACCATCAAGTACATCATTCTTTGCTTTCTTAACCTTAAATCCTCGTTTCTTAAGTTCTGCGATAAAGGATGCGGCTGCCGGATCGACAATGATTGATTCAACATTGATTCCTTTCAGAAACTCTTCCATGCCATCTGCATACTCTCCATCGGTCTTCTGAGTAGTCTCATCTCGGCCAGAATAGTAATATTCTTTCGTAGCAACCCACTGACCTTTCTGGTTCTTCTCCCACAAAAGATATACTGTCGCATTCTGTGTACCATAATCAACACTGACGTATTTACTGCCGGTTGTTGACTGCTTTTCTGATGTGACATGCTTTTCTATATTAAACATGTCGTAAATAATTCCCTCAGCTACGGCCCAAAGACCTAAGATATAACGCTTATAAAACACTCCGGTATACATTGCTCGATATCGTGCTTTAATTCGCTCAGATAAGCTTAAATTGTCGTCCATCGTAAAGTGTAGATAGACGAGCTTCTTTTCATCTGCACGATCAATCCAATTAGTCTTAAACCAGTGATAAGGCCCATCTGGGTTACAGTTAAACCAATATTTTGATCCATCAACAGAACAACGTCCTGTTGCCTGGTTAACAAAAGATTCAGGCATCAATGCAACTTCATCAAAAAAGACTCCTGCAAGTGTGATACCCTGTATCAAATCCTGTGATCGCTCATCCTTACCGCCAAAGATGTAAAAATAATTCTCTTTGCCGCCTCTTCGGATAACAACTAAATTATCAGCTCTATGATCTTCAACGTGATACCCTCGACTCTTAAGCATAAGCTTTAACCAAAAGAGTACGTTTCTCCGGAAAGAACCGATCGTTTTCCCACACATACCAAAGTTCTGTCCGTTGAAGGTTTCCATTGCCCACATTGCAAAAGATAAGCACATAGAAACAGTTTTTCCCGATCGGATAGCTCCATCGGCTATGATTCCATCTTGATCATGTACGGGTGAATTGGGCAGCCACCAGGTAAGTATCTTTTTCTGCTTCTTAGAGAACGGCCGAAACTTAAAGACAGCTTTCTTTATTCTTCTTCCCATACATCTGCCACCTCACCTTTTAAGGCTTCGATGAATCCATCGTCTTCCGTTTCTTCTTCAGCTGTTCCAGACATGATCGCTGTTTTGGCCCTGATCTGTTCAATCTTAGCCTTCTGTTCAGCTGTAGCAATGTCCATATGATCTGCAAGCCAATCTATTGCTTTCATGCGATCCGCAAGCTTTACACTCACACCATCACGACCCTGCTTCACTTCTGTGATCAGAGTTCCATCAACTTGATCCGACTCTTTCAGTCTGACACTGTTTACCATCCTTGGGCCATAATCAGTTTCTATTTCTTCTTGGCCAAACGATATAAAATCGTTCATATCTGCAAATGCAATGTCCATAAACTTTTGAAAGATATCTTCCTGCTTTAGCAATTCTCTGTTCATATGATTCTGCTTTAGCTGTTCAATCTCTTTTCTGATCACTTGATTCTTCATAAGCCTACTTCCCAAAACGGCAGCAGATGCATAAGTACAACCAGGATAAGCTTTCATGTAAGCTTTCGTGTAATTAAACATCCTAGATTGATACAAACAAAAAAGCTGTTGCTGATCGGTAAGTTCATCGTTAATTACAACTTGACTTACATCCTCTGCAACGGCTTCTTTTTTGTGTGCACCCTTTTTATTTTGTGTGCACCCCTTTTGGATGCATCCTGTCTTTTTGTTCCTCGACCATGCGTATCGTTTTTTCCACGATTTCACAGTGTTCATCGAGACTCCATACTTGGCAGCAATGTCTTTATACTTCATTCCGGCTACGTAATCAGACTCTGCCAATATGTAGTTTTTTTCTTCATTCAAACATTACCACCTTCTTTCTTATTTCTTAAATGGACCTCCAGGGACTCGAACCCCGGACCGATCGGTTATGAGCCGACTGCTCTGACCAACTGAGCTAGAGGTCCTATTAAAAATAGCTGTCGTTTTAATACGGCAGCTATATATCAATCTTTATTTATTGTTTTTTTCTATAAATTTTTCTATGCAATCAACAATTTTTACCTCACTTAATTCTCCTATAATAGTGGCTTGCTTTTTATATTCTTCATTTTTACCACTATATATATCAAGTTTTATATCTTCTATATTCTCTATTTTCTCTAACATCCTATCTATTTCTGCTATAAGACCAATAGTTTCAGTATATATATCTCTTTTTTGAGCAATTTCTAATCGAATTTTTAATTCTATTAATTTTACACTTAATTTATCTACTAACTCATCTATTTTTCTATCCCACATGGATATAACGGAAAGATCTTTCTGTATCTTATTAATGATTGATGCATTTGAAATTAATATTTCAAACAAATTTATTTTTTCCTCTCTTTCCGATTCTTTTTTACTATTCCACATAGTTCCCCAAAAAACAATTAGTGTAATTATTCCACCTATAATTGACCCTAAATAACTCCCGAAAAAACTCGTCCATTCTCCATTTGTTGCATTACTTGCAATCTGATTTCCTAAAATAAATCTATCCAAAAAAACAGGGGCTAAAACAATAATAATTGCAATTATTATGACATATTTTTTTATTTGAACTTTCATAATCTCTCCTCCTTCATGATTATTTTATGATATCACAATTTATAAATATATTCTACAAATCACAATTCAAAAAATATCCCAAAAAGAAGTAGATAAAACTATATAGAAAGAGAATTAAGTTATTCATTCATCAAAATTTCCAGTTTACATATTAAACTATATTTGCACGACAGTGAGCGACATTTATTCATTTTCTGCAAAAAATCTTTCATTTCTCTTCTGCAGGTTCTTTTCATTGTACGCAATCTTTCTTTTAGGATGCATGGCATTCATCCTGTGTGCTACCTGTGTCCATGTCATTCCATCAATATAATACAGTCGGAAAATAGTTCTCAATTCACTTTTTTTGATGCTGCTTATATACTGTTCTACTTGATTTGTTAATTCTAAAAGTTCATTCTCTTTTTTGATCAACATAGCTTTTCGTTTATTAAGCAGCAGCCTCTTTCTGCTAAGTTCTGGTACTGGCATACCCTCAACAACAAAATGCTGTATTCCACCCATACCACCGCTTACTGTGTCTTTTACGGTTCCTTCTTCCTCAATCTTGCTGATCTGCTTTTCCGTTTGCAGGATTCTTTTTCTTATATCTTTTACTTCTTCAATCATGTCTGTGTATTGGATCAGTACGTTCTTGTCCACGTTCTCCCCTCCTGTTACGATTTATTATCTGCTGCCTTATCCGATCTGTCATTGCCTGATACTCTTGCTTGTATAGTACCTGATCGGCACAAATGCCCATGCAGATTATCTCTGCACAGGCTTTGCATGGATCTACCATATCTTTCTTCCACCTTTTTGCTTCATCAGGTTTCTTTTGTAAAACTTCCCTTTAGTTGTCGAATAGTATTTGTCTTTATCTTCTTTCTTTTTCTGTCTGATCGCCTGCATACTTAACTTCCATGCAGCAAATTCAGTGCATTTTCTTCGACATTCGATTCGTTTTTCTCTTTCTCCGCCATGATCACACTTGAAGCATGGACAATCTTGATATCCCATTTATGTATCACTCCTTTTACTTTATGAATACTAGCCAACGTGTCTTTCCTCGTTGATCTCCAAGTAACGGTTTATAACCAAATTGTTCTAACACTTTTTTCAATGGTATCTGATCTTCATTCCACTTGAATACTAATAATCCATCTGGTTCCAGAACTCTCATACATTCATCAAATCCTTGTTTTAAATACGTTGGCCAATCTTTCGGAAGTATTCCATATTTCTTAGCTAACCAACTTCCAGTTCCAGCATGTGCTAAATGTGGCGGATCAAATACAACTACCTTAAAACTATTATCAGCATACTTCATATTGCGAAAATCCATTTTCACATCAGGCTTGATAAGTAAATGCCTTCCATCGCACAATGTAGTTTCGAGTTCTCTGTTATCCTGGTATAGAACTTCTGGATTCTTTTTATCAAAGTAAAACATTCTGCTGCCACAACATGCATCTAATATTCTTTTCTTACCTTTTACAACACCTGTCAGATTTTCTGTTATTTGTGTACCACCAAATACTTCATTGTACATTTCATTAATTTTTTCATCTGATAGCTGTTCAAACGATGTATATCCAAGATTTACACATTTTGCATAAATCTTGCATGTTTTTTCATCACAATGTCCTATGTTCCCGCATCGTCTTCTTAATCTCCATATCTTCTGCTCCCTTGTCACAACTCATCCCTCTCTTTCGCTGCGGCACAGAGTGACATCACTGCCACTCCTGCTACTGCTCCAATAAATAATCCTGCAATAAACTCAAACATTCTTCTTACTGCCCCCCCCACATCGTAAATCTCACATGATACTACTTCGTTTCCTGTTCCGTTATCTGTAACCTCAACATCCACGTCATATCCGTGATCTACCAGAGCATCGATGATAATACTCTGGATGGATTCTTCTTTTGTGTGGATATAGGCTTTTCCTAATCTTTGTCTTACTTTGCCCATTAAACTACTCCTATATGATATATCAACTATTTTATTGTTCTATTAGCTCCTTAACTTTCTTTAACAATTACTTGATCTTAATGACTCTCTGTCCTCTGTCGTACTGATTAAGTATCTGTTCTAATATGTTTTCTGCTTTTTCCCTTGTCTTGCAGGTCTTAACAGTTTCATCTGTTTCTTCTGTCATCTCACATTTAACAAGGTATTCCTTTTCCCCTTCTTTGTACTGATGCTCATATATCCATATACTTCTGACATATCGCATATTCACAATCGTTTTATCTTCTGCTTGTATCAACATAGATCTTCACTATCTCCTTTCCTTTTAACAAAAATGAAATTCCAACTGCTCCGGCTCTGGTTCCCACTTATCTTCCCATCTCACTCCGATGTAATCTAAGACACGTCCCCATCCGAATCGTTCTCCTGTTTCTTGATCTACACAACATCGATACATCCAGAACTCCCATTCTTTTTCGTTGCGTTCTCTTAACATGTCAAATCGATGTGGTCTTTTCTCCAGATGCACTCCGAATCCACACATCGAGCATCCTGTTCTTTGTGCTTTTGTCGTATATAATGTTCCGTCTGCTTTTCTTGCGATCTCTCCATAGATCTCTGGTACTGGTACATTAAGGTCCAATGCGAGTTGTAATAGATCTTGTCTCATAAATGGTGCAAACGGTGCTGATCTAATAACGCTCTTGCCAAAATAATTACATCCATGTTCTACTAATGCTTCTTCTCTTTGTCCACCTTCACTTGCCATAAGTCCCAAGAATGGCGCACTATTGTTTTCTTTTGCATAAACCTCACATGGTTTTTCTTTCATGTATAGGCAGCACTTATTACTTACCTTGAATGGTGCAATCTGATAATTCACACCTTCATTCTCGTTTTCGTATCCTGCGAACAGCTGCAACCACTTCCTCGGTAGCTTCATCCGGCTGTTCTTTGCAAAATGTCCTTGTGCTCCACATTCTCCAGTTATGATCGCGTGCCTAACCGTCTTATTGCGATCTGTTGGATTCTGTAACGTGTCAATTCGTCCTGCGATCTTCTTGCTGATCACTGGAAATCCAAACTCCTGTAAGATTTCTGTCTTTGGTTTTCCTGGTCGCAATGATATTACTCCAAGCTGCTTATGTACTTTGATAATGCTTTTATCTTCCAGGGATGATACTGACACTGCAGGTACATCGATCCCCCTACTTCTTAAAAACATCAAAAGCACGATACTATCCAAACCGCCTACACTTACATGTGCATTCATTCCTCTGCGATCAAGTTCCTGTATAAACTCTCTTGCTCTTAATTCTGCTCTTCTTACTTTCACTTCGTATGGTAGATTTTGCTGTGTCGTAAAGATGGCTTTTTGTCGTTTCTTTTGTTCTTTCCAGTCATCGCTCATCTGCTTTTTTCTCCTTCTCGCAATAAATGCAGCTCTTATCACACTTGATCCGAACCTTTAACTTCTGCTGTTTATCTGGGCACAACTTCATCTCATTGATTCTCTTGCCTGTAATCTCACAGATATAACCTTCAAATTCTTTCTTATTTACCATACTGCCACCGCCTCATGTAAATGTTCTCTTAATACGTCTGCTGCTTCGTGCTGATTTTCATGCTCCAATAACTTGATCACATTCGGTAACACTCTTCGCCCTTTATCGATCACTTCCTGGTTTGATGCAATCATTTCTGCATTCATGTCGATGTTATAACGTTTCTTTAAATCAATTGCCATGTCTTCAAATGTTACAAAATGTTCTGCGTACTGATCCAGAGATACCAGGCACATGGATTTATGATCATATGCCTCTTTGAATCTCCGAAGTCTCTTTTCTCCAAAGCCTTCGCTATCTGCCAGTGCTGATAATGCTGTTGTCATGATGTTTCCATAGAGTGTTGTTGCTAGGATTTCAAAAGCTTTATCTAATCTGTCGTTGTCGATCAGAAGTCCAACTCTCAATGCTCCTCGCATCTGAAGCTCTTTTCTTAATCCATCAATTCCCTTTTTTTCTGCAATGCCTAACGCATATGCCATTCCTGCCATTCTTGCTTCCTGCTCTTTATCTAATTTTCCCATCGTTATTTCCTCTTACTCGTATGATCACAGATAACTTAATTCTTTACCTGAAACAATGAATTATCCCAATCACTGTCCTATTACTTTTTGCCTGATTGTATAATTCATTGCGATTCCTTGTTTGTGGTTTGCAAAATGATAATTGTAATACTGAATCTAGATCATGAAAATAAACAGAAACTTGAAAAAATATGTTTACATCGTATGATTTGTTAATAGTTACTTGAGAAATCTTAATCAGGTAAAGAATTAAGTTGTCTGTGATGGTACTCCTTTCTACTTTACATTACTGCCAATAACTTATTAATAAAGTACTGCTGCCCTTTACCAGTAACCTTTGTAGTCTTTCTGATCTTTGTCGTTCCATCCGAATTTGTGATCGTTCTTTCTTCAACTTCAAACAATCCCATTTCCATGCTCTTTTGTGTTGGCATATTCCAACTTGGACCTCTTCTTTGGATTAAATATCCGTTATTTCTGAGTTTTTGAAACAGTCTGTTTTGACCAATATCAATTCCTTTTTGCTTAAGAATTTTTGCTAAATCTCCGATCAGAATAGAATCTTTACTCGCTGTTACTGCATCTGCAAAGATTTCTTTTGGCTTCATACGCTGATTATCTTCAATCAACGTCGTATTTTCTGATTTTAGCTTGTCTATCGTTTTATCAGCCATTTTCAATGCTCTTGCAAAGATCTGCTCTGGCGTGTTCCAGGCTTTTTCAAGATCAAGGAAATACTGTCGAATCCGTTTCCCTTCTGGCGATCTTTGAATCATACAAATCTGCTTTGCCATATCAATTGAAATGTCAGCATCTTTCGATGGTCTACCGCCAGTACTTTCGCTCATTTTTGAGCAAAAGTCTTTTCCTTCTTCAAATCCATATTCACACATTCTTGGAAACCAATCTTTAAAAGCCGTTTTAATATTCAGCTGTTCGTACAAGTCTCTCGCTGATACACAAGGCTGATCTGTTTCATAGTTAACCGGAATTAAATTATCCATACGTTATGTCACCTCCTAATTGTTTCTTTAATAACTGTCTTTCCAGGTTCTCATAATCACGATCTGCTACTTCTCTTTGGGTAAAATTGTGTATAGTTTCTTCTTTCTTTTGCTTTGGTGTTGATTTCTTCCGTTTCTTTGATGTAGGGAAGAAACTCTTATATCCTCCACCGAATGCTTTTCTTACAATGCCCAACTTATCAGAATCGTTCTCAGCCAGAGAATCTAGTTCTTCTTTCAAGGCATTGATCTGTTCTGCAGATAATGTTGGTCCAGTATGATTCCTCATATCAAGATAAAGACAGAACTCTCTGTTCAGATCTTGATTGCTATAATAATATTTACTTTCCTTTCCTTTACTTTCCTTTAGGGATTCTTCTCGGGAATTATCATTATTTTTCTTGGAATTATCCGTATTATTCTCAGAATTATCTTCAAAATGGGTAACTTTAATAAAAGGTTCTGTTTCTTCTTCATTTAAAAGCCAGAACCTGTCGACTTTTATTGGATTCTTCTTAGCTCTTGTTTTTACTGCTAACTGGAATCTCTTCTGTATTCCGGCAGAAGTCAGGACAGCGTCCGACTGGAAAAGCTGTTTATCAAACATCGACCGTTCCAATAAGAATGTCAAGACTTGCTTCACCTTATCACTATTCATGTTCAGATCATCTGACACGATATAGTAAAAATCATCATCTACAATGATGTAATATCCATTTCTATATATTTCACAAAGAAGATAAATGAAAATTGTGATCCCGTCTGCTCCATATCTGGATTTCAAGATCTTTATCTTCCTATCCGAAAAGAAATCACAATCCAAAGAAAAATAATCGATGCCTTGTTTTTTCTGTCTGGCCAAAACGATTCTCCTTTTCTTATTTGATTTCTTCTATCTCTACTTCAACTCGTGGGTCCTCTGCATAATGCTTTTCCATATGCAGCGTTACAACCTGCGTATCATCCCTGTATGCTAATTTATTCAAAGCATCAAGAATACTTTTTGCAATGTTATCAATGTCTGGTTTCTTCGTTGGAAACATAAGGTCTTCCAACATCTGTTGTTTCTTTTTCTTGCTTGTACTCTTAACGATCGGATAATAAGCTATGATCGTTACTTTTAAGGGCTGTCCGTCATTAAAAATGATGTTGTTTGATTCCTGCCTGTAACAGCACTTGATCAGATTCTCATACAACATAGTACCTTCTGGCGTATATGAGAAAGTTCCACCTTTTTTACTACGGACAGTTCTTGCCCTGGCTTTTCCTTTCGGTTCACCAGGGACTGTAAATCTAACTGTCTCCATAACTGCTACCCGATGATCGTGATCACTTTTAACAGTTCTTCCGGTAAATTCTCTGTTAAATATTTCTTGATAGCATCTACTGCTTCATACTTCCAGAGACCACCATCAGCTTCAACAAGTTTGAATAATGGTTCTCCGTTAGAACCTTCACTGATTCGGAAGATAAACTTGCTTTCTGGCTGTTCTACTTCGAGGAAGGTACGATATGGACGAAGTGTTACCGGATTCGGTACGATCACATCTTCTTTTCCTGCAATGCCTTTTGTGATCGTAGCTTTCTGGCTGACTCCATCATCTCCATAGTTGGCCACTGTTTTATTTTCTACATTTCCAGCAACTGAAAGAATCAGTTCTGTTTCATCACTCTGTTTAAAGGCAGTCTGCATGTTGATTACAAACGCTTCCTGATCATAGTAATGATCGAAATCAAAACCATTTGGATTTGTACCTACGCGGAATAATTCTTCTCGATTTCTTTCCTGTGTAAGACCAGATAGTAATCTTACTTTTGTTGGAGATTCTACGTGAATGATCATAGATTCTCTTAACTCTTCACTCTTTCCACTGATATAATCGATCAGAGAATTAAGACTTGTAGCTGTCAATGGTTCTGCAAACTCTTCTCTGTCATATCGTGACATAGATTTATCGCAATAAGTCTTTCCTGCGATTTCTACAACGTGTGGCTCTCTTGCACTGTCTGTCAGTTCTTCGATCTTTTCGATTGCTTCTCTTAAAAATGTATTATCCATTGTTATGTATCCTCCTATGCCTGTTTTGCTTTTCTTAAGTCAATCACTTTGTTGCTTGGTTCGTAGATCTCGCCAGTATCCGGATCAAAAGCTTTCGGTGTTTCATCTTCTTCCCGGTCGATCACATCATCAACATTCATCTGACCAGGAATCTGGTTAAAGATTTCAACCGCTTCAACCTCTCCGGTGCGAAGATCTCTGCCCATACTCAGTGCTGTTGTAGCTCCAAGTTCTGGTGCAAGACTTAACTTTGTTTCTACCGTAGTTGCCACAAAGTTTCTTTCATCGTTTGGCCGGAAACTGATTGATACATTGATCTTTCTGACCTTCTGCGCATCAGTGTTCGGATCCTGAACATTTTCAGTGATCTTTTCTAATGCCTTATTAAGCTGTACTGAAAGTTTCCCTCCTGCAAACTGTTCTAAGTTAATATGTTTCATCGTGTTGCTCCTTTCTTTTATTTAAAGAACTGCTGTGGTTCTTCTTTTGTTGTTTCTTCCTGTAGTTCCTGTTTTTCTGGTTCAGGTGTTTCCTCTGCCGTTTCCTGCAGATCCTGATCTGCTACAATATTTTCTTCTGAAACTGTATCTACATAATCTTTTGTTCCATCTTCATGGATCACCGCCATATCAGATTCCATTGCATTCTGCATATCAATGCTCATGATTCCCCATTTACTGATCAGCTGGCGAAGCATTGTCTTATAAGCCATTCCATCAAAATCTTTCTCCCAGAATGTATATCCTTTTTTTGCTGCATACCCTTTGGAATACTTTAATGCATGTGCTTCCATTTTCTTTTTGGACCAGTACATAGCTTTTCGGAAACCGTTTGTATATTCAAACATTGCATAGTATCCGATCGTCTTTGCTTCTTCCCTTACTTCCTCATCATCGATCAGATTTACTTCGATCTCCTCGTTCAGCGGATCAAAACGAACAAGTTCACCTTCTTTAATTGCAAGGACATTTAGTTTTTTATACTGTCCGGATCTGATTGCTAACTGGATATATCCCTTATAGCCTAACTGGAACTGTGCTTCCTTATAACCTTTCTTATTATTGTTAAATGGAACCATATAGTACTGTCCAAGCTGTGGTGATGGAGAGAGTTTTAAAGACTCTCCAAGTAGTGCAGCACTTAAGATTGATGGATTTGTACATTCCTGTAAATCTGAATTAACCTGTACTGCAGATACAATAGAAGCAATGAAACGATCTCCGTTTTTACCACCGACTACATTATTAATCTGATTTTTTACAGCATCATTTGTAAGATATGCCGTTAATCCTGTTTTCTGCTGTCTGTTTGCTAAACTGTTTCCAACTGCCATTTTATAATTCCTCCTCTGGATCTATGATTTTAAATTCTTCACATACTTTTTGTACTAGACTGAGTCTTGCGTTAACTTCTTTAAAATTATGTTCTTTTACAGTACATCGGAATGTGATTGTTGATATTTTTTCTCCTGTATTATTTATTGATTTATGTGCTTTTACTGGCTTTTTTTTACTTTTGCCTGCAAATACTACTTTCTTTGCTTCTTCTTGTGATCGTTGTTTTCTTTGTTGCTCTTCCTGCTTTAGTTGTTCCTCATATATTGCTTTCTGCTTCGCTGTCTCCTCTAATTTTTGTTTTTTGTTGATTGCTGCAGTAAGATCAAAGTTCTTTAGATACTCTTCTTTCATCTCATAAGCAAAGGAACTTGTGTCTGCATTTATGACGAATAAATCATTGTCAACCTTGTCACGAATTTCTGTAATCTCCTTTGTGATTGATTTAAACGTTGTTGATACATTTAACCAGGACTCCTTAAAAATTTTGTCAAACGTTACTACGTCAGCGAGTCCACCGATTGTTTTTGCATAGATTTCTTTGACCTTTTCAAGTTTTTCCTGTCTTGTTACTTCTTCGTATCCTTTGATCTGCGTATCAATATTTGTAATTGCTTTATTAACAATACCAATCAGTTCTTTCTCTTGTTTCTCAAATGCTGAATATGGTTCTGTAATCTGTTTTTTTATTTCTTTTCGTTTGCTCTCTAAAGCTTCCACAAATTTATTAAGATTTGCACGATCTTTTTTTGCATCTTTTACTTGATCTGCTGTATAAACCAGATTCATGTAATCATTTGCTTTTCCTTGGATTTCTGTTTTTAACTCTTCATAGTTCCAGTCAATCTCTTTCAGAAATCCCTCTTCCTGTGGATTGTATATCTTAAGTTCCATACATTTCTCCTTTTTATATTTCCGGAAGGATTAAATGTGGCTGTTGCCTTTTTTCGACTTTCTGCCAGAACTCTTCTTCCGCTTGTCTTAATATCTCAATATCTTCTTCTACGTCTGATCGCTCAATATGGTAATCTTTTGTCTCCAGCCTGATTTGACCCTGCCATACTGATTTAAGTTGTGCTCTCAGTCCAACAAACTCATATTCAGTAACCAACAGATAATGCAACACCTGTATGTAATAGTTGTCCGGAATCTGATCTCTCCATTTTTCACGCTGCATACTTTGCAGGATATTAGTTGTCTTGATTTCTAAGATTCCTTTGCGACCATCCTGATCGGTTAGTTCTCCATCCAAAGATGCATGTGCCCATGGATACTTTTCATTCCGGATCATGTTGTCTCCGAAGTACTCAACCTTGTACTCTTGATGGTCAAGTGCGAACAGCGATCTAAGCAACGGCTCCGCATCATGTCCATACCTTACATAATCTTCTCCGGAGATATCTGCAGGTACTCTCTGTCCTATTTTTTCTAAGTATAGATCAACGTTAGTTTTATAAGGGCTAAGACCTAACACCGCAGATGCATCAGATCCACCGATTCCATGTCTGGCATTTAACCATGAATCAAAGGAATCGAACTGGATCCGTTTGATTCCTTTGCTAATCTCAATCTCCTGCATCTTTAAACCTCTTTCCCAATTCTTCTAATTTAGGAAAGACAAGATCAAACTGTTCTTCTGACATTTCACAAAACTCAATTCCTGCATTTCCATACTTCTCTCCAATGATCAAAGCATTTCCAAGAATCGGGTATCCATGGCAATCTGTCTCATACAGCCATGAAGCTATCTTATTTAATTTGGTTTCGTCGCAATGAAAATAAAATTCTTCATCAACCAACATGCTTACTTTTGATCCTGGTACATTTTTAATCTCAATTCCTGCACCGATCTCTGTATATAATCTCTTGGGCTGTACATGTTCAATTAGCTCACATCCATTCCCGATGTGTTCTCTCAACTTTTTCCATGATTTAAGTCCCCCATCTGGATATTCCAGCTCTTTTACCTCATTATCAGTTGTGATCAGAATCATCTTTCCCATTGTCGCTTCCTCTTCTTTCTTCTAATAATCCCATCAATTTTTCTTTCAGATACCCTGCTTCGATCATACAGTTCGGATTGTCGAGAAACAGCATTGTACTGTAATCTGGTCGCTGTTCTGCACTAAATCCATTTTCCCAGATCTTAACGCTTAGCACTGCGGTGGCTCCGTGATATTCAACGTATACACACGGAACACCTGGCTCTCGCCAATCTATCCAGTCTATAGTTCCATCTGTCATTTCTTGCAGTTGCAAAGATAGATCAAAGATCTCAATTGCTGTTTTTCTGATTTCACTTTTCTGACGATCTGTGTTATACTGATTTTGCTTGTTTAGCAATGTGCTCATTGGAGTTGCCGCTCCGTGGGCACTTTTTTCTTTCTTATTTATCAAATTTCTTCACTCCTTCCTCATAGATCATCGCTGTGATCAAACACAACGCTGCTAGATCCTTAAATATTCCCATTGCGATCAGCACTGCTGCTGTGCAGATCATTGCTTTTGTTTCTGTATGCATCTTTATGCTCCTTTCTTAAAGTCCGAACCGCTTATCAAAATAGCTTTTCTGGATTTTTCCATGAAGTGGAGATATATACCCACTGTCCTCTAATTCTTTACGAAGTTGTTTGATTACCCGATATGCGGTTGTCTGTTTACATCCAAGCATCTTCATAACATCCTGACAATCATACATTTCGATTTCTGTAACTACATGTTCCTGCATAATTAATCCATCTCTCATGTCTTTCACCTACCTTTCTTCAGATGGCTTAACTCCCTGCCCGATTGAGTGTTATTTTTAATTAACCAATTTAGGGAGGATTTCGGGGTTACGTGTATCGGACAGAGGATTAAGCCATCTGCTATTATTCTGTTGTCTTTCTTCCATATATCTCCTATACTTAAATCACAGGGCATTGCCATGTCCGAGTATTCAAGAAAGGAGAATCCTGATGAAATACAATAAAAATGCTACATTTTCTAAAGAACTATCATCAATTCAAAAAACTTTAGATTCATATCAAAGGTTGTATAATACGACAGCCATAAACACAGTTTCCAAAAGTCTTATGCAATTTCAATCAACTATGTCAAAACAACTAAATACTCAAGTCGCTGCCGCAACGCTTGTAATGCAGCAAGCATTAAGCAATCAAAAGAGTGCTTCGATTATGCAACTTTCTAAAATGGCTGAATCCTACAACAATCTCGCTAAAAGTATTGGATCATCCCTTAATCAAGTTGCTGTTCGTGGATGTGCGGCTGAAGCCAAAGCTTTGGCTAGTTGTATAAATCTCAATCCATCTCAAGCTCTTGTTTCTGGTGTTGCATCAGGAATACTTAGCAATAAAAATATTGATGATGACATTGTCATTCCCAACGAAATCGCTATATCTATTTCTGATACACTAGGAATTTCTGCTGATGAACTTGAACCTGCTATTCCATATAAAGATTCAAAGAAAATATCTATAGAAAAACTGGCTTTGTGGCTCAGTATTCTCGGGTCAATCATTACGATTCTAACGGGATTCTTTACTATCAGTGATCATTTTTCTGGAAAATCTACTGAAAAATATCAGCACCAAATGCTTCAAGAAGAACACAAGCAAACAGAACTTCTTGAGAAAATTCATATTGATTTACAGAAAAATAATTCTTCTACATCTACAACCAAAGAAAAATAGATGTTCTTGCTAAAACAACTAAAATTGCAAGTACATAAATCCATATTCTCTGGACCAGAAGATCTCTTTTTATTTCTCTTAAGGGATCTTCTTTTTTGATACTCTTCATTGATCTGACAACTGAGATTATTCCAAAGATACAAATCCCTGCTGCCACTAATCTAGTTATTTGTATATATTTCGTTTTTCTCACCTCCTGGTTATTTAGTTTCGGTTAAACCGAAGTCTAACGGTAAAAAAATAATCTGTGAATAACGTACATTATACGTTTCTTCTATTTTACGAAGCACTGGAATATCTGGATAAGACTTTCCTTGTTCATAGTTTCTAAGTGTATCTGTCGCTATTCCTATTAATTTAGCAGCTTCTTCTTGCTTATACCCTCGCATTTCACGGATACTTTTTAATGTTGCTTTCATATCTTTAGGAAATCTAGTTTCCGTTTTCACTTTCGCTCACCTCCTTAGTTCTCTTATATACTACCACGGTTAAACCGAAGTGTCAACGGTTTTTCCGAATTTTTTTCGGTTTATGTTGATTTTTTTCGGTTTCTCCATTATAATATAGACATATTCAAATCAAGAAAGGAGGCACTGGTAAATGAGCGACTTAGGAAACAAAGAAGTCATGGCTAGAAATATAAAATACTATCTAAAGGCTAATGATGTTACTCAAACAGAAATGTGCAACACCTTAGGTTTTAAAATGTCTACCGTATCAGACTGGATGCATGCACGAACCTATCCACGAATTGACAAAATAGAAATGATGGCTAATTATTTTGGAATAGAAAAATCGGATTTGGTAGAAAAGAAATCTTCTTCTGCAGAACTTAATAAAAGAGACACAAAACAAATAGAAGAAATCCTACAGCAAACCAAAGACAAACTAACATCCCAAGAAGGACTAATGTTTGATGGTGATCCTGCTTCTCCAGAAGCGATCGAATCTATTTTAAGTGCAATGGAGATTGGTATGGAAATGGCAAAGAAAAAGAACAAGGAAAAATATACACCTAAAAAATACAAAAAGGACTGATGTGAATGGACATAAAAAAGATTGTAAATTCGCTTGTCAAAAAACATAAAACAAGAAACCCTTTTGAGATTATAAGGGGAATGAATGTTATCCTTGTGCCAGTGCCACTTGAAGGTGTCAGAGGATTTTATCAATATTTTCAAAGAAACAACATTATTTATATTGATGATTCTCTTCCAGAACATGAACAACTTCATGTGTGCGCTCATGAACTAGGGCATATGTTGTTACATAAAAAAGCAAACGCTTTGTTTATGGACACCTACACAGGATTTAATACAACGAAATACGAAAAGGAAGCCGATCTGTTCGCTATGGAACTTCTGGTACCCGATGAAACGTTCTTAGAGTACCAGGAATTTACTACAGATCAGATCGCACATGCACTTGGATACAATGAAGAATTGATCAAATTAAGATTAAAATAGCGATGACCTACTGCAATAAGCCACCGCTACCTCTAGTGTACAAAATATGTAAACTATACAAATTGATTATAACATATTTTTATATCAGGAGGAAAATTTATGAAAAAAAGATTTATAGCATTAGGGGTAATATTATCACTAATTTGTATTTTTTTAATTGCTTGTGCATCAAAAAAGGATAATACAGCTGATGATCCATATAAAGATTTCGAGCAAACAGAAAGTTCATATGGGATAAAATATAAAATTCCAAAATCATGGATCGCTGTCGATTCCAACTCAGATGATACATCCCTTTATTATAAGAATGAGCTCGGAGATAATGATGGATTATTGAGTGTAGTTTATCATAAATTCAATGGTAATGTACTGGATTCTAAAAATGTTGAAAAGGTAAAGGATAGTATTAAAAAATCTCAAGATTATAAAGATGATTTAAAAGGCGAATATGCACAAGTAAATAGTATTGATGTAGAGAAGTTATATTATAATAAATCTATTGATGGAAAAACTTATAAAAATGAAATGCTCGTATTTCCTGTAAAAACTGGGTATTTTGTAGTTTGTGCAATGAACTTACCTGAAAATGATTATTCTTCAGATTTTGATAAGATTTTTGAATCCATAGAAATTACATCTGCTTATGAGGCAACTGAAGCAACTACAGAAGAACCAACAACCACAGAGGTTACAACTGAAGCAACTACAGAAAAAACTACAGAGACTTACGCGCCTACAACGGGAGAAGAAAATGCTCTAAATAAAGCTTTCGACTATCTTGATTATGATGCATTTTCTAAGTCTGGATTAATAAAACAGCTTAAATATGAGGGATTTACAACTAAAGAAGCCAAATATGCTGCAAATAATTGCAACGCTAATTGGAAAGATCAGGCCTACAAAAAAGCAACATCTTATTTAGAAAGTCAATCTTTTTCAAAATCTGGTCTCATAAGGCAATTGGAATACGAAGGATTTACTAATAATCAAGCTAAATACGGAGCAAATAAAGCTTATAAATAACAATTAAAAACCGCCCAGCTACCAACACTGGACGGAATTTCAGAAACCTATCAACCACGGATGGCTGACATAATCTCTGCCTCAACACCAGAATTATATCATACATCCTGCAAAAACACAATTTGATAAGGGTGTATTTTTTGTACCCTTTTTTAGGAGGGATATATTATGTCTGTATACAAAGACACAAAACGCAATACCTGGTACTGTCAATTTTATTATACCGATTGGAAAGGTGATCGAAAACAAAAACGTAAAAGAGGATTCCTAAAAAAGAGAGATGCACAGGAATTTGAAAGAAAGTTCCTGGAACACTTCAGTACTGCTCCTGACATTACTTTCAAATCTTTAGCTGATAAATATTATGAATACGTCAAACATCGCCGGAAGGAATCTACATTGTATAATTTAAGAGGACATATAGATAAACACTATCTGCCATTCTTTGAAAAATTAAAGATAGTTGAAATAACAAGTGAGCATATTGCCAAATGGCAAAATTCACTCATTTTAAGCAATTACAAGAGGTCATATATAAAGACATTGACTAGTCAGTTATCTTCGATATTTGAATATGCTGTGCGCCATTGCGGACTAAAAGAAAATCCTTGCAGGAATCTCGATCAATTAAAAGATAAAGGCAACAAAAAATTTCAGATCTGGACAGAACAGGAATTTAATGAATTTTATAATTTATTGTCAAATCCTCGTCAAAAAATAATGTTTGAAACATTATTTTATACCGGAATGAGAAAAGGCGAGCTTATGGCATTGACTCAAGAGGATCTATACTATGATCAACAAAATACCTGCTATATGATTAGCATTACAAAAACATATTCAACCGTCGGTAATAAAAAGATGATCACTACACCTAAGACAAAGAAAGCTGTTAGAGATATTTCCATTCCGGACTTTTTATATTTTGATCTTATGGCTTATATTAAAAGAGTTCTTGGAATGAAACCAACAGATAGAATCTTTCCAGTTAATTCAACATATTTAAATGATGCTATGCTTTCAATGTATAAAAAGCACCCAGAAATCAGACAGATCAAAGTCCATGATCTCCGACATTCCCATGCATCAATGTTGATCCATATGAAGGTAGATATCGCAACACTATCTTACCGACTCGGACATGAAAATATTTCTACTACTCTTGACACTTATTCACATATGTATGGTAACACCCAAAAGGATGTTGCTGATCAATTAGAACCGAAAAATTTCAAATTTTAATGTCAAATTAATGTCACGGAACTCTAAAACATATAAATTTAATGTCACAACTCAAAAAGAAGGCTAGTCAAATTTCATGACTAACCTTCTTGATTTTTACTGTAATTCTTCCTCAGACACCAGATTTTTCATGCTTCTAAGCCCTATACAAAGAGTTGAAGTATTATGTAATACGGCAGATGTTGTTGGCTGGATAAAGCCTAACACACCGGCCCCAATAAGCCCTGCGTTAAATCCAACAATAAAGCGGTAATTATTATGAATTCGGCGCATTAAGTGGTTACTGATATGTTTGAGAGTTACCAGACCATGTAAATGGTCTCCTTCAATCGTTACATCTGCGATTTCTCTTGCAATCTGAGCTCCATCACTGATCGCGATTCCAACATTAGATGCAGATAATGCTGGAGAATCATTGATTCCATCTCCGATCATAATAACTTTTCTTCCTTCGGCTTTTTCTTTCTCAACGAAAGCAGCTTTATCCTCTGGAAGTACCTCAGCATGATATTCATCCACACCAACTTTGGCTGCAATAACCTTTGCAGTACGATCACTGTCTCCAGTCATCATAACGACTTTCTTGATTCCAGCAGCTTTTAATGCTTTGATCACATCTTTGGCTTCTTCACGTAATGGGTCTTCAATACAAATCACACCTGCAAGTTTTCCTTCGATCGCCATATATAAATGCGAACATTCTTCAGGCAGTTTCTCAAATAACTCTTCTTTGCCTTCAGGAATTGTACACTGCTCATCTTCGAATACAAAATGATAACTTCCAATGACAACTTTTTTATTCTCAATCATGGAAGAAATTCCATGAGCCACGATATACTCAACCTCAGAATGTAATTCTTCATGTACAAGATTTCTGTCAACAGCTGCCTGAACTACAGCTTTTGCCATAGAATGAGGGAAATGTTCCTCTAAACATGCGGCAATTCTTAATAATTCCTTGCATTTCATTCCGTTAAATGAAACAATATCAAGAACAGTAGGTTTCGCTTTTGTTAAAGTTCCTGTTTTATCAAAGACGATCGTTTCGGCTTCTGCCATTGCTTCTAAGTATTTACCACCTTTGACAACGATCTGATGGTCATTTGCTTCCTTGATCGCAGATAAAACAGAGATTGGCATTGCAAGTTTTAATGCACATGAGAAATCAACCATCAGTACAGATAAAGCTTTTGTTACATTTCTTGTAAACAAATATGTGAGAGCAGTTCCAACCAATGTATAAGGAACTAGACGATCTGCAAGATGTTCTGCTTTACTTTCTAAAGAAGATTTTAATTTTTCAGATTCTTCGATCATCGTAACAATCTTGTCAAATTTGCTTGATCCATTTACTTCTTTTACGCAAACTTTTAAGTCACCCTCTTCAACGACAGTTCCTGCATATACGTATCCGTCAGGAATCTTGCGAACAGGTGTTGATTCTCCAGTTAATGATGCCTGATTGACCATTGCTTCACCATCAACAACAACTCCATCAAATGGGATCATATTTCCCATCTGTATGTGAACGATATCGTTAGCATCAATTTCGTTGGATGGAACTAAAATCTCATGATCTTCTTCGACTTTCCATACCTTATCAATATTCAAGGACATGCTTTTTGCAAGATCATCGACGGATTTCTTATGTGTCCATTCTTCGAGAATTTCTCCGATTCCGAGTAAAAACATGATAGAGGATGCGGTATTGATATCTCTTCGAATGATCGATACTCCGATTGCCGTACCATCAAGTACTGGAACTTCAATCTTACCCTGAGCAAGTGTATGAATTCCTTCATATATATATTTCACAGATTTGATCACTGTGATTCCTGCTCTTAATGGGTATGGAAATAATAATTTGTTTCCATAATGGAATAAGACTTTACTTATAAGTTTCTCCTGATATGTCTGGTTTAATTGTCTGCTCTGACTTTCTTGATAATTATCAGGGACTGTGATGATTCCATGATAAAATTCCTTTAAAGCAGTAAGAATTTCACTGCGGCTGGCATCATAACAGATCACGATGTCATTTGTGCGGTCATAGATTTTTACAGATGTTACAAAATCTTTTGTTATAAGATAATATTGAAGTTCATCTGCCTGATCAGCACTCATTGTCTTCTGGCAGTTATGAATACGAATTCTGCCTCGAATCTCATGTTTGATCGTAAATTTCATACAAACTCCTTTTTGTTTGAAAACACCTGCAGGAAAACTGCAGGTGCCTTAATCTTAATGTTCTATTCTATTCTGCAACTTCTTTGAAAGTATCTTCGGAAACTTCTTCTGTTTCTTCCGCCTCATCAGTTTCAGCATAAGCTTCCCATTCCTCTGCTTCTGCTGCTCTTTCTTCATTGATCTGCTGAGCTTCAGCATAGATATCTTCAGCATTCTCCTGTACAGTTGCAACTGTATCCATTACACATTCTTTTGCACGAAGAACAGCTGCTGTACAATTTGTATACAATTTCTTTGCATCCTTACTTGATAATGCTTTGATACCTGCTGTTCCAAATAAAACTCCAGCTGCGAAAAATCCTGTTTTTTTACTCTTTACTGCTGATAAAACTTTTGTTAAATCCATGATTTTTTCCTCCTGTATGATATAAAAATGTATTTATTTTTCGTATCCTTAAGAGCTGTACGACTTTGTATGCTCTCTTCGGTAACTTTGTCCATTATAAAACATCTTATATCGGTTACTCAAGACAAATCACGACATCTTATTGATAAAATTTCTCAATAAGATTTATTCTCCTTCTGTAGTGTTAGAACTGTTAAATATGTTCCCAGAATCACCTTTTGAACGGTTATAGTCGTATTTGGAAGGATAACCACATGTCTCAGCAGCATCTGCACCTCCATAATTCTTAGCAAAATCCTGACGTTTTCCTTTGTTAAACATAAAGTACTTTAATGCTTCCTGATTTGCTTTGAAATTTACAAAGAAAACATATCCACATGGAGGATAGCTTCCAGCAACAGCTGTTTTGTATGTATTCTCAATCGGTACACGAAGCTGATCAATCTCTGTTGTTCCCATTTTTGCAACAGATAGGATCAGTTTCTTAATATAAGTTGCGTCCATATCCGTAGATACATCACCAAGTGCATCAATCGCAATATCCACAAGATCTAAAGGATTTTGCTGTAACATCTTCTGGAAAGTTGCCTGCATAACAGCACGCTGTCTTCCTGTTCGTCCAAACTCTTCAACACCATACTTTTTAGAGAACACATGACGAACTCTTGCATACCCTAATGCCTGATTACCATTTAAAGTCTGTTTACCGACTTTTACATTTCGATATTTTTTCTTTGAAATATAATTTGTTGTATTTAAGTATTCTGCTTCTCTTTGTTCAAGAGTCATTTCAATTCCGCCGATCCTGTTAATTACCTTTTCAAATGCGGCAAGATCTACAACACAGAATTTGTCAATCTTAATATTAAAATTTTGAGCCAGTGTCTGATATAAAAGTGCTTCCCCGCCAAATGCATAAGCGGCATTTAGTTTATTACGTCCATGACCTGGTATTTCTACATACATATCTCTTAAAAAAGAAGTTAATTTCAATTCTTTTGTTTTAAAGTTGATCGTTGCAACCATCATACTGTCAGATCGACCATGATCACCTTTTTCGGAGCCCTGAGCCCCATTATCAGAACCAACTAATAAAATATTGACAACATCTTTATCGAAGGTCAGATCTTCCTCATTCTTAATCTTCACTTTATCCATAGATTGTTTTTTTGGCGTCACTGCGGCTTCCAGTCGCGCATCATAATACCCAAGCATACCACCAACGCCAATTGCAATGATCAGAAAAAAACCGATTATGACTGTAAATTTTTTTGTAAACATTCTAAAGTTCCCTCCTTATTTTCCTGTCCGTATTTTACCACATATTCTTTTGATATCAAACCGTTAATCTTTGTTTTTTTCATTTCCTAAGAAAATCTTCAGAATTTTATCCATATCATTTTGATATGGATATGATGTAAAAAATGTATTTTACACTTGTTTTTATTCATGATAAGATAAAAACATATTAAGTTAGGTAACTAGTTTACACTTTTATATATTGTTCTGAGAAATCTCCAGAGATAAGCAACGGGTGCTGTTCTTTGGAGATTTTTTAATATCATAGGAATTTCCGATGGAATCCCCTAATTTAAGAATCTTAAGAATGCCTTAGCTGCGATACTTTGTGGATATTCTGTATCATAGATCAAGATGATATTACGCTGAGGGAACGTTTCTTTTACCTCAATCTCAAAGACTTCTCCAGATTCCAGATCATCTTTAGCAAATTCTGGTGGGATAAAACCAATTCCAAGATTATGTCTTACAGCTGGAAGGATCATATCTGTAGTTGCAAGTTCCATATCTGCCTCAAATTTTAATCCATTCTTTTCAAAATACTGATTTAAAAACTTTCTTGTGATAGCTTCTGGGGTCAGACTGATCCAAGGATATTGGGCAAGTTGCTTGATAGAAATTTTTTGACCTTTTAATTCCTCAAAACGTTTCCCACCAATTAAAATATCATGGTATTTTCTTAAAACTTTTTGCTGTAACGGTTTTTCTATTTGAAATGGTGCAGATACAACTGCAAAATCAACATTGCCTTCTTTTACGATATTGATGGATTTTCTTGTACTATTATTTAAAATCTTAAAATGCACATTCGGATATTGTTCATTAAAGGATTCCATTGCCTGAAATAAATAGCAATGCAGAGCGGTTTCTGTTGCACTTACATAGATTGTTCCATTTTCAAGGCTTAGCATATCACTTAAATTGCTCTCTGCTTTAAAAAACTGAGCACATCCGGCTGCGATGTATTCATAAAAAACTTCACCTTCTGGTGTTAACTTCATACCAACTTTGCTTCGTTCAAATAATCTGCAGTTTAAATTCTTTTCAAGATTATGGATCGTTCTTGTTACGGATGGCTGGCTTGTGTGTAAAACTGTAGCAGCTTTCGTAAGATTCCCATATTTTGCTACATAATAAAAAATCCGGTAATGTTCAAAATTTGTATTCATCGTTTTATTTCCTTTTCGCAAGCTGCCAGAATGCAACAGCACTCGCAGCAGCTACATTTAATGAATCTACTCCATGTGCCATCGGAATCTTTACTGTATAGTCACATGCATCAATCGTTTCCTGACATAAACCATCGCCTTCTGTTCCAAGGATGATCGCAAGTTTATCTTCTGACATCAAAGCTTCGTCATCAATACTTACAGATCGGTCAGTCAATGCCATCGCAACATTTTTATAACCAAGTTCTTTTAAACGATGCATTCCATCCGCTGGCCATGTATCATCCCCAAGAAATGTCCATGGTATCTGAAAAACAGTTCCCATACTAACGCGTACAGATCTTCGGTATAATGGATCGCTGCAGCCTTTACTAAGCAGTATGGCATCCATATTAAGTGCCGCAGCAGAACGAAAGATTGCTCCGACGTTGGTTGGATTCATAACATTTTCCAGAATAACGATTCGTTTTGCATGATCACAGATCGTTTCGAGCGCAGGTAATGGTTTTCGACGCATGGCACACAACATGCCTCTTGTGAGTCCAAAACCAGTTAGTTGTTTTAATACATCAAAAGATGCTGTATAGACAGGAATATCCTGATATTGCAATATAATATCTTTTGCCTGTGTTTTAATATGACGATCTTCAACTAAAAAAGAAATCGGTTCATATCCTTGCTCAAAGGCTGTCTGTATAACCTTTGGGCTTTCCGCAATAAAAATCCCTAGATCTGGTTCATAATAATGTAATAACTGCCCTTCTGACAATCTTGCATAAATATCTAGTTGTGGATCATTTAGATCCGTGATCTGTATGACAGACATCTTATCTTACCTCCATGTCTTTGTTCTGAAATGTAGCTTTAAAATCTTCATTATTATATCGTATTTCATAAACTAAATCTACAAAATATAAAGAATTTGTGATATAATGAATCTTCAAACACATTTCAATCAAAGGAGAAATTACTATGGATAACCAGAACATCCTGGCTGTTGTTGCCGGAGAAGAAATCACGCAGAAAGATTTAGATGCACTGATTGCTGCATTACCAAAAGAACAGCAGGCATATGCAGGGAATGAACACTTTAGAAACCAGTGTTTAGAACAGATCATTACTGTTCATCTTTTCGCTAAATTAGGAGAAGAATTAAAATTGGAAGAAACAGAAGCTTTCGCTGACAATTTAGCTCATGCAAAGAGAGAGATTCTTGCACAGATGGCTCTTGGAGAGGCTATGAAAGATATTACTGTTTCTGAAGATGAAGCAAAAGAATATTATAAAGCGAATGAAAATCAGTTTATGGCTGGAGAAACAGTTCATGCGAAGCATATTCTTGTAGATGATGAAGACAAATGTCAGGAAATCTTAGAAAAGATCATCAGTGAGGAAACTACATTTGAAGATGCAGCTAAGGAATTTTCAACATGCCCATCCAAAGAAAAAGGTGGAGACCTTGGTGCATTTGGACGAGGACAGATGGTGAAAGAATTTGAAGACGCTGCATTTGCTGCTGAAGTTGGACACGTTGTAGGTCCTGTAAAGACACAGTTTGGATATCATCTGATCAAAGTTGAAGATAAAAAAGACGCAGAAACTTCTGTATATGAAGATGTTGCTGATACGATCAAGAATATTATTCTTCAGCAGAAACGTAACGATGTTTACGGGAATAAGATTGCTGAATTAAAAGAAAAATATGTAGAAAAATAGAATTTTCTTACATAGTATAAAAAGATGCCTTCCATAAGAAAGTTTTTATGAAAGGCATCTTTTTGAATTTAATTTTTATTTCATAATGGGTCTTCTACGTTATTCTACACCGTAATGTGTTAATAAGGCTTTTTCTGCTTCTGCGCTCCATAATCCATTATGTCTGTCACAAATATCAGCAAGTTCATTGAAAAAAGGATCATCTTTTGCAAGACTTCTAAGATCAGAAATTGCTGTCATTGGCATATTGATATGAAGATATGATAATTTCTTTCCACCAGGAATATTTGGAAGATTCATTGTTGTATCAACGATAGAATCAATTCCTCCAACATGAGTGATCATAACAGCTGGTTTGATTTCTTTTCTTGCAGCACGATCGATCGCTTCTTTCATGTCATCGATACTTCCACCAGTACTTCCAAGAATCTTTGTTGCATTATAATGACAGTCATACAGATTCACATCTGCTGAAAATTCGGAGTCTGTTGGTCCTGCAAACAGGTTCATACATCCATCATAGCCTAAAATCTTGTTTCCAAGTTCTGCAACCGGTCTGGCTGGTACGTAAACAAAGACATCATCAAATCCTTTTCCATCGACAGATAATGCTTTTAATCCATTGACTGGATCATCCATCTTTGCTGTGTTTACATAAATTAATTCAACACCTTTTTCCTTGGCTTCTTCTACAGAGATCACCTCATTCGCTCTTGCTAATTTGGCGTCATCAATGTCTGTAACGATCACTTTGGCTGGTTTATTCTCGATGGCAAGGGCGTAGCTTACAGCACCAAGTCCCATTGGTCCGCATCCACCAAGAATTGCGATACTTCCACCTGCTTTTGTTCCCATTACATGTTCATAACGGTCTTTAACGTGATAGTTTGTTTTATAACCACAAATGACACAGCACATTGGTTCTGCAACAGAAGATTCAAAGTAAGAATCTCCTTCATGAGTCCATAGGCATCCAGCTTCGATAATATCATTTGGGAAAATACAGTAAGTTGCTGCTCCACCGCACTCTGTATAAGAGTATCCTGGAGATTCAGCCTGTCCAGGAATTGCTGGCTGTTGTGCGAATTTCTGTCCTGGTTTGAATTTATCCTGCCATTTTTTACCGACTTTCACAATATCTCCGGCAAATTCGTGTCCAATGATGATCGGATGATCAGCAACATCCGCAGGAACTCGCTTATGATCTGCTCCTTGTTTTACCATTTTCCAAGTAGACATACAGATTGAATCACTCATCACCTTAACAAGGATCTCATCGTCCTTGATCTCTGGGAGCTCAAATTCTTCCAGACGGATATCGTCTTTTGCATATAATCTTACACCTTTAACTTGCATATGCTACCTCCTAAAATATAAAATCCATATAGATATATTTTAGCACAAAGAAATTATTTTTTAAACTCATCTTCTTGATATTTATCTACAATATGATTAAACATAGTGCGAACAGCAGGTGCCATAAAATTCGGATTCATTGCTGCAAGTCCGATGATCCTGCTTGCAGATGGTTTTGTTGGATAACTATCAACTTTATATGGAATATCTGTCATAACAAGTTTCGGCATCAGACAGATTCCAAATCCTTTCTCAACAAGAGCGATCGTTGATAAATCATCAACAACATGATAGTTCGATTGTACTTGCAGCGAATTCTCTTTTAAGAAATTCTGAATATCCGCATCAGTACTGTCTCGTTGAGTTACAAATTGATGATGTTTCATTTCTTCAATATCAATATAATTTGTACTTTTATCTTCTTTCGTACCACTCGGCAGAACACAGAGTAATTCGTCACGATATAATGGTTCGATTGGAATGTCCTTTGCACTGGATACAGATAAAAATCCGAGATCTACAACTCCGTTCTTGATCCAGTATACAACATCATCGTAAGTTCCCTGAAAGACTTCAATGTCGATCTCTGTATACTTCTTCTTAAAAGAATGTAAGATCTCAGGTAGCCAGCTGGTACATACACTGGAGAATACTCCGATCTTTACTTTTCCTTGTTTTAATCCATTTAATTCAGCAATTTCCTGCTTTAAGCTTTCATCACAGTTCAATACAGCATTTACATATGGTAATAGCTGTTCTCCATAGTTTGTGAGACTGACTCCTGCTTTGCTTCTTGTTAATACTGAAAATCCTAATTCATTTTCCATCGATGAGATGGCATGACTGATCGCAGAGGGTGTTAATCCTAAGATATCCGCTGCTTTATGGAAACTCCCTACATCTGCGATCGTCTTGAAAACTTGGTATGTTAAAAGTGTCATAAATAAAACTTCCTTACTTTTATTATCTATTACACTTATATAACAGATTTTCCCAACGTCTGTCAACCTCTTTCTGGAATTCTTCAATTAAATGTTCATTTCCAGGTTTAAATAAATGTTTAAATCTTCCCTGTGCTCTTCTGGTTTCTTTGTAAATTTATGCTGATAAGAAGCTCGCATTTCAGAAATAAAAGCATCTTTTTTCATAACGCCACTGACTGCAACAGCTGCTGCGAGCATTGGAGAGTTTGGAAAATATTTTCCCAAAGCCTGTACAGAGATTTTTCTTGCATCGATAGTATAAACTTTTCCTTGATAGCCATTTAACATTGGCTTGATCTCATCGGCTGATTTTGGTGTATTTATAGTTGAACAAAATTCATTTATAAACAAAACTACAAGGGAATACAACAAACAAAAGTTATTGTATTCCCTTGCAGTATTATATTATTTACTATTTTTCTTGATTCGAGGATCAAAACATCTCATATCAATCCACATTCGGCTGATCTTTTTATTTGCCTGATCTCCGAAATATGTCATAACAGCACTTCTTCGCATAACATCCTGTATCGGATATTGGGCATATAACTGTCCTTTGGACATTTCCTCACTTGTTTTCATTACATAGTTGTAATTATCTCCATTTTGTTGGAAGAAATAATTCAGATCATAATCAACGCTTTTCTTATCTTCGCTTCCATACATATATTTGATGTAATCATAGATGGTCTTATCTTCTCCTCCAGAGATCACAGATGTATATCCGACATAGTACATATTCCTTACAACGTTATCCGGTCTTGAAATGTAGTTTACAAAAGCCTGTGCTGCCTGCTGCTTTTCTTTATCTTTTCCAATCCCAGCCTTTAACATACACCATCCGTCAAACCACAGATTCGTACTCGCTTTTGGAACAGCATAACGTAATTTGATACCTTCTTCTTCCACCTGCTGCATAGAATATACACCGTCTCCAGACCACTGGAGATTAGCTACCACCTTTCCACTGACAAGGTCAGATTTTCCACTGTCAGTTTCAAAAGAATATACATTATCCTTGATCTTTGATAGGATCATTCCTGCATTTTGGATACTTTGATCAGAAGTATCATTTAACAAGGATGATAATCTTTCTTTGTAGTTTGATTGGTTTTGAAATTTCTTTGTTAAAATCTCTTTCTGTGTCTGCATACCACGAACTGCAAAATAACAATCCCTGACACTATCTTTGGCAGTTATCTTTTTATAGTATTTTTGATTTAATAATAGACCCCAGTCTTCTGCATCTTCTCTGGAAACATACTTTGGATTATATACATAACCGAGTGTTCCCCACATATAACCGGCTGTATAATCCCCTACAGACTGCCCTTGATATTTTAACTGATCCAAAGATTTTTTAATATAAGGAGATACCCCTTTCGCATAATAATTGTTGGCATCTGAAGTATCCCAAAATTCATCAGAATATTTTAATATTTTATTTTCAGCCATAAGTTTCATCGTCATATATTCGGATGGGCAGATCAGGTCATAAGTGTCACCGATCGTCAACTGATTATACATATCTTCATTTGTTCCAAAAGTTGAATATTCAACTTTCACTTTTTTGTGATATGTTTTTTCATACCAGTTTTCAAAATCTTTGATCATCGAATTTCTCCCGATGATCTTTTTCCCATTCTCTAATTCGATTTCTTCATCATCGTCCCAGTCACCTTCATCCAGATATTCTTCCCAGTTTGCAATTCTTAAGATAATCTCATCATTTTTTGAACTCTTTTGTGTACTACAGGAACATAAAGCCAGGGGAAGCGTGATTACAAGTAAAATTGAAAAAATGATAGAAAATACTTTATATTTCATGATCATTCTCCTTCCTGCCTGTATGGTTCATCCCCATCACAACAAAGATCACGATCAAAAAGATGATGGTTGATAGTGCCCATAGAGCTGTTTTAACATCAGTCTGTGCCCCTTTTGTGGCATTAACAACATACGTGCTGATCGTGTCAAACATTGATGGCTTTGTATAAGTTGTGATAAAATAATCATCTAATGTTAATGTGATCGACATCATAAATCCAGAAACGATTCCGGAAGTTAACTGTGGCAATACAACCTTTCTTAAGGCTCCAAATGGGGAGCACCCAAGGTCTAGAGCAGCTTCATATAACTGAGGATCCATCTGCTTTAGGCGAGGGATCACAGATAGATATACAAACGGGCTGCAAAGGGATACAAGCCCGATCACAAGCGGAATATAACTTGCTTTATCCATCTTAAAAAATACGATCAATAACACACAGATAGAAAAACCAGTTACAACATCTGCATTTACAACTGGAATCTGATTCATCAGATGGATCGGTCTCTTTAGTTTCTTTGAAGAATAAAAAGCACCGATTGCACCAAGAGTTCCAAGGATTGTTGAAATAACTGCAACGACCACAGCTAAGATGAGTGTTCCAAAGATCATGGATCTAAGGTCTTCTGAATGAAACAGATAGACATAATTCTTCACTGTAAAACTTCCAGATCTGCCAATAATCGCAGAATCCATAAAACTGTAGACAGCTAAGAGCAAGATTGGCAGATACATCAGCAACAGAACCATTCCAAGGAAAACACTTTGTATTGTTTTTTTATTCATATGCATTGTCCTCCTTGTCTGAAAATTCTCCTGTGATCGTACTTAATAATAAGATTAAAATCAAGAGGATCATGGAAATAACAGATCCATTGTTCCAGTCATACATGCTGAAATAGCTTCCAACAAGACTTCCCATAATATATGTGCTGTTATACATCATATCAAGCACAACGTAATTCGTCATAGATGGAAGAAATACCATCGTGATCCCACTGATGATTCCAGGAATAGACAATGGCAGGATCACACGTAAAAATACGCGATAAGACTTTGCCCCCAGATCTTTTGCCGCTTCAATATAACTATGATCGATCTTTGCGATCGTATTATAGATTGGCAGGATCATAAATGGAAGGAAATCATAAGTCATACCGATCACGGTATTTAGGAATGGATGAAATGCAAGATTTCCTTCGATCAATGTCAAGATTTCTTTTAATGCCGTGATACGCAAAGTGAAGTTGATCCACATAGGCATTACAAATAACATTAATAAAACATTCCCTCGCCGGAATTCTCCCTTTGCAAGAAGATACGCAACTGGATATGCGATCAAAAGGCAGACGATCGTTGTCACGACAGCAACCATCACACTGTAGATTAAAGTTCCGATTGCTTTACTGTCTGTAAAAAACAATGTAAAATTCGCAAGAGAAAATTCACCCGCTCCATTGGTAAATGCATAATACAGCAAGATCAATACTGGACAGACGACAAAAATGACTAGAAATAGGAAATACGGAATGCCCAGGATGCTTTTTAGTTTATCATTTTTCATTCTGCATCCTCCGAAACACTCTCGAATACAATAGCATCTTCTGGAACTATCACACTGACAAAGTCACCGATATTCCATAAATCTTCATCATCAACCGAATATTCTACTTTATTCTCACTTAAAACTCGATAATTATAATGATCTCCCTTGTAAATGATCGAGATGATATTTCCCTGAAAATATCCTTCTTCTGGATCATCACTTAATTTTGCAAGTTTTGATGAAAAATACATTTTTAATCTTGTACCTTCAGGATGTACTTTTGGCTCTTTTTCCTTCACAGGAATACGACCATCTGTAAGTTCTAACCAACCATCTTTGTCTATTGTACCAATATAATGGTTGACTTTGAGATCCTTTGGCATCGTATGGATCGTATCTGCAGTAAAATCAATCCCAACTTTTGTTCCTGGTGTTAACTCGTGCAAGATATGTGCTTCAATTTCATTTTTGTCCGATAAAACAGCCACTTCATAAAATTTACCGCAGAACAGACATGAGATCACTTCTCCTGTAAATCTTCCTTTGTCTGGAGTTGTTAAAACAACATCTTCTGGGCGGATGACAACATCTAGTCTTGTTCCAGGTTCATGGTCATCATGACATACAAAATCATGATGTGCAAAATGGATCAGATTTCCTTCTTTTTTCATACCATCAAAAATATTACTTTCCCCGATAAAATCAGCAACAAAGGCATTCTGTGGTTTATTATAAATCTCTTCTGGTGTTCCAACCTGCTGAATCTGGCCTTTTGACATAACAACAATCTTATCAGACATCATCAATGCTTCTTCCTGATCATGTGTGACAAAGATAAAGGTGATTCCTAATTCCTTATGCATATTTTTTAACTCGATCTGCATCTCCTGACGCATCTTATAATCAAGGGCACTTAACGGCTCATCTAATAATAAGATCCTCGGCTCGTTTACGATCGCACGTGCGATCGCAATACGTTGCTGCTGTCCGCCAGATAAACTGTCAATCTTTCTTTTCTCAAATCCTTCTAAGTCTACGATTTCAAGCACACGCTTTACCTTTTTTTTAATCTCATTCTTCGGTACTTTCTTTTCTTTTAGTCCAAAAGAAATATTATCGTAGATATTTAAATGTGGAAACAATGCATATTTTTGGAATACAGTATTAAACTTTCTCTCATTTGGAGGAAGCTCACTGATATCCTTTCCATTAAATAAGATTTCTCCACTCGTTGGTGTTTCAAAGCCTGCTAACATTCTTAAGATGGTTGTCTTTCCGCATCCGGAAGGCCCTAAAAATGTAACAAACTCTCCTTCATTTATCGTCAGATTAAAATCATAAATAACCGGTACATCTTTCGTATAACACTTTTTGATGTGTTTTAATTCTATGATCGGTTGTTTTTTCTCCATTAATTTTTTATACCGTTACTGAAAACTTATAAAAAGTTATAAACCTTTATGTTTCATTCCTACTTCAACGAGTATGCTTTTGT
>ERZ773259.396-NODE-396-length-48624-cov-8.311989_pt1 | contig 48624 bp, 49 predicted proteins | sample MGYA00511961_ERZ773259 | MGnify/ENA primary metagenome ERZ773259 (study PRJEB29015, sample SAMEA2737775) | human gut metagenome | biome: human gut; feature: human-associated habitat; material: faeces | place: China | collected 2012 ...
AAAAAAGGAATCTGAAAGCCTTATATTTACTGGCTTAGAGATTCCGAGAGATTATTTATTTGAAATGGAGGATGTTAAATATGGGATTATCTGATTTAATTGCGGGCGGAATGGATGCAACCGCCGCCACTGAACTACTGCTTAATGTTGTCTGGACAATTGTCGGTGCAACTCTTGTTTACTTTATGCAGGCTGGATTTGCAATGTGTGAAGCCGGATTTACCAGAGCAAAAAATACTGGAAATATACTGATGAAAAAAATGATGGACTTTGTACTTGGAAGTTTGTTCTTTTTCATCTTCGGATTTGCGATCATGCACGGAACCGACTGGAATGGTATCATCGGTATAAAAGGGTTCTTCAATCCTACAACACTTGCCAATGCCGACGGACTTTTCAACGGACTGCCAATCGGAGTCTTCCTTATTTTCCATACAGTATTCTGCGCCACATCCGCTACTATCGTATCCGGTTCTATGGCAGAACGTACAAAATTCCTTGCTTACTTATTATATAGTGCAGCAATCAGTATTTTTATTTACCCGGTAACCGGCCACTGGATCTGGGGCGGTGGATGGCTCGCTCAGATGGGATTCCACGATTTTGCAGGTTCCACAGCAGTCCATATGGTCGGCGGTATCTGTGCACTTGTTGGTGCCAAAATCCTCGGACCTCGTATTGGAAAATATGATAAAGAAGGGAATGCCCGTGCGATTCCCGGACACAACCTTTCCATTGCAGCTCTTGGCGTATTTATTCTCTGGTTCTGCTGGTTCGGTTTCAACTGCGGCTCTACCACAGCAGCTTCCACAAACCTCGGTGATATCGCAATGACAACCAATCTTGCCGCTGCTTCCGCAACACTTGCAACCCTTGTTGTAACCTGGATCCGCTATGGAAAACCAGATGTATCCATGACATTCAACGGTTCCCTCGCCGGACTCGTAGCAATCACCGCCGGATGCGACACCGTCAGCAACTACTCTGCAATCATCATCGGACTGATCGCTGGTATCCTCGTCGTATTCTCCATAGAATTCTTCGACAAAGTAGCCAAGATTGATGACCCGGTAGGTGCGATCAGTGTCCACGGCGTATGCGGTTTCACAGGCAGTATCCTCGTCGGAGTCTTCTCCCCGGAATACACCCTAAAAACCCAGGTGATCGGTGTCCTTTCAACCGTAGCCTACGTCCTCGTAATGGCAATCATCGTATTCACCATCATCGATAAAACCGTAGGTCTCCGCGTCACCAAAGGAGAAGAACTCGACGGTCTCGATATCCACGAACACGGCTGCTCAGCATATGCGGACTTTAACTTCCGTTTATAGCCGGGCGAAGTAAAATAAAAAGATACAGCCACTGGAATGCTCGCATTTCAGTGGCTGTATCTTTTTATTTTAATGAGCGGCTACGCGACTGAGGAAAGTCACCTGACTTTCCGAGGTTCGCCCGGCGGATGGCTTGTACTACTTATATCATTCTACCACTTCTTATTCTTCAGCACGATCGCCGATTTCTTACCCATCATCAGTGAAATATTTCCCTCTTTCACGATATACTCTTCGAATTCTCCAATATACCCATCTTCATAAGAATACATCACTCGCGCCATATTATGTCCTTCGGCAACTTCTGCCTGCCATACCGGAACCCTTACTTCCTTCAGATGATCGGAATTATTGATAATAACCACGATCTGCTCATTCCCCCAGAATCTTCCATAGGCCAGAAGATCCGGTTCTGCTTTCAGCATCTTGATTGACCCCTTTCTGAGAGCCAGAGACTTTCTATGGATTTGGATCATCTCACGGTAGAAATTGATCAGATCCCGTTTTTCTCTTCCCCACGGATAAGTTCTCCGGTTATCCGGATCCGTGAAACCACAAAGTCCTGCTTCGTCTCCATAATAAAGGGTCGGTGCTCCCGGCCAGGTCATCTGCATGATGATCGCTTCCCGCATAACTGCAAGGCTTACCCCTTCTTCTGCCGCACGCGACCCAAGCTGTCCCACACGGCCAACCTTGTGGTTGGTACGCGTCAGAAAACGGGAATGGTCATGGTTTGACAACTGGTTCATCGCCGTCTGAAGTGACGGTGTCATCATATTTGCCATATGATGCTTCATCGCATTCATAAAATGGTCTGCATTTCCGAGAAGATCGCCGCGATATTCATCACTGTGTTTCTCCATCCCGGTCAGAAACCAGGTGACCGGCTCCATAAATGCATCGTAATTCATAACGCTGTCCCATTCATCGCCCTGCAACCAGTCACTCGGATCTCCATAGTGCTCGGCAAGGATCAGTGCATGTGGATTTGCTTCTTTTACTGCCTTACGAAATTTCTTCCAAAATTCATGATTGTACTCATTGCTTCTTCCAAGGTCTGCCGCAACATCCAGTCTCCAGCCGTCTACATTATACGGCGGTGAAACCCATTTCTTTGCGATACCAAGAACATACTCTTCCAGCTCTTTTGAATCTTCATAATTCAGCTTTGGCAGCGTATCGTGTCCCCACCAGCCGTCATAGCTTCCATTGCCCGGCCATTCATTCTCCCCGGTACGATGGAATAGAAAATAATTCCGGTACGGACTCTTCGGTGACACAAAAGCACCTACTTCATAACCATCGGCGCTCTCGTAGATCAGCTCTCTGTCCAGCCATTTATTGAAAGAACCACAATGGTTGAAGACGCCGTCAATGATGATTCGCATTCCCCTCTTATGGAGTTCTTCTACCAGCTTGATGAACAGCCGGTTACTTGCTTCCAGATTCTCTTTTCTGGTAGTTCTTGTCCGGTAACGGTCCGCATGGATATTGTTATTTTCTCCCGGATCCAGAAGCCTTCCTTCATCGACTTCAATTTTACCGACATGCGGATCAATATAATCGTAATCCTGTGTGTCATATTTATGATTAGATGGTGATACAAATAGTGGATTACAATAGACAACTTCTACTCCAAGTCCATGCAGGTAATCCAGTTTATCAATGATCCCCTGGATATCTCCTCCGTAAAATTCCCGTACATCCATCGGCTGCGGATCCCGGTACCAGTCATCTACATGATGAACCTGCTCTCCAATATAAAAGTACTCTCCCGTCTGTACATCATTATCCGGGTCGCCGTTACAGAAGCGGTCTGTATAAATCTGATACATGACCGCTCCTTTTGCCCAATCCGGTGCCGTAAAGCCTGGCACGATTTTAAAATCATAATAATCCACAAGTTTGCTCTCTGCTCCCCATTTGTTATAGTAGCAGATCTCATTTCCTGATCTGATCTTAAAATGATACCGGAATGGTTTATCTTCTAATTTGTATTTCACTTCATAAAAGTCAAATGCCTTATTTGAGATTACTTTGTTCATTGGAATGCATAGTTCGCGGTTTTCCAGATAGACTTCGTCTACGTCGTGAGCTGCTGTACGGAACCACAACTGAAGTTCATCTCCTGCCTCCGGTTCCGGCGGACTCACATACGCCTCTGTTCCATCACAAAACAATGCTTCTTTTTTCATAATCTAGCCTCTATTCTTCAAATAATGCTTCAAATTCTTCTCTTGTAATCTTCTCTTTTTCAAGAAGCAGATCTGCACATTTATAAAGAACAGCTTCATGCTCTTTAATAATGGTCTTTGCACGGTCATAACATTCGTCAATGATCCGTTTCACTTCACTGTCGATCGTTGTGGCAACCTGTTCACCATAACCTCTGGAGGTATGACCAAAATCTCTTCCGATAAATACTTCATCATTATCATCTCCATAGCTTACAAGACCAAGTGCTTCCGACATACCGAACTTCGTTACCATGGATTTGGCGTATGCTGTTGCCTGCTTGATATCCTGGGATGCCCCGGTTGTAATATCATCAAAGATCAGCTCTTCTGCCACACGTCCACCTAGTGATACGGTAATATCCTGCAACATCTTTCCTTTGGTATTGAACATCTCATCCTTTTCAGGAAGCGGCATCGTATATCCGGCTGCCCCTACACCGGTAGGAATGATCGACACGCTGTACACCGGTCCTACATCCGGAAGTACATGGAATAAAATGGCATGTCCTGCTTCATGGAATGCAGTGATCTTCTTCTCTTTATCAGAAATTACACGACTCTTCTTCTCTGCACCGATTCCGACTTTTACAAATGCTCTGCGGATATCCTCCTGTTGCAGATACACTCTTCCATCCTTTGCTGCAAGGATCGCAGCCTCATTCAGAAGATTTTCCAGATCAGCTCCGGTAAATCCTGCCGTTGTTCTCGCAACCTGTTCCAGATCCACATCATCCCCGAGCGGTTTGCCCTTGGCATGAACCTGAAGGATTTCCAGGCGTCCCTTCACATCCGGTCTGCCGACCATGACTTTACGGTCAAAACGTCCCGGTCTTAAGATCGCCGGATCAAGAATATCGACACGGTTGGTTGCTGCAAGTACGATGATTCCTTCATTCGCGCCAAAACCATCCATCTCTACGAGGAGTTGGTTCAGCGTCTGCTCTCTCTCATCATGTCCGCCGCCCATACCGGTTCCACGACGTCTTGCCACGGCATCGATCTCATCAATAAAAATAATACAAGGTGCATTTTTCTTGGCATCCTCGAAAAGATCTCTTACACGGGATGCTCCGACACCGACAAACATCTCCACAAAATCAGAGCCTGAAATGGTAAAGAACGGGACACCTGCTTCTCCCGCAATTGCTCTTGCAAGAAGCGTCTTACCTGTTCCCGGAGGTCCTTCAAGAAGGACACCTTTCGGGATTCTGGCTCCTACCTGCGTATACTTCCCGGGGCTCTTGAGGAAATCCACGATCTCTGCAAGCTCTTCCTTTTCTTCCTGCAGTCCGGCAACCTGCGCAAACGTCACATGGTTTTCTTCCTGCGTGCTCATCTTTGCCCTACTCTTTCCGAAATTCATCGCTTTTGCATTCGATCCGCCCTGACGATTCATCATCATCACAACAAATACCATGATACCTGCCATCAATATGATCGGAACCAGTGTTGTTGACATCCAGCTGTCCTGCGGGACATTGTCCACACTGTAGGAAATGTCATAAGATTCAAGCAGATCCTCTGCACTGTTGACATCGGATACATGAAGCTGTTCGATGTCATCATTCTTCAGCCGGATCTTCAGTGTCCCAGTCGGTGCGACTTTGTTCTGCTTGACCTCTACACTTTCTACCTTCTCTTTTTTCAGATCTTTCTGAAAATCCTGATACGTGTATGCTGTCTGCTGCACACCCGACTGGCTCATAAACCAGTACACACCTGCCAGCACCAGAACACAGAGCAGAATCGAAAGACCACTGATTCCTCTTGTCTTATTATTATTCAAAACCTGCTCCTTCCACCTGTTACATCTCTACACTTCCGATGTACGGTAAGTTTCTATATTTTTGTGCATAATCCAGACCGAATCCTACCACAAATTCATCCGGAATATTAAATCCGACATAATCTACATGTACATCGCACACACGACGATCCGGTTTATCAAGAAGTGTACAAAGTTTCATGCTCTTCGGTCCTCTCTTCCGAAGGATGTCAAGCAGATAATAAAGAGTACGTCCTGAATCTACGATATCCTCAACAACAATTACGTCTTTTCCTTCCAGAGACTCATCCAGATCTTTTGCAATCTTAACAATTCCACTGGACTGGGTTCCGTCACCATAGCTGCTGACACTCATAAAGTCCATTGTTACCGGCACTGTAATCCTTTTTGCCAGTTCACACATAAAGAACACTCCACCCTTTAAAACACAGATCAGATGAACCTGCTTTCCCGCATATTCTTCACTGATCTTTTTTCCAAGTTCTTCAACTCTGGCATTTACTTCTTCTTCCGGAATTAACATTTTCACTTTCTCGGCCATTTAAGGTACCTCCATTTATCGTAATTTCTAATATTTTCGTTGTCTGCTCTGTCACCTGGTATGCCTTGCTCTGCCGGCAGCCCACAATCCATAAAATCTCGCTTCCCTCTGCGATCAGAGGAATTCCGGCACGTTCTGCCACTGGTATTTTTTTATTGATAAAATAGGATTTCAGCTTCTGCCTTCCTCCGCTTTCATCAATTACAATAAAATCGCCAGCCCTTCTGGTGCGTACAGCGACACTCTGTTTTATTATACCATAATCAAACCATTTCGTGTACGTTTTTTTCGGGATCTGGCATCTGCATTCTTCTTTTTCAAAAATACGGTAGGAAATTTCCCATTTCCCGTAAGTTATATTTCCCGAAACCTGCTTCAGATCCAGATTTTTCTCTTCTTCTGCCAATTCCGTGTCCTTCTTTTTCCGCTTCAGTTCAATTCCTTCATAGGTTCTGCATGCACAGACCCCATAAGGAAGATCCAGTCTTTTTCCAACCTGCTTTTCAAACAGTCCCTCCAGCTTTTCTACATGAACCTGCTCCAGATCTTTTTCATGTTCTGCCACCAATGCCAATGCTTTCCGGAGAATCATTTTCCGGATCAGCCGTTCCTGTCGGTGATATGCATCTGCATGGATGCAGATTTTTTCTCCATTTTGGTCAGTACAGATCTGATATGCACCTTCTGTCTGCCGTTCCATATAATCCCAGATCTCCCTAAGCTGATCCATAGACCGGTTCATATGCTCCACGGTTTTTTCATTGATATTTTCTTTAAAATACGGAATCACATGGTTACGGATGCGGTTTCGCATATATGCATCTTCCATATTTGTCGCATCAATGCAGTAAGACATCTCCCGTCCCTTCAAATAATCCTCGATCTCTTTTCTCCCCACGCAAAGAAGCGGCCGTATATACATCCCATTTACCGGATATATACCGCCGAGTCCCCGAAGTCCGCTGCCGCGGGCCAGATGCAGGAAAAAAGTCTCTGCATTGTCATCCTGATGATGTGCCAGTGCGATCCTTGTTCCTCCCCATTCTTCCGCTGCCTGCTCAAATATTTCCCTTCGTGCAGTCCTTCCCGCCTCTTCTTCTGACATCTTGTATTCCACTGCCATTTTCGGAATATCCACCGAAACACTCCTGCATGGGATTTCTTTTTTCTCACACAGTGTCTTTACAAATTCTTCATCAGCTTTTGCCTCTTCCCCACGGATCCCGTGATTCACGTGTACCGCAAGGATCTCAAATCCGATCTTTTTTCGCAGCTCTTCCAGTATCAGAAAAAGGCATACAGAATCTGCCCCTCCAGAAAGACCAACGACAACTTTATCTCCTTTTTCAAGCATCTTCCACTGCCTGATATAGTTCTCTACTTTTTCTAACATGGTAAATTCCTCTCGTCTTTTATCTACTGTAACACATCTTCCAGATTCCCGCCACAAGGACTGTCATATCATCTCCTGCATTTCCGGCCGCCAGCTCCAGAACCTTATCCAGAATATAATTCGCCAGTTCCTCCGGATTCTCCAGCGGACTTCCCCCAATCATCAGATCCAGTAAATGCTCCTGCTCTCCTGCCGGAAGCGCATCCAGGATCCCGTCCGATACCATGACCACCACATCTCCGGATTCCAACTGTCTGGTTTCCTTTTCACTTTGCTGTCTCTGGATTACCCCCAGCGGAAGACTTTCCGAACGGATATGCTCCACCCCGTCTTTAGTCCGCAGAAATGTCACTGCCGCTCCTGCTTTTACAAACTCACATTTTCCATTATAGAGATCAAAAATGCTCATATCAACCGTAGAAAAGCGAACCTCTTCCCGTCCCATAACAAGAGCCGTATTGATCATGGAAAGTGCAGTTTCCACAGGAAATCCTGCTCCAAGAAGCTCTTCCAGCATTTCTACCAGCATCCCGCTTTCCTGTAGCGCCCTCTCACCAGATCCCATTCCGTCTGACAAAATTGCCGCCTCTTTTCCACCCGGAAGTGTCTTCATAAGAAAACTGTCACCAGATATCTTTTGTCCGTTTTTTCCCATTTTTGCCACACCCTGCAGCACATAATATCCCGGTCCTTCCACACATACAATAGTTTCATACTCCTGTCCCAGAACCTGCCTTTCGTTCTGAGCCGGGCACATCCTTCTCTTAGTACATACTGATAAAAGCTCTGCCGCTTTTCTGGTTGGGATACAGTTTCCCTTCTCACTTTTTACCGTTACATGAATTTCATATCTGCCATGCTCATCCACAAAAAAAACGGAACTCAGCATCCGGATCCCTGCTTTTTTGAAATGCTGCGCAACCTTTTTTGCAAGCGGCGGATCCGTAAAAATACTCGCATCCAGATCTCTCGTCACATGGCAGAGCATGTCCGCAAAAGAATCCAGCTGTGCCGCACATCCCTCACGGCTCTGTACCATCTTATTATTCCACACCAGAATCCTTTTTGCCTCCTGGAAAGTTTCCAGTGATTCTCGTAAAAATCGTGGTGCCTGAATACACTCCCTCTGAAGATGCTGTTTCATCTCTTTATTCAGTTCTGCACCATATCCTTCAATCGTACACAAAAGATCATAAAAAAGCTGCCAGTGTTCTGCCTTCTTTCTCTCCAGACACTCCGATTTCCTGCTGCATCCTCTGCACACCTTTTCCGTAATCCGATCATACATTTCTGTCATTTCTTCGGGTGTAAAACACTGCTTTTTCGGCTCCATTTTCAGAAACCTGTCTGCCAGATGCCGAAGCGACACTGCCATCTTATCTGCCTGCGTTACATATGGACTTGTGATCACTTGCTCCTCTCTGTATTTAACCTCCATTTGCCACCACCCTCTAAATTTCTATGAATGAAAAAAGCTTCGGGATATTTTCTTCCCAAAGCTTTTCTTACGTTACTGCTGTGCACGGAACAGAATCTCATTCTCCTTTACAAGTCCCAGCTTCTCTCTGGCGACTTCCTCGATGTATTCATCTGTTCCTACATATTTTTTCAGTTTATTAATTTCTTCTGAGCGTTCTTTTTCCGCATCGATCTGTGTCTGCAGTTCTTCTTCCTGCACCTTATATGCATCATTGCTCTTTTTGAGCGCCATCCCATGTACAATAACCATGCCGCATAATAATATAATAACTGCGGTAATCGCAACAATACTTCTTTTGTGCTTCTGAAGCCCGCTCCCCGGACTCTTTTTCCGGTTCTTCTTTAAGCTTCCCATCTAATCTATTCACCTTTCGCTATCAGTTGATCTTGTATAGCTTCTTACTACCAAACCCATTTAGTCTTCTACAGTGTACCGTTTTTAATCAGATTTATCAACTCTTTTTACTCTTTTTTCACAAATTCGTGTAGAAATCTTTTTGTAAGCTCTTACAAAGACAGCTGAAAGCAGCGCCATCCAGATTGCTCCGAGCGCAATCCCCAATCCGATATACCACCGCAGAACACCATCACTCGTATGATAGATCTGCACAAAGGTATAAACGGAAATCCCTGCCCAGTAACAGGCATCCTCCAGATTGATCAGCCACAATCTGTGAGCAACCAGTCTGCGCAAAACCCTGATCCACAGATAGACTGCCACGATCAGGACACCGGTCAGGATTGCATAACAGAAAACCCTGATCTCTGTTCCGATACCAGACATTTTTTCTCCTCCTACCGAAACAGTTTTGACAACAGATTTTCTCCGGCTTTTACTCCAGAATGGATATCCGAATAAGAAATATTGTCAATATTGCCTGCCAGGTCGACCTCCCCTTTTTCAAGATTCAGCCGGTTTACATGCATGTCCGTACCTTTTACCATCAGCATTCCCTGCTCTGTCTCAAGCAGGATCTCATTTAAATCAAAAGAAAGAACGTCCAGCACTCCCGTTACTGTACCTGTCTTCCGGTTATTGATAACCAGCCTGTGATTCTGAGGTTTTACCAGCTGTCTCTCTTCCATACAAATCCCAACCTTTCCTATACTGTCTTTCTAGTTATTGTATGAATAACATCTGGTAAATATGCCTCGGATCCGCTGCCAGAATGATCTCAAACCACATCTTTTCTGATGTTCCGGAGTTTTAAAGATAACGGAATAAATCTGCCGCCTCTTCTTTTTTAGTCGTATCTCGCAGATCCAGAACCTCTGCCTTTACAGTCTTGGTTCCAAACTGGATCTCAATGATATCACCTTTTTTTACTTTCGTGGAAGCCTTCGCCACCGCCCCGTTGATCAGGACTCTTCCTGCATCACAGGCTTCATTTGCAACGGTGCGCCGTTTGATCAGGCGGGACACCTTTAAAAATTTATCAAGTCTCATTTTGATTTTTCCTTCCCGTAATACGAATAAAGCGCAGCCCTTTTCAGACTGCGCCATTTTTCAAAAATGTTTTACAAATTATGCATTAACAGCATCTTTTAAAGCTTTTCCTGCTTTGAATTTCGGAGCCTTGCAAGCTTCGATCTTCATAGTTTTTCCAGTCTGTGGATTTCTTCCTTCTCTTGCAGCTCTTTCGCTTACTTCGAAAGTTCCGAATCCTACTAACTGAACTTTTTCACCTTTTTTCATTTCTTCTGTAACAACATCAACAAATGCTTTTAATGCTTTTTCTGCATCTTTCTTTGAAATATCTGCCTGTTCTGCAACTGCAGCTACTAATTCTGTCTTGTTCATGACTTACGTCCTCCTGTAAAATATACTCCCGGAACACCCCGGCATTTTGTCTTTTTGCTAGGTTTATTCTGCGTATCCATGCGGTCTGACACGCCCCTTACCCTACATATGTTATATAAGTTTTTACCTTCTTTGTCAAGTCTAAACCCTTAAAATCTAAGAAAACCGAACGCTATACCTGAAACGCAAACAGATTCCGCAAAAACCGCTTTTTTTCTTCTGTCTGTGCGACAGAAAGTGAAAGTTTTTCGACATTTTTTGCAGGAATCCATGCCTTTCCTGAGTGGTAATACGAATTGGTGATCTTCCAGAATTTTTCCGGATAAGCAAGACGGATTGCAAGGTAATCCCGTTCTTTTTTCCCAAGATTATTCACCGAATCATACGCTCTCATCATCCGATATCCAAGCCGTTCATCATAATGATGCTTTTCCATACATTTGCGCAGGAAATAATACAGATCTTCCATCTGAACATCCCGGTGTGCATGTTCAAATCCAGTCACCGCCATGCCTTCCTGACAGACCAGAAGATTATGATAATTATAGTCTCCATGGACCATATGATTTTCTGCCTCCGCTTCTTTAAAAACACTGTCCAGATCCATATTTTCCAGTATTTTCAGCACTCTGTCTGCCCAAAAATACATCTGGTCATATCCCTTTAAAAATGCGATCTCAAACGGGCTTTTCACACTTCTTCTGCAGACAAATTCCCGAACCTTTCTGAGTTCTCTGTTATGCCTTGCGTACTCCTTGATCACCGGATTTTCTTCTCTTCCTGCAAATCCGTTTTCTTCCCCAGCCAGACGCATGCATAGATGGATCCGGGCAAGATTTTCCGCACCGGCGATCAGTTCATTTTCACGTCTGACATCACACTCACGTCCCTGAAACCATTTCTTTAAGATATAGCCTGTTCCATCCTCGGCTTTACTGACATAAGCATCCTCTTTATTAAGCAGAGGCGTATCTACCCATTCAAATCCATTCGCATTTAACTGCTCATATATTTTTGCAAGCGCGCAGATCCGGCTCTCCTCCATGCGCGTCTCCTTCAAGAGGAGCAGCCCCTTATCTGTATCGCATAAAATAGCACCCCTTACTTTGTGGGTGCCGAATACTTCCATCTGATATTGTGTCAATACACTGATTCCATAATCTTTCATGGCTTCCCCCTGCCGCTTTGTTTTACCGGTCTTTCTAATGTATGCAGGGGGAGACTTAAGTCATGCATGATTTTTGATTATTCCAGTTCTTTTATTCTGGCAAGTAAATATTCCCGTGTATTTTTCTCCGGTTCCTCGATCACTTCCTGTAAAAGTGTCTGGAGTGTCTGACCAATTTTCGGTCCTTTTTCAATACCTGCCGCGATCAGATCCTGACCGTTTACTTTTAGTTCTTTTAAAGAAACACATTGCTTTTTCTCCAGAATCTCCTGGTAGCACTTCTCGATACCAGCCAGATTTTCCAGCTTCTTATCACGCTGATAATCACTCTGTGCCAACGTATCAGCCATCCGTACCTTCATATAATACGGGAACAGTTCCGCACTGATCCGGTTCATTGCGCGGCGTACATGCTTCATCGTTGCAGGCATCCGGTCATCATGATACAGCACCAGCTTTGACACCTTACGCAGCGTATCATTATCGAATTTCAAGCGATGCATGATCGACTTTGTGAGTTCTTCGCTGACGTATGCATGCCCTTTAAAATGTGCCGTCCCATCCGGATCGACCGTCTTTCGTGCCGGTTTCCCCGTATCGTGAAACAGCATTGTAAGACGCAGCACTTTATCTGCCGGAATATTCATCAGCGCATGGATCGTATGCTCACCTACATTATAACAGTGATGCAAAGTTTCCTGTGTTGTTTCCATCATTGCATCGAATTCCGGGAGGATCACCTTTGTGATCCCAAGCTCATATGCATCCAGGATCTTTTCCGGATGATCGGAGACCAGAAGCTTTACAAGCTCTGTCTGAATACGTTCTGCACTGATATAGGAAAGATTTGGTGCAAGTTTTCGGATTGCCTGTCTGGTCTCTTTCTCAATCTCAAATCCAAGCTGCGCCGAAAAACGGATCGCCCTCAAAATCCGCAGGGCATCCTCCGAAAAACGTGCCTCAGCATTTCCCACACAACGGATCACACCTTTTTTCAGATCCTCCATCCCATGAAACAGATCCACCAGTCCATCCTGTTCATTGTACGCCATCGCATTGATCGTAAAATCTCTGCGCAGCAGATCCTCTGACAGACTTCTGGTAAACTGCACTTTACTCGGATGCCGGTTGTCTTCGTATTTCCCGTCAATCCGGTATGTCGTCACTTCAAATCCTTCTCCATTTAAAAGCACCGTAATCGTTCCATGCTCGATTCCGGTGTCAAAAGTTCTGGCAAATAATGACTTCGTCTCTTCCGGCGCTGCCGATGTTGTGATATCCCAGTCACCCGGCACACGTCCGAGAAAAGAATCCCGGACGCAGCCGCCGACTGCATATGCCTCAAAGCCATGTTTTTGTAATGTAGTTATAATTCGATTCACCTTTTCAGGTAACTGAATTTTCATATACATTCGCTCCTAGTATGCTTTTCCAAAATAAACAACATGTTTAGCCTGTTTGCCACAGAAAATACAGGTATCTCCGTCTTTTACCTGATCCTCTTTGCAGATACAGCGGGTGGTTGCTCCACCTGTTGCTGCCTTGATCTCATCTTCACATTCTGCGCTTCCACACCATTTTGCTTTGATAAATCCACGTTTGGTGTTGAATTTTTCATTCATTTCATCCATGGTTTCAGCAAAATCAATGTGGCTGTCAAGGAATGCTTTTGCACGGTCATACATATCCTTCTGGATTGTTTCAAGGATCTCGCCAAGTTTTGTCTCGATCTCATCTAAAGAAACAACGATCTTTTCTCTTGTATCACGACGTACAACAACAACCTGGTTCTGTTCGATATCCTTTGGTCCGATCTCGATACGTGTCGGGATACCAAGCATTTCCTGCTCACTGAATTTCCATCCAGGGCTCTTCTCAGAATCGTCAATCTTCACGCTGTAGCCAGCTTTTTTCAGTCTCTCTGTCAGTTCATTTGCTTTTTCAAGAACGCCTTCTTTGTGCTGTGCGATCGGAATGACTCTTGTTTGAACCGGTGCGATTCTCGGTGGAAGAACAAGTCCGCTGTCATCACCGTGAACCATGATCAGGGCTCCGATGATACGTGTAGACAGTCCCCATGAAGTCTCATATACGCTGTGAAGTTCATTGTTCTTATCCAGATATTTGATGTCAAATGCATCCGGGAACGCATTTCCGAAGAAATGGCTGGTTGCAGACTGAAGTGCTTTTCCGTCATGCATCAGAGCTTCTACGGTGTAAGTGTCCTGTGCACCTGCGAACTTCTCGCTCTCTGTCTTCGGACCTGATACGAACGGGATTGCAAGGGAATCACGGATCAGTTCCTGATATACACGAAGCATGGTCAGTGTTCTCTGTTCTGCTTCTTCATAAGTTGCATGAATAGTGTGTCCTTCCTGCCATAAGAATTCTCTGGAACGAAGGAACGGTCTGGTTGTCTTCTCCCAGCGAAGTACCGAACACCACTGATTCCATACTTTCGGAAGGTCACGGTAAGACTGTACGGTTCTTGCCCACAGGTCGCAGAACAGAGTCTCCGATGTCGGACGGATGCACATTGGCTCCTGAAGAGTCTCAAGACCACCTTTTGTTACCCATGCAACTTCCGGTGCAAATCCTTCGATATGATCGCTTTCCTTCTGAAGAAGGTTCTCCGGGATCAGCATTGGCAGGTATACGTTTTCAACACCTGTCTCTTTAAATCTCTTGTCAAGGTCTGCCTGGATCTTCTCCCAGATTGCATATCCATTTGGAAGATAATTAAGACATCCTTTTACACTTGAATAATCACAAAGCTTTGCTTCTCTTACAACGTCGGTATACCACTGTGCGAAATCTTCATCACGAGAGGTAATCGCCTGTACAAATTTCTTTTCCTTAGCCATTGGTAAGTTCTCCTTTTCTTCATTTTTGATTTGTAACTGTTCAGAGCCAAGCAAAATTTCATAAAACAGGTGTAAAATGCTTGCATTTTTAAGACTGTTTTTGAAATTTTATTTGGCGGATACGCCACACCGACGAAATGCGTAGCATTTTGAAGGTTGGCTCTGAACAGTTACTTTGATTTTATAAATAAGGTTATCATAAAACCAGAAGATGCTGCTCTCTGCAGCCTCTGCCGGATGCAGGGGATTCAGATCAGACATGCTTTGCCCGTAAAATAAAAAACACCAAATCTTCATGCCCCTGACAAGGGACCGAAAATTCGGCGGTACCACCCTAATTAATCGTATTACGATTCACTTCATTACCCGTTAACGCCAGGCATACGCCACACTTTTCATGCGGAACTCCAAGGTCGGTTCTATAATTTCCATGTAGCTTCCTCCCACCAGCCAGAAGCCTCTCTGTGCCACTTTCATCATATACTAGTCCTCTTCATCGTCAAATCTCTTCGATTTACTATAGAGTTTAATTGAGATTTTCGGATTTGTCAACCCAATTGACAAGCCCTTTCCGTTATGTTTTAATCAAAGAAACAAAATTTTCGCATATGGGGAGGAATTATTTTGCAAACACCTGAAATTCTATATGAAGACGACCAGATTCTGGTCTGCCACAAACCTGCCGGTGTTCCCGTGCAGACAAAAAAGATCGGCACACAGGACATGGAGAGCATTTTGAAAAATTATCTGTTCATCCATTCTTCACATCATGCCGGACATAAGCCACCTTATCTTGCCGTGATCCACAGACTGGATCAACCGGTTTCCGGCATCCTGGTTTTTGCCCGCACACCTGCGGCTGCGAAAAATCTGAACCAGCAGTTACAGAACGATCAATTTGAAAAATACTACCAGGCTGTAGTATGTGGATCCCTTCCGGACTCCGGCACTCTGACCGATTATCTGGTAAAGGACGGTCGCACCAATACCTCCCGCATCTGCAGTAAAAATACACCCGGTGCCAAAAAAGCTGTCCTTTCGTATGAAATACTGGAAACTTCCGAAGTGACTGGCTTATCCGTTGTTCAGATCCATCTCGGAACCGGACGCCATCACCAGATCCGTGTCCAGATGGCAGGTGCAGGCGCACCACTCTGGGGTGACAACAAATATAACCCGGAATTTGTAAATAAAAGAGGATATTTCCCGATTGCACTGCGGGCTTTCCGGCTTTCTTTTTGCCATCCGACCACCGGAAAACGTATGGAATTTGAAGTCCCATGTAACTGGGAACAGTTGGAAACAAAAGCAGATTAGAATGGAGAATACAAAAAATGAACTTATTAGAAGAATTCAAAAAAAATCCCGGATTCGTCTACCGAATCGGGACTGATTACTATTATATAGGAAAATGGATCTGCAAGCCATGCACAGACGAAGCCGTTACAGACTGCCATGCCATGTATGAAATGTGCATCCAGGCAAAAGAACAGGCAAACGCAGCCCTTTATTTTCAGAAGCTGCGTGCCTACAGTGAATTTGCCCTGGACATTCCATACAATCCGGCAAAGATCCTTCAGTACCAGACCGCTCTTGTCGAAGCACTTTCCGATACTGATATCCAGTCTCTTACCGACCAGCTTCGGCATTTTCACGATCAAGCATCTTAATCACATCCAGAAGTGTAGGATACACATACCGGCATAATCCTCTCACTTCTTCATCCGGCTGTGCAAGATCCGGGATCATCACCGGGATCATACCCGCAGCCGAAGCCGAGCGGATTCCTGCCGGTGCATCTTCAAGCGCAATACTATGTACCGGCTCGATGCCGATCGCCTCGCACGCTTTGAGGTAAATTTCCGGATCCGGCTTTGCATGTTTCACCGAATCGCCAAAAACCCCGCCATCAAAATATTTCCACAAACCGACTTTCTCAAGAGATGCCTTTGCGTGGATCTCTCTGGAGGACGTCGCAAGTCCGACCTTGTATCCGTGTTCCTTCGCATAGATAAGAAGTTCCCTTGCTCCCTCTTTTACGCCGATCCCTTCTTTGTCACAAATGCCGTAATACTTCTCCCGTGTCAGCTCATTAAACTTATCCATCGGAAAATCTTCGCCATATACACTTTTAAAATATGCTTCTCTGCGGACTACATTGAATCCCAGCGTATGATAAATATGCTCCCCGATCCGTCCGTATCCGAGCTTCTCTCCTGCATAATTCCAGGATCTCTGCACAACACGTTCCGAATCAAGGAGCAGTCCGTCCATATCAAATACCAGTGCTTCTACCTTCATCAGAATTCAATTCCCTTTCCGAGGGCATCTTTTAAATACGTGGTTACGTCTTCCAGTTTTTCCAGAATTTCTTCACGTTCTTCCCACTCTTCGCCGGTCATATCTTTGCTGACCAGTGCCTGCTTGACATCTTTTAATTTTTTGATCAAATCTTCTGTCATAGTAAATCCCCCTTTTCTTATCAATTACTGTTTTTCTATAAATTTATTTTACCGATATTGTCAGCAAATTTCAACAGTTCATCCGAAAATGTAAACAAATCTTAACATTCACCGCTATAAAAAACTCTTAGCTAACTTCCATTTTTCTACTTCCATTATATAGCAAATGTGCTATAATAATTCAGTATGTAAAAAAGTGTTATAATCATAAGGGGATTAAGAAATTGGATGACAACAAATTAGAAGCAAAACTGCTGAAGATTAAAGCGCTTGCCGAACGGGGAGAAGGTGGCGAGAAAGAGGCCGCCATCAAAATGTATCATAAGCTTCTGAAGAAGTATGATATTGATGAAAAAGCATTACAAAAAGACAAGCTCAGCAAGCACTGGTTTACATATGAGACAGATATCGAGGAAAATCTTCTGGTCCAGATTTTTTACATGGTAACCGGAGATCCCGAATATTTCCGCCGGACAAGCCGTACACGCGGAACCCAGTGCGGATGCATATGTACCGATTTTGAGAAAACTGAAATTCGTTTTTATTTTGAATTTTACAAAGATGCACTCAATCAGGAACTGGAAGCCTTTTTGATGGCTTTCAAATTAAAAAATCATCTGTTTCCGGATGAAAGTGCAAGATGCTTTGTTCCTGAGGAAGAGGAAGAGATATCAGAAATGCTGTTAAAAGCGCAGAAATTTGCAGAAGATATTGATAAGTCCAACCCGGTTCGCCGGATTGCATCTGCCGATCTTTCTGCTGATCCGGATGCACTGGAATCATAGGTATATACGTCGTTCTTTTGCGATATGCATTATAGCAAAAAAGCTGTTCTTAAAACAGGAGGGTATGACTCATATTAAATCATACCCTCCTGTTTTGATTTCTCGCGCTGTATCTGTGATAAAACTTATCTTCTGTACAATCTATAGCCTGCAGATACCGCCTTAACAACTCTTTTCCATCTGTCTGACCACCTAGGCAAGATCCCGAAGCCTTGCAATTTCTTCTTTATGCCCCGCATCATCCAGTGGCGTTTCCAGATAAAACGGCAGATCTTTTAATTTCGGGTGACGCATGACATTTAAAAGCGCCTCTATCCCGATCTCTCCGCCGCCGATCACCGCATGCCGGTCTTTTCTTGAACCAAATGGCATCATACTGTCATTTAAATGAATCGCTCTCAAAAGCTCAAGTCCAAGTACTTTGTCAAACTCTTCCAGCACCCCGTCCAGATTATTTACAATATCATATCCTGCTGCAAACACATGACAGGTATCCAGACAGATTCCGATCCGCTCCGGATGTGATACCCCGTCGCGGATTGCTTTCAGCTCTTCAAATCTCCAGCCAATCTCTGTCCCTTTTCCGCTCATTGTCTCAAGCAGAACCGTAATATTCTCTTTTCCGGTAATCGCCTGGTCAAGCCCCGCAATGATATTTTGAATTCCTGCTTCTGCGCCAATTCCGGTATGGCTTCCCGGATGAAACACCAGATTCTCAATCCCCAGTCTGTCCATCCGCGTCACATCTTCCCGGATCACCGTGCAGGCGAATTCATACACCTCCGGCTTCGCACTCGCCAGATTCATCGTATAAGGTGCATGCGCCAGAATCGCTCCAAAACCGGCCTCTCTCCTGATCCTCTGAAACTCCTCCGCTTCCTTCACCGTCGGATCCTTATAATTCGATCCCCGCGGATTCCTGCTGAAAATCTGCATCGTATCTGCATTCATCTTCACCACATTCTCTGCAGTCTTCACAATCCCTTTCGCAATCGACATATGTGTTCCTATTACCATATTTATTAGATCGCTCTCGTATACTTCTTCAGCCATTCTTTCTCTTCATCATTCAGATAAGGAGACACCTTCTCATATACAGTTGCATGATAAGTATTCAGACGTTCCTTGTCTTCTGCATTCATGATATCCGGATTGATCGCATCCAGGTCAAATGGCACATAAGTAATCGGTTCAAAATACAGGAATTCTCCATACTCATTCTTCTCGCCTTCACAGACAAGCAATTCATTTTCCAGACGCACACCGTGAGATCCTTCGATGTAGATTCCCGGTTCATCCGTAATGACCATACCTGGCTGGAATGCATCAGACTCACCGGCTCTGTAAGTATAACGGAAGCCTGCCGGTCCCTCGTGGATGTTCAGAAGGTATCCAACCCCATGTCCTGTTCCGTGATTAAAGTCCAGTCCTCTGTCCCAAAACGGCTTTCTTGCCAGATAATCAAAGTTCATTCCGCAGCAGCCTTTCTTGAAGATCGGACTTGCAAGATTCAGGTTACTGATCGCAACCAGTGTAAAATGATCTTTCATGATCTGTGAAACTTCTCCAAAAGCATATGTTCTGGTGATATCAGTAGATCCTTCGTAGAATCCTGCTCCTGTATCCGTCATCAGGAAACTTCCCTCATGAAGCTCTACATCGGTCTCCGGTGAAGAAGAATAGTGTACGATCGCACTGTGCTCCCCGAATGCAGAGATCGGTCCGAAGCTTGGACGGATAAATCCACCCATCTCGGCACGGAACTCATCCAATTTGTCAGAAGCGCTCATCTCTGTGATCGTCTCTTTGCCAACATTTTCTTTCAGCCATTTCATAAATCTGACATGAGCCACGCTATCCTTGATCTCAGCGATACGGATATTTTCGACCTCTGTCGGATTCTTTACACATTTGAATAAGATCGCCGGATTTCTCTCTTCCACTTTCTTCACATTCTCCGGAATGTTCTTGTAAAGTGCAAAGTTCAGTCTTCCCGGATCTACCATCAGGACTTCTTCTGCTGCAACCTTTTTGATGTCCTCATAAATATCATTGTATGGGTGCAGAATAACCCCGTCTGCTGCAAGATGTGCTTTGATCTCATCGCTTAATTTTTTCTCATTTACAAAAAGATCCACCTTATCCATTCTAATCACTGCATAGGTCAGAACCAACGGAAAATATTCTACGTCATTTCCACGAATGTTCAATGTCCAGCAGATGTCATCCAGTGTGGTAAGAACGTGTGCTGTCGCACCTGCTTCTTTCATTGCTGCACGTGTACGTGCAAGCTTGCTCTCCACAGTCTCTCCTGTGTATTTCTGTTCCAGTTCAAATACCGGCTCTTCTGAAAGAATCGGACGGTCTTCCCATACTTCATCGATCAGATCATATGCATATACGACCTTTCCGTTCTTCTCAGATGCGATCTTCTCGTATTCCTCTCCTTCTGTTACAGAAACAACACGTCCATCAAATCCTACATTTTCGCCTTCTGCCAGAGCTGTTTCCAAATATTCCCCAATCTTCGGAACGCCCGGCTGTCCCATCTTCATCAGTTCTACTGTTGTTCCCTCCAGCTGCTTTGCCGCTTGGATAAAGTATCTTCCGTCTGTCCACAGGCGTGCTTCTGTCTTTGAAACCACTGCTGTTCCTGCAGATCCCGTAAATCCAGTAATATACTCTCTTGCTTTAAAATGCTCCCCCACATATTCGCTCTGATGAAAATCTGCAGTCGGAATAATATAAATATCTATTCCCTTTTCCTGCATTTTTGCACGCAATTTTTCAAGTCTTTCCGGTATTGTAGACATTTTAAAAAACCTCCTTTAATTTTTCCATTCTCTGACCATTATAACCCGTAAACTTTTGAAAAGCAACCTAAGAAAAGGAGTCGGATTCAGCAAGACTAACTTACCTGTTCCAACTCCCTTTTCTATCCTCCCAATCTGCCATTAGCAGACACTTTATCACTCGAAATAATATCCGTCAAAAGAATATTTGTACACTCTGTATATAAATTTTTCCACATCCATCATGTAAGATGCAATCAAGTTATGTTCTGCATCATACTCTGCAAAGACTCCTGCAAATCCGCTGTCAATCACATCATTTTCATTCAGATCCTGTGCACTGCCTGTAAGTCCGGTCACAAGTCCGCTACACATCCGATTATCTTCACCTTTTTTGACATCTTCCATCACCTTTCGCAAATTTTCACAAATGGTAGTCTACCCGAAAAACTTGTTCTGTCTATAGGAAAAATGTGATTTTTCTGTAAAATCAGGACTGATGCATCGCCGCATGCTCCTTTTCCAACTCTTTAAAAAGTTCCGGCACAGTCCACTGACTGTTTGTGTCTGTCAGAACCGCTTTATAATCAATACGTTTCATACCCTTCTTTCGCATCATAAATAAAATCTGATCCAGATGGCTGCCTGTCACTCCGGCAAATACCATCATCTCATCTGCCAGCTCTTCACCCTCATAAATCCTGTCTGTCTCTGACGCTTCTTTCATTCCGGCAAGTACACCAACCGTCTGAAAATACTCTTCTCTTTTTATCAGTCGCACCCGAATCCTGAGTGACATACAGATCATCTGCAGCTCCTGCGCACGCTTCTTATCTTTTATATTAAATAATAATACTGTTTCTCTCATAAATTTCCTCGACTACTCCGCTTTTCTCAAACGGTTCTTTTTATGTTTATTCCACTCTCCGATTACCTCACTGACAGTTGATACCGTAACAAACGCACTCTGGTCTGTCTCATGGATAAATGCAAGAAGCTTTGCATATTCACTCTTTTCCAGAATTGTAACCACTTCTGTCTGTTCCTGATTGCCCAGTCCTCCGACTGCCGGATAAAGAGTCGCCCCTCTGTGCAGCTCATGTACAACAAACTGCTGGATCTCCGGATATTTCTTTGACAGGATACACACCCTCTTACGGATACTGAAACCATCGATAAAATTATCCAGAACAATCCCATAAAGATAAGTTCCCAGAAGGCTCACTACCAGTGTCTTTCTGTCGTAGACAAGGATAGACGTCGCAGCGGTCACAAATCCTGCGATCGTAAGACTCTTTCCAATTTCAAAATGCAAATATTTATTTAAAACTTTTGCAACAACATCAAGCCCACCAGAAGATGCATTGACATTAAACAAAATCGCCTGTCCAATGCTGATCACCAGAATATGGCACAGCATATTGATAAACATATCATCCGTGAGCGGCGGAACATCTGGTGTCACTGTTTCAAAAATACGCAGATAAACCGGGAGCATTAAAGATGTAATGACCGTCTTACCTCCGAATTCTTTTCCGACAAACACAATCCCTATGATCAGAAGTGCTACATTTAGAATCATCGTCATCGTCGAAACCTTCAGCGGAATAAAATTTGCCAGAACCATGACAAGTCCCGAAATACTTCCCACAACAAAGGAATTCGGCATCATCAGATAATACACTGATGCCGATACAATAAACATTCCTACCGTGATCGTTGCATACTCTTTCAATATGTTTTTTGCTTTGTTCTTCTCTTTCAATTTTCTTTCCTCTCTTTCATACCGGTGCCTCTTATTTCCCCAAATATGCGGCACACTATATTTCCCAACATAGCACATTCATCATAACATACTTCTCATCAAACTTCTACGCTATGTTTCTCATTAAAAACATGAAATCTTCTTTCCATTTATAGTAGTTTCAATTATAATAAAGGAAGAGTGAATTTTTTAACAATTTAGAGAAGAGAGGGTTAATTATGAATGCTGATGGAAACGTAATCAAAATCAAACATGACGTACTGTTCGAAGTAGCAAAGCTTGCTTTTGCAGGTGAACTTGAAGAACAACGTGATCACCTCCCGCTGAAGCTTATTCCGGGACCGACACCGCAGTTCCGCTGCTGTATCTACAAAGAGCGTGAGATCATCCGCCAGAGAATCCGCCTCGCAGAAGGCAAAGCTCCGGGACCGGAAGATGATGGCAATATCATCCAGGTTATTTCTTCTGCCTGCGAAGACTGTCCGATCTCCAGCTACACAGTAACAGAGAACTGTCAGAACTGTCTTGGAAAGGCATGTATCAATGCATGTAAGTTTGGAGCAATTGAACCGGGACATTACCGTTCCCATATTGACGCATCCAAATGTAAAGAATGTGGTCAGTGCGCCAAAGCCTGTCCGTACAATGCCATTGCACATTTAAAACGTCCGTGTAAATTCAGTTGTCCGGTCGATGCAATCACCTACGACGAGCATGGCATTTCCGTAATCGACAAAAACAAATGTATCCGCTGCGGTAAATGTATCCACAGCTGTCCATTCGGTGCAATTGCTTCCAAAACATTTATTGTTCCGATAATCAATGCTTTAAGAGAAGGCAAACACATCTATGCAATGGCTGCTCCTGCCACAGAAGGTCAGTTTGGTGCTGACATTACCATGGAAAGCTGGCGCAAAGCAATGAAAGAGCTCGGATTCGTAGATTTCTACGATGTAGGACTCGGTGGAGATATGACTGCTGCTTACGAAGCTGAGGAATGGGCTGAAGCTTACAAAGAAGGACAGAAAAAAGTAACTTCCTGCTGCCCTGCATTTGTAAATATGGTTCGCCTGCATTACCCACAGCTTGCTGACAATATCTCAACAACTGTTTCTCCGATGTGTGCAATTTCCCGTATGATCAAAGCACAGGATCCAGAAGCGCTCACTGTATTTATCGGACCTTGCCTTGCTAAGAAATCCGAAGTTGTTGATCAGCAGATTGAAGGAAATGCAGATTATGTTCTTACATACAGCGAGATCCGTGCGATCATGAAAGCAAAAGGCGTTGAGCTCGAGGCCTGTCCGAACGACAACCAGACCGCTTCTACCTTCGGAAAACGCTTTGCAAATTCCGGCGGTGTAACAGCAGCTGTTCTGGAAAGTCTGAAAGAATCTGACAATTGCATCGACGCGAAAGTCTGTCGTGCAAATGGTTCTCAGGAATGTAAGAAAGCCCTCCTTCTCATGAAGGTTGGACGTCTTCCGGAAGACTTCATCGAAGGTATGGCATGTGACGGCGGATGTGTCGGCGGTCCAAGTTCATTCAATGACCAGATGGCTTCCAAGAAGAACCGTGACACCCTGATTTCTCAGGCTGACGATCGTGGAATTCTTGATAACCTGAAGAATTACGATATGAATAAGTTCTCTATGCATAGAGATTAAAATTATAAGGGAGTTTTGCTCTATCACTGAAATCAGTTATAAAGTAAAACTCCCTTATTCTAATTATACACACCACGCATCTATTTATTATCCCCTATACCACGGCAGCCTGTCCCGCAGCATCATCTTTTCCATCCGCTCTAGATTCTTATCCGAATGCTCAATCTCCCGCGAATACCGGTACACCAGCTCTACGATCTCTTCTGGTGTAAGCTCTCCTTCATTTTTTATCCACCGTGCTTTCCACAGCTCATAAATATGGAAAGTACTTATTACTGCCATCTGCACCTTCGCATAAATCCTTCCATCATAAACTGCGCCACAGAAATAAGTGAAAATGAAATACACCAGCAGCTGCTCTGCCTGGATCTGGATATTGCTCTCTTCCTTCGCCCACCGCTTAAAGTCAGACGAGATTCCTTTATACGCATCTGCTCCATGTGAATACAGAAGTTCTTCGCTCTCCATCAGAAGCATATCCCAGTCCTCACGTAGAAGTTCCAATTCATAAAGTTCCCGGAACATCTTATGCGCCATCTCCCATCTTTCCTGCACAGACGGCTTTTCTTCTTTCCAAAGTTTCCGTACAAACTTTCTGGCACTCTTTGTCTGATAACGTTCAATGACTTCCTCGCAGGAAAATAACTGTTCCCGGTTAAATCTGCCCTGCAGATCATGCGCCATTCCAAAAATCAGTCCCACTCTTATTTTTAATGAATGTTCCCGGTCCTGCAGAATTCCAAGCATTGCATCTCTCGCATCTACAAGCATAGAATACAGAAACGGATCAAATTCCTCGTATTCCTCTTCTCCTTCTTTTTCATAAGTAAGAAAACGGACCGGCTCTTTCTTCTCCATCAAAATCCTTGCCACCTCTGGACAGGATACCGACAGGGTAATCTCCCGTACATCCTCAAACTCCTCGACATGTCTCGGATACAGGCGGCAGGTTTTACACAGACTTTTCTCTCCGAGATTCGCATACATCTCACACAGATTACAGTCATTTAAAAATGCACATCGCTTTTCTTTATCCTGCCTGAAAATGCCACGGATCCAGTCCACGGATTTCAACATCGTAAACCAGAATTTTCCTTTCACATGCTTATATTTATTCAGTGATTTTTTGTCAATTACAATCTTCCACCCTGCACAGCAGGTATCTTCACATTTGTCTGCGATGCAGGTGAACTCTTTATAATAATCCGGAATTGTATATTGCATTTATTTTTCTACCCCTATCTTCTTACAGATATCCGCCAGACAGCATCTGTCGCAGTGCGGCTTCGTCCTTGCCGTACAAACTTCTCTTCCGTGGTACACCAGTCTGTGACAGAAATCGCTTCCTTCCTCCGGCGGAACCAGCTTCCAGAGTTCCATCTCTACTTTCTTCGGATCCTTAATCCCGTCTACCAGTCCAATACGGTTCACCAGACGGATACAATGGGTATCCGTTACGATCGCAGGCTCACCAAATACATCTCCCATGATCAGGTTCGCGCTCTTTCTCCCAACACCTGGCAGCTTTAAGATCGCATTAAAATCCTTCGGAATCTTTCCGCCATACGCATCCCGAAGCATCTTCATACAGGCACTGATATCCCGTGCCTTACTTTTCCCAAGCCCACAAGGACGTACAATCTCTTCGATATTATTTACATCTGCTTCTGCAAGTGCCTCTACTGTCGGATATTTTGCAAATAAACCTTCTACGACTACATTTACCCTTGCATCCGTACACTGTGCCGCAAGACGCACACTGACCAGAAGTTTCCATGCCTGATCATAATCCAGAGTACAGTCTGCATCCGGATATTCTTTTCGGAGGCGTTCGATTACTTCCAATGTCCTTTGTTTTTTCGTCATTTTCTACTCCTCTTTACTTCATATTCTGTATTGTAAGATAATTAATCTGTTTCATCTGTTTGATATCGTCTTTATTGAAGGTAAGCAGATTCATCAGCTTTTCTTTATTCACGATCTCTTTTTCTGAAATTACTGCTTTAAAGGTAATCGGAAGCATCGTATAATTCGACAACCCCGATACCAGTGCAAGCTGCTGCCCGGGATTTACCAGATTATTAACACAGGAAATCATGATATGCTCCGACTTTAATGCCTGATTATGCAGCATATAGGTTCCGATAAAGCCTTCTTTCTCATATTCTCCTGTATAAAGTCCACTGCAATCTCCCGGTTCCCGAATTTCACTTACATCATTAAAAAGATGTACTTTATATCGATTCCCATTTCCTTCAACTACCTGCTGTTCGATCACACTTTTGATGATCACCTTCCCGATTGCATCATAGCTATACATATACAATTTTTCGATCTTCTCTGCATAACGGCATTCTTCCTCTTCTTTTGCAGTCTCATCCCCAATAATTGCCAGCGGAGATACTTTCAAAATCCGTGACAGCTCCACAAATGTCGACATATCCAATGAAATATCTCCTTTTTCGTATTTAGAAACTGTCGACACACTCTTATGTAACAGTACCGCCAGTTCTTTTAAGGTCATATTATACGCCATACGGTATTTTCTGATATTCTGACCTACTCTTTCATCTACATTCATACCAATTTTCTTTCCTTTAAATCAATTTTTTTATGACATGTGCATAAATTTCGTCGCATTTTCCAAAATTTGCATTTTGCAGCATGTTTTTTCTATTATTTCAATAATAACACGTTCATTTTTTTCCTGTCAATAAAACACACCTCCTTTGTCATTTTGGTTTAATCCGCATAAAATGAGGTTGTCAAACACAATCAACTCATAAATTTGTGTAACTAAAAATCAAGGAAGAAATGAAAGGGGATTACAAATGGAAGTTGAAGAAAGATTACTAAAATACATTTCCATCAAAACACCTTGTGACGAAAACAGTGATAAGGTTCCAACTACATCATGTCAGTTTAATCTTGCGAAAATCCTTGCCGATGAATTAAAAGATCTCGGACTTACCAAAGTGATTCTGGATGACAAGTGTTTTGTCTATGGAATTCTCCCGGCTACTCCCGGTTATGAGACCAGAAAAAAACTGGGATTTATTGCACACATGGATACCGTTCAGGAATTCTGCGAAGGAGAAATTCATCCTGTCTGTACACCAGATTATAATGGTGAAGATCTCGTCCTTGGAGACAGTGGAAGAATTCTTACCACAAAGGATTTCCCACATTTAAAAGCTTTAAAGGGACGTACCTTAATTACCTCTGACGGAAATACCATCCTCGGAGTAGACGACAAAGCCGGTATTGCAGAAATCATGCAGCTGCTGGAAATCCTGCAGACAGAGCAGATTCCTCATGGTCAGATCAGTGTAGCATTTACACCGGATGAAGAATGCGGAAGCGGTGCTGCTCATTTCGATTTTGAAGCTTTTGATGCTGAAGTTGCCTATACAATGGACGGAGATGGAGAAGGCGAGATCCAATACCAGAATTTCAATGCCTGTGAAGCAAAATTTGAAATCAACGGGAAGAATGTTCATCCCGGATCTGCAAAAAATGTCATGATCAATGCGGTTCTCATCGCAGCAGATATCAACAATATGCTTCCAAGATATGAGATTCCGAGATATACCGAAGAGTACGAAGGATTTTACCATCTTCTGAGTATTCACGGCGACGAAGGATATGCCATCGCTGAATATATTATCCGCGATCATGATACAGACAGCTTTGAGGCTCGAAAAAATACACTCCGCCATATCGAGAAAACCTTAAATGAGTTCTGGGGAGCGGGAACAGTTGCTTTGACTCTGACAGACGAATATAAGAATATGGAATGTATTATTAAAGAGCATATGTATCTGATCGATTACGCAAGACAGGCTTGTGCAAACGCAAATGTCCCGGAAGATATTTCTCCGATCAGAGGCGGCACAGATGGCTGCAAGCTGTCTTTCAAAGGACTTCCTTGTCCAAACCTTGGCACCGGAGGTCATGGCTATCACGGACCATTAGAGCATGTAACCATAGAAGGCATGGAAGCTGCTGTCCGTGTGATCGTAGAACTTGTAAAAATATTTGCAAACGAATAGAAAACAGAGGTACCGATTATGAAAAAGAAAAAAATCTCTTTCCCTTCTGCGCTTACCGTATTATTTATCGTCCTTATTTTTGCCGCTATTTTAACCGCAATCGTACCGGCAGGACTTTATTCCAAATTAACCTACAACGCAGATCATGATGTATTTGAAATCACTACACCGGATGGTGACGTTACAGAAATGGCTCCCACTCAGGAAACGTTGGATGAACTTGGTGTCACCGGTAATCTGAACAAATTTTTGGATGGAAGCATCAGCAAACCAATTGCCGTTCCGGGAACTTATCAAAAAGTAGAACAACAGCCACAGGGAGTATTCAAAATCCTTCTCGCTGCCATCAAAGGTGTATATGATACCATTGATATCATCCTCTTCGTATTCATTCTGGGCGGATGTATCGGTGTCCTGAATTATATGGGCGCATTCAATGCAGCAATTGCCGCTCTTTCCAAAGTCACAAAAGGGAAAGAATATATCCTGATTATTTTGATTACCATTATTATTGCGGCAGGTGGAACAACCTTTGGTCTTGCCGAAGAAACCATTGCTCTGTATCCGATCCTTGTTCCGGTATTCCTTGCAGCCGGATACGATGTTATGGTCTGTATCGCTGCCATTTATATGGGTTCTTCCATCGGAACCATGTTCCCTACCATTAACCCGTTTTCCGTAGGAAATGCATCAAACGCAGCCGGAATCAGCCTTGCTGACGGAATGGGAATCCGTGGTATCGCACTGGTGCTCGGAATCATCATCACCTTGATCTATATTCTTCGTTACGCAAAGAAGGTAAAAGATGATCCGTCTAAATCTATCTGCTATGACCAGTATGAATACCATTTACAGAAATACGGTCATCAGGGAGAGGTTCCGGAATTTACAGGTAAAATGAAACTTTCCCTGCTTGTATTCGGTGTATCCTTTGGTGTACTCGTATGGGGACTTGTCGCACAGGGATGGTGGTTTGATAATATGACCGCTCTCTTCCTTGCCTGCGCGATCCTGCTCGCCTTTACCTCCGGCATCGGCGAAAAGAACTTTATGGATCAGTTTATCGGTGGTGCTGCCGATCTGATGAGTGTTGCCCTGGTTGTCGGTGTTGCCCGTGGTATCAATGTCATTCTGGAAGATGGTATGATTTCTGATACGATCCTTGAATTCTTCTCAAAAGCGATCAGCGGCATGAATCCGATCCTGTTCATCATCCTTATGATGCTGGTATTTATCGTACTTGGATTTTTCATTTCCTCTTCCTCCGGTCTTGCGGTTCTGTCCATTCCGATCATGGCACCGCTCGCCGACACCGTTGGGGTATCAAGATCCGTCATCGTTTCAGCATACGCATACGGTCTTGGACTGATTTCCTTCATCACACCGACCGGACTGATCCTTGCATCCCTTGCAATGGTTGATGTTACCTATGACAAATGGCTGAAATTTATCATGCCTCTTATGGGTATGACAACCGTATTCAGTGCGATCATGCTAATCATTCAATTATATGTATAAATACCTTATCCAGACAGGAGGAAGCCAGTTATGGATTTTGAAAAACAAATAAAAGCAGATCGGGAAAGTCTGATCCAGGATATCATAAAACTGGTATCGATCAACAGTGTGGAAGCAGCACCGGAGGCAGGAATGCCTTTCGGTGCAGGTCCTGCAAAGGCTCTCGATTGTTTTCTTGAAATAGCAAATTCAATGGGACTTACAGTTGAAAATTTTGACAACTACGCAGGACATGCCGATTATGGAGAACAGGATGAAATTCTGGGAATCCTTGGGCATGTAGATGTCGTTCCCTGCAGCGGAAACTGGATCTGTGATCCTTTCAAACCGGAAATCATAGACGGAAATCTTTACGGGCGCGGTGTTCTTGACGACAAAGGTCCTCTTCTCGCCTGCCTGCACGCAGTAAAGATTCTGAAAGCAATGGAACTTCCTCTGCAAAAGAGAATTCGTTTCATCGTTGGCGCCAATGAAGAAACCGACTGGAAATGCATGGATTATTATTTCAATCAAAAGAAAATCCCTGCTCCACAGATGTCTTTTACACCGGATGCTGTATTTCCACTTATTTATGCCGAGAAGGGTGTCTTCCAATATCAACTTGTAACAGATATCACGGAAGAGCTTGTTCTATCCGGCGGAAACGCTTTTAATGCAGTTGCAGATCACGCATCTGTTCTGCTTCCCGAAGAAATGGAAGCTGTGATCCATAAGAATCTTCTCTCCTGGGAAACACAGACGAATTGCCATTTCCGACTGGACAGAATGGACTCGTCTCTTCGCCTGACTGCAGAAGGTGTTGCCGCACATGCCGCCCATCCTTCTACCGGAATCAATGCGATCAGCGGACTTATGAAAGCTGTTTCTGAATTACCACTTCAAAATGAGCTTTCCAGAATCGCTGCCTTCTATATGAAGTACATCGGTTTTGATCTGACCGGCAAAGGACTGGGAATTGATCTTTCCGATGAAATTTCCGGTAAATTAAGTTTTAATGTAGGAAAGGTCGAAGTACAGGATTATAAAGTCATCTTTTCTATTGACAATCGTGTTCCTGTCACTTACCGCTGCATGCAGGTACAGGAGCTTATCCAGAAGCATTTAAGCGGCTCCGGATTCCGTTTTGAAAATCCAAATGCCACAGAATCGATTCATATCCCAAAAGATTCTTTCCTTGTACAAGCATTGTTGGAATCCTACCGTACCGTTGTTGGCGATTCATCTGCTATGCCTCTGGTTGACGGAGCCTGCTCATATGCGCGCGCACTGGATAACTGTGTTGCTTTCGGAGCACTTTTACCGGATCAGCCGGATCTGATGCACCAGACCAATGAATATCTGGAACTTGACAAGCTTGATATCTGGATGAAGATTTATCTGGACGCCATTTACAGACTCGCAAAATAGAATCGGAATGAATAATGTAATGTATTTGTTAATATCTTACATTATTCATTCCTTTTTTTATTTAAGTTTTATACATTTTGTACATTTCTCAAATGACATTTCGTTAAATCCATGCTATAATTAAAAAAATGATAATTCATCTGTTAACGTACAAAATAAGGGGGGCTTACATGAAAAAAATATCACGTCATGAACTGATGCAATATGGAACGGCTGTCATTTCGTTCCTGATTGTAATGACGTTCACACTTCTGATTTTTTTCTGGTTTGTACAACAGAGCGTTGATAAAAGTGTACAGAACGTTATCCAAAAAAACACACTGCAGCAAAAGGATCACCTGGAACTGGTTCTGGAAAAAGAATATGAATTCCTGGAGAGTCCTGCTGCATACTTCGGAACAACTTCCGATCTGTTCAGTAGAGATAATCTTCAACTTCTTGCTGAACTGGCTTCTTCCAGCTCCTTTCACCGGCTTATGCTTTTTTCTACAGACGGTATCGGACACTCCAGCGATGGAAAGAATACCGATGCAAGTTCACGGGACTATTTTCAAAAGACATTGGAAGGCAGACGCGTCCTTAGTTCTCCTCTGTCAAGTAGCGTAGACAACGAAACCCTCGTTGTCCTCACAGTTCCTGTTTATGACAAAGATCAGAATATTATCGGTGTTTTTGGAGGTTCCATCGATGTCGCGAAACTGACTACCATGCTCTTTGAGGATCTGTATTCCGGTTCCGGCTACTCATTTATCACAGACTCGGACGGCAACATTATTTCCATTGAATCTACTCACAACGAAATCCGGGAGAACTTTTTTACTTCTTCCTCTGACTGGGTATTTCAGACCTCGGAAGATGGCGCTACCCTTCAGGAAGATTTTAAGCAAGGACACGCAAACTGCCGCAAGATTACAGCAGATTTATCACATGCACGCTATATTTCCTACCAGCCACTAAAGTACAACGACTGGATGCTCTGCTATATCGTTCCTGCTGTCGAAGCCCGTCAGCACTTTGCTTTTATCAACAACTTTGAAATCATTCTGTTCGCCTTTTTTATCTGCATTGTGCTGCTTCTGATCTTCGCACTCTGGAAGATCAACCAGAAGAATCAGACTTCGCTTCTTCGCCAGGCGCATACAGATGCTCTGACCGGACTTCTGAACAAAGTTTATGCAGAACACACGATTTCCGAATGGCTGCGCGAAAAAGATTTTGAAGATTTACAGGCTTTAATGATGATCGACATGGATTATTTCAAGCAGATCAATGATACTTATGGACATGCAACCGGTGACCAGGTACTGAAAATATTTGCCGGATTTCTGAAAGAACAGTTTCGGACAACCGATATCATCGGTCGTGTCGGTGGTGACGAATTTATGATCCTGATGAAAAATGTACGTCTGGATTACAGTATCCATCTGCATTTGCAAAAGCTCTATACAAATCTTCAAAATGTAGATATCCCGGAACTAAATGGCCGGAAACTTTCCTGCAGTATCGGCTGTGCTGTTGCTCCAACGGATGCTGAATCTTTCAGCCAATTATACCGCCTTGCTGATCATGCTCTGTATACAGCTAAGCACAACGGACGTGGACGTTTTGTTATTTACCACGATATCAAGAACCAGCAGGAAACCGTTTTATCCTGATCAACGTCAGGAATTCTGGTACAGGTCAATATTCCTGTCATTTAATCTCAAAATTCCCGCCGGGCAGATCCTGTACCTGCCCGACGGGAATTTCATTCTTCTTTCTATCTCAGATACGCCTCCGGCACATCCAGTCATTTTTAATCATCGTAAGTATCCAGGAAATTGTGTCTTACACCTTTTGCCTTGTAGCCGACAACCGTATCCAGATTGACATTTTCCACACTCTTGAAAATATTGCCCTCCACAAACGGGTTCGTCTTCTTAAGCTCTGCAATCAGCTTTTTGATCTCCATACGCTTTGACTGATTTTCTTCATTGTTGCAGGTTGTGCAGGTATCGGTAAACTTACATGCACACTGAATAAAATGCAGGTCATTGTAATCTCTCCATGCCTTGATGTCATCCTCACGGATCAGATACATCGGGCGGATCAGTTCCATCCCTTCAAAATTTGTACTGTGAAGCTTCGGCATCATAGTCTGCACCTGTGCACTGTAGAGCATTCCCATCAGAATCGTCTCAATCACATCATCATAATGATGTCCCAGTGCGATTTTGTTGCAGCCCATCTGCTGTGCAAAATTATAAAGATATCCACGTCTCATCCTTGCACAGATATAACACGGTGATTTTTCAATCTCAAATACCGATTCAAAAATATTGGATTCAAAAATCCGGATCGGAATCTTCATCTTCCTTGCATTTTCTTCAATGACCTTCCGGTTCTCCGGACTGTATCCCGGATCCATCACCAGGAACTTTACTTCAAAGTTAAATTTGTTGTGACGCTTTAATTCCTGGAAAAGCTTTGCCATCAGCATTGAATCTTTTCCACCGGAAATACATACTGCGATCCGGTCACCTTCTTTGACCAGTTCATATTCTCTGACAGCTTTTGTAAATTTGGACCATATCTTCTTTTTGAACTTCTTGCGGATACTAAGCTCCACATGTTCACAGACATCATCTGCTTCCTTTTTCTTCATATCTGCCATCAGCCATCCAACATAACCGCCCTTCAGGCTGTATGCTTCATATCCCTGATCCTGCAGTTCTTCTGCGATATCCCTGCTGATCTGTCCTCTGCTGCAGCAGATAATGATCTTCTTTTCCTTATCTTCCGGCGGATTCTCCATCAGTGCATCTGCTGAGCTTGCCACTGAATTCGGCAGGATTCCATGGGCGCGCTCAATCTCGCCACGGATATCAAAAAGCTCGTAGGACTCTGCAGGAAGCGTTTCCATTTCCTCGATCGTAATATCTATACTCATTGATTTTCTCCTTGTAAAAAGAATGTATCCTGACACATAATCCTCTTTATTGAACAGAAAGTTCCATCTGGATTGTTGTCAAATAAAAAATACGTGTGTATCGGTACATATCATAGCATAATCTGTTCATCTGGTCAAAGGGAGATCCATCCGAAAATACCGGATTTCCGCTTATCGCACAGCATTTTCAACACTCCTGACTGCCGCAATTCCTTTCGGAAATGCAAGACTGACAAACAGTGAATAGTACCAGCCAAATCCGGCATTTTCCATCATAATCCCATATGCCATGCTTACGAAAATGTAACTGCACATGATCGGAATGGATTTCAGAAAAGCATTTTTTCTGATCTGTGCCTTTGTCATAGTGTTTTCTCCTTAAAATTTTCTGTGCACATCGAAAAAGACGAAGGTTTCGAAAAACCTCCGTCCAAAATTCCTGTGTGTATAATATTTATTTGCCCTGAACCGCTGCAAATCCACCTTCAAGATCTGCGATGATATCATCGATATGTTCTGTACCGATAGAAAGACGGATTGTGTTCGGTTTGATTCCCTGATCAAGCAGTTCTTCTTCTGTCAGCTGAGAATGTGTTGTTGTTGCCGGATGGATAACAAGACTCTTAACATCCGCAACATTTGCAAGCAGCGAAAAGATCTTCAGGTTGTCGATGAACTTGTGAGCTTCTTCCTGTCCGCCTTTGATCTCGAATGTGAAGATAGATGCTCCACCATTCGGGAAATATTTTTCATAAAGTGCATGATCCGGATGATTCGGCAGTGACGGATGGTTCACATGCTCTACCATTGGATGATTAGAGAGGTATTCTACTACTTTCTTTGTATTTTCTACATGACGGTCAATTCTAAGCGACAGTGTCTCTGTTCCCTGCAGCAGAAGGAATGCGTTAAATGGAGAAATTGTTGCTCCCATATCACGAAGAAGGATTGCACGGATGTAAGTTACAAATGCTGCCGGACCTGCTGCATCTACGAAAGATACTCCGTGGTAGCTTGGGTTTGCATCTGCGATTGCCGGGTATTTTCCACTTGCTTTCCAGTCAAATTTACCGGAATCTACGATGATTCCACCAAGAGTTGTTCCGTGTCCACCGATGAATTTGGTAGCAGAATGTACAACGATGTCTGCTCCGTGTTCGATCGGACGGATCAAATATGGTGTTCCGAATGTGTTGTCGATTACAAGCGGAAGTCCATGCTTGTGTGCAATTTCAGCGATTGCATCGATATCCGGGATATCACTGTTCGGATTACCAAGAGTTTCAAGATAGATGGCTCTTGTGTTATCCTGAATTGCATCTTCTACTTCTTTCAAGTTATGTGCATCTACAAATGTAGTTGTGATTCCGTAATGTGTCAGTGTGTGTTCAAGAAGGTTGAAGCTTCCACCGTAGATTGTCTTCTGCGCTACGATATGTCCGCCATCTGCTGCAAGTGCTTCGATGGTATATGTAATTGCAGCTGCTCCGGATGCTGTTGCAAGAGCTGCCACACCACCTTCAAGTGCTGCGATTCTCTTTTCAAATACGTCCTGTGTAGAGTTTGTCAGACGTCCGTAAATGTTACCTGCATCTGCAAGTCCGAATCTTGCTGCTGCATGTGCAGAGTTCTTAAATACATAAGATGTTGTCTGGTAAATCGGTACTGCTCTGGCATCAGATGCCGGATCTGGTTCTTCCTGTCCTACGTGAAGCTGAAGTGTTTCAAATTTATAATCGCTCATATTTTTCTACCTCTCTTTTCTACTGTCTGATGTATCGTGATCTCTATAGTGATCTTTCAAATTTGATAGTTGCATTATATCCACTTTTACCTACTTTGTCAATAGGTTAATAGGGAATTATTTTAAAAACATTTAATTTCAATATGTTTTATCTGTTTTTCTTCTATCAATATAAAAAAGACGCTTTTGGCGTCTTTTCTGTATAATAACATCCACTACTGCTCATCGGTGATCAGCCCGGCGATCAGTTCTGCTCCTGTCCCAAGATCTTTGATTGTCGTATATTCATTTACCGAATGTGCCTGGTACATTCCATTTGACAGCACCAGTCCAGGAATCCCGTTCTTCGCAAAGCTGTTGTTGTCACTTCCGCCAAATGTCTCTACAAGATTTCCTGCAAGTCCCAGCTTTTTGCTTACTCTTTCAAACCGTTTTACCGGCACACTGTCTTTTGCTGTCTCATAAGCGATCAGATGAACTTCGCAGGTAAGTTCTGATTCAGCTCCGTGTTTTTCAGCCACCTTTTTGAAGGTATTTCCCACTTTTTCTACACAACGAGTCGCTTTTTCATGAGAATAGCTCCGGATTTCTCCCTTTACAATACATTTTTCCGGAACAATGTTCGTTCCGCTTCCACCTTCGATCAATCCGATATTGCAGGTTGTCTCTTCATCCACATGTCCCTGACTGATCTGCGTGATCGCTTCGGATGCAATAGCGATCGCATGAACGCCGTGCTCCGGATCAAATCCGGCGTGGGATGCCTTCCCGGTTACTACCACCTGATAAGAAATCAGAGACGGTGCTTTATATGCCGCGCTTCCAACCGGTCCGCTGATATCCAGTACATAGGCTTCTTTTGCACGAACCTTTGAAAAATCAAATACGCTGCTGCCCTTGATATAAAGCTCTTCTGCAATTGCAAAAAGAATCTCGATATCCCGGTGTGGTACTCCCGCTTCTTTTACACTGCGGATTCCTTCCAGAATCTCCACAAGTCCTGCCACATCATCAGCTCCAAGAACTGCTTTTCCTGCGGAACGGATCACACCGTCTTCTCCGATGATCCCTTTCTTGCCTTTGGACGGCTCAACCGTATCCATATGACCGGACAAAAGGACCGGATCTCCCGGAAGATCTCCCGGAAGATATGCATATAAGTTTCCGGCATTTCCTCCGAAATGTTCTCCGGCATTGTCTTCCTCTACTTCAAAACCAAGTTCTTTTAATTTCACGATCAGCCGGTCTGCCATCTGACGCTCCCCAAAGCTTGGTGCATCGATCGCAGTCAGTTCCTGAAATTCGTCAACTACTCTTTTTTCATTTACTTCTATTTTGCTCATTTCTGCCACTTCCTTATCTGCACGGTCATTATTCCGATCTAAAAACGGTCATCGTCCATCTGTCCTGTACATCTTCCATCACAGATGTCTGTCGCTTGACTCACACTTCTACTTTAATACAGCTTCCAGGTCTGCGATCAGATCCTCTGCGCCTTCGATTCCAACGGAAAGTCTTAAAATCCGGTCTGTGATTCCGTTCCGGTCAAGCTCTTCTTTGGAAAGATCCGCATGCGTCTGGGTGATCGGATAAGTGATCAGAGTCTCAGTTCCTCCTAGGCTTTCCGCAAACTGGATCAGTTTTACATTTTCCAGAATGTGATATGCTCTCTCTTTGGAATCTACTTCAAAGGTCAGGATCGAACCAAATCCTCTTGCCTGCTTTTTCATCAGTTCGTAACCCGGATGTGATTCAAGTCCCGGATAAAGCACCCTTGTCACATACTCCTGCTTCTCCAGAAAATGTGCGATCTTCAGTGCATTTTCCTGTGCCCTGTCCATACGGACTCCAAGCGTCTTGATCCCTCTGAGGATCAACCAGCTGTCCATCGGTGCAAGGGTTGCTCCTGTCGTCTTGATAATAAAACGAAGCTGTTCCTGAATGTCCTCGCGGTTTGTTATCAGAAAACCTGCAAGTGTGTCATTATGTCCACCCAGATATTTTGTCCCGCTATGCACAACAATGTCAGCACCAAGCTTCAGCGGATTCTGGAAATATGGTGATAAAAAGGTATTGTCCACGATCAGAAGAAGTTCATGTTTTTTTGCTTTCTTTGAAAGTTCTTCCAGATCGGATACACGCATCATCGGATTGGTCGGTGTCTCTGCATAAATTGCTTTTGTGTTATCCTGGATATAATCCTCTACATCCACACTGCTTAAATCCACGCTGGTAAATGTCAGTCCATTTTTCACATTAATGCTGTGGAACAGACGGACGCTTCCTCCATAAAGATCCTCATCAATGATGATGTGATCGCCCGGTTTGAAAATCTCCATCAGAGCTGTGATTGCTGCCATTCCTGTCGAAAATGCCAGTGCATCGATTCCTTCTTCCAGCGATGCTACGATCTTCTCAAGATGTTCTCTCGTCGGATTCTGTAATCTGGAATAGTCATAACCACTTCCTCCGCCTACTCTGTCTCTTGCAAATGTTGCAGACTGATAGATTGGATAACTGATCGCCCCATATATTTCATCCTTATTATCGTCAGCCAAATGCTGACATCGTGTATCAATTCCGTACTTCATTCTTGTCTATCTCTCCTGTTTCTATAAATCAATGTCGCTATTTACTGTACAATATCTTTCTGCCAAAATCCAGTTTTCTTTTCATAAATTTACGCAAGTTCTTTCTCCGTCATCACACATTCAAACTCTCCGGAGCCGCTTACCTGTGAAAAATCTGCGGTATAGCCGAGCTTTTCATAGAATCCAAGTGCCGCTTTTCTGGAATTGATATAGATTTTTGTCACACCTTTTTCGCGCATCCAGTTTTCCGCCTCAATGATTCCTGCCTGTCCGTAATGTTTTCCCCTATAGGATTCCAGTGTTGCCACGCGCTCAATTTTTCCGGTATGTTCATCCAGATAATGCAGCCTGCAGGTGGATACCGGATAAATTCCGTCCATCACCAGAATATATTCATCTTCCGGTGTGTCATCTGAAAATTCTCCCTCAAGCGGGATCTTAAATCCCAGGCACATTGCCTGTGTCCGCACATAGTGTACCCCGGCTCTCTGCCATTCTTCTGTCACTCTGACTGCTTTCATCATTCATTCCCCGCTTTCTTTATTTTCCGGATAATTTTTCTCTTCCGTGTGGTGTCAGCCATAAGGATTCATCCGGTCCGTTCGGCACGATTGCAAACTCATTGGATGGGCAGCAATCAATATGATAATGCTTCTTGATCGCCGCAAAATTCGTTGTGTCGCCAAATCCCGGTGTCTGATACAAATCTCTTGCATATGCCCACAGATTCGGATAATCGCGGAGAAGCTTTTTATTCAGACGAAATACCGGATAATATGCACAGTCAAATCGTACCAGTGTCACATAAAGACGCACATCAGATTCAGTCAGTCTGTCACCAAATAAGTATCTCTGGTTTGCAAGCCTTCTCTCATAATCGTTTTCACCAAAACGATAGCCTTCTTCCAGAAGTGCCACATTGTAGATTGCAGCCTGACACACGCCATCGGAAATTGCCCTCGCACAGCCAACTACCTGGCCTCCATCGTAAATAAATGCCGTCGCATAGCTGTTCTTAAATATTTTTTCTTCTGTAGCGGCATCAAAATGACTCAGTCCAAAATGGTCTAAAATATCTGCCACTGCCTGATAATCTACATTTTCCTTGTCTGTCACCAGTCTGATACTCATTGCTTTCGCTCCCTTCTTTTATCCTGTTGGAAAAAATCGACTGATCCCTCAACCGATTTTGTTTTTCTCTTAAATTGAATAATCCGGTTCTTCCATCCGGTTGATCTTTGTAAAGAACTCTTTGACACGTTCGTTCTTTGGATTTCCAAACACTTCTCTCGGCGTTCCGTCTTCCAGGATCTTTCCTCCGTCCAGGAAGATCACTCTGGTTGCAACGTTTCGTACAAAGCTCATCTCATGAGACACCAGAAGCATTGTATATCCTTCATTTGCCGCTTTTTTGATCGTATCCAGAACTTCTCCGACAAGCTCCGGATCCAGTGCAGATGTCGGCTCATCCAGAAGCAAAAGCTTTGGCTCCATCGCAAGTGCTCTTGCGATTGCAACCCTCTGCTGCTGACCACCTGACATATGTCTCGGATAATGGTTTGCGTGATCCAGAAGACCTACATTTTTAAGCTGCTCTCTCGCAATCCTTTCTGCTTCCTCTTTTTTCATCTTCTTTACCACGATCAGCCCCTCCATTACATTCTGAAGCGCTGTCTTCTTTGAAAAAAGATTGAAATTCTGAAAAACCATGCCGGTCTTTTTCCGAAGCTCTGTCAAATCTTTGCCATGAATATGTGCAAGATCCTGTGTCTCACCGTCAATCGTTATGGTTCCGGTTTCCGGTTTTTCCAGTCTGTCCACACATCTTAAAAATGTGGATTTTCCTGTTCCAGAAGGTCCGATGATCGCTACGACATCTCCCTGATTGATGGTAAGGTCGATCCCATCAAGAACCTTATTATTTTTAAATGTTTTTGATATATTTTTGATTTCGATCATACCTTATTCCACCTCTGTATCTCTGATATCTAAAAGTGCCGGTGCATCTTCCGGTACCCGGAGCTTTTTCTCAAGATAGCTGATCACTCTCTCAAGTACGAAAGTAATTACCCAGTAAATAATTGCCAGTGAGATATACACTTCAAAATAACGGTAATTTCTTCCCGCAAGAATCTTTCCTTCTGCGGTCATCTCCACTACGGAACAGACAAATGCAAGAGAAGTTCCTTTGATCAGTCCGATAAATGCATTTCCAAGGGATGGGAGTGCTACCACGGTTGCCTCCGGAAGGATGATCCTTATCAATGCCTGGAAATAATTCATTCCTAAAGCGCTTGCTGCCTCAACCTGTCCTTTATCTACTGATTCAAGAGAGGCACGGATGATCTCTGCGTTAAATGCAGATTCATTGAGTGCCAGAGCAACGAATGCATATACGATTGGTGCGACTCCATTGACATTGTAGTTGGTTCCACATTTAAAATTGATATATTTCAGGAGCATCGGAATACCGAAATAAGTCACATATAACTGAACCAGGATCGGCGTTCCGCGGATAACCGAGATATAGATACTTACCAGCTGTTTCAGTACCGGTACCTTTTTAATCTTCACAAGTGCAAGGAGCAGTCCCAGGATGAGACTGGCGATCATTGCTGTGACAGCCAGTTCCATTGTGACCGGAAGATATTTTAAAAGTAGCGGTATCTGTGTAAATACCAGTTTTCCATCAAATAATTTACCCATTAGTTAATCGTCTCCTCGAACTTATCATCCTCCGGTGCGGCATCCTGACCATACCATTTTTTACTGATCTCAGTCAGGGTTCCGTCTTCCTTCAGCTCCTTCAGCGCTTTGTCTACCTGTTCTCTTAAATCTTTCTGATCCTGTGGGAAAATATAATATGCATAAGAGTTTTCTGCAATCATTTTTGCTTCATCTTCCGGAATATCATTTTTCTGCACATCATAGTTAAATTCTTCCATGTAAGAGTTGTACATTGCCAGATCGATGATCGTAAAATCCTGCGATCCGTCTGCTACATGCTGTAAAAATACAGATGTATCTGCATCCGAGTAAGTAATATTGATCGCTTTATCCGGATTCTTTTCATTCCATGCTTCTACTGCATTGGATACGCTGATTCCTGTACCACCTTCAAAAGAAAGTCCTGCTGCATCTTCAAATGATTTGATCTCTTTTCCACCTTTCTTTGTTACGAATACATAGCTGATCTTGTCATATGGATAAGAGTAAAGATAACTTGCTCCACGGTCTTCGTTGTAAGAGAAGTTGTTAACTCCGATCTGATAATTTCCACTGTTCAGTCCGGAAAGTACAGATCCAAAATCAGTCACTTCATATTCCAGTTCATAATCCGGAAGTTTATCAAAAACTGCATTCAGTACATCCACATCGTATCCTGCCGGCTTGCCATCATCGCCTACATAGACATATGGTTTTGCGTTTGCTCCGGTTGCTGCTTTGATTACTGTCTTTCCACTGTCTGAAGAGCTGTCCTTTGAAGCGCTTCCTGAAGAAGATCCGCATCCTGTAGCCAGGACTCCTGCTGCCAGTGTAACTGCTAAAATGCTTGCCAACTTTTTCATAATATTTTTCCTCGTCTTTCGTCTGTTATTTTTCTGCTTTAAATTTGTGTGCCGGATCTTTACTGAGTGATTCTCTTCCTGTCGGTGTCTTCCAGATAGTATCCCAGTCTGTTTCCTGCACCACGATATCATAGTATGTATTTTCCCAATACTCTTCATCTGCTTCATTCAGATCGACAGATGCCGCAAAATCCTTAAAATATGTGTTATGTCTGAATGCCGGGATCTGATACAGATCTCTTGCATATCCCCACAGATTCGGGTAATCTACCAGACGGTGTTTGCAAGGTCCGATATTTCTTGAATAAGACACATCCAGTCTTGCGATGGTTGTATAAAGACGGATATCACTGTCTGTCACATAATCTCCGAATAAGAATCTCTTGTCTGCAAGTCTTTCCTCCATTGCATCAAGCCCTGCGAAAAATGTCTCATATCCATCGGCAAATGCCTGTAAGGATTCAGCGAACTGCGCTCGATAAACAGCGTTGTTTACATTTTCAAAGAGCCATTTGTTCAGCTTATCGATCTCCGGTCTTAATTCTTCCGGGTAAAGATCCGGCGCTCCCTTTTTGTGGAATGGTCTGAACGCTGTTTCCAGATGATTTGTAAGCCAGTGGTAATCATTATTTACCACTTTCTTTGTCTTATAATCTACAAATGCCGGAACGGTTGTACGTCCTGTGTATTCTTCATCCGCATTGTAGTAAAGCTCACTTAAGAACTGTGCGCCCGTTTCCGGATTGATATGATCCGGGGAATTTACAAATTCCCATCCAAGATTCTCTTCCTGGTCTGTCCAGTCTACGATCTCAACTTTCACTGCATCCTCAAGTCCGAGAAGCTCTCTTGCGATCGCTGCCCGATTGGACCAGTTGCATCCTTTTGCCCAGAAAAGAATATATCTGTCTTTTTCTACCGGATTTTTCCCTTCTCCAAAACCTTCCGTGAAGCGGTTTGGCTGACGATGGAAATTTCCATATTCATCAATTTCCTGTGCAGTTTCTCTCGGTCTTACTCTGATCTGTCTTCCATTTACATCTACATATTCAAAATCTGCCATAATTCGTTCCTCCTACTGTTCTTCTGCCTTAAATTTATTGCCCGGATCGCTGCTTAAATGTGCACGGTCATGCGGTGCACCCCAGTATGCATCAAAATTAATCTCATCCAGAAATCTTGCATTGAAAGATTCAAAAAATAATGCGCCGACCTTCTTGTTGTTTGGATTTGCGAAATCCTTAAAGTAGGTGTTATTTCTGAATGCCGGAATCTGATACAGGTCTCTTGCATATCCCCACAGATTCGGATAATCGATCAGGCGGTGTTTGGTATGTCCAAGCTGCCAGGTGTAACGAATATCCAGTCTCGCCAGCGTCACATACAGTCTCACATCACTGTCTGTCACATAATCTCCAAAGAGAAATCTCTGATTTTCCAGACGTTTTTCCAGAATATCCATTGCTGCATAAAAAGAATTATAGGCATCCCAGTAAGCTTCCTTTGATCTTGCAAAGGTTGCTTTATAAACTCCATTATTAATGTTATCAAAGAGCCATTCATTCATCTCATCGATATCTTTTCTGAGTTCTTCCGGATAAAGATCCGGTGCTCCTTTTTTGTGGAACGGTTTAAAATCTACTTCAAAATAATTGGTAAGCCAGGTGTAATCGTTATTTACAACTTTTCCTGTCTTTGTATCGATCAGAGCCGGTACCGTTGTTCTTCCTGTGTAATCATCATCAGCTTTGTAATAAGCTTCACTTAAGAACTGGATTCCAAGGACCGGATCGATATGTTCTTTGTCGTATACGAATTCCCATCCAAGATTCTTCTCATGCTTTGCATGATCAACCATATTGACACTGATTGCATCTTCCAGTCCAAGAAGTTCTCTTACGATCGAAGCTCTGTTAGACCAGTGGCAAAGCTTTGCCCATACCAGATGGTATCTGCCTTTTTCTACCGGATTTTTTCCTTCTCCAAATCCTTCTGTAAAATGATTTGGCTGGCGGACAAAATATCCATTCTCATCTATCTCCGATACAACTTCCTGCGGACGTACACGGATCTTTCTTCCATTTACTACTTCATAATCAAATTCTGCCATTATTTCTTCCTCCGTTCATATTTATCAGTACTGGTTATTTTGTATAACCTTTATTTCCTATCAATTTAGTTGGTATAATATCATCTATTACCTACTAAGTCAATAGGTTATTTTATTTTTTTGTTTTTTTCTTGAAACACATATAACCCTACGGTATAATAGGTAAAAAAGCACCAGGGTTCATAAACTCTCTGGTGCTGCTATTGTACATATAAAAAAATGGGGGAAAACTAATTATGATTTCTACAAAAGGACGTTACGCACTTCGCGTGATGATTGATCTCGCCCAGCATAAGGACGAAGAATATGTTCCGCTTAACGAGATCGCAATCCGCCAGGAAATTTCCGAAAAATACCTGGAAATTGTCCTGAAAATTCTTGTAAAGAAGAAACTCTTAAAAGGACGCCGTGGCAAAGGGGGCGGATACCAGCTTACCAGGGAACCTTCTGAATACACTATCGGCGAGATTCTTGAACTTGCGGAAGGCAATCTTGCTACAGTCGCCTGCCTGGTTCCAGGTGCCGAGGTCTGCAGCCGTGAAGAGCAGTGCATTACGCTTCCTTTGTGGAAGAAATTTGATGGAATGGTACATGATTTCTTCTACGAGATTACATTGGAAGATGTGTTAAACGGAAATATTTAAGGAGATTTTTTATGAATACTTCGAATTTTGAATGGCCAGTTGATAAAAAGCCACTGTATTCCCTGCTTTCAATCCGCCTCCGCGGTCTGATTGACGGAATCCCTCACCAGATCTCAAATCTGGCAAATGCATCGGCCCTTCTCGGTGATGCGCTTCTGAACATCAACTGGGTTGGTTTTTATCTGATGAGAGAAGGCAGGCTCGTCCTTGGTCCTTTCCAGGGCAAACCTGCCTGTATTGAAATTGAAATCGGTAAAGGTGTCTGCGGAACCGCTGTGGCAAACGATCAGGTTATGCTGGTAAAGGATGTCCACCAGTTCCCGGGACATATCGCCTGCGACAGCGCCTCTAATTCCGAGATCGTGATTCCGCTTCATAAAGGAAATGAAATCGTTGGCGTTCTGGATATCGACAGCCCTGTTCTCGCCCGTTTTGATGAAGAAGATCAGGAAGGGCTGGAACACTTTGTCAGAATCCTGGAATCTATTTTTGACAGATAAGCTGTTCTTCCAGATAGCTTACAATCACCTCAGCTGCATATCCATGTGACTTTTCCCCCGGATGCCGGAGAGAACCCACTTTTCCTCCGGCGTATCCGGGAGTTCTAAAAATCCATAAATCTTTTCATAGCGTGATGGCACATTATGATCCGGATTATTATCACATCCTGACAAAACTCCCCATCCTCTCTGCGAAACAGCCCGGAATTCTACTATTTTCCACACTTGACATTTTCCTTTTCTGCTTATACATTATTACATTAGCAAAACTATTTTTATTTGGAGAGATTAAGATGAATGAATTATTAAAAAAGATCCGCCTAAAAGATGCTTCCGCATTTACACATAGTGGAAAATTCCACGCAGATGATGTATTTTCCTCTGCATTGTTATTATATTTAAATCCGGAAATTACAATCCTTCGTGGTAATAAAGTACCCGAAGACTTTGACGGCATCATATTCGACATTGGGCGCGGCAGATATGACCATCACCAGAAAGACAGCCGCATCCGTGAAAATGGCATCCCTTACGCGGCATTCGGCCTTCTCTGGGAAGAACTTGGTACCGAAATCCTGGGGGAAGAGCTTGCTGCTAAGTTTGACGAAGCTTTTGTCCAGCCACTGGATAATAATGATAATACCGGTGAAAAAAATGAACTGGCTTCACTGATTGGAAGCTTCAATCCTTCCTGGGACGAAGATGGCGGAACCGATGAAGCCTTTTTCCGTGCAGTCAGTGTTGCCGGAATGATCCTTGACAATAAATTTGCCCGTTACCTTGGAAATGAACGTGCTGACAAGCGGATCGAAGAAATTCTCGAAACACAAAATCCTGAAGCTGATTCCCGTATTCTGGTCCTTCCTGAATTCATTCCATGCCAGAAACGTCTTTCCGAAACAGATATCGCTTTCGTTATTTTTCCATCCAACCGCGGTGGTTACTGTATCCAGCCTCAGAAAAAAGAATATTCCCTGAATTATAAATGCAGTTTTCCATCTGAATGGCTCGGTCTGGAAAATGAAGAACTCCAGAAAGAAACCGGTCTTTCGAGTGCTTCTTTCTGTCACAAGGGCGGCTTTTTAATGACTACAGCTACTTTAGAAGATGCACGAAAAGCATGTCAGATCAGTCTGGATACCTTTACTGACGAGATTACCCTTGTAAATCTCAGTTCCGACACTTCTACAAACACACTTTTAATGAAGCTGCCAGAACTCACGCATGTAAAAATTATCCACAAACCTCTGCCTGATCTCCCTGCTTTAGATATCAATGGAATTTATGCTGAGGTAGAAATGGAAAAAACAGAGTGGAAAAAATATATCAAAGATCTGGTAAAAGATATGCTGAAAACGAAACCGGAAGCTGTCTATGTCGATGGAGATATGTTTTCTCTTTACCCGGTCGTGCATCAGCTTCGCAAAAAGCATATCCCGGTTCTTACTTCTGTTACAAAAGACGGTGAAAAACTTATTATCCGTATCCCATCCGGTTCCTGATTATTTATTATCAGGAATTTGATGATCTGAAAGTGTCAAAAAGAATGTGCCATAACACATTCTTTTTGACAAATGAGAGCTTAATTATCCCAGTATAATTTTCGCTTTTTATCATCCAGCCCATCCACAAACCTTCTTTTGAATACAAGGAATTCTTCCAGATCCATCAGGATATGGTACAGCATCGCACGGCTCTCAAATTCCTCTCTGGTCTTTGGAAGTGAATTGTTCCTGATAATCGCAAAAAGTTCATGTAGTTCATCCAACTGAGCTGTCGGAACTGTATGTTCCTTCACACATACCAGCATATCAAACACATAACTCGAAATGATCATTGCCTCATCTGGCATATGTCTGATTTTCTTCATCTCATAATGTAAGTTATGGATCACGTTGCACTGCTTCATACGCATTTCAAAATAATCGATATAGTATCCCGGATGTGACTGAAACGTATTATCCTGATATTCATAGGCATCCTGGATAAAGCCCTGAACCTCTTTTTCCAACGCACAGATATCATCCCATACATTTCTCTGCATTTCCTTATTCGCCAGATATGCCGAGATCTCTCCAAGTATCATCTGCAGACGTTCTTCCGTATATCGCATATTTTCGACCAACGCCTTGCGCTGACTTCCATAATCATAAAACAAGTTCAGGACCAGTGCCATCGTAATTCCGATCAATACCAGCATAAATTCATTTGCAATAAAATCAACTTCAAAATCTCTGACTTCCAGAAAATGCATTCCGATCAGTGCATTTACAGAAATCGTCGCTCCCCATCCGATCATCTCTGAGATAATAACCACAAAAAAAACATAAATACCATATGCCATCCATTCTGATTCTACTGCCGAGAATATAATAAGCGCCATAAGTACTGAAATTATAAATGTTACAACCCTCGCTACCGATAATTTGACAGTTTTCCACTTTGTAGTCACCATCGTAAGAAGTGCAACACTCCCTGCCGCCAGTGAATACTTCAGTCCAAACAGATTGGCTATGTAAATCGCCAGACTGCTTCCTATCGCAATTTTTAGTGCCTGCATCCCAATCTTTTTACTTTTCATTGTTCCTCCTGAAATTTCATGCGTATATCCCCATAAATTCTGTACACTTGATTTTGTATCCATATTTATGATACCGAGAGCAGGATAACTATGTCAAATATTTTCTTACTTCTATCATACCTGCTCCACTCCAAAAATAATTTTGAATTGTATTTTCGATTTTTTCAATAAGCTCTGGATTATCTTCACCATCAACCATACCGTCAAAAATCATGAGTACTTTTTCGTTTTTCACATCATAATAGTATTGTGTATCATTAGCTGTGTTCCTTTTTTCGTCTGCCACTTTGATGCATACACAGTCATATATAATGCATTCGGAACCGACTGATCATAGCTGAACCATACACATCCATGTCACGCTCATATTACAAATATCCAAAATAATCCCTGTAATCATTATTATACCGATTAACAGACTAATAAACCACCTTTTTTTATCTTTACTCTCCTATAATGGTCTCATAAATTTAGACACTTTTTCGGACAGATTATAATAAATCTGATATACTAAAATCAGTATGGAAGAAAGAATTTTTGAATAATGCAGCCGTTGTATTCGACGATAAGCGTGAAGAAAATCTCAAAGAAAAACTCGCCGAAGAACGAAAAGAAAAAGCTGCATATACTCTGTATTGGGAGAGACAAAATCGGACATGATTTTAGAAATTTTTTGAAATTATTTTTTGAAGTGCAAAAAGACATAAAAAAATGCCAGGATTTCTCCTGACACCATAGTGACTGAACCAATATTCATGAGCTTTCATTTTACCATCTCCCCTTATTTATTTAAATATGCAACTTTTGATGAAATATACAAACTTGAAGTTAGCGATTTCTTTTTCCGGTATTCTCTGTCCCACGGATTTCCTCATGATAGAAATAATCTACGATCACCGGATGTCCCT
>ERZ773259.398-NODE-398-length-48470-cov-6.850067_pt1 | contig 48470 bp, 63 predicted proteins | sample MGYA00511961_ERZ773259 | MGnify/ENA primary metagenome ERZ773259 (study PRJEB29015, sample SAMEA2737775) | human gut metagenome | biome: human gut; feature: human-associated habitat; material: faeces | place: China | collected 2012 ...
CCCGACCGTTGGGGTCGGGGCTTCTGTGAGCTAATCAACTAGTGCGCTAAACACGCATCAGTCGTCAAATCTCAGGCGTTCACGCGGTCGATGCCGGACTGGACGTCAGACAGCACGGAATCCCAGGACTTGATGAAGGCAGCGACACCGTCGGCCTCCAGCTTGTCGGTGACGTCCTTGAGGTTGATGCCGAGCTCAGCCAGCTTGTTGATGATGGCGTGGGACTCTTCGTAGGTGCCCTCGATGGACGGAGCGCCGTTGCCGTGGTCGGCCAGAGCGTTCAGGGTCTTCTCCGGCATGGTGTTGACGATGTGCTTGGCAACGAGCTCGTCAACGTACTTGCAGTCGGAGTAGGCGGCGTTCTTGGTGCCGGTGGAAGCCCACAGCGGACGCTGAACCTTGGCGCCCTTGGCAGCCAGGTCGGCCCAACGCGGATCCTCGGCGAACTTCTTCTCGAAGAGTTCGTAAGCCAGGCGAGCGTTGGCCACAGCGGCCTTGCCCTCCAGAGCCTTGGCCTCGTCGGAGCCGTTGGCTTCCAGCAGCTTGTCGACAGCGGTGTCCACGCGGGACACGAAGAAGGAAGCGACGGAGCCGATGTGCTTCAGGTCGTGGCCGTTGGCGGCAGCCTGAGCGATGCCCTCGATATAAGCGTCGATGACCTGCTCGTAGCGCTCGAGCGAGAAGATCAGGGTGACGTTCACGGAGATACCCTTGGCCAGGGTGGCGGTGATGGCCGGCAGGCCTTCGAGGGTTGCCGGAATCTTGATCATGGCGTTCGGGCGGTTGACCTTCTCCCAGAGTTCCACAGCCTGCTTGGCGGTGTTCTCGGTGTCGTGGGCCAGACGCGGGTCGACCTCGATGGAGACGCGGCCGTCGACGAAGTCGGTAGCCTCAGCGATCTCGCGGAAGATGTCGGTGGCGTTGCGCACGTCGGTGGTGGTGAGCTCGCGGACAGCGGTCTCAACGTCAACCTTGCCGAGCTCCTTGAGCTGAGCGTCGTACGGGCCGACCTGGCTCAGGGCCTTCTGGAAGATGGACGGGTTGGTGGTCACACCGACGACGTTCTTGTTGGCGATGAGGTCCTGCAGGGAGCCGGACTCGATGCGGGAGCGGGACAGGTCGTCCAGCCAGATGGAAACGCCGTTGTCAGACGTACGCTGAGTTGCTTCAGTCATTTATTTTTTCTCCTTATATTCCGTATTGGAACAAATCTTTAAGTAGACCCCCTCTAACGAGAGGGCCGATCAGGTGGAGTCTTGAGTACAAGCCTCCCTCGTCAGAGGGAGGTTAGGGGACTCACTTGGCGGCTTCGGCTTCGGCGATGGAGGCCTTGGCGGCTTCCACCACGTGCTCGGCGGTGATGCCGAGGTCGATCATGTTCTGAGCGCCGTCGCCCTGCAGGCCGAACTGCTCGATGGAGACGGGCTTGCCGTAGGAGCCGAGGTACTTGTACCACGGCATGGCAACGCCGGCCTCGACGGAGACACGAGCCTTGACAGCGGCCGGAAGCACGGCCTCCTTGTACTCGGCGTCCTGCTCCTCGAACCATTCCATGGACGGCACGGACACGACGCGAGCCTTGACGCCCTCGCCGGCCAGGGTCTTGGCGGCAGCCACAGCCCACTGGACCTCGGAACCGGAAGCCATGAGGATGACGTCCGGAGTGCCCTCGGTGTCGACCAGAACGTAAGCGCCCTTCTTGACACCGTCCTTGGCCTTGGCGGCGGTCTCGGCAAGAACCGGGACACCCTGACGGGTCAGAACCATGGCACCAGGCAGGGTGTTCTTCTTCTCGAAGAAGTAACGGTAAGCCTCGGCGGTCTCGAAGGCGTCGGCCGGGCGAATGACCTCAAGCTGAGGAATCGCGCGGAAGGAAGCAAGGTGCTCAACCGGCTGGTGGGTCGGGCCATCCTCGCCGACGGCGACGGAGTCGTGGGACCAGATGTACAGGTTCGGAATCTCCATGAGGGCGGCCAGACGAACGGCGGAACGCTCGTAGTCGGAGAACATGAAGAAGGTGCCGCCGAACGGACGGGTGTGGGAGCCCAGCAGGATGCCGTTGGTGATGCAGCCCATGGTGAACTCGCGCACGCCGAAGTGCAGCTGGCGACCGAACTCGTTGCAGTTCGGCCACTGCTTGGTGGCGCACTCGGCCGGGGCGAAGGTGGCAGCGCCCTTGAGATCGGTCTTGTTGGAGCCACCGAGGTCGGCGGAGCCGCCCCAGAGTTCCGGCATGACAGCGGCGATGGCGTTGAGCACGGAGCCGGAGGCGCCACGAGTGGCGACACCCTTGCCGACTTCGAAGGTGGCCTCAAGGTCGTCAAGAGCCTTGTCGAAGCCTTCCGGCAGTTCACCGGCCTTCAGACGGTCGTACAGGGCAGCCTTGTCCGGGTTGGCCTTGCGCCAAGCGTCGAACTTCTCGTCCCAGGCCTTGTGGGCCTCCAGGCCGCGATCGGCGACCTTGCGGGCGTGGGCCAGAGCCTCTTCGTCAACGTGGAAGTTCTCTTCCGGATCGTAGCCGAGGGCTTCCTTGAGGCCGGCAACAGCCTCGGTACCCAGCTTGGAACCGTGGGAGGACGGGTCGTTGGTCTTGCCCGGGGTCGGCCAAGCGATCAGGGAGTGAACCTTGATGAGCTTCGGCTGGTCCGGAGCGGCCTTCTCGGCCTTGGCGATGACGTCAGCCAAGCCCTCGATGTCCTCCTTGTAGGAGCCGTCGGGCTGGATGAAGCTGAACTCGTCGGTGTACCAGCCGTAGGCCTGGAAGCGCTTGAGCACGTCCTCGGCCAGCACCAGGTTGGTGTCGCCTTCGATCTGGATGCGGTTGGCGTCGAAGATCACGGTCAGGTTGCCGAGCTTCTGGTTGGCGGCCAGGGAAGCGGCCTCGCCGGAGATGCCCTCCTCGATGTCGCCTTCACCGCAGATGGCCCAGATCTTGTGGTAGAACGGGGAATCTTCCTTCGGGGTCTCCGGGTCAAGCAGACCGCGCTGGAAACGCTCGCCGTAGGCAAAGCCGATGGCGGAGGCGAAGCCCTGGCCCAGAGGGCCAGTGGTCATTTCGATGCCCGGGGTCAGGCCGTACTCCGGGTGGCCCGGGGTGCGGGTGGCAGCGCCGCCACGGAAGTTCTTAAGGTCGTCCAGGGTCACGCCGTAGCCGGAGAAGTACAGCTGGACGTACTGGGTGAGGGAGGCGTGGCCACCGGAAAGGATGAAGCGATCGCGGCCTTCCCAGTTGGGATCATTCGGATCGTGCTTGATGAAGTGCTGGTACAGCGTGTAGGCGACGGGCGCCAGGGAGATGGGGGAGCCGGGGTGGCCGGAGCCTGCCTTCTCAACCGCGTCAGCCGAAAGGACCTTCGCCATCTTGATGGCGCGCTCGTCGAGCTCGGTCTCCTTGAATTCGGTCATGGATTACTTTCCTTCCAATTGGTCGGGCCGCGTATCCGGCTTGTGCCGGGCGCTTGACGCCCTCACATTGCGATTACCATGCTAGCGTCGGTTTGCGACGTTGTGGTGCAATTTTGGCGTGTTTTGGTAGTTTGTGTTCTGTTAGCGTTCACAGTGAACATTGCTACGCTGCAAACGAACGCATTAGCACTCAAGCCTAAGGAGTGCTAATACAATGTTCTAAGGTGAAGTGCGCCACCTGCACGTGGCAGAGCCAAGAAAGAGGCAATATTTCTGGGTTCCCGCGTGTCGCGGCGTGGCGAACCGACCGTCGGGGTACGCCCTGAGTGAACCGTGACTGATATGAATATGTATGCATATATGAGGAGGCGCGCATGACGCAATCAAGACGCATGCTGGTGCTGCGCGCCGTGGTGGAGGATTACATCCGTTCTCAGGAGCCTGTGGGCTCCACTTCGCTGACGCGCGACCATGATCTCGGCGTCAGTTCGGCCACCATCCGTAACGATATGGCCGCTCTGGAGGACGAAGGCTATCTGATTCAGCCGCACACTTCGGCCGGTCGCGTGCCCACCGAAAAGGGCTATCGATACTTTGTGGACCGACTTGCTACCGTGGTGCCGCTCAGCGAGGCGCAACGCCGCGGCATCAACAGCTTCCTGTCCGGATCGGTGAGTCTCAAGGACGCGCTGCAACGTTCGGCACGACTGCTGTCCGAAATCACCGGTCAAGTGGCCGTAGTCGCCTCGCCATCGCTGGCCAAGGCCACATTGCGGCACGTGGAGATGGTGCCCGTTGCCATGACCACGTTGCTCGCCGTGGTGATTACCGACACAGGCCGCGTGGCCCAGCACGGCCTGACCATCGCATCCATGCCCGCCGTGGACGAGATCAACCGGCTCTCCAACACCGTCAACGAGCAATGCGACGGGCTGTCCCTATCGAAATCCGCGGAGACCGTGCGATCCATCGCCGCCAGCGCCGGCTACGAGTCGGTGCGTGGCGTGGCCGACGCGCTGGCCGACGCCTTCGAATCGATGGCATTGGACGAACGCGCGAACGAACTGTACATGTCCGGCACCTCGCACCTGGCCCACTCCCGGTCCCTGGCCGATCTGGCCCCGCTCTTCGACGCGCTGGAAGAACAGGTCGTGCTGATGAAGCTCATGAGCAACCTGAGCGAGGAGACGAATGCATCCGGCGTGGGCGTGGCCATCGGCTCCGAAATGCACACCCCCGGACTACTGCATGCTTCCGTGGTCAGCAGTGGCTATGGGCGCAGCGGAGCGGCGGGCGAACCGGCGGGGAACGATCCCGTAGGCGAACCCGAAACCGAATCCGAGACGGAGAGCCAGACGAACGACACGGAACCCATCGCCTTCGTTGGCTCCATAGGGCCGACCCACATGGACTACGCGGCCACTATGGCCGCCGTCAGGGCCGTAGCCAGATATTTGACCGCCTTCCTCTCCGAGGGCCGGCCCCAAGACTGACCGCCGTCTGTGGCACAATGACCCGCAGACCAAACGAACACAAAGGATCAATCAAGTGGCAGATTATTACGAGACGCTGGGTGTGGAACGCGGCGCCAGTGACGACGAGATCAAGAAGGCATACCGCAAGCTCAGCCGTAAGTACCACCCCGACATCGCGGGCCCTGAATTCGAGGACAAGTTCAAGGAAGTGAACAACGCCTACGATGTGCTGTCCAATCCGGACAAGCGCCGTATGTATGATTCGGGCGTCGACCCGAACAACCCGAACGCCGGTGCCGGCGGCTTCTCCGGGGCGGGCTTCGGCGATATGAGCGACGTGTTCTCCACGTTCTTCGGTTCCGCGTTCGGCGGTGGCTCACAGGGCCCGGTGCCGCGTACCCAGCCCGGCCGCGATGCCTTGGCCTCGGCGTCCATCGATTTGAAGACGGCGGTGTTCGGCGGCACCGCGCATGTCAAGATCAATACGTTCTCCCTGTGCCAGGAGTGCGGTGGCTCCGGTGCCCAGGGCGGCGCACAGCCGGTCACCTGCCCCGACTGCCACGGACAGGGATTCATGCAGAAGGTCGTGCGCACCATGCTCGGCCAGATGATGACCTCCGCCCCCTGTGAACGTTGCGAGGGCCACGGTACCATCATCCAGAACCCGTGCCCCAGCTGCATGGGCCACGGCCGTGTGCGCACCACGCGTACCGTGGGCGTTACCGTGCCCGCCGGCATCAACGACAACGCACGTCTGCGGTTGGCCAACCAGGGCGAAGTGGGTGAGGGCGGCGGCGCTGCCGGCGACCTGTACATCGACATCCGCATCAAGGCGGATAAGCAGTTCACCCGCGATGGCGACGACCTGCACTGCTGGATTCAGGTGCCGATGAGCTGGGCCGTGCTCGGCCACGATCTGTCCATTGACACGTTCGATGGTGAGAAGACCGTGTCCATCCCGGCCGGCTGCCAGCCTGAGGACACGGTGACGCTTAAGGGACTGGGCGTCACGAACATCCGCAACAAGGACGAGCGCGGCAACCTCATCGCCCACGTCAATGTGCTTATCCCCACCAAGCTCAACGAAACCGAGCGTGGCCTCATCGAACAGTTCGCCGCCTCGCATGATTCAGGCGCCACGCACGTCTCCCAAGCCTCCCGCCCACAGGCCGGTCAAAAGAAAGGTTTCTTCAGCAAGTTGAAGGACGCGCTGAGCTGAGAACGGGTTGGAAAATGGCCGTTTTGCCTTGCGGGAGTAGGGCTGAGCGGCTTTTTTCGTTTTAACCAGTTTTAACGGTTTTTAACCTGTTTTTATGGAAAATGTGGGCAAAATGTGGGCAGAAATCGAGCCCGCGAAGCCCTCTGCCACAACGCGAAATCGGCCCCGTCCGGCAGCAGTCAAGCTCTGTGCGAGCTGTCTGCGATGCCGGACGGGGCCGAACTATGTGTGGTTATGCGGCGCGGTCGAGGCGCTGTTTGATGGCGCTGACGCCGATGAGCGCGCCGGCGAGGATGCCGAGCGCGTTGAGCGTGGTCACTATCGCGTCCACGTGAGTCCAGCCCCATGCGGGGCCGACCGTGCCCACGAACAGGGCGAGTGCGGGCAGGACGATGAGGCCCAGCCATTTGAGGATGTCGTAGACGCGGCTGGGGATGAGCCAGTCGGGCACGATGTCGGTGGATGCCGGTGTATCGGTTGGATTGTCGGTCATGTTTGCTCCGATCGTAAAAATAATGGTGATGCCGTCACCCGCATAATCGGGTGGCGGCATCGGTTTGGGTTAGCGGCAGGTCACCGTGTCGCCCACGTAGTAGACGTTGATGTTGCCGCTGGGGACCGAACACTGGGAGACGCTGTAGCCGTGGGAGGTGGCGAACTCCCACACGGTGTCGCCCCACTGGAGGACCTTGGAGACCCCGGTGGACGATGCGGGGGCGGTAGGGCCGCCGTAGGTGACGACATCGCCCACGTAGTAGCGGTTGATATCACCGGACGGCGTGTGCCACATGGACAACGGCCACGCGTTATACGCTACGGCGAGTCCCCAGATGGTCTCGCTCCACTGCATGATGTGGCTGATGCCTCCAGTGCCGGGAGTGGGCTGGGGGTCGCTCGGCTGCACGGGCGCGGCCGGTGGCGTGGAGTCGCCGGTCGGGTTGGCGTACAGATCCCACTGCCATGCCTCGCCACGGAACACGTTGAGGTCGATGGGACTCCACGTGTTGACCACACCAGTACCTGAGTACTGGCGCATGGCCTCGCCGTACGCGCCCAGCATCCACGGGTCGGCCTGATAGCCGGTCGGGCTCATGTTCGCGTACTGGGCGATCCACAAACCGTATCGGTCGCGGATGTCCTGCGGGATGGTGCCGGCGACCGGGCCGGTGTACAGCAATGGGCGCACACCACCCGACAACCGTTCGCACTCCGCCATGAAGCGGCGTACCCAGTCCCAGTCGCCCCATGCGGGGTTGTCGTCCATCTCCCAGTCGAGCGCCACGATGCCGTGACGCCAATAGTTGCTGGTGTTGCGGTAGAAGAATTGGGCCTCGGCCTCCGGGTTGCCGCCCATCGCGTAATGGTAGAGGCCGAACCGTTTGCCGGACGCCTGCGCCTGGGCGATCATACGGTTCGCATCCGTGTTGACGCCGGACACGAGGCAGTTGTTGTACACCTGTCCCGTGCCCCACGTGGTGCCGACCACCACGAAGTCCGCCTGCGTGTTGGCGATGTCGATGCCGCACTGCCAGTTGGACACGTCGATGCCCTGCATGTCCGCGTGCGCGGTCGCCGGAAGCAGCATCATGCACACGGCGGCGGACAACGCCATACCCTTGGCGAGCAGGCGTTTCCGTAACGGCTTCGGCTTGTCCTTGTTATGGTTATTAACCAATGTTAACCCCTTTCTTGGGATGGATGGATGTTTGTTTGTGGCCCATGGTCGTGGGCCGGGATTGTCTCGCCGCTACCGTTGCGGCCGATATACGGGAAAGCCCCGCACCATGCCGTGCGGGGCTAGGGTCAGTTGAGCTTGCATAGGCGGGGCGTGAACGTTTTATCGACCTCACCCGTAGTGTTTATGAAAATGTTGCATTCGAGGGTGCCGGCCTTCAAGGATTTCGGCCCATAGTTAGTGGGGCCGAACACTTCTTGGGGGCCGCTTCCGTCATCGGGCGTGATGGAGGCTTGCACGCCGAACCGCCACGAGTTATCGCCGAACGGCCATTCCGTGAAGTCCATCGCGTACGTGCCCGCCTCCACATGGACTGCGCCCCGCAAAGCGCCCCATGAGTCAACCGCACCCGTGGTGGAGCCTTTGAACCGGTAGGTTCCCGGCGTTGTTTCCGTGACCGCAATCCCCGGGTTGGTGCCCAATGTTTTAGGCAGGCCGGTGACACGCGGATACAGGTTCGCTGGTTCGCCACCCACCCCCCCCCTGAGGCTGGTGTTGTCGGGTCGCATCCACTCGTGTGCGGTATTGCCGGATTCAAGCTGGACTTTGAGGTCGCCGTCCTTCATGGTGGGCGTGGCCTCGCTGCTCAGGAGGTCGAGGCGCAGGCTGACGGCGCCGTCAGGCGCTGCCATGGCAGCGCCGTTCGAGACGAGCTGGTCTCCCAGCGGCTTGCCTTTGGCGTCGAGGAATTTGACGCTGAAACTCAAACCGCTGATAGAAACGCTGGTACGCAATATCATGGTCTCTTGTACCGGGATGAGGAACGTCCACGACAGTCCACTCCACTGCCGTGTTGGGGTGCCGGTGACGTGCAGCGACCCGTCACTGTTGACGGTGGCGGTCAACCCGTTGCCCGACGCGGGACCATAGGACAGCAGGTTGCGGGATTTGACGGTGACCGGGATGGTCTTGGTGACGGAGCCGGCCTTGATGTCGAGACTGGTCGAACCCATCAGAAGTCCGGTGACTCGTATTCCACCCATGTTGGGTTTCCTTTCTATGAGGTAAGCCCCACACGATGGTGGGGCTTGTTTGTGAGAGTTTTCGTAGGACCGGGGTGATGTCCGCGCCGATGGTGGTGTCGTGGACACGGGGATAAGGCACCCATCATCGTCGGCGCGTTCGTGTTCCGCTCGTTTCAAGCCGTGGTCGCGATGGTCCGATCCTTGACCGTTGCGGTGAATTCCTGCGGCGCTCCGGTGGGCAGGACACGCACCTGGAGGTACTTTTCCTCTCCCACACGCAGGCTCAGGGCGGACACGATCACGCCCGACTCGTCCGCCACGGTGACGGACTCCGGCGCGTACGCGGCGGCGATCGACGCGGCGGCGGAAGTGAAACCACCGATGGTGGCCGTCACCAGAATGGTGCCGCCATGCCGCCACGTGAGCGTGTTGCCCGCGACCGTGGCGGTACCCGTGTCCTTGCTGGTGAACGTCACGCTCTTGGTGGTCAGCAGGTCGCCCACATGCCCGTCGGCATACGTGGCCTTCGCACCCAGTTTCAGACTGCCGGATACTGGCAGCGACTTGGGCAACGCCATGCCCTTGTCATCCGTGATCTCGATGGAGACCACCGTGTCCTTGTCGAGCGGCCAGACGAGCTTGCCGTCGAACAGGGCGTTGTACGTGTGGCCTCCCATCAACGGTTTGCCAACACGTTTGCCGGAGTAAAAGGCTGGCATGGTCAGACCCCCTTCACAGTGGCCTTCTTGGCCGTTTCCCCGGTGGAGCCCTTGCCGGTCTCCTCCGTGGAGCCTCCGGCGCCTGTGGAAGGCAGTCCGGCGGAAGCGCTCTCGGCCCTGTCCTTCACCTGCTGCACCACCGAATCGATGGCCGCGATAGCCGTCGCGCCCTTCTCCGCAACCGTGCTGGCGGCGTCGGCAACCGTCTGCGAATCATTGGCGACGGAAGCCGACGCCGTACGGGCGTTCGACACGAGGCTACTCAGATCGGACTGCACGGCGGTCGCGGAATCAGCGGAGGATTGGGCGCTCAGCATGGCGCTCCTCGCCAACGCGGCGCTGGTCTGCGCGTCGGCCGCGATGGACTCCAACGTACCCATGACAGCAGCGGCCGTCGTGACAGTGGCGGTCTCGTCGAAGAACACCAGCGCGTCCGGGTATTGGCCGCTCAACGACTCCGCCTCCGACCGGTTGGAGGCCCTGCGGACCTTCAGCAACTGGGAGCCGGCCATGTCCTTCGGCACGAACGACGCCGGGTCCACCTCCACGAGGTCCGCGTATGCGACCACGTGGGTGGAGTTCGGCACCTCGACGTAGCGCGTGTACGCCTGCGGCGAGTCCTCCAGTTCCGTGACCTGCCAGACGAACGCGCCATTCGTGGGCAGCAGGTCAACCGTCAGTTCGCCCTGGCCTGACAGGTTCGCGTCGAACGACTCCGCGATGACGAGATTTTTCGCCGTGTCGAAATGACGACGCACCGGGCGGAACCTCATCAGGCCGGTGACAGGGTCCAAGCCTCCGGTCTTCGGCTTCCTGATGCTGATATGGATTTGGGTCATTGTTGTTCCTCCTTGTTGGGTTCTTGTATGGTTTCCGGGGCCACGTCCGGGCGGAGCTCGTCCGGCAGCGACGGCTTGGGATGGCGTTCCAGAAACTCCGGTTCGACGACTTCGCAGAACGATTGCAGCCAGTGGTACAGGCCGCGCACATAGGACACGGCCTTGAAATACTTGCGTTGCACCGTCTCCAAATGCCGTATCTGCTCCTCCTGATAGGCGACCTGCTCACGCAACGGGTCGATGATGTTGTCCGTGAGAATCTTCACCGCCTTGTCCGCAGCATCGGCGGTGATGTCGTCTATGTCGGCCTCGTTTTTTCGCCGGTTCGACCATGCGCCGACCATGCCGCCGACACCGCCGCCGCCCAGCAGCGCGAGTATGACCGCGCTCCAGAATTCCACTGAGCCGAACAATTGTTGGAATGGGGGCATCCCGCTCCTTTCTCTTTTTATTGATAAACCCACACGTTTGTCCCGCGCGGATCGGCCGTGCGGCGTGTGGGTTTTCGGAGGTTGAAAATGCTGTTGCGAGAGTTTTGGACCAACCGGTTTTGGCCGTACTGCACGCAGAATCTGCGCGAGAGCACGCTGGTTGGTTACGAGTCGGCGTGGAGGCTGCACGTCAAACCGGTGTTCGGCGCAATGCAGATGGACGCGATCAACGTGGAACTGGTCGACAAGTGGCTTGCCGGGTTCGATTCGGCGGGTGCCGCACACAAGGCATGGTCTGTATTACGCGCGATACTGCGCAAAGCGATACGCTGGAACCTTTTGGACGCGGACATCACACGGCGTGACATCCAACTCCCCACAAAACCTCATTACGAGCCGCGAATACTGAGCATCCGCCAACAGCGCACGCTGTTGCAGGGCTTCTACGGTCATCCGCTTGAGGCGTGGCTTATCTGCGCCGTCTCATGCGGCCTGCGCACCGAAGAGGGGTACGGTTTGGAGTGGAGTGACATTGATCTGCGCGCAGGCGTCCTGCATATCGAGCGCGGTTTGCAATGGGTGAGCGGCCATGAGGTCGTCGTGCCGCCGAAGACCGAATTGAGCCGTCGCACATTGCCGTTGCCGCGCTTCGCGGTCAAGCGTCTGCGCGAGCTCAAGCCGCGCGAGGGAGGGCGACTCATCGGTGCGCTCACCCCGCCACAGGTGGCACGCCAGTACAAGGGCTGGTGCAAGCGGTATAGCCTGCCGTATGTGCCCGCACGCAACCTGCGCCACAGTTGGGCCACGAGCACGCTGGCCGCCGGAGCGGATATCGCCATCGTGAGCAAAATGCTCGGCCACAGCGATATAAAAACCACCGCGAAATATTACCTCAAACCGGACATCACGGCTTTGAGAGACGCGCAACGCCTCTGGGAGCGAGCCTTAATGGCCTGAACGGGTTTCCCTAACCCACGTCACCAACATACTTCAAACGCAGACGTTCCCAAAGCTCATGGTCACGGCCGATGCGGTTGGGAAAATCGCGACCGTGAATTGCGCCGGTGATGACGTGTTTATCCCAGCAAAAGGCATGAGCAAGGTCGGTCAACTCAAGGACGGGTATCGCCCCACCGTTGAAACGCACGTACTGTTCGGCGTGCAGGACGGCACATGGGGTTATCTCACCATTCTCACGGACGGCTCCATCAATTTGCGTCAGGTCTACACCGCCAGTGACAAAACGTGGAGGAGGATCGTCGTCACCGCCAGCTTCGTCACAGCCTGACGTGACCTATGGTTTTCCCTAACCCAGCGTTCCACGACATGGAGGGTCCCCTACAGCAACGACAGTATTTCGCTGACGCGCGTGGGTGATATCTGCTTCGCGGGCGGCAACGTGAAATTCACCCAGAGCGGCGAGAACAACTACACACAGGCGCGGGAGACCATACCCGTGGGATATCGTCCAGCGGAAACGTCGAACGTTCCCATCGCCGTGTTCGGCGGCAACACCACGTTCATCCTCTACGGCGAGCATACGGGCCGTGTGGTCATGCTCGGCAACCCGAACAACGCATACGCGGGATGCACCGGCGTATGGAGGACCACCGACCCAATGCCAGCATAGTTTTCCCTAACCCGTAATGAATCTGCTAGCTTTGACGGCCCATATTCGATGCGGGTGACGTTGACCAAAATCGGCCGTCTCGTCGTGGCGAGCGGGAACGCCTCACCCTCCGCATCTTTCCAGACAGGAGAGTTGTATGCAAGCGAGGTAATCCCGGCTGCGTACCGTCCGGCCGCGAGCGGCAACGTGGTATTCGTGTCCAACAACGGCGGCGCGTTATGTAGCTGGAATGTGAACGCTGCCGGGAAAATCATCTTGCGAGGCAAAGCCGACAAGGGATACCACCAGACCGCCAGCGGGTGCTGGGTTACCGCGTAGCATTCCCTAACCCAGCGTATCCGGTTCGACCGTTCCGGCACCACGAGCGTCGGGGATGAGATGTACCTTAACGGTGCGATACTGCCGGGCAGTCCCGCCATCGCGGTCATCAGCATCGTATGGTTCAACAAGGGCAAGTTTGTCAATCAATCATGGTCGCACATCACGCTGGCGCGCATGGTCGGCTGGAAGGCGATTGCACCCGCCGTACACTCCCCGGCTGCGGAGAACATTGCCTACGAGCATTTAGGTAAGAACCAGTTCGCCGTGACCGACACAGGGGAAATCCAATACGTCACGCCGGGAAGCATCACTATCCCCGAGAACGCATGGCATCGCGGCTGCCTGATAGCGCCGGTCACGCCAGCCTGACTAGATGCCGTAGGAGATTGCCAGACCGAATGCCAAAGTACCCTGCACGCCGCCCTGATTGTTGTAACGCAATACACCGTCTGGCCGCACGATGATGGTTTTCTGATTGTCTCCGTCACGACCCCCGTAGGAGAAGTTGAGTTCGGTTGGAGGCCTCCAGCCTTCGGGCAGAATGCCGAAGTCCCCGCTGCCCCACGAGCCCTGAACAGAGGACTTCCAGTCGATGCGCAGCGTGACGAGCGACCCGCGACGATAGCCCTTGACGGTACCGTAAGTGGAGTTAATCAGCGTCAGCACTTTGGTCTGGGTTAGGGAATCCCACACATCCTCTAGGGGTTGGAGAACATTGACCAGTGTGTCAATCGATGTGATGGTGATGCCGTCGAGGTTGACGCGGCAGAGGGGCAGGTCGGAGACGATGGCCCCGCCGATGATGCTGCCGGTCTCGATGCCCGGATCCGCGGGCGTGCCCGAGCTGGGCACGCCCTTGATGGCTTCGAGGGTGACCGTCTCCACGGCGGTGTGTGAGTTCAGCGAGTACCGGGCCACGATGAGATCGCGTCGTTTTTGCCCTTGCGTGCCGGATTGGATGTTCACGTCGGTCGGCGCGGCGATGTAGATCTGCCGGCCCTCGACCACGAGGTCCCATGCGGGGATGGTGATGTTGTTCGCATTCTTCGCCGTCGGTTTTTTCGTCCAATTCCGGGTTTTCAAAATGTATCCGCCTCGACCGAGCATGGCGGCGTGCATGAGCGCGTCGTGCTTCGATTCCACGTGCGGGTCGTCGCCGCCGTGCGAGCCGGTTACGAGCAGGTTGGTTGCCATAATCACTTGCCTTCCGCGTTGATGGGCTTGTTGAGCCAGAGGTCATAATCCTTGTCCTGATTTTCGGCCAACTGTAGGTACTGCTGGTAGTCGGATTCGCAGAACAGGATTTTCCTCTGGTTGCCGTTGCGGTCGATGCGTGTAACCTCGTGCCAGTTGGGGCTGGCCGTCGCGTTGGGTAACACGTATTCCTTGTTGTCACATGACGGCCGGTCACAGGAGTAGAGGGTGATGTTGGACTGTTTCGGCATGATGTTGCTCCCCTTAGTCTTGTTCGTCGGGCCAACTGTATTGGCCGGCTTCGCATTGGATGGTTGGTGTGCCGTTGGCGAGTTTGACGGTGATGCGCACGATGGGGCTGTCCACGCTGACGCCGGTCAGCGCGTCGTAGGCGCGCACATGGTCGTCGATATGCAGGCCAAGGTTCTCGGGGATCGTCAAATCGACGGTGCCTTGTTTCCACATGTCCTTGAGTTTGTCCCTGGTCTGGTCGGACAGTTCGGCGCCTTCGGAGGATGTGAGCTCGTAGGTCTGGGCTATCTCCCGGTCGCCGGTCAGGGTCTGGGTCTGGGAGATGTTGCCGGACTCATCCGCGTACCAGTCGCTGCGCGCCCTGTTGCGCAGCTGGCCTTTGCCCAGGCCCGTGAGATGGTTGACCTGGGTCCAGATGCGTTTCGCTTCGAAACTGATGCGCTGGTCGCTGTCCGCGCCGCCGTACGTGTCGGCGGCGACCGCGCGAATCCGGCAGTGTCCAGCGATGTAGGTCAGGTCGAGTCTGGCTCCCTGCTCGGTGAGCATCATGCGCAATCCGTCCCACGCGGGAATGTACCTGCGGAACGAATAGTTGCTGATGTTGATGCCGCTCGCTTCCGATGGCACGTCGAACACCGTGGACAGTCCGATCCGGCTGATTACCGTGCGGATGATGCTGTTGGCGTCGCCGGAGACCGTGAGTCGGTCGGTGCCGGGGTCGGGTTGGATGATCTTGCCTGCGAGCAAACCGTGCCATGTGCGGCCGGTGAGCGTATACAGGGCATGCCCGTCATCCACAGTGATACGCACCGCGTCGACGCGGCCTCCGAACTCGGTGCCCTCCGCTCCGATGTAGCAGCCGTCGGAGAGCAGCAGTCCGGTGGTGGCGTGGGTGAGCTCGAAATCATTCTGCTCGTCGCCGTACTGCATGTCGAGTGCGGGGGAGACGAGTTCGCCTTGTGGCACGTGAGCGGTGTCGGTCCAGATCAGGTCCATGGCAGTCCCGTCTGCTCCAACCAGTACTCCACGTCGAAGCCGAACGATTCGTCCCATGAGACCTGCTGCCGTCCTGGCGGGAGGGTGGCGAACGCATATTCGTTGGAGGCCTGGTCGCGATGCGTTTTGTCGAACACGTTGGTGATGTCACCGTTGGCGGCGACCATCACGGCCGTGCGGGGCGAGCTGGTGCCGTCGATGATGAGGTAGCCGCCGGATGGGACACTCACGTCAGCTATCACCTTGTTGCCGCCGATGATGATGCTCGGCGTAGAGACCGGCCCGTAAATGGTGAGCCTCATACGCGAGGGCAGGGCGGATTGGTTGTAGATGCTGTTGACGTTGCGGGCAGGCGCATAATCGTAGCGATAGTCGTAGGGATAATCCTTGCCCCTGTTGTAGCGGGCCGTTGACAGGCTGAAGCTCTGCTTGACCGGTTTATGCCACACCCCGTCAAGCAAGGCGAACGTGAAATCGCCTCTCACGAGCACGGGTGATATGTAGTCAGGCGCGTGGCCGACCACGAGGCAGGTCTGCGACCATCCGTCCACCGTGATGACGCCGGGTTTCGCGGCATCGTTGAGGTAGGCGTACGTGTCCGCGTCGAACAGTTCCTCGGCCTTTTCGAGCGCCGGGATACCGTAGACGAGCCCGGTGACCTTGACGGTCTTCGCGGGCCGCGTGGCCCGCAATGACCGGTAGCCGAGCTCGAACTCCCATGCGCGGGCGCGTAGCTCCGTGATCTGTCCGCACATGATTCCCTCCTGGTCGGCGAGATCAATCACGGTTCCGACGCGGTTCGACGTGTAGGTGAGCGTATGCATCATGTGCGCAAGGCCTCCTTGGTGAGCCGCTGGAAGTCGCGTTTGCCGATTTGCGGGGCATACGCGCTGATGATGGGGCCGATCTGCTCGCGGAAGGCGCGTATCTCCTCGATGACGCCGCTCACGTCGACCCGCCGGCCGGAGAACGATTCTTTTGGTATCTGACGGCGGTTCATGGCCGCGTATGTGTCGGCGCCATAATATGCGACGGATTTCACGTTGGACACGAATTCGCCGCTCTTGAGTCGCGCGTTCGCCAACGTGATGTTGTCGCCTCCCGTGATGCTCGCCTTGCCGGGCAACAGGCCCTCGATGACACGGCCGCCGGCGGCGTAGCCGCGCATCGAAACCCCGTAGCCGGTGAACAGGCCGCCGGTCTTGCCTGCCGGGCGAACGCCAACGCTTGTATCCGGCACATCCTTTTTCATGTAGGTGTCGATGTAGTTGCGGACGATGTTCGTGGTTATCGTGACCTCCCTCGGGGTTTCCAAGGGTTCGTTGTTCACACCGCGAATGGCCTGCAATGCCTGATCGTTCTTGCCATAGATGTAGCCGGTCTTGGGATCTATCTGCCAGCCGTTCGCTTCGACCATTTTGTCGAACAGGGGCGTGTTGTTGCCCTTGAGGACGCCGGTCTTGTCGTCGATTTTTGCGCCGCCGGCGATTGCCATGGCGACGTCGAACTGGCTCTTATCCAAGTCCAGGCAGCTGGTCTTGGGGTCGATCTTCGCGTTGGTGGCGTCGGCGATCTTCTGCATCAGGTCGGTGTCGTCACCGGTCAATCGCACGGTCTTGTCGTCGATTTTCTCGGCCTTGACCTTCACCTTGTCCAGCACGTCGCTGGCCTCGTCCGTGATCGTAATCCTCACGTCAACAGGGTTAGCGGCCTCGCTGTTCATGGACTCGATGCTCTGACGCAGCCTGTCGGCCTCGCTGCGGGCCAAACCGTAACGGTCTGCCTGAGCGCCGGCCGCGTCGGCGCTCATGCCGGCTGCCGTGGCGTTGTCGATGTATGCCTGGCGTGCGCGCTCGAGGATGTCGCCCGCCTGCTGGGTGGCTGCTGCAGCGTCGCCGTGGGCCTGTCCTTCCTCGAGGATCTTCTGCGCCGTGCTCTGCGCGGTCGAGGCGAGACCCTGCAGCGCGCTCTGGCTGTCATACGCCTGAGACTCGTATCCCGCCAAAGCATTACCGTTGTAATCGAACACTCGACCGTTCTTTGCGATGTTCTCGTTGAGGTCGAGTATGCCCTGGTTGAACTTGGTTACGGCCTGATCCGCGGACAGCTGCACGCCGGGCAGGCTGAGGAAGCCTTTAACGAGATCGTCGATGGCGTCCATCAAATCCTGAGTGCTGGTCGTAGCGCCTTGTGTTGCGTTTGAGTATTCTCCAGTGGCGTCAGCAGCGCCGTTGGTAGCATTCTCTACTTCAGCAAGTGCGTTGGCTTTTGACTTGGCTGCATCGGATGCCTTGTTATAGTTATCCTTTTCCTCGTTGAGCTGGCTGAGGATAATTCCCGCGAGTTCTTTTTGCTTGCCGCCTTTCGCGATCATTTCATCGGTGACACCGTTGATTCGGCGCATTGCTGCCGAGTTGCCCTGTGCAGCCAGCGCCATGTCGGACATCTTGATTCCGACATCATCGAGTAAGCTGCCAAGGGTCTTGTATCCGTAATACGCCTGTTCGATATTGTCCGGAATGATCCAGGAGTTATCGATTTTTGCATTTGATAGATTATCGATGATTTGTTTGCTGGCATCGCCGGTGCTTTCCAGCGCGGTTTTTAGCGAGTCGGCTCGCTGCTTGGCCTCTGCGGCCTTGTCGGCGAAGGAGAGGAGGGCCGCGCCGGCGACGCCGATGGCTATACCCCACGGTCCACCCAATAACGACACTATGCCGCTTCCCAGGTTTTTGAAACCTGCCATAACGCCTTGAGAACGACTGATAGTGGTGCCAAACGTGTTTATCTGAGATTCTGCACTGCCGAAAGTTGCACCCCATGTCTGGAACGCTGACGCGATTCCGGAGCCGAGGCCTATAAGCCTTTGCCCTGGGTCGGCAATCAATCCGAGGGTTTGCGCAAGCTGGCTGCTGCTAGAGTTCAACGGCCCCATCGCTTTGTGGACTGCGACACTGCCTCCAACCAGAGCCGCCATCAGCACTATGGACTGCTGTACGGGCGCAGGCAATGACGCGAAACCGTCAACAAGGGTGTCGAGTGTCTGCACGAGGGAGCGCAATGGTCCCTGACCTCCCTCGCCCAAAGAGATCATGAGGGATTCGAAAGAGCCGCTCAGATTCTCCAGATCGCCTTTCAGGTTGTCGTTCTTCTTGGCGGCGAGGTCCGCGGCGTAGCCGGATTGGCTGACGGCTTTCGTCCAGTCGTCGATGCCTTCCGCGCCCTGCTCGTAGAGCACGTTCGCGGCTCGCACCGCGTCGGCTCCGAAGATGGTGTTGAGCGCGGCATTGCGTTCCTGTTGACTCAGGCCGCTCAAACCGTTCTGCAATTGGCCTGCGGCACCAGCAAGGCCGATGAACTTGCCATTGGCGTCGTACACGTTGATGCCGAGCTCGTCCATGAGGGTCTGCGCCTTGTCGGTGGGGCTGGCCAGTCGTTGGAGCATGGTCTTGAGGCTGGTGCCCGCGTCACTGCCTATCATGCCGGCGTTGGCGAACGCGGCGAGCGTGCCGGTGGTCTCCTGCATGCTGACGCCCATGCTGTTGGCCACCAGACCCGCCTGATTCAATGCGAGGCCGAGGTCATGGGCGGAACCGACGGCCTTGCCTGCGCCGGCCGCCAGCGCGTCGGCCACCTGAGTGGATTGAGCGCCAGTCAGGTTGAACTGCTTGAGGGTGGTGGCCATGAGTTCGGCGGCGTCGCCTACGGCCATGCCGTCGGACGCCGCGAGGTTCAATGCGCCGCTCAGACCGCCGGAGAGAATATCCGAGGTCGATAGGCCGGCTTTGCCGAGTTCGTTGATGGCGTCGGCGGATTCGGTGGCCGAATATATGGTGTCCGCGCCGGCGTCGATCGCGGCCTGACGGAGCTGGTTCATCTCGTCGGCGCTGGCTCCGGTGTTGGCCTGCACGGTGCTCATGCTGGCGTCGAAGTCGGCGGCCATCTTGATCGCGGCCACGCCCAGTGCGGTGGCGGCGATGCCTGCGGCGGCGATGCCGGTGGTGATGAGCTTGGTCTTTCCTCCGGCGGCTTCCATGGTGGTGGCCGCCTTCTGGCTTTCGCCGGACACCTTGGCCATGCCGGCGGTGAAATTGCTGGTGTCCGCGAGCAGGCGGACGGTGATGTTGCGGTTCAGGCCACCGGCCATGGCATATCCTCCTGTCGGATCATCGTGGGTTGATGCCCACGGTCAATGAGTCAAGTTTCGTGGCGGATTCCGCGGAATGGTCCTTGCGGTATTCTTCGAGCCCGATGCGGCGCATCAGGTCGATCTGGCAGACGCCGACCTCGCTCGCGTATTTGGTGGGGGCGAGCTCGTCGTGGCATATGCTGACGGGCATACCGCAGCGCGGGCACAGCGTGTGCTCGTATTCGTCGAGTGCAAGCATCCACTCGCGTTCGGTCGCATCCCATTCGGTTTCCGGCGTGTAGCCGGTGATGCGCCTGTGCCCGTCCCTTTCCACCCGATACGATGGTTCCCAGCCGAGCCAGCGTTTGTAGCTGATGCCGAGCTTCTGGCAGATTCGCAGTTCCCTTACTGTCTGCGGATTATCCGCGAGGCTGATTCGAGTGCGTCTTTTGGGTCGATGAGCTTCGCGTTCAGGTCACGGATCGCGTACCAGATGGGGCTGATCTGGCCGTCGGACAGTTCGGTCATGACGTTCGCCAGCTCTTCCACGGGGGTTTCCGGCATGGTCTTCCTGACCATGAGTCTGACGGCGTCGGCGCAGATGTCCTCGATGTGTTGTTTCGGTATGCCGTTCTCGGTGACGGTGTTCGCCTCGAGCACCTGACGCCACTGGGAGAGCGGCAGCGCCTCCAAGGTGATGTGGACGGTGTCGTCCTTCACCTCGCCGCGCAGCTTGTCGATTTGTTCGGCGATGCGTTTGGCGGCGGCGTTGCCGCCCTCGGTCACATGCTGCGCCATGGCGCGTTCCAGGTCGGCTCCCAATGCGGCGACCTGTTCGGCCTTCTCCTGATCCAATATGAGGTCGACGTCCACGCGCTTGCGCTTCACTTCCAAAGCCATGATTATCCCTTTCTGAAAGTCTGAAAACCTTTCTGAGAGAGAGAAGAGAGAATGCCTGTGCGGGGCCAGAAAGGCTTAGAGTCCCCGCACGGAAGAACTTGTCAGGCTGCGGTCAGCACGGCGGTCTCGGACTCCCAGCCGGGAGCCTGGGCGAACAGCGGGATCTGGCTGCGGATCATGGTGTTCGCATCCGGGTTGATGACCTTCTTTTCGCCGCACTTCACGCTCACGACGGTGAGCTTCTGGCCGGAGGCCAATGGCGCGTCGGTGGCCATGCCTCGGCGACGCACGATATAGCCGGAGGCACCCTCGTGCATGAGGGTGACGGCCTCGTTCTGTTCTTCGTGCTCCGTGTTCGTGTTGTCGATGACCTCGATGCTGATGTCGCCGGCGCTCTTGCGGCCGGGGGCCCCGAAGTCCTGCGTGCTGTTCTCACGCTGGTCGGATACGGTGTCCTGCGACGGGTCGAAGCTCCAGCCGCCGAGCATGACGTAGTTCGAGATGTCGGTGCCGGCTTCCAGCTCGACCAAGGTGGGGGCCTTGATGTCCTTGATCGTCGGCACCCATAGTGTGGTGATGTTGCCCTCGGCGCTAGTGCCGGGAATCTCTGTACCCAGTTTCATGGTCACGATGTGCTCCTTAAAACAAAAAGCCACCCCGTATGGGGTGGCGTTGAAGGATTTTGGTAAATGATTGGTTGATTATGGTCGGCTCCACGTAAAGCGGAACCTCAAGACGCGCACCTGGTAGCGGCGCGCGGTGTCGTCGGCGGTCAATCCGGCCGCATATGCGCCGGAATCCTCGTACAGGGTGAGCTGGCCCACCGTGTAGCCCGGCGGCCGGGTTGGGGAGCGGTTCGCCAACGCGGGAATCAGCATGTCGTCACACCAGACGTTCACACTGTCGGCGGTGGTGCTGACGGCGCGAACCTCCAACAGCGCGGAGTGGGCGGTGAACCGCATCGTTTCCGCCGTCACATGACGGTCGGTGGAGACGCGCGCGATGATCCACGGCGGCATCTCCGACTCCAACGGCTCCTCCTGCCGGTAGACCTTCACGCCGGACGGCATGGAGGGCAGCAGGTCGAGAACCGCATTGGTCAGGTCCATGACGCTCATAATCCGATGGCTCCTATCAGCATGTCGTCGGCGGCATCGGCCACGTATTCGGCGAGCGTGGGCAGCTCCGTCTCCGCAGCTTCGTAGAAGTCATGGGTTCCGCCGCCTTTCGCGGTGCCGAAGAACGCGATGTTGTCCAAGTCGCTGGCCCCGCCTTCGCGCGGGCTCACGTCCGCGTACACGGTGGTGCCGGTGCTACCCATCTCGTAGCCGATGCCGATACAGCTGATCGCGTAGTTCCGTGAGGTCTGCAGGTCAGAGATGATGACTTCCTTGACGTTCTGCGCGCCCTTCTTCACCGCCTGCGCAACCTTGACCGAAGCCATGGCGTGCGCGGCGGCGACCCTGCGGCCGAAAGCGGTCAGCTCCGAAGCGTCGATTGTCACGTCACTCATTGCTGTTGCCCATCTCCTTCACGTTCCACCGGCATGCGGTCGCATGCGACTTCTCGGACTGCATGTTCAGCAACCGGAGCTTCCGCCCCTTGAGATTCGGGTCGGCGGCTTCGGTTATCTCGCACACGTCACCCGGCAACAATCCCGTGGTGCCGTAGGGGAAATGCACGTACATGCTCCACACGGGGGTGACGGCACCCAATGCTTCGACGATGCCGCCCTCCGTGTTCTCGGCGGCCAGACCACCCGAGGTCTGCACCTTGCAACGGCCCTCATACACGGTGTTCGCGGCCGGTCCCACCAGTCCCGTTTCGGGGTCGGTGACCGGTTTGCCCATATGGGTGACGCGGCATTGGTCGGTCATCAACGATTCGGCGAGCTGTCGGCCTCGGTTGAGGATATGCTGCACGTTCATCGGAACACCCCTATGGCGATGCCTCGCATGCCGAACCTGTTGCGGAGGGCTCGTTTCGTGCCCTCCGGCAGTTCGAGTGCGTCGATGATCTCGGAGTCGCCCTGACGGTAGCCGATCTGCACGTCGTCGATTCGCGCGTATGATTCGTCGCGGTGAGCGCCGGGGCCGCCGTTCGACTGCTGGACGAGTCCGGCTGCGACCATGCTGCACACGAGGCGCACGATGTCCGGGGGAACCGGGTCATAGCCGGCGAGCATGGTGACGGTGACGGAACAGGGGACCATGTTCGGCAGGCTCCACAGGCTTTCCCTGTACAGCGCGTTGCCGAGCAGCTTCCAATCCCCGGTCTCCTCGCCGTCCATGAGCACGCGGCTCACGGAAATCACGGGGCGCATGGGCAGGTCGAGCCTGCGTGAGGTTTCGCCGGGGATGGTCACCGTGTATTCGCCGCGTGTGATGGGGCACCCTGCGGCGTCGCGCACCGCGGCCGAAACCGATTCGAGCAGCTTGCCCGCGAGCTTTCCGTCCGCGTATTCGATGCCGTATGAATCAAGGTCCTTGACCGTTGCCAGCGTGTCCATGAGTCACCCCCTATGCGGTTATTCGGCTTCGCCCACGTAGGGCATGGCCTCATAGCTGCCGGCCATCACTTGCCCACCTTGAAGTGTACGGTGGCCAGCGCTTCGGGGCGCACGACCTTCGCGCCGTACAGGTGCAACCCCTTGACGATGTCGTCAAAGCCCTTCTCCTTGCGGGTGGCCTCGACCTTGGCGATCTGCTCCGCGAACGTGGTGGCCGCGTTGGTGCCGGCGATGATGACGTTGCCCTCATCGGTCTGAGCCGAGGCAGAGCCGCCCTTGGCTGCGGGAGCGTTGTTGGACTTGAGGATGGTCATGCCCGCGGCCTCACCGACCACGCCGTTGAGCAGCGTGGAATGAGCGGACTCGGCGCCAGCGACGAAACGGCTGTCCTTGCGCAGCAGGCCATAGAAGTCCGGGTTGACGATGACCCAACGGCCCGCGTCTGACACGTTCTGCTTATCCAATGCGGTGGCCAGATCCACGATGGTGTCGTACGCCTTGGTGGCGGTGGCGCCGGAAATCGGGTCGAGCTTGCTCTTCGCGCCTGCTGCCATCAGGCCGGCCAGGTACTGGTCGGTCAGGTCGCGCAGCTTGTAGGCGGCGTCCCGGGAATATGCGGCGGTCAGGTTGTTCATGGCCTGGCGCTTCTCCACGTCGTCGATTTCGAACGCGAAGTACTTGCTCTGGTTGATGACGAGTTCGCCGGCGTCCTTGTCGGTGGCCGGTTCGATGGTGATGTCGGTGTGGGCCGTGTAGTCGCCGATGCTGATGTGCGCGATGCCGGTGATGTGCACGGTGTCGCCGTAGTTGGCGATGTCGCCCTCGTAGTCGCGGTTCACTGCGGAACCGTAGACGAGGTTCTTCTGGAGTTCCAGCAGGATGTTGGCGCTCCACAGTTCGGGAATGAAATTGGTGATGGCCATTTAAGGCCTCCTTCCGTTTAGTTGGCTCCGAGCAGGTCCTTCAGTCGCCCGTCCTGTTGGGCTTTGACGATTTCTGCGGGGCTCATGGTTTTCAGGTCGTCTCGGGTGAGCTGACCCTGATGGCGGTCGCCGTCCCGTGTTCCGCTGGGCGGCGTGATGTTCGCACCCGAGGGCGCTTGCTCGGCTTTCCCGAGATAAGGTTTCTGTTCCAGCAGTTCGCCGATCGAATTGGCGATGGCCTGGCTGTCCACGCTTCCGTCATCCGTGACGGTGAACTTGGACAGGTCGAGGTAGCGCAGGGCGTCGGCCGGGTCGGCGAGCTTGCCGCTGGCTGCGGCGCGGACTTCGGCCTTGAGGATGCGCTGGTTGGCGGCGGCAAGGGCCTCGTCCTTGACGGCCTGTTCCTTCCTGGCGGCCTCGTATTCGGCCTCCTTGCCCTGCAGGGCGGCGATCTGTTTTTCGAGTTCGTCTACCTTGTCGGCCTTGGCGTAGGCTTCGTTCAGTTTCTTTTCGAGGTCGCGGTTGACTTTCCGCTGGCCCTCGAACTTCGACTGCCAATCCTCGCCGCCGGTGTTCTCCGGCTTCTTGGCCTCGTTGTCGTCCGAATTCTGGTTCTGGTTTGCGGGATCCATGTTCTTCCTTTCGATTCGCTGGATCATTGCTGGAAAATCTGTCCGCCGGAGGTGACCCATCGGCGGTATTCGCGTTCGCATTGGGCGGCGATTTCGGGGGTGAGGGGCATGCGGCCATCGTTGGGGTTGCGGCCCTCCAATACGGCCTCGTAGCGGAGCTTCGCGGTCTGAACGCGCTTCTCGGCGGCGGTCAATAGTTCGACGCGCCCCTGCCGGTACGTGTTGTCGTGCAGCCACATGCTTTTGCGGATCTCGGGCACCTTGCCGCGCCAGTCGTTGTCCACGTAGTAGCCGTTGGCCTTCAACGCAGAGATGGTCTTCTCCCGGTCGCCTCCGGTCAGCGAGTAGATGCCGTCGATGGACAGGCGGCGTTTCATTTTCCGGCCGGACTGCTGAGCGTATTGCATGTTGGCCCACCCGTATCGGGTGGTGCCCTCGCTGGTGGTCAGCGCCGTATAGCCTTTTCCCACCCTTTGCATGCCGCGTTTCGAGTTGACGACCTGGTAGATGTCGGCGCCGTCGCGGATGGCCTGCGCGTAGTTCGCGCCGAAACGCTTGTCCTGCTCCTCACGGGAGAGGCTTTTGAAACCCTCCATGGGGTCGCTGATCCACCCCTGTTGTTTGGCCATGCCATGGCTGCAGGGCACGTGGCGGCCGTGGCAGTGGGGGTGGCGCAGGAACCCCTCGTTGAAGCGGAACCATTTGCCGGCCAGCAGCATGCATCGGTCGCAGCAGGTGGCGGACTCGACGCGGATGTAGCCGACCTTGGGGCGGCTGGTGATGTCCAGTGATTCCGCCTGGCGGGCGGTGTCCATGACCGCCAGAGAGGTGAGCATGACCAGCAGGTTGCGCCCATATTCCAATGCCTCCAACGGCGAGCTGCCGGTGCGTATCGCGTGCAGGGCGGCGAACACGGGGGATTGGAAGTAGGATGCGATGTCGAGGCCGGACGGAGCCCAGCCCGCGAATGCGTTCGGGTTGGCCAAAGCATGGGGAGTGACGTACACGCCCTGTTCGGCGAGCATCATGCCGCTCGCGTCGATGGCCGTCTCCGCCGACTTGGTTTGGATGGTGGAGAACAGGGTGAGGAAGTCGCGGCTTATCGACTTCCACGACGCCTGGATGTTATTGGCGTCGACCCTGTTCCATGTTCTGCGCGCGGCCCTGTCCGCCGCCAGCTCCAACGTCGCCAGCCGTTTCTGACTGTAGGCCAGCACCTGCGATTCGACCGCCATCAGCGCCTCCGATCTGCAGGGCACGGTTCAACGATTCGAGTTCGGGGTCGGCCATCTCGTCGGCGCGCATGCGCATGATGCGCTGCACCTCGTCCGAGCTTTGCCCCATCTGCTCCGCGACCCATTGGATCGGGAAGCCGAGCTGCTTGTACTTGAGCATCGCGTCCGCCATCAGCGTCTCGCTGCGATACTGCGGGGTCGCGAACTGCACCTTTGAGTCGGCGATGATGTCCGCCTCATTCGCGTCGTTCTCGTAGCGCATGGCGATGCTGCAGATGTCGCGGATGGGGGATTTCAGGAAGCTGATGCGTTCGATGGTCTTGGATACGAGGCCGGCTTCGGCGACCTCGTATCCGGTGGCCGGAACCTCCGCGTTCGTCAGCAGGTAATGGCCGGGGGTGCGTGTTTCGGCGGCGATATGTTCCACGGCCTTCTCGATGACCGGGATGAACACGTTCAGGTTCGAGCTTGACCATTCGCCCAGGTTCACGTTGTCGCCGGTGAACTGGTAAATGCGCTCCAGCACCTGCTTGTCGAGTTCGATGGGCTTCTCGCCGACCTGCTGCCCCTCCTCGTTGTAGACGGGCTCGACGAGCGGGTCTCCGCCGAGGATGACTCGTGCCGGCAGTGAGGCGTAGTCCAATGCGTTCAGCAGGTAGGCCCATACGACGTTGACCGTGTCCTGCATCGATTCGACGTGCGCGATGTCGCTGATCGGCGCATTGTCCAATAGCATCTGGTTGCGGAACTCGCGCAGGGGGATCGTGTCCAGACCGGTGGGCTGAGGGTCATTCATCTTCCAGCCGTACACGTCGGGCGGCACGCGCTGGTCGGTCAGATCGAGCATCTTCTTGCGTTCCATGCTGACCGTCCAGCCGGGCAGCATGAGGGTGCCGTACTCCTTGTCGTCGCCCTGCTGGATGAGGAACCCGGCTGACGGCTGGCCGGTGCGCGCATCGTAGATGACTGCGGCGCTGTCCGGGTGCTCGAACGTGATGCGGGCCCTGCCGTCGACCTGCGTGACCAAGGCGAACGCGCGGCCCGTGGTGGTCATCATCAGCGCGGCTTCCTGCAGTCCGCGTTCGAAGTCGTTGCGGTCGAGGCATTTCATGATGCCGGTGCCGAGCTTCACGTCATCATATGGGACGAAGCCCTTGAACTTGATGCGTTCCACCGGGGCCTGCGCCACGGGGAGGCACCAGTTGTCGGAGAAGTCGGAGAACCGGTCGCTCATGTAGCGCTTGAATTCCTTGGACGCGAACTTGAGCTTGCCGCGTTTGCCCAAGACGTAATCGGTGTGGGTGCCGATGCTGGGTCGACGGAACTGGATCTTATCGGCCAGTCGGTTCGCCAATGAGGACAGTTCCTGCTGGCTGTAGTCCATCAGTACCTCCTTCTGGTCGATGATCCGGTAAGCATGTAATTGTGTTTGCGAGCGCCCCAGCCGGCGGCTCGCGCGTCGCATGCGGCTTCGTGGGCGAGCACGCTGGTCACGGCGGCGTCTATCTTCCTGTTCTGCTGGGGTTTCGCCAGCCCGTAGCGTTCCAGGGTCTTGGCGACCTTTCGCGCGTTCATCATGTGGGTGCGGGTGACGGGGCAGCCGTCCTGTGTGATGCGATGTGTGGTCAGGTCGGCTTCGAATCGGCGCAATGCCTCGTAGACGGCTCCGATGCGGGAGCTGCCCGACATGCTCCATGGCATGAATTTCTTCGGCCCGTAGGCGCGATCCCATGCCTCTATCTCCGACTCCCACGACAGTTCGTCGCGGAAGCCGGGATCGCAGTAGGCGCGTTCTATCCTGTAGCGGTCGTTGAGTTCCGCCCATGCTGCGGATACCTCGGCGCGGGGGATGCGCCCGCCCCACTGCTTCGGGTTCCAGATGGTCGCACGCTGGTCGGGCCCGTATCGTGGAGTGAATATCAGCCCGTCGAGGGTCTCCATCTTGATGCATGTCCAGTCGTCGTTCTCCGAGCCGTCGAAGCCCGCGCATACGCGCGTGCCTTTTGGCGGGTTCGGCAACCAGAGTTCATGCGTCGGCATAGCAGCTCTCCCACAGTCCGTCTTCGAGCCATGCGCCGCCGCCCTGCACCAGACGGTTCCCGAAGAACCGTTCCGCTTGGGTAGGGTCGGTCTTCATCAGCGCCTTGGCTTCCGATTCGATGGAATTCAGGTCGACCCACGGGGAGCCGCGATACACGTATTCGAGCATCTTCAGCCGTTCGGATTTCAGATTGAAGTCCAACGGCCGGCCGTCGCGGTGACGCAATGATTTCGCGAGATCGGGGTTCCGGTAGAACACGAACACGTCGTCCTCGGCGTTCTCGAACACCTGCTGCGCGTAACTGTCCTCGCCCGGATCCCATGCGTTCGTCCACGCATGTGTGCGGCCGCCCATGCCGGCGGCTCCTCGGCGTTGCGTGGTGGCGACCGCTATCATGCCGTTCGATTTCGTGTACAGGCCGGCCTCGTCCTGTTCGGCGTCCGTGATCGGATTGCCCAGACGGGATTTCGCCGAGGCGGTGACCACGTCGATGCGATCCAAGTCCAAGGCGTCGGCCTCGCCTTCGCGCCCCGGCTGCAATATGCGGATGAAGGTGTCCCTCACGCGCATGAGCTCCTTGAGCGGGCCCAGCAGGATCGTCGCCACGAGAGGACGGTAGATGTTGCGTACCTGTTCCTCGGAGTTGGCGGTCAGCTGGATGAGCGGCGACGGATGTCGACGGCCTTTCGGCTCGCCCGGATTGTACGGCCACTCCCAGCCGCACGGACAACCGTTGTCAGCGCAACGGTACATGTCGCCTTCTCGCGCCCAGCCATCGAAGATGGTGGGCCCGCAGCCCTCGGCGGCGGTGAAGAACGCCGTGCATGGCCCCTTGCCCCATTTCTGCGGTCCGACGGTCAGCGTCATGCGGTATTTGAATGCCTGGTTGAGTACCATCGGGTTGTCGACGGTGACTTCCTCGGGCGGCACATATGGGGCGTCCTCGCGGATGCGCCAACGGTTCGCCGCCAGCCAGTACTGCCAGTCGGACAGCACCACTGGACGGCCTCGCAACGGGCCGTCAGGCTGCCGGCAGTGACGTTCGATCCATGCGCACACCAGATGCCCCAACGTGGGGAAGTCGATGAGCCATGAATCCTCGTCAGCCATTGCCGCTCATCCGACGCTGGTACACATGCTTCGTCTCGTCCATGGGAGAGCGTTCGGCGGCTGATTCCTGGTTCAGCTCCTTGGCCCTGCGGCGCGTGAACTCCGAATCGACTGGCTTCCGCTCGGCCTCCGCTTCGATTTTCCAGCCTAATGCCTGCAATCCGGCGGCGCTCATGCCGACGCGGTCGGAGATGCGCAGCAGCACGGTCAACGCCGTGGGTGCCGGCGCGATCTCGCATGCGGTGGAAAGCCGCGCGTACAACGCCAGTTCGTGAATCATCCACTTGAACTGGGGCAGATGCCAGGCGCGTGCCTGAGGCAGCTTCCACAGCCACTTCCACTTCTCCGCCTCAAGTTTGCGGACGCGCTCGTCATCGGCGGGCTCCAAGGGCCATTCCGGCGGCTTCATCCGGCACTCGGTGTTCGGCAGGCTCTGCAATGTGTATCCGAGTCTGCGGCTCTTCTCGCTGTTCGGGTCCTTGGCCGGCCCGGAGCGTACTCGTTTGCCTCCACTTGGCATGATGTTCACCTCTCGTCATGGCCTTGCGCCCTAGCGACAGATCGACGAGACCGCCCTCGCGGCGGCCCGCCAGCGATGTTTGAACCCTGCGCACCCGACAGACAGCTCACCGGCGGTCCAAGCGGGGTGGTCGTCACCCCACCCCCCTGGGGTGTTGCCGGCTGTTTTTGTCGGGATGCACAGTGTTATTGCTTATTGTCTGGTGTTGAAGCCTGCTGGTCTTGTTTTGCCGGTTTTTACATCGTGGCATTGTTTGCATAGGCCTCGTCCGAACTTCGGGTCGTTGGGGTTGAGTCGCATGTCGATGAGTTCGGTTCTTTCGTATGGGTAATGGTCTGCGATTGTGCTTGGATTGCCGCAGAGTCCGTGGTGTTTGCCGCAGCCTCCGCGTCCGGAGTCGCCGGGGCATGTGCAGTATGGGTCTCGTGCGAGCACTTGCCTGCGGAATGATTGGTGCCCCTTGGTGCCGTAGGGGTTATGGCCTCGGGTACGGGCGCGGTCCCGCTGGGCCCGAGCGCAGGCGTCGCATTTGCGGGCCGGCGTCTCGATGAGGTTCGGGCATCCGGGGGTCGAGCAGACTCGCCAGCTCATGTACGCCTCGCAGTCATTGTGTTCGTTGGCGTGTCTTGGTGTCCCCGGCTTGCATATCTATAGTTATCGTGTTACTATAGATATGTCAGCAGAAAGGAGGTCCGATGAATCCAAAGGATTGGTTCGATGTCATCAACGGCATCATCGCCAACGTCCTCGCCGCGATAGCCATAATCATCGCAATCAGACGAAGACCGAAGCACAAGAAGTAAAACAGGTTCCGGCTAACCCTACTAGCCGGAACCTCCCCGCCAATCCTATCTCATCGGAAACACATCATGAGAACATCACTGATTTTCGGAATCGTGGCCCTGACGTTCGGAGCCATGGCCTTGGGCGGCGCGCTATCCGACAGCCCGATAGTATCTGGCGGCTTCGGTCTCGCGGCCGGAATCATGGGCCTTGCGGCCGGAATCATCAACGGCAAGGAAGGCAACAATGACGACTGAATACCTCGGCGTCAAACAGGTCGCCGAACGCCTCGGCATCACCAGCGGCGGCCTGCTCAACCTCAAACTCCCCGAACCCGACGCGACCATAGGCCGCACTCGGGGCTGGCTGCCTGAGACCATCGATGAATGGAACGCCCAACGTCCGGGACGTGGTGTCGGCGGAGGAAGGCCACGCAAGAACAAAGCATAGATACGCGAAAACCCAGCCACTTGAGCTGGGTTTTCGACACTTCTGCCACTGCATATTATGGCTTCACCTAACGGATTTTGTCAAATCGGAGCCGATGAGCAGCCGGTACACGTCGCAGTAGGCGTATCCATCCGCATGACGGGGCAGTTTGCCGCGCTGCTCCCACGTGGTGATGGTCTTACGGCTGACCTTGAGCCCCGAGACGGCGAACGCCTTGGAGATGTCCGCCGCCGAACCTCGCTCGGAATCATCCCAACACAATGTCTTGAGTCGGCGCAGTTTGACCGTCTGAGCTCGCTGTTCCCTCCCGCACACGGGACAGGTGACCCACTGGTCTGCCGCGCCTGCGGTGAGCATGGTCTCGCATAGTTCGCAGGTGCCGATTTCGCGGCGTTGTTCGGGCGGGTCCAGGGCGATGTCGACCTTGCGGGCAAGGTTGTTGATGATGTGCATGTAGAGGCCTGCGTCGGGGAATGTGGCGAGTTTGGAGTGTCCGGCGCATGCGATGAGCGTGGCCTCGAGGTCCTCCATGCGTGGATCCTTGTGCCAGTCCAGTGCGTCGATGCCGTCGAGGCGGCGCCATAGTTCACGAGCCGTGGCGTCGAGCATGTCAATCAGGTCGAGCACGTCCAAGCGTATCGGCGTCGGGGGAGTGGACGTCTGGATGCGCACGGGCGAATGCCCGCCCGGATGCAATGTCGCGTCGAGGCTGTCATGCAATGGCGTGACATCATGCGCCAATCGCAGGAGCGTGCCGGCGAAACGCATCTCGCATGCTGCGCACAGTGAATACCCCTCTCCGGTTATCGTCTTGCAGTTCTGGCAGTTCATGCTAAGCCCCTTCCGGCTGGTCGGCTAGAATAATGCTTGCTTCTCATCGCCCTGGCCGACCACGGTTGGGGCTTTCTCATATTTGAGCCGCGAATACGGCATGTCCCAGATGCGTTTGAATTCATCGAGCTCCCTTTTCGTGAGGTTGCGTCCGCCCCACGGTTTGCCCGGCGGACGGTCTCTTTTCGGCGGCTTGAACGGCTTGACGCTCACTCTTGCCAAGCGGCACATGTGACCAGCGAGGTATTGGCCGTCAGGCCTGATGCCCGCACTCCCGCTCACGCTGCGCAGCAACGGATAGCCGACTGATGGCAGCCAGACAACCCGCGTCAACGGCCGGCCGAGGATTATCGCCACCGTCAGGTCATCACCCTCCACAAGTCCGCAGTCCCACGACTCCCACACGCTCTCCCTGTCCTGAATCACATACAGGCCACACCCCTCGCAGACCGTGACCACGAGCGGGCTGGATTTCGGGATGAACGCGCGAAGCCATGCTGGTTTGCGTTCACGGGCGCGTGGCCTGCTCACTCCTCCATTGCCTTTCTTCTTGCCGCGTCGAACGCGATTCTGATGATGTTCTCCATCCACGCGCCGGGGAGCGTGATGAACTTTCGGGTTTCGGCCATGGCGGCGACAATCTCCTCTTCGGTGATTTCGCGTGACGCTCCGGCCTTGTATCCCTGTCCCCAAGCCCACTGCAGGCCACTGTCGATGCACGACGGGTCACGCTGCTTCTGCGCCTCGATTTCACTGCTGATGATGCTCATGCTTTCTCGCTTTCGGTCGTGTAACAGTTCGCGTCGAGCCAGTCGGCGATGGTTCGAAAGTCCTTGGCCCACTGAATCCGCGTCTGGCGTTCCCGCTCGTCCTTGGGGATCGGCTTCGGAATGTCAAAATCGAGTACCGAGTATTCGGATTGTTTTAGGAAATGGCTGCGGGCTGGTCTGCCTCGATGCTGAGGGACTTGCCTGTAGTTGACGATTTGGAGGATGTGCAGCATCTCCAATGCCTTGGCCGGGTCGAAGTTCGGAGTGTCGGGATTGCCGTCGAACCGCTGACGCAGCTCGGGCACTGTGCCTTCGCCGTTGCCGAGCTCCCATGCGGTCTCCTCGATTTGCTCTCTGAATGTGAGTGACATTTTGGGCTCCTTTGGTTTGGGAAAATCTAGTGTCGTTGAGGGGTGTTTTTGGTCTTTCCGGAGGGGCGAGCCGTAGTTTTTCCCACACCCGGACACACACGTAGTGTGTCCGGGGAGTGTGGGGAAAAACTAGACTCGATGGCTCAGTTTTTCCGGGAAAAACTCGGAAAAACTGGGAAAAACGGGAAAAACTAGATTTCGAGGTGGTTTTCGTCATCCAATTCACTCGCCTCCTCCCTGCTCATACGGTCCACATAGGCGTCGGATTTCGGGTCGTCTATCTGCCGGTACGGTCGGACGGATTTGAATATCGAACGATTGTTGCGTCCAGAGCGGTTCGAGACGAAACCCTCCTGCAGGAGCAGGCTCACGGCTTTGCTCATGACGGCGGTACGCGCTCCGGAACCGTCTTCCTTCAGTGCCTTGAACAGTTCGGACTGGTTCGGTTCTTCGAGTGAGTCCTCCAGCATGCGGCTGATGCGTTCCATCAGTCCGGTGGGTCGGAAGTCGTCGCGTTTCGCCTGTCGGTCTTCGCTGGGCATCATGTTCGGTCGTGCGATGGTGACGCGCATGAGTTTCGGGTCCGTGCTGTTGATTTCGATGCGTGCTGCTTCGCGCAGGTGCGAGCCGTTCGAATCCCAGCTGACGGCGCAGTGCTCCTCGATTTCGCTGATGCGGTCTTTGCCGCTTTTGATGACGATGACGCCGCGTACGCCTTTGCCGACTGGCTTGGTCATGTCCACCGAGTAGCTGATGCCGTCGATCAATGCGAGTTTCTGCATGCTGCCTCCGGCGTATCGGCCGCGGTTGTCCTTTGACTTGACGACGTGGTCTATCAATACGACGGCGGGTCCGCAAGCCGATATGAGTCGGGGCATGGTGTTGTACCAGGCGGCGATGTCGTCGCCGCTGTTGCTGTCGAGGCCGGCGTAGGCGAGGCAGCTGGTGACGCCGTCGATGATGGCCAGCGTGGCCGTGTCCGCGTAGTCGAGGGTTTCCTTCCAGCCGTCGAGGCTGGTGGGGCTGCTCGGCTTGGCGCTGGGTCGCACGTAGTGTAAATGCTGCACGATCTGTTCGCCGGTCACGCCGAGCAGCAGGAGACGCTTGACGACGTTTCTGGCGGAATCCTCATAGTCGATATAGATCACGTCATGTCCCTGTTTGAGTTCCTGGGCGGTGGCGATCTGGGCGAGCATGCTTTTGCCGCAGCCGGGTTCGCCGTGCAGGTCGTTGACCGCGCCCCTATAGAAGAGGCCTTGGCCGTCCTCTCGTTGGAACACGGTGGGGGTGGGCGGCAGTTCAATGCCGGAAGCGAGCTGGGTGAGGTCTTCGAACTGCCAGCTGGAGGAGGCGTTTTTACTTGCCTCGTGACTTTCCATTGAACCGTTTTGAACCGATGCGACGGGTGTTGAACCGGCTTGAACCGGCATTGTTCCAGTGTTTTGAACTGCTTCCGGGTGACTTTCCTCCATTTGACTCGCAGCCGCGTTTTGGGTGAGTTCGTCGAACTCGCCGGGCGTCATGCGTTCGATTTTCGACTGCTCGCACGGATCCACATGCGATTGCACGCCGTTGACTTTCTCCATCGCGCCGCTGAGAAGGCGGGCCCATTCGCGTGCGGCCTCGCACTCCTTGCCCTGACGGTCGGGCGCTATTTCGCTGATGAAGCGTGGTTTGAGCTGGTTGATGGCGTCGAGAGCCCCCCGGTGTCCCTCCTGCGCGAAGTTGACCAACGCCCAGACGGCCTGCAGCGTGGTGTCATGCCTTGAGCCTTTGCTTGCCGGGTTGGCGAGCGTCTTGTTGAGGAACGTGTTGACCGCCTTGCACATGCGGTCGTCGTATTCCCTTGAATACGAGGGAGTTAAAGTGGTCGAATTCGACACTCTGTCGGGTTTGCGCAGGTAGTCCACCCACTTCCATGGCAGTGTCGCCAAGTCGCTGATGTGGGGGAGCGTGCCGGAGAATGCGCCGCTTGGCGTGTGCCAGCAGTACATTTCGCCGCTCGGGTGGATCGACGGCCAGACCACGGAATACCGGTGGCCGGGTTGCAGGATGTCGACTCCCTCGATGGCGCCGCCCTTCCACGCGAGGCCTTCGGGCACCTTGTAGAACAGGTGGCGTGCCGGACTGTCGATGCCGTGCGCCGTGCTGCTCCACGTGGCCGGAAGCATGCCCAGTTCCTGAGAGAGTTCGCTGATGCCTTTCGCCCCGTCCGCCTTGACCTGATGGCCTTGTGCGGCGTCGATGTCCAACACCAATACGCCTTCGGGGATGACGATTCCCGTGTTCGCGTCCGGGGTCGCCTGCGACCAGACCTGTACTTGTTCGTCGGTGACGGGTTTGCGGCTGCGTCCCGTGAAACCGCTGGGCGGCGGGGTCTTGCGGCCTTCGGGCAGGGGGATGACCTGCATCCAGCCGGCAGCACGGTACATGGGTGCGGCTGCCGCGTATCCGTAGATGTCGGTCATCCTTGAAACTCCTTTGACGTGATGTGAATATGTGTGGTGCCGTGCACGCCTTTGCATGCGTGCCGGCCGCTTGGATACGGCTACGGCGGTCGGGACTGGACTCAGTCCTTGTCGGAATCCTTGCTCTTGTGCCAGCCCAGGAGCACGAGCCTCACGCTCATGAGCTGGAGGCTTTCCGAATCGACGTCACGGAAAACCGACCTGATCGGAGGCAAGGGAATCCATGTCCTTCACCAGTTCGATCCACTGGTTCTGCAGGTGTTTCAGCAGCTCGTCCACTAGAACTCACCTGTTTCCGGCTGCTGTTCGGAACCCCCGTGGTATTGGGGTTGCGCCTGGTCGGTGACAGCGGTGACCGCTTCGACGGGCACGCCCAACAATGCGGCTATCTCCTGCGGGCTTTTGCCCACGGCCTTCAACTGGTTGACCTTCATCGGATCAGCCTGCTGCTGTGGCTGGCCGAGCTGTACCGGCTGGGCGGGTTGCTGCGCCTGTTGCGTCGGCGGGTTCCGCGGGTCGACCGGAGCCGGCGCATATCCCTGATTCGGGGCCTGCATGGGCTGCTGTGGCGCGTACTGCTGCTGCGGGTATGCCGGCTGGGCTTGCTGCATGCCGGGCTGCTGGGGTTGGCTGCCGTTCACGAGATTGTTGACGCTGGACGCGGGTTCGATGTGGAATTCGAACACCTTCGGCGGCTGGGGCGCGTCGCCCCGCGGGCCGAGACCCACGAACCGTTCCGTGATGGTGTCGCCCGGCTTCGGGATCTTCACGCCCGCCTGACGGCAGGCCTCGCGAAACGCCTTGAGCTGGATGCCCCAGCCCTTGATCCAGAGCGAGCGGCGGCCGTCATCGTCATCCACGCTCGGGTCGCGCAACTGGGTCTGGATGATGACGTGGATCTGCTCCTTCGGGCGTCCGTCGTTCCAATAGGCGGGCTGTTTGGTCTGGAAGTCGTTGACCTGCGTGGTCTCGATTTTTTCGATGACGCCGGTCACCGAGTCTCCGGGCTGGCTGTTCGCGCCGAAGTACGCTTTGGCGCTGTTGCCGGCGAGCAGGTCGCCGAGCGAGCTCAACTGGGCGGGCTGTCGTTGGGGCTGCTGGTAGCCGTACCCCTGCTGCGGGTACCCGTACTGTTGTGGTTGTCCGAACATTGTCGTGTTCCTTTCGTTGTTTTTTTACTTGGTGAACTGGTATTCGGGTTCGAGCAGGTCCATGAGCTGCAGCCATTGGTCCGGCACTTCGGGCCATGCCTGTTCGTCGAATTCGGGGAGCGTGGTCGAGTCCGGCCACGTGTTGCAGTCGAAGCAATGCCCCGTGCTGTGTGGTAGTCGGCGGATCCACGAGTCACGCATCTTGGGCCCGTCGGCGAGCTCTATCACGTCGAGCAGGTTCGCGAGCAGGTTCGCCCGTGACAAGGCCCACATGCCCGGCTTCTCGTCGAACTCCCGCTCCCACGGGTAGGCGTCATTGAGCGTCTGGCTGTTGCGGGGGAGGAAGTAAATACAGCTGAGCCGCACGTCCACGCCCTCGTTCCTGAGCCCTATTCCGTACAGGCTGGCCTGCACCCGGTATGTCTGCGATGGGCCGTGGGCCTTCGCGAGCTTCAGTGTGGAGTTGTCGTTCACGTACTTCCAGTCGATGGTCGCGCCTTCGGCCACGTCCCACAGGTCGATGCTGCCCTTGATGTCGTAGCCGCCCGTGAGGCCGTTCAACCGGCCCACGGTCACCGTGTACTCGGTGCAATACAACGGTTTGAGCTCCTCGGGGGCGGGTCCGTCGAACACCTGGCCGCCGTACATGACCTGCGGGTTGGAGAACAGGCGTTCGAAATGCTCGTGCAGACAGGTGCCCGTGTAGGGCAGCCATGCCGGCTGCTTCGACTGTTCCCAGCCCGCCAGCTTCGCCGCCAGACAGTGCAGGCAGTCCGTGCCCAGTTCGCTGGGTCCGAGCTCACGCTGTAGGTTGCGCGGCTTGTTGACGATGTCCGCCTCGATGATGCCGCGAATCTTCGGCCACAACCTGGGTTCCTCCATCGTGCCGATTTTGGTTTTCGGCGTGACGGGCGGCTTGCCCATGACGGGTGCCGACTGCGTCATGGGCGGTATGTCCACGGGGATCGCATCACCCTGTTGGGCCTGCGCGACGGCGAGGATAGCCTCATTCATGCCGTTCATGGGTTTTCACCCCCTTGAGAAAGTCGTTGATGGTTTTCTTGACGTCGGCCAATGCGGTCTTGTTGAGGCCTTTGACTGCAACCGCTTCGCTGGCGTTGTCGAAGCGCAGCGTGTAGGTCCCGTCATCCGCCGTCGTGATGGTTGGCGGCGTATGCCCGCAGAGCATCGAATGCACGGGAAAATCGTCCTTTCCCTGCGCCTCCAATTCGCGCGTCGCCTTATGGATGCGTCTGGCGACGGTGAGGCCCAGCTCGTCGAGCTGCTCGGAACGGATGACGTACAGGTCGTCGGTCAGCTCGTTGCCGTCCTCGTCACGCAGGTCGTAGTCGGCGATAACGCTTTCCACGATCTGGGCGATGCCCAGGCTGGACAGTTCCGCGCTCATGAGACCACCACCGTCGGCTTGCCCGACATCGCGTAACCGGCCACCGCGTCCGCCGACAACAGCTTCTCCAACTGGCTGAGCGGCCGCGGCCGCAGCTGGTAGGCTCCGGGATACTTGGTGGCCGGATAGGCTTTTTCGAACGTGCCGGCGTTGATGCGCCGCGCGCCCGGCTTCACCTGCACTTTCATGTTGCCGGCCTGGTAGGTGCCGACCGGATGCGAGTCGAGAATCAGGGATTTGAGATTGTCGATTTCCTCCTGTCGGCTGGCGATCTCGGCCTGCAGTTCGACGATGCGCGCCGCCTGCGCGGCGAACAATCCTTGGCGCAATTCCCCGTCCGGGTTCACGGCCTCCGTGGTTTCAATGGTTGACGTGTCATTCGCAGTCATTTGATGTGCCTTTCACGATGATTTGGGCGTAGGTGGGATACCACGCCGTCTGATGCTTGGTCTGGTTCGTGTGCCGGTTGCAGCAGGTGACCGCCTCGTCCAGTCCGGTGGGCTTGCCGAGCGGCCCGCATGTCCTGCAACGCGGCATCCAAAGACGCCGGTCAGGCATCCTGCCTGTCCTCGGAGGTGAGTCGCAGTCCGGCTATGACCTCCGCCGAAGCGTCCGGGTTGCGCAGCAGCTTCGATATGGCCGCGCCTTCCTTGACGGTCAGTTGGGTGATGGCGATGGCCGACGTGACGGCCGTATGCTGCTCGTTGGTGAGCATGATCTTGTCGGACAGCAACAGTTTGGTCGCCCGGTCGATGAACGTGCTGGCCGCGTTCGTGATGCCGTTCGCCGGCGGCACCAAAGCCGCCAGTTCGAAACTCAGATCCTCGTCCGCTATCAGCACCTGCTGCACCAGACGGGGTTCGTTGATCGGCTTGCTCATGATTGTTCTCCTTGCTTGTTCGGCCCCCATCCCGGGAGCGGCTTGATTCGGATATAGAGATGTGGTTCGTATTCGTGCCCGCAGTACGTGTACGGGTCGCCGCTCTTGCGTTTCCGGTATTTGCCTTTGGCCCCGTACACCCATAGGTCGGGCATGCGCTTGGTGGCATGGGATTCGACGACCTGCGCGTCGTCCACGTAGGCGACGCCGTTCAGCGAGTCCAAAACCAGCTTCAGCAGGTTGTCGAGATCCGGGCGGCCACGATGGCTCATCCAGAATTCGGCCTCCAACCTGACCGGGCACTGGTATGGTTTCGCCTGCGGGTATTTCAACCGGAATTCCGCGAACAGGCGTTCCTCCGCCCTGACGGTGCGTTTCGGCGTCATCGCGTGCCCGTTGTAGACGCGGGGACGCCCCTTCGGCACCGGGTCGCCCGGCAGACAAAGAGTGAACTCACTCGGCTGTTCCATCGCCACCCCACTTCAACAGGATTCCCACGAACACGAGCGGCAATACGACCGCCAATGCGAGCGAGCCGGTTATCATCCACTGCGGCGTACCCACCGGACTGGGGATGCGACTATGCGTGCCGGCGAAACCGACCAGCCAACCCTCGAAGAACGTGAGAGCCAGTAATACGGCCGATTTCTGCCCGTCCGTTAACCTCGGCCGGGGTCGGCGCATACGCTTCTTTTTGCGCAATGCTTCGATGCTCATTCCGCAACCTCCTTGCGCTTGCGTTGGATGTCACGCAGCAGGGTCAGCGACTGGCTGAGGATCATCGACGCATCGAACGCCAACTGGTTCTCACCAAGGTCGAACAGGCACTGTTCGAGCGAACCTGCAGCGTCATGCACGTCACTGGCCACATCGACGGCGTGCTGCCACTGATCGACCGGATGGAACAATCTTTCCTCCACGGTGTCCTTGTCCGGATCGCACGCCGGACAATCGCACTTGCCGGTTTCCGGCTGGCGCGTCTCCTCGTCCAACTCCTTCTCCAACTCAGCCTCTCCTTCCTCAAGCAGCTGCTCCATGAGCTCCTTGAATGACATTCCCTTCGGGATCTCGACGCCGATGGCGTGGATTCCGGTAATCTTGTGTCCTGACATCACTTGTTTTCCTTTCAATGTGATTGGTGATGTTGGTGCCGGCGTAAACCTTGGACAGTGCGACGCCGGCACCTCTTTTCTCCCGGTTTCGAATCCGGGAAACCCTTATTCGCCATGGACCAGCTCCCTGCGGCTTATCGCGCACCGCCGGTCCCGGTAGTCGATGACCTCCTGTGGATTCCAAACGAGCCTGCGGCCTACGCGTTTCGGCGCGGGCGGATACCGGCCTCCCCACTTGTCGTGGCACGACCACACGTAGAGACTGCCCTTCGAGACACCGAGGAAGCTCGCCACCTTGGCGATCGGCCAGCCGTCAAGAGACGATTCGATTTGACTACCGGCCATCACGCACCCGCTTCCAAGTCAAGGGGAGTGCAGCCCAGATACTTCTGGATGAGGTACTGCTGGCCCTTGGGCGTGACCTTCGTCGTGAAGTTCAACGACACATGACCATCCGAATGGGCGATCGATGTTTCCTTGACCTCGAACAAACCCAGTTCCATGCTCTTCTGTGTGGGCATGTTCGGGTTCCCGTTGCGTTTCATCAGGAAACCGTCCTCACGTAATTGTTTGAACAACCGGTTCTGGCTGGTCTTCACGCCGTTCTGTTTGAGGATCTTCGCCAATTCGCCGATCAGAATGCTCCTCTTGCTCGTGGCCACCGCGTCCGCGAACAACACCTTCGGCTTCTGCTCGTCCAACTGCTTCCGTTGTTCTTCGATGGTCTTCTGCGCGATGAGCACCGCGCGAGCCATCGTCTCCTCCGGGGTTTCGCCCTGTGGAATGTAACCGCCGGTACGACGGATCTGGGGCACTACCTCGTCGAACAGCCAATGCTCGAACTCGACCGCGCTGGGGAGCTTGCTGCTGGCGATCAGACGGTACACGTCGCCCTCAGAAATGAAACGGGCCTGCTGTTCTCGCCCCAGCGCATCTTGGATGGGGTAGTAAATCGCGACCCCACGGCAATGCTTGGCGATTGCGTCACGGGTGTTGCTGTATCCGAGTGCGGTGGCGACGTGCTTCGCGCAGAACAGCACCGTCCCGTTCTCGGCGGTCACCGTGGCGACCGGGTTGCCCCTGAACTCGAAGGGCTGTACATTGGATTCAGTCATTTTGGACCTTCTTTCAATCTGACATTCGCCGCCGCTCCAATCGGCGGCATTTTTTTGTGGCTAGAATCTGAGCCATGTGGAAATGGCTGGCGGACAACTGGATGGGATTGACGGCGTTGCTACTGTCCTTCGACGCGGAACGACGCCTGTACCTCTCGACCGATTGGGGAGTAGAGAAGACGGATGGGGACGGGTGGATACTGCGCAACAACGGGTGGCTCACCGAACGAGACATTCGGGTGACACCGACGGGCGGCGCTATCGTCGAACACCGTGGGGACTCCAAGCTCAAGCGCCATGAGTCCGGCACCGTCATCGTCGCGATGGTCGAGACCTCGAAATCGAGAGACATCCGCGTATCCTCGCGAAGAATCCTGTTCCGGCATTCCCGGATCCTGTCCCTATAGACCCCGGCCCGACATCCACGGGCTCGAGCCCACGGAGACAGAAGCCAATGTCTTCCTTGTCGCAGACGACGAGTCCCGTGTATTCGACCCAGCATTTGCCGTCATCAAACACGCGAACCGTCATCGGGTGGCCGTCCAACCATCTGACACGATCCATGTCGATGCCGAGAATACGAATCAGCGCACGGGCCCTCTCACGTTCCGGGCCACCAAGCCGGTAAACCACGACCATCACGCCACCGCCTCCTGCTGCGCGCCCAGTACGAACTGGTCGTTGAGGAAGTCGCCGGGCTGATAGCCGGTGAGCTTGGCGAAGGTCTCAATGTCCGTGAGGGACAGGTCTACCTTGCCGTTGATTCTGCGTGAGACCACGTCCACCGACTGGCTGGTTTGTTTCGCGTAGTCCGCGACGCTGATTTTCCGTGCGGCCATCACTGCTCTGATTCGAGCCGCCGCTTGTTCGCTGAGCTTTGTCACGGTTGCCTCCTTTTGTGTTCCGTGTTTGAGCGATGGCTACAGTATGCACGTTATAACGTGCAGTATCAAACGTCGGCGTGTCGTATTTACGTGCAATATCTCTGTCTTACGTTTTACGACATGCATCTAATTGCGTGTTAGCGTAAATACGCGCTATAGTAGGACATATGGGACATGGAAAGATTGGTGTCAGCGATTTCGCGCTGACGGTAAGCGCCGCCATCAGAGCGCAAATGGGAATACGCCGCATCTCCAACAGGGAAATCGCGAAACTCATCGACCGAGGCGCAACCTACGTCAACTCCAGAATCAAAGACGAGAACGAATGGGCCCTCGGCGACATCGAACGACTCTGCGAACTCTGGAACATGACGCCATGCGAACTCATCGAATCCGTCAACAGCGAGCAGTCTCGTGTGGCCGAAACTCTCAATAAGCTCAAGCGCGGCGATCTCGATATCGCCGCCTATGAGGACGACCACAAGTTTGATGGCGACGGAGATGACCCCGCATGACGGATCCGCTCCCGATATCGCCGCGCATGAGCTACAGGCAGATACGCATGGCCCTCTACCAGGTCGCGCCCGACCTGCACGTGGCCAGCACCCGCCTGCCCGGCAAATTGGACGGCATCTACTGCCTGACCACGAACACCGTGCTCATCGACCGGCGCATCACCTACACACGCAAACGCTGCGCCCTGGTGCACGAGCTCGTGCATTGGCAACACGGCGACGACACCACCCACGGCTGCATCGGCGGCAAAAACGAGCGGCGCTGCCGACGCGAGACCGCCAGACTGCTCATCAACCCAGCCGAATACGCCTTGGCGGAACGAATGTACGACGGCAACCCCTACCAGATGGCCGCCGAACTCAACGTGACCGTACAAGTCATAGAAGATTACAAAAACTGGCTGCACGACAGTGCGGCCGCCTGGAAGAAAGAAGAAAACAATGACCGAGCCAACCCCCATGCAGGCACAGCAGCCGCCGGCGACGCAGGATAGCCAGCCCGCAGCAGCACCATCCGCGTCAACGCTGGCACCGAAGAAGAAGCTCCCAACGGCGGCTGTCATCGCCATCGCCGCGATCATAGGACTGGTCGTGGGACTTGCCGGCGGACTCGGAGGCATGTACCTGTACGCCACGCCCATCATCAACCAGCAGAAGTCGGACATCCAAGACCTCAATACATCATTGGACTCCGTCAAAGCGCAGCTGACCGACGCGAACGAAAAACTCAACCCCCAGGAAGATCCCAACGACACGGGATCCAACACCGACGCTTCGGGCACGGGTGAGACCGCCGTCAGCGGCGGCGTCGAAATGAAGGTCCTCGAAGCCGGCGAACAGCCCACCATCAGCTTCGACACATGCGGCGACGGATGCAGCAACGGCCAATACAGGCCAAAGACACCGGACGCGAACACCAAGTACTGGGTGGCCAAGGTGGAGGTCACGAACAACACTAGCAGTCCGATGGACATCACCTGCAGCTACCCCTATGAGATAGTCGCGTTGAACTCGAAGAACCAGAAATACACGCCCATCAAGAATCTGTATCAGGTCGAAGGCAACCCCGAGTGCAACGCCCAGCTCCAGCCTGGATTGACCAGCACGGTCACCTATCCGTTCCAGGTCCCATTGGACGCGAAGATGGTTGCCATAGCATTCCGCGACGTCGGAGACGTGTATTCCGGCACCGGCGGGGAGGACAGCTACTCCTATATAGTCACCAACCCGAATTACGTGGTCAATCGATAGAAAAAGAATTGCCCTGTTGGCGTTGCAGCGCCAACAGGGCGGTTGAAGAATCCAGCTAGTTCAAGAAAGGAGGACGCTTCGCCTACCTATCCTAATCGATAGGCGGGGCGAAGCATACTCGAAATGTCAGAAGAACGCGAGTGTGCTGCCGAAGTAGTTTCCGCGCTCCTGCGGGGTAAACTCCAGGGACAGCAGATGGTATTCCGGGTCGTCGGGATCCGGCCCCTCGTCCATGAATCCGAATCGTGTGAACAGGTCCATGCTGGGCTTGTTGCGCGGATCCACCTGGGTGAGCACGAGTGGTGTGCGGTTGAAACGCCAGGCATCGTCACGCAGGCGCACGATAACCGAGGAGAGCAGAGTGTCTCCGAGATGTGTGCCACGCACCTTCAAAGCGGTGGCGATATACGAGATCTGGTAGACGCCCTCATGCTCATCGGTCGTTTCCACGGCTACGCCGTATTCGCAGAAGCCGACCACGTCATCATGCAGGGGAATATCTCCGGATACGACAAGAAGCGTGCGCATGATCCCCTTCGGGGTCTTGCGCACGCTGAGGTCACGTATATAGCGTTGCGGGTCCATCGCCCATTCGGGGCCTCCAGGTTCACAGCACAGGAACTGCCTGAGGGCCGTCTGATGGTCTCTGAAGCATTCGCGCTCAATGACGAGCTTCAGACCCATCGATGGTTTCCTTCCGGGCCTTTGCCCTGCGTTCCATGTAATGGCGGGCGCCGCGGGTCAGCTTCATCCATTTCTCGTCCACGGCGTTGCGTGGCTTGCCGTCCTCGGGCGGCACGTATGCCGGAATCGGCTTCACGCCGGTATCGGTCATGGTCATGGCCGTCTCCTTTCCGATTTTGGCGTAAAGAGAATATTTTATTAATTTCCCTGTTATCCGTCAAATCTCATTAAAACACATTAATACCAGTTAAAACACGTTAAAACCGAAAACAAGTATGAGCGAGTGAAAAAATCATGGCGAACATCACCAGATACAGGACGGCCAAAGGCGAAAACAGGTATCGAGTCCGCTATCGGAAACCCGACGGCACGCAAACCGACAAGAGGGGCTTCCGCCGCAAGATTGACGCGGAGACGTGGGCTGCGGAACACGTCACCATAGCCAAGGCCACCGGCAGCTACATCGACCCGGAAGGCGGCAAACAACGCATAGGCACGCTGCATGACCAGTGGATTGCCGAAAAGAAGCCGTTTTGGAAGGCGACTTCGGGTTCCAACATGGACAGCGCATGGAAATGCCACTGCGAGGCCAAATGGGCAGAACGGCAGATAGGCAGCATCACACACGCCGAAGTCCAGGCATGGGTCGGAAGCATAATCGATAAGTCCGGCGCACCATCCGTCAGCCGCCCATACCAGATCATGCAGGGCATATGCAGCATGGCTGTGCGGGACAAGCTCATCTCCTCCAACCCGTGCGACGGCATCGAACTGCCGAGACTCCCCAAACGCAAGGATCGCCGCATCTACCTGACCATTACCAGACTGCTGGCACTCGCCAACGAAGCGTCGAACTGCCGGAAGCTGGGAGAGGAGCGCCGGGCGCTCATACTGCTATTGGGCTTCTGCGGGCTGAGATGGGGCGAAGCGGCCGGATTACAAAGACGCGATCTCGACTTCGACGCCGGCATACTGCACGTGCGCCGCAACCTCGTATACGTCAACGCCAAATGGGCCGAGGGCACCCCGAAGAACCACGAACGCCGTGACGTGCCCATGCCCCGCATAGTCATGGACGCGCTCAAACCGATATGCGAGCAACGCGAACACGAGGAGCGCGTGTTCCGTGACGTGCGTGGAGGCCCTATCCGCAAGCAGAGCCTCGCCCGCGAGACGGGATGGTGGACGCACACGCTCACCCGTCTGGGCTGGAAGCGGGACGATTGGCCGGTGCCTCATGACCTGCGTCACACCGCCGCCTCGCTGGCCGTGCACGCGGGCGCGAACGTCAAGGCCTTACAGAGGATGCTGGGCCACAAGAACGCGAGCATGACGTTGGATGTGTACGCGGATCTGTTCGACAGCGATTTGATGGATGTTGCCCGTATGCTCGATGCTGCGGTGCAGGTGGAGACAAGCATGGAAAAATGTGGGCAAAATGTGGGCAAAAACATTTTGGAGCCCGTATGAAACCCTCAGAAACGTTGGAATCACGCCATTCCCGTGAATGGTGGTTCTTCAGCAAGTTGAAGGACGCACTGAGCTGAGAGCGGATGCGTTCTTGGCTCCCCCTCTGAGGGGAGCCAAGTCTGTTACTTCAGCAGGGAGCGGCACATGGAGCGGTATTCGTTGACGTAGCCGCCGCCGAAGAAGACGCAGTGGCCGGCGATGGGGTAGAGCTGCCAGAGCGTGATGCGCTCCTGCCATCCGGCCTTCAATGGATGTACGGACTGGTAGCCCTCGGTGATTTCGCTCAGATAGCTCATACCGAACAGGTGCAGCATAGCCAGATCCTCCTCGCGATGACCGCCATGTGCCGCCGGGTCGATGAGCACGGCCTCGGACTGCCCGGAATCGGCGGTCCACATCACATTGCCGCTCCACAGATCACCGTGGATGCGCGCCGGCTTGTCGGCCGCGGCGCGGCCCATCAGATCCGGCAGCGCTTCAATCACACGCTCAGTCAACTCGACATCGCGCTTATCCAGCTCGCCACGTTTCACACCAAGGTTGATCATCGGGCGCAGACGTCCATCAGCGAAATAGCTGATCGGGTCGGTCCACTCGCCGGTATCCATTTTCACCGGGTCCTGCAATGGTCCGAAATAGCATGTGCCGTTATATCCGTCAGGCGCAGACCCGAAATACTTGGCACCCGCATCATGCATACGGGCCAGAGCCGCGCCAAAAGCTCGTGCCGCCTGAGGCGTGGGGGACGCGCTACCCACACGTTCGATATCCAGATAATCCTTGCCCCAGCCGTATACCTGCACCACGCGCGGGCCGCCTTGCGCATGAGCCGCTCCCAACCATTCGAGTCCTCGACCCTCGCATTCGAAGAATCCTTCCGGTGCGAATGCCCTGCTTTTGCGATACGTGGCCATAATGCTCCCTTCGTCGCTTACGTACTATATCCACTTTCATTGTAGAAGCCGTGGATGTTACCGATTCTTAGTGTTGTTCTACACCCCCTTGGGTAGGGTGTTCATCGTCATAACACATCAAATACTTAGAAATCACGAGGGGTTATGAATTTTTTCCAAGCGATCATTCTCGGCATCGTTCAGGCGCTGACCGAATATCTCCCGGTGTCCTCCAGCGCGCATATCCGTATTTTCGGCGATTTGATGCTGGGCTCTGATCCCGGTGCGGCGTTTACCGCCATCATCCAAATCGGCACCGAACTTGCGGTGATTCTGTATTTCCGTCACGACATCATCAATATCCTTACTCACTGGTTCAGCTGCCTGTTCGGCAAGAACGGCAAGGATTGGAAGGCCCGCATGGGCCGCGGCGACAATTACGCCACACTCGGCTGGAACATTATCGTCGGCTCGATTCCGATTATTATCCTCGGCTTCACTCTGCAGAACGTCATCGAAACCTCGTTGCGCAACCTGTGGATTACGGTAACCGTGCTGTTGGTATTCGGCATTCTGCTGTGGATGGTGGATGCCAAGGCTCGCCAGAACAAAACCATGAATGATATGACGTATCGTGATGCATTCCTCTTCGGTTTGGGCCAGTCCATGGCGCTGATTCCTGGTGTGTCCCGCTCCGGCGGCACCATCACCGTCGGTCGCGCACTGGGCTACACGCGTGAGGCCGCTGTGCGTCTGAGCTTCCTGATGGCCATCCCCGCGGTGTTCGGCTCAGGTTTGCTCGAAGCCATCAAGGCCGTGAAGAACTACAAAACCGATGCGATGTTCCCCGGCTGGGGGCCGACCCTCGTAGCCATGGTCATCAGCTTCGTACTCGGCTACATCGTGATCATCGGATTCCTGAAGTTCGTATCGAACTTCTCCTATAAGGCCTTCGCCATCTACCGCATCGGTTTGGCTGTGGTCGTCGCCTTGCTGCTGATTGTGGGCGTGCTGCCGGCCATCGATCCCTCCGTGGTGGCTGCGGCATAAGACGGGTCGATAGGCGACTCAATATTAATGGTGCTCCCGCCGGCGGGAGCTGTCAGCGAAGCTGACTGAGGGTGGTCACTGGAATATGCCAGCAGAACCACCCTCAGTCTCGCTACGCGAGCCAGCTCCCGTCAGCGGGATATTGTGTATATAGGGCTAATTGCCCATCTGGCGTAGAAACGCTTCCGCTTCTTTGACTAGTTGTTCAGCCTGGGGCGCTCCCAATGAAGCCTCCGCCTCGGCTTTCTGCTGCAAGTCGTAGTCGTGCTCCAAATGCTCCACATAATCATGAAGCTGGTCATTGCAACGAACCAGTATCGATGCCTGCGCCTTCCACTGTTCGGCTTTCTGCTTCAGGTCTGCCGTATCGAAGATGAAGCCGATATACTTGCCCAACGCATCCAGCAATCGTATAGTGCCGGCAGAGCATTCGTCGCTGCCCAAATATTGGGGGATGGACACCCACATCGAGGAATGAGCAAAACCTTGCTGCGCGGCGGCCACATCCAAAACGGTAGGAATGCCTACCGGGCCGTTATACGACCGGTCTCCTTCGCATTGACAGTCTCCGTCGCTGACGGCGATGGGCAACGGACGGGTATGCGGGCAATCGGAGAACATCGAACCTAACGTAATGATCCGATTGATATCCAGCTCATCGGCAATGGCCAGACTCTGGCTACAGTATTCCTTCCACCGATAGTTCGGTTCGGGGGCGATCTGCGCATAGATATGCTTGCCTGCGTCCAACGTGATGTCGTAGAACGTGGTCTGCGGCCAGATAAGATTGGTGCGTCCCGAAACATGGCACAGCATAGGACGGGCAACCTGATAGTCATAGAAATCATCACATCTAATATGACGAATCTCGCGGGACTCATATCGCTTGACCAGATGGCGCACCGCGTTCGTCGCCGCCTGACAGGCATCATTCCATCCCTCGAATGCGGCGATCAATACTGCGCCGGTGTCCTTCGCTGCTTCACTCATACCTTTAGAGTAACTGGAATTCATTGCCCGAAGCGCACGCTTTAGCCATAAGCGAGAGTATGCAATTACAGGCGACACGCCGCAGCTGGACGAACTACACGCATGTGTGTATAGTAAACACTCGTGCTTCGGCAGGGAGACCTCGCCAAGGAAACACACGCGGACATAGCTTAGTTGGTAAAGCGCAACCTTGCCAAGGTTGAGACCGCGGGTT
>ERZ773259.416-NODE-416-length-47159-cov-21.923319_pt1 | contig 47159 bp, 49 predicted proteins | sample MGYA00511961_ERZ773259 | MGnify/ENA primary metagenome ERZ773259 (study PRJEB29015, sample SAMEA2737775) | human gut metagenome | biome: human gut; feature: human-associated habitat; material: faeces | place: China | collected 2012 ...
TTTTACGACCTTTACTGCCTGCCGGATGTGAATGACAGAGCCATCTTCTTCAATAAACTGCGGCTCCAAAGCCAGAAGTTCCTGCATTCTCATTCCAGTGCCGAGCAAAAGCCGGATACTCAAGCCCATGCGGTCATCGGGGAGAACCTTCATTAAGTGGGCGACTTCCTCTGTGGTGAAGGCTTCCTTGCGCTTTGCGGTGCCGGTTGCCCGCATCTTTTCAGCAAGCCGGACCGGGTTGCGGCGCACAAGGTCATTGGCTTCTGCCTTTTGAAAGATCTGGTAGAGCATCCCTCGTGCCTTGCTGATGTAAGAATCCGAGCGGCCATCGCGCCGCATCCCTTTCAGGAAGTTTTCAATGTCGATGGGGCGTATGACGGTCAAGGGGCGATGATAAAATCCCTCTTTGAGCATTTTCAGGCAGTATTTATAGCTTTCCTGTGTCGTGGGAGCGATATTATCCCTGTGACCCTCGAACCATGTATCGGCCCAATCCTCAAAGTACAGGATCGTGTCCAGCTGGATACCGCTGATAAGCGCATCCTGATACTCTTTCAGTTTGAGCTTGACCTCCTTCTGGGTTTTGCCATAGAAGGTCTTGAAGCGCGGCGAACCATCTTTCTGGTAGCCGTCCATCATACGTAATTCCCAGCGACCATCGCTGCGGTGGCGAAGCGTACCCTCGCCGTGAGAACGTTTGCTTGGCATATTGCCTCCTTCCTGATGTCAAGTCGTTTCGTGAATCAGTATAAATAAAACGACCTCTTGAATCAAGGATGTCAGATCAGCTGTTTACGCTGTCGCTAATCCACTGAAGAAAGCGGTCTTTGGGAACGACCATCCGCTTACCGATGTGGAGCGTGGGAAAGCCGTCCGAACGGAGCAGGATGTAAGCGTTGGCGCGGGAGATGCCCAGCGCAGCAGCGACATGATCGGCTGTCAGGGTGATGGGAAGCTGCTCATACGAAGTGAACTGAGAGCGCATAGAATACCTCTTTTCTCTATATATTGTGTTGAATGAGTACAGAAACACTATATATTGTACTTTGATATGTAACAAGGGGCATCTGCGGTTTGCGGATGCCCCTTGTGTATATGGGAGGTATGCCTGAAAATATCAGAATTTCATCGGCAGTGCGTCTTTTCTGCACTTGCCATTGTAGGTGGTGTAGATGGGGAAAACGTACTTTTTCCATCCGCGCAGCTTTGCGGGGTCGTCCTGCCCGATGCGGTAAATATCGACCGGGTGGATGTTGCGCAGCGCACGGAGCAGCCGTTCTTCACTGAACTCGCCGTGGTACAGTTCCACAAAGTGCATCATGCCTTTCAGAACAGAGGCCCGGAACGAATCGGGTTTGCCCTCCCATGCTGCCACGATCAGCCGCATCGTTTCACAGTAGAGCGGTTCGCCCATCTGCTTGTAGAGCCGGAAAGCCGTACCAACGCAGCCGATGCGGTAATCGGTCAGCTGCTGGCTGTCATAATTGAGGCTCAATCCCACCCGGTTGGTGGCTGCGAGGAAAGCCTTGGAAATAGCATCGCCGCCTACGACCTTGGCGCGGAGCTTGATGCCAGCAGTCAGCGGAGCGGAGAAGCCGTTCTGCTCGGCGAAGAGCAGAGCTTCCTGCTCCACGGTCATGCCCGTGTACACCTTGCAGAGGATCGGCAGATCCTTGCCGCCGTTGCGGAGGATGCGCCCCTCGATGGTGTGTTGCCCATCCGTTACGATGAACTGACCATTACGGAAACTGACCTTCGGCTCATTTGCCACATATTCGTTAAAGTGGGCGGCAATCAGTTCCACACGCTTGCGCTCCACACCACGCTGATACAGTTCGCGGGGATAGACCAGCTTGCTGCTGTGGATGACCATGAGCTGGTACGGCGGGTTGACATGGATGAAGGGATTGTTATTGTCTTTCAGGCGCATCGCATTTCCTCCTTGATCCTCCAGATGTACGTTTCGGCTTCTTTCAGGATTTCAGCAACCTGCTGTTTACGCTTCGGGATGGTGAGCAGACTTGGGTTGAATGTGAAGCTGTATTCCAGCCGTTGGATCATTGCGTGTACCGCAGCTTCCAGTTCGGTGTACAGCATCATGTCCTCGACACTCCCAGCATTCTCAAAGGACGATTTGATGGGTGTGTAGGGATAGAGGGGCGGCTTGCCGTCAACCACCTCAGGCGGCGCGTAAGCCGCCGTAGAACGGATGATAGGTGGGAGCCGCTGAATGCTCCCCATCGGGTTCAGGGCGAGACTGGCACGGACAGCATCATCCACTCGGTCCATTTCCTCCGGGGTGAGGTGTCCGAGGAATTTCAGCACCCTGCTCTTGTCTACGGTAAAGATCTGCTCTGCCTGAACGATGGACGGAACGGAGAGAAACTCGTTCACCAGCAGGCAGTGGGTCGGCTGGGTATACTTTTTTGCCGCCTTGCTTGTCAATGTGGCCACGATCAGCGTGGGCGAGTAAAAATTTCCAACATCGTTCTGAAGAACGACTGCCGGACGATTCCCGCTTTGTTCTGAACCGATGGCGTTGTCGAAACGGGTGAAGAAAATGTCTCCACGTTGGAATTTCCAGTTTTGAATCAAAAGCTGCCCTCCTTTTGCAATATGTACACCGCCCGCTGCACCTCCTTGGCGGTGGGCGGTGTGTTTGTTCAGCGGTTCATCACAACGTAGTCATGACCGCGCCGGGTCTGGCAGACAGTGCAAGTGTCCATGCTCCGGTCTGCGCTGGGAACAATGGCGATTTTGAACGCCTTGGATTCTACAAAACTACAAAGGCAGACACCGCAGAGCGTGCGGATGGACCGAATCATCTCCGGGGTCAGTTCCATTTCCTCGTAGATCGCTTGCTCTAAGGTGGTACGGTCGTTCTCGTTCATAAAACCTCCTATGTAGGACGAAAATGTAGATATATGGAATAAGTAAAAAGAACAGGCGTGGACGAAGACCGAAAACAGCATTCGGCCACGCCTGATTTAATAAGTTAAGGTCTCGCATATTCGCCCTCGGCTCCCTGCGAGTGGGGCATAAACATCTGGCAGCGGACTTGTACCGCTTCATTGGCATTTCAGCCACCCCGTCTGCTTTGTGACCGGGCCGCGAATTACGGAAGTATCATTATCGGAGTACCAGATGAAGGAGCTATTCAGTTTTCAAAGAACATGAGTGCAGACATTTCGTTCAGCGGCTTTCGCCATCTGGTGAATTGCCCTTACACTTACGAGCCATCGAGAAGGCTCAAAAAATAACCAAAAATCAAAACTTCTTCAAAAAAAAAGTGATTTTTGCAATTCGCTTATGAATAGCAGGCTGTGAAAGCCTAAATACTTTAGCAATTTCATATTCGTTAAAGCCACTTACAGCGTATAAGGTCAGCAGTTTGAGATCTTCATCTGAAAGTTTTTCTAGTCCGGTGTGTAACCTCTCATTTTGAACTTCGCCTACCCATGCAAAGCGCGTTTTCGTTTCGTGGTAGGTATCCGTTACGGTAATGGCTTTTTCATACTGCTTGAAGTCGCTGGTTTCCGTGGCTGTACTATCATCGGTGGTGTCAGAAACCGTCAGTGTGTTGGTGATGTAGGCGCGTTCGCTATTCAGAACACCCAAATCAAACTCGTACATAGCCTGAATTGCATCTTCGCTCATTCCTGCTTCGCGGTACTGCACACGAAGATGCTCCCACTTTGCGTTCAGCTTGCGACGTTCATTGCCATTATTGAAACTCATGTGTAACCTCCAAATTTTCGATAAAACGTGAAAAGTCGAAAATTTGGAGACACTACGGATATTTCGCCGCTTGGGGCAGCCATGAAAAGAGGGCAAACATAAAACCTGCTCCTTTTCGGGAGCAGGCTTCCTGAAGCTATAAAAAATAGCCGGACAACAGCCGACTGAGAGATTCTCAAGCGAAAATCACTCAATCAAGCTGTTGCCCGGCTATTTGGTGCTACGTTTCATACATCACCCAGAGGTGACGGCCCGTTGCTCGGTGCGAACAGTCCATATTCAGGGTGCGATGCACCCGATTTTTTTAGAGGGTCACTTCTTTCTTCGGAATGATAAATCAATGCGGAGGAGTGTATTGCAGCGGTGACATTTCAGATGAATCGTGCCGCTGCATCCATCTATCTTTTGATAAAGCTTCATGCCGCATTTTTCGCAGAAACGCCAGCCTTCCATATGTTCTTTAAGTCTGTCTTTCATTATCACCCTGCCTCCATCAACGAAAGTGTGTGGCGATACGGAACATCGCTGGTCAGGATATGCAAATACTTCATACGATTTGCAAGAAGCTGACGTTGCACACCTAGTTGCCTCGCCATCTTCTTAAAACTAGGGTAGTTCATATCTAACTGCGATCTGGATATATGAGATAACGTGTCAGGGAACTGGAAGAATGCCATGGAGGCCCTCACAAGGCACTCTGGCAGCAAAAGACCTTCTGCAATAATGTCCGCACAGTCTTCTTCCAACTGGTCTGAAAGAGCCAGAAGTGGATAATAAATGTGCAAAAGCTGATGCCCGATTTCGTGTGCCAAAGTAAAGTTCCGCACTCCGGTGTTGTGGAAACCTGCCAGCGAGGAATCTATCACAATGTCTTTGGGGCGCAACGTGTCACGAATGATTGTGCCATCTTTTAGTTCCATTCGGATTATAAGGCGCTCATGTGCAGTCATGCCTAACATAGAGCCATCTTTAGATAGTGGGAACATCTTGATGCTACCGCCCATCAGTTCCATCACAAGCATATCCAAGTCTATCGCCTGCGGATGATTCCGTACAAACGGAACACGCTGATAATAATGAGCGATTACATGGTCTGCAACTTGCAGTAACTCATGCTTTGAACCCAAACAACTCATGTGTACGCCTCCCATTCTTTTTTATTATCCTACTCGATCTGTGTAGATTGCGCCGATTATACCGCATTTTTTCTCATGCTGCAATATACTCAATGGTTTTTTGTATAAATATCAAATAAATTCAAATAACAACTGTAGAATGTCACAAAATAAACGAAAGTTCGATGTTTATATCGCTCGAAAAAAGGCTATTTATATGTAGCAATCCGTTGCTTCCTATTGTACAGTTTCACTTTTTTGCAACAAGAAAACGCCCTCGATAAGAGAGCGTTTTCTTATAAATATTCGTTTTTGATTGCCATGACACTATCAACAATCTGCAGAAGCTGTTGCGTTTGCTCAGGGGACAACTCGCTTATGACCTGAGATAGATGTCGTATTGCAGCGTTCTCCACATTGATCGGTGTATCTATGTCCTTGAAAAGGTCCTCCATGCTGATTCCCAAACCCTGGCTGATGCGCTCCAAGGTGGAAAGCGTCGGATTCTGCATTCCTCGCTCTATATGACCAACATAGGACGGGTGAATGTCGCAACGAAGTGCAAAGTTTTCGATACTAAGTCCTTCTTGTTTACGAGTTTTACGGATTCGTTCACCAACTTGTATCGCAAGCTTTGAACGCACCTGTGTAGAACGACTTTTCCCTTTTGATTTTGCCACAGCATACCTCTCATCTTCAAAACAACAAGTGCTTTCCCTAAAAAGAGTACACGTTGCGGCAAAAACCTTCAATAGAATATAAATACTGAAATTTTACTACATATATTGCTTGTTTCAAAACCGGTATTGATAAATCATTGGATTTCTCAAGATCAAACTTGCACAACATCAAAAAGCGGAGCCCTGAAAAACAGGACTCCGCTCGGATGGACGGGCTATCAATAATTTATAGCAGCAATTCTACAGAACAGTTTTGACAAATCATCCTCTTTCAGAGAAAGTCTCTTAACGACGTACAACTATCTGTTCAACAATTCCCCAAAACTGTATGTGGCATTGAGGGATTTGTATCAATTATCGTTTTATTTTAAGAATTGCACCTGTAAGGGTATTGTACTCGATGGTTTCGGAATAGCTACCGTGGAAGTTGAGATTTCCAGTACTGTTCCATGTGACATTGAAAATTCCTTGATCCGTATCATTTTCCGTTCGGATTGTGCCAATGAGTGTATCATCCTTATAGATGGTCACACCAACATCTGGAGTATAGGCACTCATCGTATAAATGGAGGACATCGGTTTGGTTATAGACATTCCTCCATCCGCATTTATCCGGATAGCACATACATCATGTCCATAAGGGTCAACAAAGGGACACCATTCACCTGCGGAATAGTCACGGTGCGTGCCATGAGCACAGTCTACATAGCACGCATTTTCTGTCATCTTGCCATCGGGGGCAAGGTAAATGTGAGGTGCAGGAGAACCAGCATGATTGGGCCAGCGATAAATGAGATGCCAGTGTGGAGGGTAATCTGTATGAATCTCATTGTTTGTTTCAAAGCCCAAAATCAGGAGATAACCCAGACGATTCCGGTTCAAATACTGCGGGAGATCAAGTGCATACAACATCTCGCGCATGGCAAACATATAATGGTTTGCTGCTAAAATTTCGGTTGCCGGATAATCTCCTTCGCGGTATTTTCCTGCACGTCGTCCGATATGGTTCTGCTCGATTCGCAGGGTCAAACCGGGATCACGCAGAATAGAATGTACATATAGCGTTCGTGTTGGCCCGGTCAGACCGCTGATCTCAAAATTAAAGGTGATAATACCGTTTTTGTTCTCGAAGTAAAGAGTCTGCTTTTCACAGAGAATTGCAGTTACCTCATACTTGTTTTCGGTATCAAAGGAGCAGGTTGCAAGACAAGCATCTGCTAACTGTGTGTGTTCCACATAGACAACGAATTCATTATCCGTTTCATAGCAGAAATGTGGGTCGTTAACAGCTTCCAAGAAAAAGTCGGCATCAAAGTGAAATATTGGTAGACCGTAGTGCCCTGCCTTTGATTTGATGATTCGGATGGCAGTTCTCCGATGATGGTGCGGTTGGTAAAATTCAGGGATTTGATCCATACTAATACCTCCTCGAATACAGCTTTCATATGTCCATTATAGAACAAGCACTGGGATTCGTCAATAATTATTTTGACACGTTTCAAAAAAAGTGATAGAATAGCATCAGTATAAAGAAATTTACCATGGGAGGTGAAAAATGTATACAACAGGGCGCATATTTGCGATGCAGAAAGTAGCTGCTACAGTGGTCTCTCTGCATAGAAATTCGTAAAGAAGTACACACAAATAGAATACTAACTCATTCCGAACAAGTGTGTTAATCCGAAACGAAATAGAGGAGAATTGATATGAAAACACAACCTGTGACCTTCGCAGCAATGACAGATTTGCATCTGGACATTATGCACGATGGCATGATGCGAATAGATGCTTTTCTGGATGCTGCACAAAAGGCCGATGTCGATTTTATCATTCAGCTGGGTGATTTTTCTTATCCCAAGGACACTTCGACCTGTCTATGTGCACCGGAGAAAATGCCCATCAATCTCAAATATGCAATGGAATGTCCGACTGAAATACCAAAACTAGAGATTCTGAATAAATATAATTTGTTTTCCAAACCGAAGTATCATCTCCTCGGAAATCATGAGTGTGATTTTTGCTCCAAGGCAGATGCTCTGGAAATGTATGGGATGGAAAAGCCCTATTACTCGTTCCATCTCAAAGGCTGGCACTTCATCGTTCTGGACGGCAACTCTTATCGGGATGAACACGGCGACCTTGTGGATTACAATTTTGGAAAATATTTTGAAACCACAGACCTCCCGTATCTTGGAGAACAGCAGCTTGTGTGGCTTCGGGAAGAAGTTCTTTCTGCGACAGAACCCATCGTGATTTTTTCGCATCAGCCGCTCTATGCCTGCCCTCGCGGACTCAGAAATGTTGACGACCTGCAGAAGATTATTCGGGAAGGCAGAGCAGCAGGAAAGCGGATTCAGTTCTGCATGAACGGTCATGTTCATCGGGATATCAGGCATTTTGAAAATGGAATTTTGTATTATACCCTTAACAGTATCTCCAACTACTGGGCGGGAACTGCGTACGCAACGCACCGTTACAGCTCTGAGATTGAAGCGAAGTTCCCAAATTTGCAATTTGTTGTTCCCTATGCAGATCCAATCTATGCAATCGTCACGTTGGATGAAAACGGTGTTTCGGTAAAAGGAGTAGAAGGTCATTTTGTTCCACCCTCTCCCGAAAAAACTGGAATCACTGTGCCGTTGACTCCTTCTGTTGCATCATGGTCTTTTGCATGGGACGAATTTGAGACACTTCAAGGTGATGTTTAATCACAAAAATACAGCCTCCGAGATATCGGCACTATGCCTAAACTCGGAGGCTGTATTTTATTTCATAGTGCGATTGTAGCTTTGAATGGCATAGGTTAAGGCATCTTGTGGAGTTGCTGTGTCATTGTATACCGTATTGACTGCCATGCCTAAGATGCTTAGAAATCTGCGCTCATCAAAGCAGGTTGCTTTCTGCGGGGGAATACGATTGATCTTTGACTGTGCAATACACTTGTGAGAGAGTCCAAGCCAAGGATAGGTATCAAGGACCTCATAGTTGCTGTACGTTTTTTCGCAAGGAGAAACACTGCCTAGAAGGGTCATGGCAGTCGTAATCTCCTCGCTGCAAATCCATTTTATAAAATCAAATGCTTCCGTTTTGTTTTGGCTGTTTTTGGATACTCCAATACAGCCGCCACCCAGCAAAGAATTCTGCCCCGGAAGATATGTGTAACCGATTTTATTGATAATAACTGAATCACTGTCCATCATCTCTGAGGCATAATTGCTGAAAACGATAGACATTGCTGTATCGCCAGCGGCAAACTCACGTGCCGATTCTCGCCACCAACTATTATATCGTTTGGGAGAATAATTCTTGGCTTCGATAAGTTCCTTCATGGATTGAATAGCGATGTCTGTGTTGAGGAGCAGATTTCCATTTGCATCGAACAAATCGTGCGAGTGACTGAAATACCGTGTTAGATATTCGGTTGCAGCAACGCCACTGTTTCCAAGTGTCAATGTTGTGCCATAGGTTGTGGGGGAATGTCCATTGAAACGTCTAGTGAAGAACCTTGCGATACGGTTAAAGTGCTCGAAATCTTGCGGCGGCGCAAGCTCTTCCTTATACTGTTCCTTATAAAGACGCTGCAGAACGGTGTTCTCAAACAAATCTTTACGGTAGAACAGTAACTGTGCGCTCGGTGTTTCAGGAAAGGCATAGGCAACGCCATTCACACTTGTATATTGTGGAACAAGGCCGGGGATAAAAGGCTCGAACAACTGCTCGGCGCTGGAAGATGTTAACTCACTCAAGGGTGCAAAAATATGTTCACCAAACCATGAAAGCCATGTGTGATCCAGACGGATGACATCATAGGCATCTGTGTTTCCAAGATCGCTCAGAATCTCGTGAATTCCATCATAAGAACAGATGGCGACTTTGATTTCGATTCCTGTTGCATCCGTATAAATACGCGCCATGTTCTCCATAATTCGAGCTGTCGGGCTGTCCAGTGTCAGGATCGTCAGCCGTTTGCAAGTCGAACCCGGAATTTTAGATAACCAATTCCGCATCCCATCGTTATGCAAAATCATTGGTTGAGTTTCGAATCGTTTGTTTTCTTTCCGCTTAATAAGCTGCTCTGCAGCACAGCGTCCCATCAGACGGTAGTTCAACTCATATTTTTTACATCCAACCGATGGAATTGTAAAAAGCGGCGAAATGGTATAAATTGGCGAATGAAGATGGGGATAGAATGTCTTACTGACATTACTGAAATTTTCTGCCAGGTGATAATTAGTCAGAACCACAGCATCAACTGATTCAAGATCGTTCAAAACCTGCAAAAAATGGGTATAACAATGCAGCGAATCGGTTTGGACATGGTGCAGAACGCAGTCTTTGGCTTTTAATGCAGCCGAAAAAGCCATGTAAAATTCATTCTGGCTGGAATAATCCAAAGTCTCAGTGATGAGAAGGATGCGACTGCACTTTTTAGATGTTAGCTTTTCTGCTAATTCTAAACCGGCTTTGGTGTAATCGAATCCAATATAGAAAGGGGAATCAAAGGGATTTCGCTCCACAAAGACAACATCCTGCTTTGGAATCCCGATTTCGTCATAAATGTTCCGGCCATCTTTTGTACAAGACGAAAACGTAGCAATTCCCGCCGTCATTTCGGAACGGATAGTTTGGAGTTGAAGTTCCTCCTCTGCAAGCAAATCGTTTGAAAAATAGAGTCGAACGGAATAGCCACTAGATTCCGCATAGTTCTTAAAGCTTAAAAAGAAGTCGGTATATCGTCTGTCGTGCACATTGGGTATGATTGCTGCCAGCAGCTTCGATGAGCCCTGTCGGAGTGTTTTGGCTCGTTGATTCATGGTATAGCCCAGTTTTGCACATGCTTGTTCAACCAGAATTATTTTATCGCTGCTGACATTGCCACGTCCGTTCAGCACATTTGAAACGGTGCCTTGTGCAACGCCCGCTTCTTTAGCGATATCTTTAATAGTAGGCATAGTATGATTTTCCTCCTAATTGGACACCTTCTCTATATTTACAGTATAATGGAGCATTTCGAAAAAAACTATTGAACTTTTTCACAATATTCAAGAAAGAACTTCTATGTTTTGTTGTATTGACACGTTTCAAAATATGTGCCATACTAAAAACAAGGAGGCTATCGCCATGAATAATACGTTACATCTTTATAATCGTGACCGCGTTCAGGTAGCAGCACATCGGGGTGTTGCTGGCGTGAACATCCCTTGCAACACAATCCCGGCCTTTGATATCGCACTGCACGGCGGTGCAGCCATTCTGGAGATGGACTTATTCAAAAGTCTTGACGGCGAAATCTTCATCTTCCACACCGGAAAGGAACCGTTTCAACTTGACCGTCACATTGATCTGACCCGGATGACCGCAGAGGAAATCCGCAAGCTGCGACTCATCAATGTGGATTTCAACGAGACGGAACACGGGTTGAACACATTCGATGAAGTGTTGGAACACATGAAAAATCGCTGCATCCTAAATCTGGATCGTTGTGGTGCGTTCATCCCTGATGTTATCAAGCAGGTTGAGCGGCACGGCATGAAGGAGCAAATCTTGCTCAAAAATGCACCTACCAAAGAAGTTTTAAGGACCGTTGAAGAAGTTGCCCCGGATTATATGTTCATGCCTATCTACATGGAAAATGATACGGCCAGTGAGCTGATTGAGTCCATGAACATTAACTACATGGGTGCAGAGCTTGTGTTCTCGACCGAAAAAGCTCCGGTTATCCAGCCAGAGTACATCGAGGCAATGCATAAAAAAGGACGTACTTTGTGGGGAAATGCTGTCCTATACAATTACAAGGTTCCTCTTTCTGCCGGTCACACGGACGATGTTTCTATGATGAAAGACCCGGCTTTGGGATGGGGCTGGCTGGTCGAGCATGGCTTCGATATTATCCAGTCAGATTGGACTTATCAGTGCTGTAAATATCTGAAAGACAGTGGTGTGAATCGCTGAAACTTCTACTAAAAAACCAGAAGTCTGAGATTCCTTCCTTGCATCGTATGTTTTTGATTTCGATAGATGGTTGTAAAAACAAAAGGGAGATTTGATAATGAACAAACCGGTATTAGTTGTCATGGCTGCAGGTATGGGCAGCCGATATGGAGGAATGAAGCAGATTGACCCTGTTGGTCCGAATGGGGAAGTCATTATTGATTATTCGCTTTACGACGCATATCGCGCCGGATTTCGGACTGTCATTTTTGTCATCAAGCATGAAATCGAGGAAGCATTCCGTGCTGCAATTGGCGATCGCATTTCCAAAATCATGGAAGTAAAATATGCGTTTCAGCAATTGGACATCTTGCCTACAGGATTTGAAGTTCCTGAAAACCGCGAAAAACCGTGGGGAACCTGCCATGCAGTCCTTGCCGCAAAGAATCTGATTGATGGACCGTTTGCTGTCATCAATGCCGACGATTACTATGGGGTGGAGGCTTTTCAGGTAATGTATGACTATCTGTCCACCCATGCCGATGATGATTTCTACCGCTACTGCATGGTCAGCTATCTGCTGAAGAACACCCTGTCCGAGAACGGCAGCGTGGCACGCGGCGTGTGCATCAAGAACGAGGACGGCACCCTGCAAAGCGTGACCGAGCGCACCCGCATCGAGCCCTGCGACGGCGGCGCACATTACACCGAGGACGGCGGCGAGAGCTGGGTGGACCTGCCCGGCGACACCCCTGTGAGCATGAATCTGTGGGGCTTCACAAAGAGCTTCTTGCAGGAGGCAGAGAATCGCTTTGCAGATTGGTTGAACGAAAATCTTCCGAAAAATCCGCTGAAGTGCGAATATTTTCTGCCCCTTGTTGTCAGTGAGCTGATTGACGAAAAGAAGGCGACTGTCACCGTTCTTCACAGTGCGGACAAGTGGTATGGCGTGACCTATCGCGAGGATAAGCCTATGGTCGTCAATGCCATCAAGAATAAAATCGAAGCTGGAATCTATCCGATGGACTTATGGGAGGAAAAAAAGTGAACGCTATCACAGAAAATATCCTGCGAGAAGCAGCTGATGCATTTGCCTTCGACCGTACAACGGGTGAAATTTCTCGCTATGGCGAAGGACATATCAATGATACATTTGTCGTTTGGGCAAGCGACAAATGCAAGCGCTACATTATGCAGCGCATCAATACTGACACATTTAAGAACCCGAAAGAATTGATGGAAAACGTCTGCCATGTTACCGGTTTCCTGCGCAAGGTGATTCTGGAAAAGGGCGGTGACCCGGAGCGTGAGACGCTGAACGTTATTCCGACCAAAGAGGGGAAACCTTTCTATACTGATAGCGACGGCGGCACATGGCGAGCTTATATCTTCGTCGAGGATACTGTCTGTCTGCAAAAAGTCGAAAACGAAAATGATTTTTACACTGTAGCGGAAACTTTCGGCACGTTCCAGAATCAGCTGGCCGCATTTCCTGCTGCTACGCTGCATGAAACCATTGTCAAATTCCACGATACTCCTACGCGCTACCAGAATTTTGAGAAAGCTGTCGCAGAGGATGCAATGGGACGTGCGAAAGATGTTGCAGATGAAATCGCATTTGTTCGCTCTCGTGAGGCTGACTGCCATGTTCTGGTCGATATGCTGAGCAAAAATGAGATTCCGCTTCGCGTTACTCACAATGATACCAAACTCAACAATGTCCTCATCGACAAAACGAGTAAAAAGGGTGTTTGCGTTATTGATCTGGACACCGTAATGCCCGGTTTGGCTGCATATGACTTTGGCGACTCCATCCGTTTTGGCGCAAACGACTGCGCCGAGGATGAACCCAATCAGAACAAGGTCCACTTTGACCTGCACTTGTTTGAGGTGTTTGCAAAAGGCTTCCTCTCGACCGCTGGAGCAACTATGTCCGAGCAGGAAAAGAGCAGTCTGGTCTGGGGCGCAAAGCTGATGACGCTGGAATGTGGAATGCGATTCCTTACCGATTATCTTGAGGGAGACCACTATTTCCGTATTAGTCGCCCTGCACAGAACCTTGATCGAGCACGCACGCAGTTCACCCTTGTTAAAGGGATGGAGGCTGCTTTCGCTGATATGATGCGTATTATTCAGAAATATTGATGCTATTCTCCTTCGGAAATCACAGCTCCGAAATAATGCATAAGGCCGGGATCGCTAGTTCGATCCCGGCCTTATGCTATCTTGAAGGAGAAATGTGTGAAAAGCTTACTGTAAACAGAAAAAGATGATTCCGGCGAAAATGATTAAAAGGATAAGAGAAAGCTGATTCTGCGTAATCATTATAGGAGGTGCCTCCTTGCACGTATAAAAGAGACAGATGAATAAAGTTTGAACAAGAATACACTATAATTTGAAACGTGTCAATATAGGATATGTAAAATCCAAGTAGAATCACTGAAATTTGTTACTATGCACAAGTATTTTACATATATTTTGCTGAAATGACAATTGACACGTTTCAAGTTTTTGTGTAAACTACAGTTACAGTGAAATGCAGTGGGGACGCTGCACAAAGTATTTTTGCCAGAGATAATTAGAAGGAGAGTTTATCATGAATAAGATTTCTCGTCGTAATTTCCTCAAGGTTGCCGGAGCAGGTGCTGCCGCAATGGGTCTGGCCGCATGTGGTGGCAGCAGTTCTTCCTCTTCGAGTGTAGCTGCATCTTCCACTGCTGCAAATGCGGCAGGTGATACGCTGTCCGGTACGATTGAGTACTGGTCTAGCTGGAGTGAGACGGAGAATCAGGCATTGGTTCTGAAGCAGGCAGCTGACGCTTTCACTCAGCTGCATCCGAACGTGAAAATCAATTTTACCTTCAACGGCCGTGATAACCGCAACCTCGTTGTTTCCGCAATTGAAGCAGGCACCCAGATCGATCTGATGGATGCAAACATTGACAATGTTCAGAAGCTGTGGAGCGAGAACATTAAAGACCTCTCTTCTTACATTGATAAGACCTACGACACCACCAACGGCAAGGCATACAAAGATGTCGTCATTCCCAGCATGATCTCTCTGGCTGGTTCCCTGTTCGATGGTAAGACCATGTGCATTCCTTACATTCCGCAGGCATTCATGATCTTCTGCAACAAGGGTCTGCTGGAAGAGTGCGGTGTTACCGAGTATCCTCAGACTTGGGAAGAGCTGATGGATGCTTGCGAGAAGGTCAAGGCTGCTGGGCATATTCCTGTAACGACTGACTCGAACTACTGCACCAGCTGGGTTGGCTATTATATGTCTCGCCGTCTCGGTAGCGATCGCGTGATGGAACTGGCAAAGGATAGCAGCCAGTGGGCAAGTGAGCAGGGTATCAAGGACACCGCCGAGGCAATCGCTTACATGGCAGCAAAGGGCTACTTTGATCCCAACATTGAGTCGAACGTCTATCCCGCAGCACAGCAGGATATGGTTATCAGCGAGAACGTTGCAATGTACATCAACGGCACTTGGCTGCCGAACGAAGTTGCTGAAACTACTCCCGATGACTTCAAGTGGGGCGCATTTGCTTTCCCGGAAGTTCCTAACGGTGTCGAAGGCACGGAGGGTGGTTGCTACTCCACCTATGCGATCGCAGTCAATAAGGATTGCGATGATGCTGCAACACAGGCAGCAGTCGAATTCATCGTTTATCTGACGACCAGCGAGTGGGATCAGGAGTTTACCAATCAGGCAAACGCCATCCCTATGAACGTTGATCATGTCTGGCCCGAAAACCTGGCCGATGCTCAGGTCGTCCTGAACAGCTACACCTCCCGTTATCCTTCTCAGACTGCTATCATCACCAACAGCGACAGCAAGCAGATCATTGCAGATGCCTGCCTGAAGCTGATGGGCGGCTCGATCTCTGCAGACGAGTTCGTCAAGATGGCAAGCGCATTCTAAATCAATTGTTTTTACAAAAGGGTAGGAGGTTTACGGATTTCCTACCCTTTTGCATAATGAAGGGAAAATAACGATGAAACAAACAAAAGCATCTATCTTGTATTTTATGGGACCAGCCATGCTGCTGTTCTGCTTGATTTTTATTTATCCTGTCTCCCGAACCGCTATTATGAGCTTTTTCAGCGTGAAGAGCGTTACAAGCGCTGTTTCAACATGGTCTTGGGCAGGACTGGACAATTACATTAAGCTGTTCCATACGCCGCTGTTCATCACATCGGTCATAAATATCGGTAAGATCTGGCTGTACTGCGGTATTGCTTGCCTTGGGCTTGCAATCGCTCTGGCAATCATCCTGACAAGTGGTCTTCGCGGTCAGAAGTTTTTCCGTGCTATTATCTATATGCCCAACGTTATTGCAGCAGTCGCCGTTGGTTATATGTGGTTGCTGTATGTTTACAATGCAAAATTCGGCCTGTTCCACTCCTTTTTCACTGCCCTTGGCTGGGAGTCCATGGCGAATTTCCAGTGGCTTGGTACAGACCACATGTTCCTCTCAATGTGCATCGCTTATGTATTCAGCAATGTGGGCTACTTCATGCTGATGTACATTGCAGCTATTGAAAAAATCTCTCCCGATTACTATGAAGCCGCCACTATTGAGGGTGCAAATGTTTTTGACAAATTCTTCCACATCACCCTCCCGCTGATTAAGGGCGTTCTTGGCACTTCTCTGGTGCTGTGGACTACCAAAACGATGGGCTTCTTCGCTTTGGCACAGGTTTTCGGCGGTGTAAGCACCTATACTCCGATGATGTACACCTACCAAACCCTGTTCGGCAGTGAGATTAGTGCAGACAGCATGAACACGGGTGTTGCAGCAGCAGCAGCCTGCATTATGACCATTGTTGTCGTCGCAGTTTCTACGATTTCTCGTAAGAGTATCAAAGACGATGGCTACGAACTGTAAGGAGGAAAGCAGACAATGGCAAAAGCAAAAAAAGAAAAAATGGAAGCGAATCCTTTTAAGCTGAAGAAAGAACTTCCGCGTCTTCCGGGCTATATCATCGTCACTTTGTGGACGGCCTTTATCTTCTGCATGATTGGCTGGATTATCCTTGCATCTCTGTCTACTACAAAGGAAATCTTCACGGGTAGCCTGCTTGCGAGCGGACTGCATTTTGAAAACTACACTAAGGCACTTTTTACGAATAAAGCGGCTTTGAACCTGCTGAACTCTGTCATTTACACCGTTCCGTCGTGTATTTTGATCATTGTGGTTTGTGCACCGGCTGCATACTGCATGTCTCGTTTTAAGTTCCGTGGTGCTGGTTTGATTCAGGCTCTTATCATCATCGGTCTGGCAATCCCTAATATTATGATCGTCATGCCGCTGTTTTCTGTCGTTAGTGCGCTGAATCTGTCTGGCACTCACTTTACTCTGATATTCCTGTACACGGCGTGCTCTGTTCCATATACGACTTTCTTCCTGCTGACCTTCTTCAAGGGAATCAGCACCTCGTTCGAGGAAGCTGCCGCTATCGACGGCTGCGGCCCGATCCAGTGCTTCTGGAAAATTATGTTCCCTTTGGCGCAGCCTGCTATTGTTACCGTGTCTATCTTTAACTTTATCGGTAAGTGGAACGAATACTTCATGGCTTTGATTTTCGCAAATAAATCCAATCTGCGCCCCATCGGTGTCGGCCTGTATCAGACCGTTACTTCCATGATGAACTCCGGTGACTGGGCTGGAATGTTTGCGTCTGTTGTCATCGTCTTTGTCCCGACGGTCGTTATCTACGCGTTCCTGTCGGACAAGATTATTTCTGGCGTCACCGCTGGCGGCAACAAAGGCTAATTATTTCGAGGAGAGGAGATTCCAAACCAATGGAACTTCATTTTACTGGCACTGGCGCTGCATATTATCCTCGGTTGGGCAGTAATGCGGCATTCTTTGTGAAAAACAATCATCTCTTTATGATTGACTGCGGCGAAAGCACATTTCGGAAAATGGAGGCGCGTGATGAGATTCGGACTTGTGACAAGATCACAGTTTTCATCACCCATCTGCACGCAGATCACATTGGTAGCCTTGGCTCATTTGCCTCCTACTGTTTGTCCGTTCTCCAAAAACGCATCACAGTCATCGCACAAGATGATACCGTAGTTGAAATCTTGAAGCTCATGGGTGTTCCTGCTGATATGTACGATTTCACGACAGATTACACCCAAATTTTTGAGGATGGTCTGCATGTGGAGGCTGTTCCCGTCAAGCATGCTTCTGATATGAAGTGCTGCGGTTTTCTGATTCGCGATGAGGACGAAACCATCTATTTCAGTGCAGATGCTTCGGAACTTTCAGACGATATCCTCCAGCAGTTCAAGCAGGGAAAAATTCAGGTTATTTATCACGATTGCACATTTTTGACGAAGGAAAGTCCGTCGCATTGTTCTCTGAAACGGCTATGTGAGTACATTCCGCCTGAAATGAGAAATCGGGTCTACTGTATGCACTTTGGTGGCGATTTTATGAGCCAGATAAAAGAAGCTGGTTTCCAAGTCGTCACAAGCGTGTAATACTGAAAAGAATGTGTTCTGCCAATGATTAGGTAAGGCAGAACACATTTCTTTTTACCCATCATGTAAAATTTGGGAAAAATATAGTTAAAAGCTAGGTGAACCCTGATGAATCTTCATACAATACGCGAAATAACATACGGAACGATTTTCTTCAGACTTTTTCTGTCTATCGTCATTGGCGGAGTTTTGGGCTTAGAGCGCGGACGGAAAAGCAGACCTGCGGGACTTCGCACCTATATCCTCGTCTGTCTGGGGTCAACCGTTGTGATGATGACGAATCAATATGTTTCCCAGTGTATGAACACGGGCGATCCGGTTCGTATGGGTGCGCAGGTCCTTTCGGGCATCGGCTTTATTGGTGCTGGCTCGATTATGAAAACTGGACGCAACCAGGTTCGAGGCATCACAACTGCTGCCGGCTTGTGGGCAGCAGCCTGCATCGGTCTGGCTATTGGCATCGGTTTTTACGAAGTTGCCATTGCAGGCGGCATCCTGATTTTCATTGTGTTGTCGCTCATGCAGAACATGGACTACTTTACACGGAAGCATACGAGTGTCATTGACATCTACGTCGAGCTTGAAAATCGTGAGTATATGGGCGAGTTTATCGAGTTTATGCGTGATGCCGGTTTGACCATGAGCAACTTGCAGATGGAGCCGGACTATCTCGGAACCAATTCGATCAACAGTGTTGCGTTTGTTGTCACCGTTCGCAGCCTTGAACATCGTCCTCATGACAGTATGATAGATACGCTCCGGCATATTCCGCATTTAAAATTTATCGAAGAACTATAAACGCCTATCGTGATGCCTTGCTTTTAACGAAGACGCTTCCAATTTGTAGAGAGGTATTTTTATGCTCAAGACGAAAAAGCTTTTTGTTTTAGTATTTCTGTTGCTGAACTGCATCCTTTTTAGTGCATGTAGCCAGAGCAAAGAAGTGGACTTTGTGAAAAAGTATAAAATAGATTTGAACACGATATCCGATGTCACCGAAGTGCTTCAAAAGGCAATTGATGAACTGCCTGATGATGGCGTGCTGTTTTTGCAGGACGGAACATATCCGCTGGCAGGTCGAATCGTGTTCAAAGAAAATATGACATTCAAACTGAGCGATAATGCAATTCTGCTAAACTGCAGTCAGGACAAGAATCCCATGATGGCCTACAACCACCCTTATAAGCACAACAAGGCTGAAGGCAACAGCAATATCATCATCGAAGGTGGCATCTGGGATATGAACGGTCAGCTGGATGAATCCGGAACGCCAAAAAATCTTCCCAATGCGGAGTCCATCAACGCTCTTGGCATCGGTTACGGAAGCAATATCACGATCCGCAATATTACTTTCCGGGATTGCTACAACGGACACGTGATTCAGGTTGCTGGCTCGGACAATGTTCTGATTGAAAACTGCCGTTTTGAAGGCCAGTCCTTCCGTGGAAGCGGCGACAAAACGCGCGAGCTTCTTCAAATCGAACCCGGTACGGTAAAGGGTTATCCCTATACGCTAGTGCAGAACAAAGCTCCCTCTACGAATGTCACGATTCGCAACTGTTATTTTGGTGGCAGTGAAAACACGCCGCACTATATGGCGGCCATCGGAACACACTCTCAGCAGGCAGGGGTGAAATGCTCTGATATCGTAATTGAGGACTGCACATTTGATAATGCCGCTTATACTGCCATTCATTTCATGGCCTATGACCGCATTACCATCCGTAACAATATCTTCACCATTACTTCGGATTCGGAGCAGATCGACCGCTACGGAATTTTGGCTGATACCTATGGTTCGTTCATCGACCCAACGGGTGCAGAAAGCACAACAGACTTTACCATCGAAGGCAATACATTTGATGTCAGTGATCCGAAGGCGACCGTTTTGGAGATTACCACAAACAATAAATCTCCGAAGCATATCAAAAATGTTACCATCAAGGACAACACACTGAAAGGTGTGAATGGTGGAAAAGCAATAGACCTGTATCTTTTGGACAATTGTACTATCAGCGGAAACACGATTGAAGGATTTGAACGTCCCATTGTCGCAAATTCTTGTGACGAGCAGCTCATATCGGATACGGACATTGTTACAGAATAATGGAGGCAGTTTATGCAAACGACCATCAGCAATGAATTTCTGACCGTGACAATTGATACGCATGGTGCAGAGGTTGTCAGTGTAAAAAATAGCAAAGGTGAAGAGCTTATCTGGCAGGCTGACCCTGCTATTTGGGATCGTCATTCTCCAGTATTGTTTCCGTGGGCTGGACGACTTGCCAATGGTGAATTGATTCATAACGGGAAGCACTATAGCGGTGGACAGCATGGTTTTATTCGTGATCTGGAGCATATCTTAAAGCAGAATAACGGAATTTCTGCTCAACTGATGTTCCGAGCAGATGAAGAAACGAAAACTCTGCGATTTCCGTTTGATTTTGAATTCACAAGTGTTTTCACTCTTGATGGGCATACGCTCCACCATGAAGTCCATGTGAAAAACTGCGGCGACGAGAATATGCGGTGTGGAATTGGCTTTCATCCGGGATTTAATATTCCGTTTGATGAAAACCACACAACTACGGATTATGAGATTCGGTTTGAGCAAGAGGAAAGCCCAATCATTCTGGATTGTCTTCCTCATGGTCTGCTCTCTGGAAAAAGTTTTTATCAATGGAAAAATACGCAGGCGATTCCACTGACGGATACTCTGTTTGATAATGATAGTTTCTGTCTCGCCGGACTCCGTTCCAAAACGATTGGAATATATGAAAAGAATTCTGAGCGAAAAATCATCTGCGATATTTCGGAATATCCGTATACGCTACTTTGGAGTGCACCTACGAAACCTATGCGATTTATCTGCATTGAGCCGTGGCAGAGTCTCCCAGCTGCAGAGACTGACACCTCCGAGTGGAATGAACATGCGGCAGCGGCTTGCATCGCTCCCAATGAAAGCTACTCTATAACATTACATACAACATTTGAAAGATAAATAGAAGGTCGTTGTATGAACTGTGAAATAAGGTGGCAGTCATAAACCAACTGGTAAAACAGGAAGGGTATATTCGTGATAAAAAATATTGTTTTTGATATGGGAAACGTTCTGGTTCGGTTTGACCCGGAGCTGTTTATGGACCGCTATTCCCTCACCGGCGAGGACCGCAAGCTGATCCGCAACGAGGTGTTCCGCTCGGTGGAGTGGACCATGCTGGACCGGGGTGTCATCGACGAGGAGATCGCAGAGCAGCGCATCCTTCCCCGCCTGCCGGAGCATCTGCATGATGCAGCCCGTGGGCTGATCGAAAAGTGGGACGACCCCATCGTGCCGGTGGAGGGAATGCTGGAGCTTTTGCAGGCACTGAAAGCAAAGGGCTACCGTCTCTACCTACTTTCCAACGCTGCCACCCGTCAGCCTATCTACTGGGCACGGGCAGAAGCCAGCAAGCTGATGGACGGTGCCCTGATCTCCGCAGAAGTCAAGCTACTGAAGCCAGACCCCCAGATCTACCGCACCTTCCTGCATAAGTTTGACCTTCGCCCGGAGGAATGCGTCTTTATTGACGATACACCCATCAACGTGGAGGGCGCACTCTACGAAAACATGGCAGGCATCGTGTTCAACATGGATGTTCCTGCCCTTGCCGAGAGCCTGCGTGCTCTGGGCGTAGAATGATAATATCCCATTTGGAGAAATGCTTATGATGATCTGGATCGGTTTGATACTTTTGATTTGTGCCGGATTCTCCGCTTATGCAGGAGCATCCCAGTTGGAACAGGCAAAGCAGCGTGCGAAGTGCTCCTTGGACGCTTTCACGGAACGAAGAAACGGGGTAAGCTGCATCTGTCTGTCGGTTCTGTTCGTGATCCTTGGGGTCGCCATCAACCTGTGACAGTACATTTCTCCCAAGCCTTTTTGCTTCTTCCAAAGCCTGTCTGATGGGTTTGTTATGGTTTCCCATCGCTGCAGCAGTCCACAGGCGGTTTTGAAAGATAAATCTCCTTCATTTTCATTTTCTGCTTAACGGCAACAATAAGAGCGGGGCCTTGCAAAAGGCTCCGCTCTTATTGTCTAAGAAAGCATTGCCATTTCGAGACAGAAAGAATATACTTATATTAGCTAAATTCCAATACTAGATGGAGGGACTATTATGGCTAGACCAAAAGGAAGCAAGAATGCAGTGCGTACCAAGAAAGCAAATATTGACTATGCGGCTATTGTTGCTGAAAAGACTACTGCCAAGGAACAAATTGAAACTGAGATTGCCGCATTATCTGACAACATTAGCGTACTGAAAGAGCAGTTGAAAAGTAAAAAATCTGCTTTGAAGGTTGCAGCAAAGGAACTTTCTAAAGCAGAAGCAAAAAAGGTTGCTGCCGAAAAAAAGGCCGCAGAAGAATCTAAGAAAGCTGAAGCAGAATCTGTATTGAAAAAGCTGCTTGCCAGCGGTATGTCTGCCGATGAAATTATCGCCAAGCTCCAGTAAATTATTATAGGAACCAGTAAACGAATTTGTCCGAACTGCGGACGTAAAATGAAGTAGCAGTTCATTGGGCTGTTCCACTGCAAATGCGGCATAAGCTGGCGGCGTGACATAGGATTTTTTGAGCGCACTCCAGACATGGTGTTCTCACTGGAACGCAAAAAAGTCGGAAACAAAGTCAAGCAGCTGCCGACGATGCATCATAAGTAAGCAAGACCACCAGCCGTTTTTCCGACTGGTGGCCTTTTTTGTGCTTAATCCTCTGTAATGCCGAGATATTGGTCAATCTCCATGATGCTCTCCCCACTGATCTCCACCAGATCTTCAAAGGACACTACGGTTTCGCCCACTTGCAAAGTGCGGAACACCGGGTCGATGCGGTCTGCTTTTCCTGTCAGTGTGATGTAGTTGCCCACTGCTGGAATCTCCGGGTGGGCGGTATCCTCTTTGAAGTACCGCACCGTGATGGTCATGCCCTTGGTGACCTGCATCAGCCGATCGGACAGAGCCGACATTTCTTCCTCGGTCAGAATGCGCTTGGGCACACGCTCGGTGCGCTGCTTTTCTGCGGCAAGTTGCTCATCATAACCACGCAAGGCTGCAAAGGGAGAGAAAATCTTTGCCCGGTTCTGTAAAGTCATGCGGGGGTGCTTGCGAAGGGATTCTTCGGTCTGGGGGCGTTCCATCTCTATGATGTCCCCGTACTTTTGGGCGGTCTCTTGTCCGATCTTGCTATTTTTGTAGTTTTCCATCCGAACCTCCTGCGCTGTGACCACCGATCTGCGCATTGCGCTGGCGCATGGTGGCACCTTCTTCGTAGCTGCTGGCTTTCAGCACGGCGTTTTTGCCGTACTTGTTCTTGATGCCCAGCATGGCTTGCTGGAGTTTTTTCTCCTTTTCCAGCTTCTTGGTGTCGGTAAAAAAGTCCACCTGATAGATGCCCTCGTCCGGGGTGACCTTGTTGGCGTTGAGGGTGATGCGCCGCACCGTCAGCGCAGGGTTAGTAATGCGCTCAAACAGCTTTGCGCTTTCGTTGATGAGGGTGCTGCCTAGATTAGTAGGAGCATCGAACCGGACGGTGCCGTGTGCCGCTTTGGGGATGATTCTGCCGTAGCGGTCGGTCTGGGTCAGACCGCGGTAGCCGCCCTTGTCCACGTTCTCCCGGTCGTAGCCCACCTCCAAGGTGATGGATTCCGTCACCAGCTTCTTTTCCGTGAGCCGGAACATCAGAATCTCCGCCATCTCCCGGACAATGAGTTTTGCTTTATCATACGGGTAAGGAGTGGATAGCACCTGCCCCTCGCTGATGCTGTTGGTGCTGGGCTTGTAGCTTTTGATCTGCTCCATGCCGCAGGGTTCGTAGCCCCATGCGTGGTCGATGAGAATCTCCGCATCCACGCCGAAAATCTCATACAGACGATCTTCTCCATGGATGGAGAACCGTGCCAAGTCCCCCATGGTATAGATGCCGTGGGCTTCCAGCCGCTTGACGGTGCCGGGACCGGTCATCCAGAAATCCGTCAGCGGGCGATGGTTCCACAGCAGATACCGGTAGGACTGCTCGTCAAGCTCTGCAATGCGGACACCATCCTTGTCCGCCGGGATGTGCTTGGCCACGATGTCCATGGCCAGCTTTGCAAGGTAGAGGTTGGTGCCGATGCCTGCCGTTGCGGTGATGCCGGTGTTGTACAGCACCTCCCGCACCATGGTCATGGCAAGTTCATGGGCGCTCATGTGGTAATAGGGCAGGTAGCCTGTCACATCAATAAAAACTTCATCGATGGAGTAGGGGTAGATATCCGCCGGGGACACATATTTTAGGTAGGTCTTGTAGATTTGGGTGGAAACGTCCAGATACCGCTGCATTCGGGGCGGCGCAACAATGTAACTCAACCCCAGTGCAGGGTCTGCGTTCAGGGCGTTGGCATCGAAAGAGGTGCTGGTAAAGTGGTACTTGCCATCCTCTCCCCGGACTGCCTTGTGCTGCCGGATGGCAGTTTGCAGCCGCTGGGCGTTGACTTCTTTCACCCGCTGGACGGCTTCAAACAGCCGCGCTCTGCCGGGTATTTTATATGCCTTTAAGGAGGGCGATACCGCAAGGCAGATGGTCTTTTCTGTCCGGGTAGCATCTGCTACCACCAGATTGGTAGTCAGCGGATCAAGATGGCGGTCAACGCATTCCACCGAAGCGTAGAAACTCTTGAGGTCGATTGCGAGATAGGTGCGCTTTTTGCCGTCCATCGTCCTGTCCTTTCCGTGTGCTTATCAGACCTCCACAAACCACCGCCCGAAGCGGCTGGGAAACGTTCGGTCCGCACGTTCAAAAAACAAATGCCGCTCTTGTCCTTTAATGATTACAGTATAACAGTCCCCCGGCAGGTCGGCAATGGTAGATGCTGGGCGGAAGTCCCGCACCTGCTCAATGGGGTACGTCCGACCATCGCCCCATATAATCTGCCGGGGCTGCATATAGCCGGTTGCATCAAAATCAGAAGTCACTTTCACATAAACCTTTTCTGTTTTGCGGCGGTAGTTCTGATTCATTCTTCACAGCTCCTTTGCACAAGATACAACCATTTATCTTATTATAATAAATCTTTGCGCTGTTTTCAAGAGCAAATACAACAACTATTAGCGATACAAAAAATATACGGCTATATTTCAGTGTGAAGCCTGAATATAGCCGTATTTCTGCTTTATGGAAGATTTAATTGTTCTCCTCAAAGTTCTCGACCTGCTCCATGACTTTTTTGAAAACTTCGGGGCTGTACTGTGTTCAGCTTTTCATTCGGACTGCGACCCAAAAGGAACGCATTGTTGTGGCAAGCAGTGCATTCGTCTATACAAATGCCTATTTTGCGCTGCAAAATGCTTGTTGGGGACACCCCAAACCCTTTCACTCTGCACCGTTCCGATGCAGGCTGCGCATTCCTGCGGAACGCTTTTTACCCGGTGATGCTCTCCGGGTCATTGAGGACTTGCATCAGATGGGATGCCGCTTCATCTAAATATTCGTATTTATCTTTTTCTGGAATAGCCGATTTCATAAGCGGAACATCCCACTCCTGCATACATTCAGCAAGCTGCTGTTGTGCGTGCTGTGCAGCCGCCTTTCGCACCTCTGGGGTGACATCCGAATCCAGAACGTAAGCAACCGTAAACTTGCCGCTACAATCTTCAGTAAGCTGCACCATCGAATCGTGTTCTTCCCAGAAGTAACAGAACCAGACGCGGCCACCGATACCCTCCATGCCGGAGCGCAGTTCTTCCTCATCGCTCCACTGCGGAACGGCAGCAAGAATGTCCTGCAAGTCGGTGTAGGCTTGCTGCTCTGCCGGGGTCACTTTTTTGCAGCGGTATTCGTGTTCAATGTTCCGCTGCCAGTACAGAGCCAGCTTGCCTTGCTTGGCACGGTCGATTCCATCGTTGATGTCGGAAAGGATACTGTATCGCGGTTCTCGCATCTTGTTCACCTTGAAATCAATTCTTTGGGAATGAATACATCCTATAAGAAATATTATAGCCTAAAGAATTGCAAAAGAAAAGCGCACCAGCCAAAATTAAGCTGGTGCGCCAGAGTTGCCGCAGGATTATTCTTCTTTGGTGAGGTAAGGCAGATTGGTGATATAGGTGTCCAGAAGGTCAAGTGCCACTTTCTTCTGCATAGGGGTCAGTCCTTCAAGCCGCTTGCTGATTTCATCATCGGTCACATGAGATGCACTTGGAACCAGATCACACAACAATGTGTCTGCGGAAATATTCAGAGCGTTCAGAAGTTTAACAATGGTGGCAAGGCCGGGTTCCTTTAAGCCACGCTCTACCATGCCGATATAGTTGGAGGAAAGCTCGGATTTTTCCGCAAGTTGTTCCAGCGTCAACCCATGCTTTATCCGCTGCTCCCGCAGTCTCTGTCCAAAAAGCTCTTTCATAGCGCAACCTCATCCTATCGTGTTCTTTACACTCCATAGGATACCTGTTAAACGCATGAACATACACAATCGAAAGAGATGAACAATTCCGTTAAAGATTGAACTAACGGAAAAAAGATTGCCGGAAGCAGACCTCTTACGGTCAACTCCCGGCAATCTTTTCTTATCGAACTTGCTCGTTCTCCTGTACTGTTTTTTCTTCCGCAAAAAATCGCTCCACGTTTTTCTGTGCCCGAACCAGTTCTTGCATCTCGTTCCGTGCCTTGCGGTAGTCCGGGTAGGCTGCTTTCTTTTGGGTCAGTAGTTCTGCAAACTCCGCATCCAACTCCTTGACCTTTGGGAGCGTTTTCAAATGGGATTCATCAAACGCCGCTTTCGCCGCCTTGTGCAGAGTAATCTCCTCCCGGTGGGCTTCCAGAAAGGTTTTGCTGTACCCGGCTTTCCGATAAGCAGCGTACACATCACGGGTCTTGGCATAGTTGATGATGTGAGTTTTCAGCACGGCGATTTCGGTCAACCTCGCTTCTGCCGCTTTGATGGAATCCCCCATAGCATGATAACGTTCCGTTGCCGCCGTCGCATGTTCCCGCAGTTCCTCTGCGCTACCGATTTTCTGCTCCTGCAAGAACAGCAGGGTTTTGGACATCTCTTTCAGGTTGAACTTGGTTGCCCACTTTTTGTAGCCGACACTTTTGCCCTCTGCCATTTTCCCCTGAATATCCACCAGCAACTGGAAGGGCTGCTCTTTGGGCAGCTTCTTCTGGTACGGTTGGTGTTTCACCTTGCCCTCCAGCACCGCCTTGATCTCATCCTCGCCATAGCCGGTGCCCAGTGTACGGAACCGGATAAAACGTTTCTGCCCCTTGCCCTTCACCGACGTGTACTTGCCACGTTTCACTTCATATCCCTGCCGCGCCAGCTTTTGCAGAAAAGTTTCGTAATCTCCCGGCTTTTCTGCAAGGATGGTGTCGATGATTCCGCACAGGCGGTCACGATTGCTCTCTTTCGGCGGGTAGACAATGCGCTTTTGACGCTCCCGATAGGGCTTCTTTTCAATGACGGACAGCTGATGCTCTAAGCAAATCAGGTCACTCAACCGCTGCACTGCCAACGCCGAAAAGAAAAAATCCCGGAACTTCCTGCTGCCATTCAATGCTGTGGAGTTGAAGATCACATGGTTGTGGATGTGCTGCCGATCCGTGTGCGTTGCCACTACAAAGGCGTGCTTGCCCTTGGTAAAGCGCATAGCCAGTTCGTAGCCCACCTTGTTAGCCTCCTCTGCGCTGATCTCACCGGGTCGGAAGGACTGCCGTATCTGATAAGCAATTACATCGCTTTTCTGCCTGCGTCCGTTCACAAGGTCGTACTGCCGCTTGGTAAGCATAAACTCTTCATCTGCCGTCAGGGTGCTGCAGGCATAGCTGCTGACATACTGTCCCTGCTCGGTCTTGTCTGGGTTTTCGATATAGTCCGTGCGATTTTTCAGGCAGGCCGCAACGGTCATGCCTTTGTTTTTGTGCAGCGCAATCAACCGTGTTGCTGCCAGTGCCATCACCTCCTACAAAAAATGCCGCACATCGGCGGCATCAAGATCATTTGGATAATTTCTCGTGATCGGCAGCACCTGCCAGATACATGGCTTCCTGCCGAACACTTTCCAATTCGTTGCTGATTGCATCCAATTCCAGATAGAGGCTCCATGCTTCTTCGCCGATAAGAGCTTTCAACGCAATCTCTGCGGTAATCTTTTTCTGGATCAGTGCATGATATTCATCATCGTCTGCAAGTTGTCGTTGCAGAATATCTTTCAGATTTTCCCAATAATAGTCGGTCATAGCATCTGTGTCCATCCAATCCCTCACAATCCGGCAACCCAGCCATTAAAACGCTCCGCCGCGTCCACGATCAAAGCCCCCATGAAGATCAGCGCAAAGCAGCCAAACTCTGCCACCAGCAAGATCAAAAACTGCAGCCACTCCTGACAATAGAGAGTATAGAGACCGCAGCCGAAAATATACAGCATGGGCAGTGCCAGCACAAACGCCGACAGGTTCAGCGTCCATTTCAGCATCAGTACCAGAAATGCACTCAGGAGAACCACAGGAAATAGGAGAACTCTTGCTACGAATTTCATATTGACACCGCCTTTCTGCTTTCAGTATATGGATAGAGCATGAGCCTGTCAATGGTGTTGCCGCCTATGTACCCCCGCAGCCCTCCAACTGCGGGGAAAAATCCAAGCCGATCTTTCTGCCGTCGTTTGTGACGCAGAGCATATTGTCCACGGAGGCATCTACTGCACCGGAGTGGATTTCTGCCGCACGCTTGCTCAGTTCCTGCACCATTTCCTTCTGAATTTCCGAGGGCTTTGCCACCACGGTTTCAAACTTCGCTTCGGGCACAGGCAGATGGAGCTGGTCGGATGTTTTAATGTCCGCAACCTCCTTGAACATGGACATCAGTTCCGGGAGGTTGAAGAACTTGGCAAATCTCGTTCTCGCCCGATATCCTGTACCTTCGGGCGCAAGCTCAATGGCGGTGGTAGTCTCACCAAAGGTGGATGCCCAGCAGTCAAAGTGGGTCAGCTTTTTCTGCTGCAAGGTGCTGTACTGCAAGTACCGCATGACCGTGTACAGCTCGGTCATGGAGTTGCTCACGGGCGTTCCTGTGGCGAACACCACGCCACGCCCGCCGGTAATCTCATCCAAATAGCGACACTTGCCGAACATATCGCTGGACTTCTGGGCTTCGCTGGTGGATAATCCTGCGACATTTCGCATTTTTGTGGTCAAAAAGAGGTTCTTGTAAAAATGCGACTCGTCCACAAAGAGCCTGTCAACGCCTAACTGCTCGAAGGTGATCACATCATCCTTGCGCTCATCGGAACGCAGTTTTTCCAGCTTGGTTTCCAGCGTCTTCCGGGTCTTTTCCATCTGCTTGATGGAGAAATTTTCACCTGCATGGGCTTTCAGTTCGTTGATGGCGGCAAGGGTCTCGTAGATCTGCTCCTGAATAATGCGCTCCTGCCGTTCAAAGGACAGTGGGATGCGCTCAAACTGCGAATGGCCGATGATGACGGCATCATAGTCGCCGGTGGCGATGCGGGCACAGAATTTTTTGCGGTTGGCTGTCTCAAAATCCTTGCGCCGTGCCACCAGAAGTTTTGCGTTAGGGTAGAGGTTCAAAAACTCCGAAGCCCATTGCTCAGTCAGGTGATTGGGCACGACAAAAAGGCTTTTCTGACACAAACCAAGGCGTTTTGCTTCCATGGCGGATGCCGCCATTTCGTAAGTTTTTCCGGCACCAACTTCGTGTGCAAGCAGCGTATTACCGCCATAAAGCACATGAGCGATGGCATTTCGCTGGTGTTCCCGGAGGGTGATCTCCGGGTTCATGCCGACAAAGTGAATGTGGGAGCCATCGTATTCACGGGGGCGGGTAGAGTTGAACAGCTCGTTGTACTGCTTCACCAGCGCAATGCGCCGCTGGGGGTCCTGCCAGACCCAGTTGGCGAAAGCGTCCTTGATGACCTGTTGTTTCTGCTGTGCCAGCATGGTCTCCCGCTTGTTCAGCACACGCTTGGGCTTGCCCTCGGCATCCTCGATGGTGTCGTAGATGCGGACATCCTTCAGGTTCAAGGTTTCTTCCAGAATTTTATTAGTGACATTCGACATTTTTGTTGGTTCGTGGTACACTACATCCAATCGTTGCGAATCAGTTGGAGGTGGTTGTGTTGCTTTCTCTGTACTTAGCTGTTCTTGACGATCAAAGCAATGAAGAACAGTTTATAGATTCCGGCACGGGTGCAAAGACGATGCACACGCTCTCTCCGGTTCAACTCTGACATCCTGCGTTCAAGGATCTTCTCTCGGTTCTGGCAAGAGCGCAGCTTTTGCTCTGCTTTGGCTTTTTCGTTGCGGAGATAGGCTAGGTCGGTTTTCGGTTGGGTCAATGGCATCACGCTCCTTTTTGGGAAAAATAAAAAGCCAAACAATCAGACTTGATTCGCACTGATTGTTTGGCTAGAGGTACTACAGGTGCTTATTAAATTTAAGCCTTTTACTTAATATCATATCCAACAGTGAATTATATCTCATTAGATGCTTTTCCCAATAATTTTTCTCGTATGTTGGTAGTTGAAAGTCTTTATAGCTTTTTTTCATTGAGCGAAAGCATTGCTCTTGTCTTTCAGAAACATGGATAAGTTCATCGTCTGCTGTAAGCACTCGAATTAATTTGTTTACTGATTTTTTGCATATGCTGGCAAATTCATCCTTGATCAAATTTTCTTTTTCAACAACCACCGAATCAACAACATAAAGTCCAAGAAAGTCGGATATATATTTTAGATATTCCATTGCGCCGTTCATGTTTTTTCGATCAGACACGGTTACTAAAATTGCATATTTTCCAGCGAGTTTAAATAGGTGTGTCCAACAAGAAATTCTATCAAGGAAAACTTTCGTGCTTCCACTTATTGAGTTGTTATAAACTGGTGATACCAATACAATAACATCAGATGCAAGCATATCGCTTCTAATCAAATTCATAGAATCTGAGCACAAATACATTCCCGTTTTAAAGCATTCCTGACAACCAGAACAAAATTGAATGTTCTCCATTCCATGCGAAAGGAATTCGATAGACTCAGGAGCTGACATTTTTAGCAACTGCATGAACTGATCAATCCACATACAACAAACAGAGTTGGCTCTATGCCGACTTCCGTTAAAAACAAAAACTTTCATCGCTTATTCTCTATCCACTTTGACTTATGCAAATAATCCATCAATGACCTCTCGCACCAAAAATCTATTATGTAGGAAAGCGCAAAGAGGAAAACATACTGACTTAGGTTTGGTGTACAAACAGATTATAATAGATTCCTTTTTTATTCATTAACATTTCATGAGTCCCAGATTCTACAATTTTTCCACCATCAATTACAAGTATTTTGTCGGCGTTTTTGATTGTTGATAATTTATGCGAAACAATTATTGTTGTGATATTTAATTGTGCTAATTTACGATACAGATCTTCTTCATTTATTGAATCCAACGATGATGTAGACTCATCGAAAACCAGCAATTCAGGATGTCGGATAATTGCACGCGCAATCGCCAATCTCTGCACCTGTCCACCCGAAAAGTTAGATGATGAAGCAGAAATAACTGTCCTTAAACCCAATGGCATAGATAAAACATCATTTTTTAAATTAACAATATCCAGAGCATTGAACACATCGCTTTCTGTGATGGATTTGTCTCCAAATGTAACATTATTTAGAATTGTGTCATTGAGGATAAATGCGTTTTGCGGAACAAATGCAATGTTTTTAGAGAAGTAACAATCATCAATGTAATCTAATTTATAACCATTCAATTTTATATCACCCTTTACAGGCTGATATAGACCTGACAATAATTTTAATATTGTGGTTTTTCCACTGCCAGAGGCTCCAACTATGGCAACCTTTTCATGCTGCTTTACAGAGAAAGAAACATTTTTTAAAATATAATTTGTTGATGCATTATAAGAGAATGAAACGTCCTCAAATGTAAGCAGTTTGAACTCTTTCGGATTGATGTGTTTGTCTTTTTTTTGACTTTCTTCATCAAGAAAATCGTTTAAATATTCAAGAGACGACTTATATGTAGATGTATTAAGAAAAAGAGTGAAAAAAGAGATTGCAGATGAATAGTAGGTTCCCATTAATGAATATACAGCAACAAGCTCGCCGACGCTTAAAGTATCTTCCGGTAATATAATCAACAGATATAGTATTCCAAAAACTGGAACGAACATTGTAAAATAGCTGACGATTTGGTTGAGATTCAATGAAACTGAATCTGTTTTCAAGGTAACCTTGCTAAACTTGTGGAGCGATTCATAAGATCTGTTCAAAAACATTTTTGAAAGATGCATTGATCGAATTTGAAACATATCTTGAACAGTTTCTGTGTTAAGAACACTTAACTGCTCGTTTTCGTGAATCTGTTCGTTTCTCATCTTTAGGAGTATTTTATTCGAAATTACCACATAAAGAATTGCTAATAATGAAGTAGCAACGAGAAGTGGCATAAGTATGGGATAATGGGCACTCAAATATACAAGGATAACAAATGTCGATGTTCCCAAAACAACAAATTGAGGAAACACAGAACTAATAATTGACTGAAATTGTGAAAGGACATTTATGCGAAACAGTATATTTCCCTGCGATCTATTATCATAATATGAATATGGAATTTCAAATAAATGTCGAATGGCGTTCTCGTACAGTGCATTATATACATCGACTTGGCATCGTGTTATTATATTATTTTTTAGGAAAGAAAACAGGGTAAAAAAAGCCACTAATCCTAAAGCTATTAAGGCAAACTGAACTATAGCCGGAGTTCTTGATTTCACCAGTGTATCTACGATGTTCTGTAATAAAATCGGAACCAAAAGAGAAATTGAATATGCCAAAAGTGAAAAAAACAGAATTTTTACGAGAGTACCTCTAAATTCAAATAAATATGGTTTTATATGTCGTAAGGTTCCAATGTCACCTTTTCGAACACAAAACTTTTTTGAAGGCGTTGGAATAATTAAGTAATGGGCAAATTGAGATGCATATGGAATGGAGTCTTTCTTGTTTAGAGAGTATGTGCTTTTGCCTGTTGCGGGATCAAAAACAATTAACTTCTTTCCTCTCTTTTGAGCCACGACAAAATGCTGAGTATTTAAATATAATATACACGGAGCTTCGTATTGATGATCCAGATATTCAATCAAATCATCAATTCTCAATACTTTAGTATCCATATTTATGCTCTTATATATCTCACAAATCCCATCAATAGAGATTCCATCTCGACCGATATTAAACTGCTTTCTATAAAAGGCTAATGGTTGATTGAATGAATAAGCACTTGCTAGCATAGAAATGCAGCAAAGCCCACAGTCTGATGTAGTTGTTTGATAAATCATTGGGATTTTTTTCATGTTTACAATCATTTCTTTCACCGTTTGATAAAACAAAACTGTAGCCGCATTATAACTCCAAACCCTATAAAATTATTCTTGGAAAAACAATTCGCTCTTGTATTGCAAGTCCTTTTTTATTTGATATGCTTTATACGGATGCTCCTTAGTACACGTAGAATGGCTTGTCAAGAAAAATTATAATTCTACTCCATATAGGCCTGCTGCAAGTGTATTGGGAATATTGTGATTTATCAATCTTAAATGCTCGTAGAGAACACCGGTAATGCCCGTCATAAATGATTCGTATGGATAGGAAATGCCGTTTACCCACTGAATGCTCATGGGATTCACATTTAAATATATATTAGGAAAAGATTTCTTCTGCTTTGAATTATCTTTAAGATAATTCAAAACAGAAGCTACTCCGTAAACACCATGGCAAAGACATAATTGTTTGCAAGACAGTAAAACATTTAGATATTTTTCTTCAAGATAGCTGTTCAGTGAACTTTCAAACACCTCTTTGGTAGATTTGTTTAAGGTGGCCGTATATCCAATTACTCTTGCCAGTATTTGTCCAGCAATGCCATTACACCAACTGGGCAAACATGAATGCTCAGAAGATTCTTTAAACATATGATCATCAGCCTTTATACATTGTTCAAGCTTATTATAATCAATTGGAATTAACTTTGATATCATTGCAACAGTTGCAATATTTCCGGAAATACCATGGGCAAAACCAATTTCGCTAAAAGTACCATTAAGGAAAGAGTAAAAAAACGCATCAATGTATTTGCGTGAAATGTAATCGAAATCATCAAAGAATGTAATGAATATTTTGTTATCGTTTCTCAAAATTTCTGCCAGAAGATATATTGTCCCACTAAATCCGTGCATAAAATCAAAATCGTTTTCTGCATTTTCAAATCGCTGTTGCAAAAGTTTGTCTATGATTGTTTTTATTAAATCGAAAACGCATGCGTAATCGGTCTTGTCATCAAACATTAGATACTCATTATATTTTATATATAATGAACTTCCCCAAAAACCATATAATGAAAAGGCATTTTTTTCAGCAATCTTTGACGGGTTCTTTAGAGCATCTTTTGCGTTTTCCAACAATCTGTCTGCATATAGCTTATCCTCTAGTTTGGAAAACACTTTTGCGTATGCCAAAATATAGAAAATTATACCTCCTTGAGCATAAAAATCCGGACATATCGTTGATAAGCATGCAGGAGTTTGTGTATCTTCAATAGCTGTTGGAATAATCATAGATGCGTGAGTGGAATCTACAGGGCACTCGCTGATTTTTAGATATTTTAGAAATTCTTCGCACCATTCTTTTGAGGCTTCAAGATACTCTGTAGTATAATTATCATAACCGTTAATATAAAAAATATTGTCAAAATTATGGATTGTATTTGAAGGATCCAAATTTGCAGAGTGCAAAAAAATCGACATTGCAATTAAACGCTCTTGATATTTAATGGTTGTTTCGTCAAGATGAAGTAGCTTTTCCAAAATAGTCTCTTTAGCAGAGAATTGGTAATATCCCGGACAAATAATTCTACCGTCTGCAAATAAATCATTCTTGCAGAATTCGCTATAGAAAATCGGTATGTTTCCTCTTTTCATTTCAGAAATTTCATATTCGAGTCGCGTCGTACCATATTTTGCATCACTTTTGAAATTTTCACGTAAAATATCAAATAGAGCTTCCCGATTTTCTTTTGTTCTTTCGCAACATGGTTTATGTGACTCATCAATAAACTTTGAATAAGTATAGGTTGGTCTTAATAATTGGCGAACTTTCATCTTCGAATATTGTGGGTCAGAAACAACTTGTAGCACAGAATTTTTTCTTTTTATTATTTCGGTGCATCCCGCGTTGAATCCAGCAAGAAGCATCCCTATAACATCTTTTTCTTGTGCACAGCCCAATTTTGAATGTAATGCTGAAAGTTTTGGCGTTTCGTTAACTAGAACATATTTATATTTAATGTCTAGTTCCACATCGTCAACAATCATCGGAACCTTGATTTTATTTGACTTCATCGTTTCTGCAAATAGTCCACTCACGTCGTAATCGAATACATCAGTGGGTAAATTAACGGGAAGCATCCGACTCTGCAAAACACTTGATTCCAGTGTCTTACCTATTTGATTTTGTTCAAAATTATGTTTTTGAGCAGAAACAACCGTTTCGCAATCAATAATTCTTGGCGAATCCATACAACAAACGACATTTTCTGAGTGCATGTCGGTCGATGAACACAAATACATAACAGCGAGATAAACCCCAGCTCGATAATAATAATTTTTAACAGCACTAATGTTATTAGCCATCTGGTATATTATTGGCCGATGCCATGAATGTGTTGTATCGCCCCAAAAGTCAGTTTGATTATTCTCTATGCTTTGTGGCGAAACAATGGTAAGTAGCTCCTCAAAGAAACGATCCGTTAAACATGCTCGTGGCTTATAAAACAGTGTGCCATTTTCAAATTCCACTTCACACACATTTTTACCATTATGTGTATCGCCCATTCCACTATGTATTGCAATCATCTTTCCGTATATAAAATTAAAATGATTTTCCAAATCGGCTTTATCTTTCTTATAGCTTTGTACGATTTCACCAATCATATCATAGTAATTATTTATATACTGGTCAACATCATTTTCTAATAATTCATACTTGTCAAAAATGTATTTCCTGTATTTTTTCGTTGTTGACAGCTTTCTAAAATGAGAAAATCGTGATTCTACAGTCGAATCATTGATGATATGATTATTGCGAGCTTCAGAATATTCTTTAATCCAAATGCTTGATAATAGATTAGCAATAGCATTTGTAAGTTGAGTTAGTACTTGCCCATATAGCGTTTCTCCGCATTCATCTCTCAGTAGCGAATTTTCAGAATTTTTTTCATTTACAATCGATGCTGCACACTCCATTATGATACTTAAAAATTCATCTTTCATTTTTATCGCCTCAGCTTTTGACAATTATAGAGCGTTCCTTCGTTGCAAATTAAAGCACCGCTGTATCGTCTTGTCAATTAAATTATCACCAAATAATCCCAATCAAGTACTTTGTCTTTTGTGCTGTTTTAACCTTGGCAACTAGAAAAATGCACCTATAATATTGATTTGCATTCCGGATTTAATTGGCTGTTTTTTGTGTTAATCATATGAAAGGAACATGCTGCTATGAATTCTAATGAAAAACATGAAGAAATTGACTGCGCTGAACTTGAACGGCTGGCTGCTTTTGGTGGTTCTGATGATAGTCAAATTAACCCCTGCTCTGATGTTGCAACGACTACAGCTATTATTAGCGCAATTTCGTCCGTTGTTTCTGCAATTTCTAATATTTCAGCTGCGATGACCAAGGTGCCTGCTTGTAAACCTAAGGGTTGACTTTTTGATTCCGGAATGCAGATTGCCTTATTTTGGACAGCTTTTTGATAGAGTAATCTTTCACTAAAAAAGCGTAAGCACCTTAGATTCTCAAAAAAGTCTAAGGTGCTTATTTTATTTGCAATGTTTAACAAAAAGTCAGTCTTCCAATTTACTATTATCGTAGCTAAGCGAGGGATAATGTTCAACCTCACCACCCAGCACAAGCTGAGCATACTCCGACGGCTTATTGTATAACAGGCGGTAGAAAAACTGGATTTTCTGGACGTATTCGCCATCGACCTTTTCCGCTTTGGATACCAGAATCTTGTCCAGCTGATCGTGTTCAGCACGGCCTTCCCGTTCGTACTGCTCAATCTTTTCGGTCAGTCCAGCCTGTTCTGTGTCGTAGCAATCTGCAAGCATTTGAAAACGTTTCTCCGGGAGAAGTCCTTTTGATACGTCCTCATAAAGTTTTGCATATTCGACATTTTTGTTGGTTCGTGGTACACTACAATCAATCCATGCGAATCAGTTGGAGGTGGTTGTGTTGCTTTCTCTGTACTTAGCCGCTCTTGACAATCAAAGCAGTGAAGAACAATTTATAGATGTATATAATACCTACAAACGGCTGGTCTACCATACCGCTTACAAAATTATGGGCGATTCGTATCTGGCAGAAGATGTACTGCAAGAGGTGTTTTTGTACGTTGCCAAAAATTTTTCTAAAATTCATCGAGAAAACTGTCACGAACTCGCTGCTTATCTCGTTAGTTGTAGTAGAAGCCGTGCATACGATATGCTTCGCAAGCAGCGAGAAGAACCGCTGGAAGAAATCCCGGACGCACCAGATAGCACCCCGGTGCCGGATGATGCAGCAGTCAGCGCCGACAACATCGAACACCTGACAGAACTGATCGGACAGATGAAACCGATGTACCGTGACCCACTGCGCCTTTTGGCAATGGGCTACACCAACCGGGAGATTGCCGAATCGCTTGGACTGACGGATGAAGTGGTTCGGATGCGGCTTTTCCGTGGAAGAAAACTATTGTGGAAGGAGCTGAACAGCCATGAGTGAGCGGACAGAAGTTTCTTTTGATGCAGCGTTGATGATGGCACTCCGTGCAGATGCACAGAAAGAACTGGACGAGCTGCCAAGTCCGGCCCAGCTTAAGGAACGCTACCCAGACACATCCCGATGGGATGCCCGCCTGCAAGCGGCGTTGCATAAACGCCGCCCTGTGCTGAAACGAGTTCTTATTGCGGTCCTGACGCTGGTAATTTTAACTCTCGGCGCGCTTGCAGTAAGTGCAGAGTTCCGCAGGGCAGTCTATACGATGATTCAAAAATTTCTGCCCATTGAGATGCAGCTGACGTATCAGATGGATGGTGAGCCGTTGGAACAGCTTCCGAATGGATATAGCGACCATTATGTACCGGACGGCTTTGAACGGGATTATGAACAAGGGTATGATAACGAAATATCCTTTCTTCATGCCTATGTTGATGCCAATGATAAAAGCATCTTTTATTATGTGGACTGTTCCGTAATTCAAGACTATGGACAAATCGAAACTTTCGACAATGAGCATACGGTTTATGAGCGCATTAAAGTTGGAACAGCCGATGCCACACTCGGAACAAACAATAGCGGAGGACGTACAGGATATGTGCTAGTATGGGAGAAAGATGGCATTTCGCATACGATTATTGGAAAGATATCGCGTGAAGAGCTTCTAAGAATTGCGGAAAGCATTTCCTGATTTGTCAAGACCTTGCCGACACACTTGTGATTATTTACAAGTGTGTCGGCATTTTTTGTGCAAATATACAAAGCTAATAAAATTTCGAATTTTTTTCAAAAAAGCTGTCACAAACACAATGTGAACTACGTTGACTAAGTAAAAGCTCCTGTGGGAGTGTACAAAATGGAGGTTATGCCTTATGTCTAAAAAACGTCTGATTACTCTTATTCTGTCAATTGGTATTTTTCTGAGCCTTGCCGCAACGGTTTTTGCTGCTGGCCAACCTAGGCGGTATAAAGAAAACAGCACTGTCAAAGGGACGATTTCTCAAAGTTTTTATCAGGTTAATGCCAAAACTGATGTTACGGTAAAGCGCATCACCGTCACTGGAACGCTGTATGAAAAAGGAACATTTGGTACATGGCAGAAGGTAAGCAGCTGTTCTAACACAAGTGCATCTTCTTCCTGCTCAGCAAGCAGTAATTATAATACAAAACCCGGAAGATCGTATCGCCTTGAATGTTCAGCAACATTCACTTATTCAAATGGGCAGAGCGAAACTATCACATCAACTGCCAGCCATTAAATGATTTTATAAAAGAGCGATTTTGTTAAAAAGAGGTGATGCTAATACAGCATCTAAAGCGTTATTAAATGAAAGACTATTTTGATTGCCTATTTACCAGAAAGGAAAAACCATGAAAAAATTAATTGCTTTGTTGCTATCTGTACTCTTGGCCTTAACCAGTATGGCTCCTGCTTATGCAGCCAAACCATATTTGGAAAATCAAAATTTCTCTATTGAAGCATCAATTGATGAGTTGGCAGATGGAATTACATTTGCAATAATCCAAGAAGCAGATGGCTCACTTACCGTACAAAAGATAGAACAGAGTGATATAGCTTTACAGGCAAACCAACGAGTGGCCGGTACTTTTCACTGTGGACTGACCTACCACAAAAACGCTAGTACAGCACATATCCATTGGACCGCTACCAGTTCGCAAATAACAGGGGTAAGGGCACGTGTTTACTGCAAGCCTACATATGTTATCGGCGGAGATTATGGTAATTATTTCTTTTATGGAGACATTGACGAATATCGCGATTTGAATGGACGATATAATACAGCCAGTGGCGCTACTGATGACTTTGACATTGATAGCGGACTGAAGAAAGTCAATATTGGCTGGACTAGTGCTTCTGTCTCAACGGTAAGGGGTGGTACACTTGCGCTACCGGCATCGATTGACACGATTGAACTAAACTAAAGGATTCATTAATCAAAATGACGAAAGAAGAAATCATTTCCATACTATCAAAGGAATTGAACAGTGAATGGACGAATGGAGTCACATGTTTGATGGTGGAAAATTCCGATAGCTATATTCCAGTAATAGTTCATCACAATAAAAATGAACTTATTGTTGAAGTAGGAGAACAAGACAAGAAGATTTACCGCATCGGACGAAATGAGCTAAATAAAACATCTTAGTCATCACCAAAAAAACATTGAAATCAGTCACAATTTGACGCATAGAATATGAATTCAAACTTGATATGAGGTGATTCCAGTGCAGAACTCAAACCAATACAGATGCAATGCTTTTATAAAAAGGAGTTGACATAAAATGACATTATCGAAAAGAATGACATCACTTTGCATAACTTTGGTTGTGGCGAGCCTGTTTTTATCCATTTATGCATCTGCCGCATCGGCTCCAATTCACAAAACCACTGTTTGGGTTGCACCAGAAACAGAAACTCTTATCAATGGAATCCCTGAATCACAAACTCCGATGGTAACAGATGTTATTATGGGACCGTATTTTTACAGATACGATTACAATCAAAAGACAACTGTTGATAAATATCGACATATTGCACACTTCTCACATGATAACAGATTGAACAAGCTGTCTGAGCAGATGGAAGCACAGATAACAAATTCTGCCTCTCAGGGAGCCGAGTGGAGCGGAAATGTTGAATTTACAGCTGAAATCAAAAAGAAAATCATTGAGTCGTTAAAAGGAACTTTAGGAATATCTTATAAAGAAACCCGCACAACCAATGAAGCTGTTGGATATAAAGTTGTCCATACAGTTCCAGCCGGAAAAGTGGGTCATATAAATTTGTATTATAAAGGCTATAAAATTGGTGGCAGACTAACTGTTTGGACGGCTAATACGAGCAACCCATCTCAAAGTAAGAGGTATGCTACTTATGATGTTAATTCTACTTTGTATCCCAGTGATACTTTGGACATTTTCTCTGAGTCGTACAATGCAAACATTTAAAAAACCGCCTCTGACAGTGCTGCTCTGTTTAATAGTTTGCTTTACATTAACATCTTGCTTTAATACAAAAAATAAAAGTGAATCGGTTCCGGATAACTATTCATTGTATTCGCAATATGTTGATAAAGTTGTAAAAAAATTCGAGCCAGAAGGATTTGAGATATTAAATAGTACAGCCGATATCTATAGCTCTGGATTTCCTGAAAACGAATACTTTGAGGAGCGAGATGATTTGTATGATGGTAATCCACTACAACCAAAAAACAGAAAAGCTATCTATTTAAACTCAACAAATGGTATCCTTGCGTGTATGACATTTTTATATTCTGAAGAAGAACTAGGAAAGCGAATGCTGACAATTGATTCCTTGCCAGCAGAGGCGGTTGCTACTTTTCAGAAGGAAGATGACATAAACATTCAAGAAACATACGAAATGGTTCTGGAAGATCAACACTGTATTGTGTTGCTTAAATTTGTCTCAACTGAGTCATTGCAGAGCAATCAAGAGCAAGCAGTTACCCGCTACAGAGCATCAGTAATTGATTTTTTTGAAGAATACACACAATTTCTAAAAAGTCAAGAAAATATAGAATAGCCTAAAACCAATATACAAGGACACCATGAATCGGTGTCTGAAAAACGAATAGCTAATAATAAACAGCTCTCTATTTGCAAAGACTGCAGGTAGAGGGCTGTTTGTTCCACTTCAGATATTTTAAGTTTGCCATTGTCACGGTTGAAAGAAGTGGTTTTCCAGTTTCCCTTTCAGCATGAGTTGTTTGTAAGTTGCTTTTCGACATGATGAGGTCTCTTTTTTTCTTTTAAGTCACCTAACCGCACTACCCTGCATCCGTAGCGCAGATTACGCTGTCCACATCTGGGCGGTGCATGAGCTTTTTCAAAATGCCAAACTGCTTTTTGGTGCTGGCAGACACAAGGTATTGCCATTTCTCTGGCAGAATAGGCAGGTCGGCCACACTCCATTTAACGTACTTTTCATCGTATACGTTGGGTGGAGCAAGTTCCACCAAATGCCCCACGCACCAGCTTACCAGATAGCCGTTGCCTTCAAGGTAGCCGTCTTTGCGGCTGGTTGCGCCAAGGACTTTTGCATAGGACATAGCGACGGATGGCTTTTCCGCCACGACTAATTTTGCGATAAAAATCCCTCCAATCTGTTTCTGATTGCAATATGTACGGCGGCAAAATGCCGCCTTAAAATCAGATGGGTTCGGTATCTTCCTCACCGGGTTCCTCCGGCTCGTCCTCGGTGGGAATCTCAAAGTCGCCCTTGTCCTCGGTGTAGTTTGCATCAGGGTCAAGGGCTTCTTTTTCGGCCTGCTTTTTCTGCTTCTGCTTTGCGAAAGCGTAGAAAATGCCGCCTGCCGCCAGTGCGATCAGCACGACCACACCCAGAAAGCCGGATGCGATCTTTGTGACCTTATTTTCCGTGGGCTGTTCTGTGCCGGATGCTGCCGCTTCTTCCGCGGCTTTCTTCGCTTCTTCCTCGGCTTTCAGCCTGTCCTGTTCCGCCTGTGCCGCTGCTTCCTTTTCGGCGGTATAAGCGTCCGCATCTTCTTCCTCCATAAGAGCCAACAGGTCGGCTTCATCCACAAGATTCATAAAGTGGACGGTCTGCTGCCCTTTGGCGTTGCGGTCAATGACCAGATAGAAGGTGGCTCCCGATTTCGACACCAGCGTGATAAACTGCTTTCCGCTGCCATCGGAATAGTCGGTGTGGTAGTCGTCTACCAGCGTCAGATTGCCCTCCGGGGTCAGGGCACCAGAGGTTTCGTCCGTGACGGTGACAACATCTTCCTCCACCACTTCCGGCAGAACCGGCTGCTCCACCGGGGCGGCTTCGCCCTCAAAGGCAAAGGCGGGAGCCGCCATACCAACGCACAGTGCCGCCGATACCAGCAGCGCACCCAGTTTCTTAATCTTCATCTGCATCGACCTCCTTCTCAAAAGTTGCACCCACGGCAGACAGCGCAGCCGGGTTCGGGGTGGCGGTTGCCGACTGCCGCAGCAAGGCAGCAAGCTGTTCCGGCGTGACCTTTGCAGTCCGCACCATCTCGTTGACCTCGGCGGAATCCTCCTCCTGAATGCGCCGCTCCAAAATCTCGATACGATTGTTCAGTTTGATGCGGCGTTCCTTCTCTTTTGCCAACATCGCCCGCAGCTTATCCGATTTTTCGCTCATAAAACTCCTCCAATCATTTTGAAAGCCGTCCGAACCCGGCGAGATGCTTCTCCCAGTAGGACGAGTGAATGTTTGCGTACTTGATGGGGTCTCCGGCACTGACCATCATGCCGTTGCCCAGATAGATCCCGGTATGGCTCATGCCGGGGGTGTCGTAGGTTCCTTTGAAAAAGACCAGATCTCCGGGCTTTGCTTCGGCCTCGCTGATGTGCTGGCTCTTATTCCACAAGCCGTTGGCGGTGGTGCGCCCCACATCGTAGCCGTTCTGGTTGTACACCCAGCAGACGTAGCCGGAGCAGTCAAAGCCTGTTTCCGGGGTGGAACCGCCCCAGACGTAGGGCGTGCCTACATACTTTTGGGCTTCCTTGTAGATGGCAGCAAACTCGCTGTCGGTCAGGGCTTCTGCCGGAACCTGATAGTCGATGCCCGGTGTGCCGGAACCATCCGAGCCACCGGGCGGCAGACCACCGTTGAACAGATAAGGCCGACCGCCCAGCGTGTCCTGAAAGATCTCGTACCGTTTCCATTGGTCGGCATTCAATTCTTCCCGGATAACGACTTCCAGTCCTTTGTTCACCAATTTGGTGTGGAAGATGCGGTACTCGTAGGGCACCTGCGTGGGGACTGGGATTCCTGCAGGAGTCATGACCCACACAGTCATATACCGGGTCTGCACCTCTACCCATGTGGTCAGCTTGTACTGCTTCTTGATGGTCTCCTTCAACTTGCCCTGCACCTCCGACCGGGTGTAATCATCATACAAAGTGGTCAGGAACGAAGTCAGCTGCCATGGGTCATGCTCAATGGGGTCAAGGTGATACTGGTACTCATTGTAGCCGGGGTGGTCTGTGGGGGTGCGCTTGATCTTTTTGTCCAGCTCCTTTTCCAGCTTCTTGTAGTCCTGTTCTGCGCCCCGGATGTCCCGGTCCTCAGCAGAGTACATGGTCTGCCCGGACACCTGTGTGCCGCCGGAAAAGAGGATGCCGCAAGACGAGAAGCCGGACATCACCATGAGGACGAGCAAAAGAAAAACGCCCACGATCACCAGAACGTGTGCGTTGCTCTTGGCGGCATTCGCCAGCCCTTTCACGGCAGTGCTGACGGCAGTTTTGCCCTTCTCCACCGCCTGTTCCATGCCGGACTTGGCGACAGATGCACCGTTGGATGCCGCTTTGCCGCCTGCGGTCTGCGCCGCCGTGCCCGAACGGGCGGCGGCATAGTAGCTTTTGTGGATTTCTTGCCGCTGTTTCCAGCGTGAAAGCCAGTTGGAGCCGCCCTCACCGGTGCCGGATGCGCCTGCATCTTGTGCCGCAGTCGGCTCTCGTGCAGAAGATTTTGCGGTTTTGGTGCCCTTCTTGCCCTGCATCTTGGCTTTCTTTTTCAGCTTCCGGGCATAGCGGCTCTTGGCAATATCGTGGGTGGTCTCGGCGGCTTTTTCGCCCTCGCTCAGAGCCTGCACACCGACGTTTTCATCCTCGTACTGGTCAACTTCCCGGTGCACCGCAGAGCGGGCGGCATGGGCGGCGTACATTTCACGCTTCTGCGCCTTGCTCAACCGGCTCAACTCGTCCGGGGTCAGTTCCGCCTTGCCAAACCGCAGATGCTGTGCCTTTTCCGCAGCTTTATCTGCATCGGTTTTCAGCTTTTTCTTTTTGGGCACCGTCTGCTCTACCTTGGCTTTTTTCGGGGGAGAACGGGTCTTTTTGGTTGACGTTTCCTCTTTAATGTTCAGCTTCGGTTCGCTCATTTCTGTGCGCCCTCCGAGATCTCGTTGAGCTTGGTCGTGAGGATGCGGTAGAGTTCAAGGTCTTTCGGGAAGTGGTCAACAAAGGGCAGGATCACGTTGCCGAAAAACAGCAGACCTTCACCTTCGCCGGAGTGGGTCACATAGGAAAGCTGGTGGGGCGAGATGTTGAGTTGCTTTGCAAGGATCTGCCTATCGCCATTTGCCTGATTGAGCATATACACAAAGTCCGAATTCTCGAAAATGTTCGATACTTCGGGACTCGCCAGCAGATCTTTGACGTTTTGCGTTAGGGCTGTCGGGATGCCGCCCCACTTGCGGAAACGCTTCCAAATCTCCACGGAATAAGCGGCAGTCTGCTCCTCTTTCAGCAAAAGGTGGAACTCGTCTGCATAGTACCGGGTGGATTTTCCGGCACTACGGTTGGCGGTCACACGCCCCCACACGGCATCCTGCACGATGAGCATACCGAGTTTTTTCAGCTGCTTGCCCAGCTGCTTGATGTCGAAGCAGACGATGCGGTTGTGGATGTCCACGTTGGTGTGGTGGTTGAAGATGTTCAAAGAACCCTTAACGTAAATCTCCAACGCCGCCGCCACATGGCGCGCTTCCGGTTCGTCCTGCGTCAGCAGGGCGTTGTACAGATCTTCCAGCAGGGGCATATTTTCCGGGGTGGGATTCTCGAAATACTTGCGGTAGACCACATGAACACAGCGGTCAATAACCGTCTTTTCTACCGGTTGCAAGCCCTCTTTGCCGCCCACCACCAGCTCACACAGCGAAAGAATAAAGTCCGCTTTCAGAGCCAGCGGATTGTCCTCCTCACTGTAATTGCTGTTGATGTCCATGGGGTTGATATACTGGGTGCTGGCGGGACCGATGTGGATAACCTGCCCATGCAGACGCTCCACCAGCGGAGCGTATTCTGCTTCCGGGTCGCAGATGATAATATCATCGTCCGTCACCAGAAATGCGTTGGTGATCTCACGCTTTGCACTGAAGGACTTGCCAGAGCCGGGAGTGCCGAGAATCAGACCGTTGGGATTTTTCAGCTTCTTTCTGTCCACCATAATCAAATTGTTGGACAGTGCATTCAGCCCATAATACAGGGACTCCTTGCCAGACTGGTACAGTTCCTGCGTGGTGAACGGAATGAAGATGGCGGTGCTGCTGGTAGTCAGCCCTCGCTGAATTTCGATCTGACAGTCAGCCAGCGGCAGGCTGCTCATCAGCCCCTGCTCCTGCTGAAAGTCAAGGCGGCACAGGTTGCAGTTGTGCTTCTGTGCAATGGAGCTGGCCTGAAAAACGTTGTTTTCCAGCTCCTGTTCCGTGCGCCCGGTGTTCAGCACCAGAAAAGTGACGAGGAACATCCGCTCGTTCTGGCTCTGCAATTCTTTCAGCAGGGCCTTGGCATCCCTGCCGTAGGTCGCCAAATCCGACGGAATGATGTCGATATCATATCCGGCACGGATGGCTTTTTTCTGTTCCTCGATCTTGCTGCGGTCCAGTTCCGTGATGGTGCGCTTGACCGTCTTGATGGCACGGTTCTGATCGACACTCTGAATGTGCATGGTGACGATCTGGCTGGAATCCATGTCCAGAAAGTCCTTCAGCAGCTGGTCGCTGATGTCGGAAGCCGTGATGCTCAAAAAACTGGCGGCGCAGTAGATGCCGCCCATCTGGAACGTCCGGGAATTTTTGAAGGAAAAGGCGGTGGGCGCAATGGCATCCTTCACCGAAAGGCCGCTTTTTACAAGGTCCTTCCAGTCAAAATGAAACTTGGATGCGCCGTCCATGTTGAACATATCGTGCATGAGTTTCAGCCGCTGGACACCATTCAGGGGCTTTGCCTGCACACCCAGCCGGTGGAAGTTGTTCAACAGATCGTTCTGGATGTGATCCAGACGGGGCTTGACCTGCGCCATGCTTTCACCCTCCACTCCAAAGGTGATGAATTTGGTCTTGGTCAGACCATTATTGCCCTTGGCAAGCTGCTGGCGCAGCATCTGGGAATACTCGGCACGAACATCGTCAAAGCCGTCCTTCTGGAACGGAATGCGGATGCTCTTTTCAAACTCGGTGCTGTCGGTTGCCATGTTCACAAAGGACAGCTCAAATTTGATGCTGGAATCAAAGAAGTTCAGAAAACTGCACCATTCCTCAAAAATCGCAGTCTTATCCTCCTGCTGTGCCAACTGATAGTTGATGTCCTGATACTGGATGGTGCGGGTATAATAGTTTGCTTTCACACGGCAGGTGCCATCCTCAAACATCCGCTGCATGGGGATGGACTGCTGGGCGGTCCGGGGCACAGCAGGCTTCTGCGGTTTTTTCTTGCCGTCCTTATCGGTCTTTTTCCAAAACGGGATCATGGGTCATGCCTCCCTTCATCAAAATCGCAT
>ERZ773259.439-NODE-439-length-45607-cov-6.410564_pt1 | contig 45607 bp, 44 predicted proteins | sample MGYA00511961_ERZ773259 | MGnify/ENA primary metagenome ERZ773259 (study PRJEB29015, sample SAMEA2737775) | human gut metagenome | biome: human gut; feature: human-associated habitat; material: faeces | place: China | collected 2012 ...
TTATCAGAGAGAACTACCGTCCAGAGCGTAAGGACTGGAAGCTGGATCTTCGTGTTAATGAATACACAGAGCTGGAGATTTTCGCTGAGGAAAACCCGCCGAAGCGTGTGAACTGCCCGGAAGCATGTGGGCTGCGTCACCTTGCTTTCTGTGTAGAGAGTGTGGAGCAGACGGTGAATGAGCTGGCGGAGGTAGGTATTGAATGTGAGCCGATTCGTGTTGACGATTATACCGGCAAGAAGATGACCTTCTTCCATGATCCGGATGGTCTGCCACTGGAGCTGCACGAATAAGCATGGGAAAGAAAAGAGCGTATAAATCTCGGAAGCCCGGTGGAGGACGAAAGAAGCTGAAGCCGGAGTACGATGCCGGGAAAAATCTGAAAGAGCAGATGGAAAGTGCTGTGGCACTTTATGATTCTGAGATGTCCTTGCAGGCCATCGGCGAAGAACTGGGATTAAATCCAATCAAAGTAAGAAAGCTGCTCATCACGGCCGGTGTGTATGAATCAGAAGTGGCGGGGAAGGTGCAAGCTACCTTTCAAGAATACCGTGAAACACAAGACTACAAAACCTCCATACTCTCAACTGCAAACACCCTGAAACTTTCCAAAGCCTCCGTCACCTCGTACCTGCCATATCGGAAAGGTGTGTACTTCACAAGCACTGCAGAAAAAGGGAAGATCAGTGTCGGAGCAGAGCGGCAGCGGAGATACAGAGCAATGAAGCGGTGGAGGGATGAGCCAACAGAAGAAAATTTCTGGGGTGTGGTTCTGGCCTATACTGGAGTAAAATTTAAGACCTACTCCGGGTTGCCATTCTCTTACGAAATTAAAAAGGGCAGGAACGGCGAGTACACAAAAGAACTGTGGATTGACCGCCGGGAGAAGAGTAAGAGTTTGGCATGGAGTTCAGTACTGCTGGCACTGAAGAATATTAAAGAAGAAGTAGTAGAGAGACCCAAAGCTCTGGGCGATATCCGGGGAGTGACCTACATATACGGAATGTTCTATCGGTTCGGGCTAATCGATGTGCCGGACGAAGTGAAGGAGAAGATGGGTCATCCGAAAAACCGCAAAAAACAGGTTGCTATGTACAGAAGTGTGCGGTAATATGTGCCATAACTGAGGATGTGAATCTCAGTTGGGAAGGATGGCAGCCTTCCTATTGAGCTGAGTGAAATCAGCCAGTGGTGGGGGACAGACCCGAAGAAGAAAAAGCAGATACAGATTGATATCGTCGGAACTCCTGTTGAGGGCAAAGACTATATCATCGGTTCATGCAAATACCGGAATGAGGAAATCGGTGTGGATGAACTCGATTTGATTCGGGATTATGCTTCAGTTTTTGGAAAGGGCAACAACTATCACTACTATATCTTCTCGAAAGGCGGATTCACGGATGGGCTTTTCTTATGCCTGCGAGGAGGTGGTTACGCAAATAGCATCCAGAATCCAGGGCATCACCGTTGAAATCGGCGGCGATACCACAAAGCTCTCCAAAGCACTGGAAAGTGTAAACAAGTCAATCAATGGGACGCAGTCCGGACTGAAGGATGTCAACAAACTCCTGAAACTGGACCCTTCCAATGAGAAGCCTGAACGATATCCTTGCGGACTGCCGTTGGAGCTGCACGAATAATCATGGGAATTGTTCTCTCCAATCTATAGCAGATTCTCTGGACTTAAATCCAATCAAAATAAGAAAACTGCTCATCACGACAGGTGTGTACTTCCCAAGTACAGCAGCCAAATTATTCTGCTGTTCAAGCAAAGGTAAACGAACTTTTACATTAGTAACCTGATAGAAACAAAAGAGTGACAAACACATCAGAAAGCCTTACAATATAGGAAACACAGTTATCTTGGAACTATCAAAACAGTAATTTGGATTATAAATTACAGTATAATTAAAGATTATGGAGAATAATAAACAGCTATGTCGATTAAAGAACGAGAAGAGTTTTTATTTCAAAAATTAAGAGAAAAAGATGCCAGTATTGTAGCCGATGGAGTGATCTGCGAGCAGGAATTTTTAAATGCCAGATATAAGATCGTATATATCTTAAAAGAAGTAAATGGCGGAAAAAGCTGGGATCTGCGGGATTTTGTTTATGAGGGTGGAAGACCACAGACATGGGATAATATTGCACGCTGGACGGAAGGAATTCTGTCCTGGGAAAAAGAATTTCCGTGGTCTGAGATGGAGATAGACAATGAACAGAGACGCTTGAGGGAGTTGAAGAAAATAGCAGCGGTCAATTTGAAGAAAACTTCTGGTGGACATACTTCAAATAATGGTGAAATTTACAGGGCAGCAGTTGATCATCATGACATTATCAAGGAGCAGATTGATTTGTATAAAGCAGACTTTATTATTTGCTGTGGCACGGAGTATGCTTTTATGGATGCATGTTATAAGGACAGAGAGGTTGACTGGAAAATGACTTCAAGGGGAATCTGGTATTTCAGAGATGGCAAATCTGTTGTCATCTCATTTTCGCATCCGGAAGCAAGAGTGAAAGATGCATATTTGTTTTATGCACTGACGGATGCGGTGAAGGAAATCATGCGCTGTGAAGAGTTTGTAGAACAACTATAGGGAGTATAAGAAAAAAGAAAAAGCCTTTTGTGGCGGTTTGGTGTGATAAAAGTGCCGGAAAATACAGCGAAGAAAATGGAGATCAGATGAGAACAGCAAAATGGATTATTTTCGGAATGTTAGTAGCTTTGCTTGCAGGATGTTCTGGAAAGAAAACAGCAGAAACTTCTGCGGATGCAAAAAATGCGGAAAGTACAGATGAGAAAAATACGCTTGATTTTGTAGATGCACACGGAGAGCGTTATACGGTGGAAATCAATGAAGCAGTTGCGAAGAATCCGTATGATAAAGCATTTTTTGTAAAAAATGAAAATAAGATCAGCTATGAGGATAAGAAATATACTTCAAGGCTGGGCGTAGATGTATCTGTTTTTCAGGGAGATATTGACTGGGAGCAGGTGAAAGCAGCAGGCTATGAGTTCGCAATTTTGCGGATCGGATATCGTGGCTATGGTGAAGAAGGTACGTTAAATGCAGACGAGAAGTTTGAACAGAATATGGAAAATGCCCGAAAAGCTGGAATAGATGTGGGCGTTTATTTTTTCTCGCAGGCGGTAAATGAAGAAGAGGCAAAGGAAGAGGCTGATTTTGTTCTGGAACATTTGAAAGGGCAGGAGCTTCAGATGCCGGTTGTGTATGATCCAGAGCATATTCTGGAAGACGAAGCACGGACGGATGGTGTAACGGGAGAACAATTTACCCAAAATGCGAAGGTATTTTGTAAAGAAATAGAAAAAGCCGGTTATGATGCCATGATTTACAGCAATATGCTGTGGGAAGCGTATGAACTGGATCTGGAAAAGCTGTTGGATTATCCGGTCTGGTATGCAGATTATGAAGAACTTCCGCAGACGCCGTATAGGTTCAGTATGTGGCAGTATTCCAGTACAGGAAGCGTGGCGGGGATTGAAGGAAATGTGGATCTGAATATCCAATTGCTTAAAAAATAAAAAATCTATAGTTGTAATCTTGTGGTCGGCGAAAAAATATAGTATAATTGAAAAAAAGAACATATGTTCTCTTGAAAAATGTAAGGAGGTGCCGCGAATGCCGGAGCAGACACGCAGTTATGTAGCAATTGATCTGAAATCTTTTTATGCTTCGGTGGAGTGCAAGGAACGGAATTTGGATCCGCTTACGACGAATCTGGTTGTAGCCGATCCGGAGAGGACAACGAAGACGATCTGTCTTGCTGTTTCTCCTGCGCTGAAAGCATATGGGATTCCGGGAAGGGCAAGACTTTTTGAGGTTGTCCGGAAGGTGAAGGAGATCAACGGCGAGCGAAAGCGGAAAAATGGAGGACATGAATTTACCGGGCAATCCTGTGACACCGGGGAATTAAAGGCAGACCGAAGCTTTGCACTGGATTATATCACGGCGGTTCCGAGGATGGCACTCTATATGAAGTACAGCACCCGGATTTATGACATTTACCTGAAGTATGTTGCACCGGAAGACATACATGTCTATTCAATCGATGAGGTTTTTATGGATGTTACCGATTATCTGCATACTTACCGGCTGACACCGGAAGAACTTGCAGGAAAGATAATGCGGGAAATCTATGAGCAGACCGGGATTACGGCGACAGCTGGAATTGGTACGAATTTGTATCTGGCGAAGATTGCGATGGATATTATGGCAAAGCATAGCGAACCGGATGAGAATGGTTTCCGGTTTGCAAGTCTGGATGAGATGAGTTATCGCAGATCTTTGTGGAATCACAGACCGCTTACGGATTTTTGGCGTGTGGGAAGAGGCTATGCGAAAAAGCTGGAACAATGTGGACTGTATACCATGGGAGATATTGCCAGATGTTCGGTTGGAAAAGAGAATGAATTTTATAACGAAGAGCTTTTGTATAAAATGTTCGGTGTGAATGCAGAACTTCTGATCGATCATGCATGGGGGTGGGAACCGTGTACGATTGTGGATGTAAAAGCGTATCAGCCGGAGCATAACAGTGTTGGCGCAGGCCAGGTACTACATTGCCCGTATGATGCCCAAAAGGCGAAAATTGTGGTTAAAGAGATGCTGGACCTTTTGACACTTGATCTTGTAGAAAAGCATCTGGTTACGGATCAGATCGTGCTGACTGTCGGATATGATATCGAGAATCTGACAAGTGGAAAAGGTTATACAGGGGAGGTGACAGTGGACCGGTATGGAAGAAAGATTCCAAAGCATGCACATGGAACAGCGAATCTACGAGAGTATACAGCTTCTGCGAGAATGATAACGGATGCAGTGATGGAACTGTATGACCGGATTGTGAATCCGCATTTGATGGTGCGGCGGATTTCGATGGCAGCGAATCACGTATTGGATGAAAAGAAAGCGGCAGATAAGACAGAATTCCGGCAACTGGATCTGTTTACTGATTTTACCGAAGACAATGAAAAGAAGCAGCAGGATGAGAAGCTTGAACGGGAGAAGAAGATGCAGGAGGCAGTGCTTTCGATTAAGAAGAAGTATGGGAAGAATGCAATTCTGAAGGGACTTAATTTTCAGGAAGGAGCCACTACCAAAGCGCGGAATGAGCAGATCGGAGGACATAAGGCATGACAGGATATGAGGATATCATTCATTTAGCGCATCATGTATCGGTCAGACATCCGCAGATGTCAAGGGAGGACAGAGCGGCGCAGTTTGCCCCGTTTGCAGCGCTGACCGGACATAAAGATGCAATCAGGGAGACCGAAAGACTGACCGAGCGGAAACGCAGACTCAGTGAGGATTGCAGACAGATACTGGATCTGTATTTACGGGAAGTATGCCAGAGTCAGGCACCACGGGAAGTGGATTTTGAATATTTTGTACCGGATCAGAAAAAAGAAGGTGGCTCTTACAAGAAGAAGTCCGGATGTATCCGGAGGATTGACACCTATCTGAATGAAATCGTATTACAGAGTGGAGACCGGATTCCGCTTGATGAAATCGTAGACATTGATGGAGTGATTGCCGCGGCTGATGAAGTGTGATAGAATAAATTTTATAATTTCATGGACAAATGCCCATAAATTCAGAAAAGATACAGAAAACCAGGCAGGGAGAATGGAAAGAATGAAACCAGTTTACGAAAGATTCATCGAAAATCCGGATTTTACGAAACCGGATTTTGTCGAATTGATAAAATGCGCAGAAGATCCGGAGGCAGTCCGGAGACTGAAAGAGGAAGCAGTCCGTATCCGGGAGATTTATTATGGGAAAAAGGTATTTACCAGAGGGCTGATCGAATATACCAATTATTGTAAGAATGACTGCTATTACTGCGGAATCCGTAAGAGTAATACGAATGCAAAGCGCTACCGTCTGACAGAGGATGAGATCATGGCATGCTGTGAGAATGGGTATGAGCTTGGATTCCGGACGTTTGTGCTACAGGGCGGAGAAGATGCTTATTATACGGATGACCGGATGGTGGCGATTATTAAAAAAATCAAGGAAGCATATCCGGAATGTGCACTGACTTTGTCTATCGGAGAGAAGTCTTATGAGAGTTACAAGAGATTCCGGGAAGCCGGAGCGGATCGTTACCTGCTTCGTCATGAGACGGCGAATGAAGAGCATTACCGGAAGCTACATCCGGAGAAAATGAGTCTCGCAGTCCGGAAGAATTGTCTGTATGATCTGAAGAAGCTTGGTTATCAGGTGGGGGCTGGCATGATGGTTGGTTCACCTTATCAGACGACAGAAGATCTGGCAGAAGACCTGGTATTCTTGAAAGAATTGCAGCCGGAGATGGTGGGAATCGGACCGTTTATCCCACATCATGATACGCAGTTTGCAAAAGAACCGGCAGGAAGTGTGGAGATGACACTGTTTTTGCTCGCTGTGATCCGAATCCTGCTGCCGAAGGTACTTCTTCCGGCAACGACAGCACTTGGGACGATGGATCCGCTTGGAAGAGAGAAAGGGCTGCAGGCAGGAGCCAATGTCGTGATGCCGAACCTTTCTCCGGTGAAGAACCGGAAGCAGTATGAGCTGTATGACAACAAGATCTGTACCGGTGAAGAGGCAGCAGAATGTCGCGGATGTATGGGGAGACGAGTAGCAAGTGTTGGATATGAGCTGGTGACAGAGCGTGGGGATGCAGTGTAGAATCGAACGGATTTTCTGTAAAAAATCACTAAAATCCTGTTTCTGATTTTGAACAGATATTACAAAGAAGAAAATTTATTTTGAATAATTAAAAGGAATTCGGAGAAAGAAAACATTTTTCGATACATTTCGGTGGATTTCGCAAGCTGTCAAACCGGTATTTTCAGTAGCAAAAGAATCTCCCTTTTTACCACTAGGAAAGTACACCGCAGATATGCTACTATATAGAAGTCGACAATACTTATACGCGTAAGAACAGGAGGAACTTGATTTAGCCGTTTCTAATAAAAGACCGCAAGCCTTTCTTGTAACATGCGGTATCAGAAATAGAATATTTTATTTTGAAGCATATGGAAATTGTATATAGATAACCATATATACAAAACGGACATCGGGGAATGGAACTGTAAAAGGTTTCGTTCCCCGGTGTTTTGTTGGAGAATGAAAAGTATCGTTTGAATTTATGGGTGAATTTTTGTTTCAGGCTTCTGTTTCAGGCTTCTGAATTTTATCCCTACCGAAATTTACAGTTTTATGGTATGATGAAAAAGTATGTAATCATTGCAGAAAAAGTCGTTTATGATAAAAATATGAGGATTACATGAAAGAGGAAGCTAGCCTGGAAAAGATCTTGTTTCCGATTCCAGATTTTGGGAGGAATATAATTTGAGTAAGAAAAATGAGTATCAGGGACATTTGATCCGTGAGGTTTACCCGGATTCAATTGCCGAGGCGATGGAGATCGAGCCGGGAGATGTCCTTCTACGAATAAACAACCAGAAAATAGAGGACGTTTTTGATTATCGTTACATGATCAAGGATGAGTATGTAGAAGTGCTGATCCGCAAGCCGGACGGGGAAGAATGGCTTCTGGAGATCGAGAAAGAGTATGATGATGACCTTGGCGTAGAATTTGAAAATGGTCTGATGAGCGACTACCGTTCCTGCAGCAACAAGTGTATTTTCTGTTTTATCGACCAGATGCCGCCGGGAATGCGTGAGACCTTGTATTTTAAAGATGATGATTCCCGTCTGTCTTTCCTGCAGGGCAATTATATTACCCTGACGAATATGAAGCAGAAAGATGTGGATCGTATTATCGAGATGCAGCTTGCGCCGATCAATATTTCTGTGCAGACAACGAACCCGGAGCTGCGCTGCAAGATGCTCCACAATCGTTTCGCCGGAGAAAAGCTGAAATTCCTGGATGATCTGTATGCCGGACATGTGGAGATGAATGGGCAGATCGTACTGTGCAAGGGAGTTAATGATAAGGATGAGCTGAAGCGTTCTATCGAAGATCTGATGAAGTATCTGCCGTTTATGCGGAGTGTGTCAGTGGTTCCGGCAGGACTTTCCAAATACAGGGAGGGACTTTATCCACTGGAGCTTTTTGATAAAGAAGAAGCGGAAGAGGTCATTGATCTGATCGAGAGCTATCAGAAGAAGGCGTATGACGAGTTTGGACTTCATTTTATCCATGCAAGTGACGAGTGGTATATCCTTGCAGAGCGGGATTTCCCAGAGGAAGGACGCTATGACGGATATATCCAGCTGGAAAATGGTGTTGGTATGATGCGGCTTCTACGGGATGAATTTTACCATGCCTTTGAAGAGCTTCAGGAAAGTGAAGAATATCCAAAGTTAAAAGAAGGGATCGCACGGACATTTACCATTGCGACTGCAAAGCTTGCGTATCCGACAATTCAGGAATTTGCAGACAGGATCACGGAAGCATTTCCAAAAGTAAAGATCACGGTTGTCTGCATCCGTAATGATTTCTTTGGTGAGACGATCACCGTATCCGGTCTGATTACCGGACAGGATCTGGTGGCACAGTTAAAAGAGAGAAAAGAAGCAGGAGAGGATCTGGGAGATACTCTGCAGATTCCGATCAATATGCTGCGAAGCGGAGAAGAGGTCTTTCTGGATGATCTGACGGTGCAGGACGTGGAAGCGGCACTTGGCATGACGGTGAAGGCAGTGGAGTCCGGTGGTAAGGATTTTCTTGACGCGGCACTGAATTTGGATTATCATACAGAACGAAACAATGAGAATTTTGTATACATCAAAGCATACGACAGAGAGGATGAGTAACTTGAAATTTTCAAAACAGATGTCAGAATCAATTAAACTTGGTGTGATCCTTGCGATTGCCGGTGGATTTATGGATGCCTATTCCTATATGTGCAGAGGAAAAGTATTTGCCAATGCACAAACCGGAAATATTCTGCTTCTTGGAATCAATATTTCAGAGAGAAACTGGCATATGGCACTCCACTATCTGGTTCCGGTGCTGGCATTTGCCATTGGAATCGCCCTTGCGGATCTGGTGAAAATACGGACGAAAGATCTGACACTTCTGCACTGGAGACAGATTTCGGTATTCTGTGAGGCAGTGATCCTACTGAGTGTCAGCTTTATCCCACAGGATTTTAATCTGGTGGCGAATGCACTCACATCCCTTGCGTGTGGGATTCAGGTGGAAAGCTTCCGCAAAATCCATGGAAACGGAATTGCAACCACCATGTGCATCGGAAACTTACGAAGTGCGACCCAGCATATGTGCAGTTATGCGAACACGAAGGATAAAGAGTATATCAAGAAAGGACTTTTGTACTATGGAATCATCTTCTTCTTTGTGATCGGTGCAGTTATCGGAAATGCCTGTGTGGAAATGTTTGCTGAAAAGGCACTTCTGATCGCTTCTGCAATTCTGGCAGTTGCTTTTGTGATGATGTTTGTTGATGGAGAAAAAGAACAATGCAAATAAAGCAGATCGCGTATATAAGATCTGATTTTGTGGAGAAATTCGGGATTCCGCGACAGAGTAATCTTGCGGATACCCGGGCAGAAATCCATTTTCTGCCGGAATATCAGAATGCGGATGCACTGCGGGAAATCGAGGCGTATGATTATCTGTGGCTGATCTGGGAATTTTCGGAATCTATCCGGGATACCTGGAGCCCGACGGTACGTCCACCGCGGCTTGGTGGTAACAGACGGGTGGGAGTTTTTGCCACCCGTTCTCCATTTCGCCCGAATCCGATCGGACTTTCTTCAGTAAAGCTTATTGGGGTGGAATTCCGGGAAAAAGAAGGCCCGGTGCTGATCGTGGAAGGTGCGGATCTTCTGGATATGACGCCGATCTACGATATCAAGCCCTACCTTCCATACGTGGATAGCCACCCGGAGGCAAAAGGCGGTTTCGCGGAAGAAAAGAAAGATTATAAATTGGATGTGAATTTCCCGGAAATGTATTTGGAACAGATTCCGGCTGAAAAAAGAGCAGCACTGATTCAGATCCTGGAGCAGGATCCGAGACCTTCTTATCAAAAGGATCCAGTCCGGATTTACGGCATGTCTTACGCGGGAATGGAAATTCATTTCCGAGTAGACAAAGAAACACTTTATGTGACGGAGGTAGAAAGGTCATGAAAATCTATCTGGCGCCAATGGAGGGCATTACAGGTGAGGTATACCGCAGGGCGTATCACACCTTTTTTGAACCAATGGATAAATATTTTACACCATTTTTAAATCCAAACCCGAAAGGCAAATTCAGCAGACAGGAATGGAATGAGATCCTTCCGGAAAATAATGAGGGCATGTATACCGTTCCGCAGATCCTGACCAACCGCGCCGAGGATTTCATCCGCCTGGCCCGGCAGTTGAAAGAATTCGGATATGAAGAAGTCAATCTGAATCTCGGCTGCCCCTCCAAAACAGTTGTCAACCGGAAAAGGGGATCCGGTTTTTTGTTTTATCCCGATGAACTGAATCATTTCCTTGCCGAAGTTTTCGATCAACTCGATATGAAAATCTCTATCAAAACAAGAAGCGGTAAATATGATCAGGAAGAGTTCGAAGAGCTTCTGGATATCTATAACCAATATCCTCTGGAAGAACTGATCCTTCACCCAAGAGTCCAGCAGGATTACTACAAAAACAAACCCGACTGGACCACTTTTGCCTACGCCTGCCGGAACAGCAAAAATCCTCTGGTCTATAATGGAGACATTTTTTGTGCGGAAGACTACAAAATTTTCCAGGAGAAATTTCCCGAAGCAGAATGCATCATGCTCGGAAGAGGAATTCTGATGAACCCATTTCTTCCGGCAGTTATAAAAGGGAAATCTACATTTGACACCAAGAAGATTGCTACATTCTGCGATCATCTTCTTGATGCCTATATCGAAAAATCTCCGGAAGAAAAAAACGCAGTAGTCAAAATGAAAGAACTCTGGTGGTATCTTGGCAAAAACTTTAAAAACAACGAAGAATATCTGACGCAAATCCGCAAAAGCCAGACCATCCGGGAATACCGGATGGCGGTTGAATGTTTATTGAAAGAGTGCCCATATGAATAAAGCGTATCTTCAAGAAACACCTTCCACCTGGAACAACGGTCAAGCGCCCCTTCCCCAGTTTTATCAATTTCTCGTACTGTGGAAAAAGAGTAAATTTTAGTCGAGTGTCTAAGTCCCAAAAAGAATGGGACAGGACTCTTTTTGGGACGCATCTTGCGACAAAACCCCCCTATTTTCTAGTAAAATTGCATAAAACCACAGGCGTTAGCTTTGACTAAGATTCACAAAAATCTGAAAAACATTAGAATTTAAACTAATTTTCTGATAAAATAAAGAAGTAGAGATTCGGCAAGTTTAAGAAAGAAGGAAGAAAATGTACGAAGTAGGAGATTTGATTGTTTATGGCCGGACAGGAATTTGTGAAGTGACTGAAATTACGACGCTGAAAATGGATGGAGTGCCGAAGGACAAACTGTATTATATTCTGAGACCGGTACGTGAAAAGCGTGGAAAAGTATTTACACCGGTAGACAATGAAAAAATTGTCATGCGAAGAGTCATTTCCAAAGAAGAAGCAGAAGAATTGATCCGTGAGATTCCACAGATCGAAGGACTCTGGATTGGAAGCGAGAAGCAGAGAGAGGAAAAGTACAAGGAATGCATGAAAAGCTGCAAATGTGCAGAATGGGTGCGGATCATCAAGACCCTTTATCAGCGGAAGATGTCCCGCCTGAAGCAGGGAAAGAAGATCACGGCGACTGACGAGCGCTATCTGAGGATGGCAGAAGGCAACCTGTATTCGGAGCTTTCCATAGCACTTGGGATTCCGGAGAGCGGAATGGAAGCCTATATCACGAATCAAATAAATGAGACAGAGGAAACAGAGGAACCGGTACTTTGCTGATGCAAGGAACCGGTTCTTCCGGGTATAATGGATGTGAAAAAAATGGTGGTAGCAGCGAAAAAGGGTGATTTTACAGAACATTTGCCACTTCCTGTTTTTTGTGAAAAATGGGTTCTTCAAATAGAGAGCATTCTATGCTATACTGTTTTAGATAAGACAAAAAATGAGGTGTAATCATGGATAAAGAATTAGAACTTGTGGAGCATAAAGCTTCAATCCTGATAGATGCGTTACCATATATCAGAGACTTTAATCAGAAGACAGTAGTTATCGAGTACGGATGTGCCGAGTGGCTCAGCGGAGTGGAAGAGCAGAGACTGATGCAGGATATCGTTCTTTTAAAGAGCGTTGGTATGCGTCCGATCGTGGTACATGATACCCGTATGGGACTGGACAAATTCCGTGAAAATAAGCGGATTGCCAAGCTTCTTGAACTCTGTGGAGTTAAGGCAATCGGTATCTGCGGCGTGGATACAGAGACGATTGGTCTGATGCTGGACAATGATTATATTCCGGTCATCGTGCCAAATGATATCGACAACGAAAGCGAATATATTGATCCAAGAGAGACTGCACTTGAGATTGCAGAGAAGATGCAGGCGGACAAGCTGGTTTATCTGTCAAAATATCCTGGAATCTACAAAGACGAAGAGAGAAAAGATATTTATTATAAGATTACCGTCCCGGAAGTAGAAAAACTGCGCAAAGAACGTAATTTCCCGAAAGAATTTGACGAGATCATCGGCTATGGTCTTCAGGCATCAAAAAATGGTGTCAACCGTGTACATATTCTGGACGGAAGAATCCGTCACGTTCTTCTGATCGAATTCTTCAGTGTAAACGGAGCCGGAACGATCTTCATTGAAACAGAAGCAAAATTATATCTTCACGAACTTGGCAAATAGGAGACGGCTCGATGAAGAAAATGACAGGAAAGAATACACTGATGCTCTTTTTGACCGCATTTATCTGGGGAACAGCTTTTGTAGCACAGAGCGTGGGGATGGATTATATCGGGCCCTTTACATTTACCTGTGTACGCTCTTTGATCGGTGGGATTTTTCTGATTCCATGTATCTGTTTCCTGGACAAATGGCGTGCGAAAAATGACGGAGCAGAAAGACAGAAAAAAACAGATAGGAAAGAAGAAAAAAAGAATGTCATCCTGGGTGGAATCTGTTGTGGACTGGCACTTTGTGTGGCAAGTAACCTGCAGCAGATCGGAATACAGTACACAACGGTAGGAAAAGCCGGATTTATTACAGCACTTTATATCGTGCTTGTGCCGATCTTTGGAATTTTTCTGAAAAAGAAAGCCGGAGTGAGAATCTGGATAAGCGTGGCAATTTCTGTCGCAGGCTTGTATTTGCTGTGTATTACCGATAAGCTGGTACTTGCAAAAGGAGACATTCTGGTACTGCTATGTGCGGTTGTATTTACCATCCACATTCTGGTGATCGATTATTTTTCACCAAAAGCAGACGGTGTGCGGATCGCCTGCACCCAGTTCTTTATAACCGGAGTTTTGTCGGCAATTCCAATGTTTTTATTTGAAACACCACGGCTGTCAGATATTTTCGCAGCAGCAGTACCGGTACTTTATGCCGGAGTTCTCTCAAGTGGTGTAGCCTATACCCTCCAGATCGTGGCACAAAAAGATGCCGATCCAACCGTGGCATCCCTGATCCTCAGTCTGGAGTCCGTATTCTCTGTCCTCGGAGGCTGGGTGATATTAGGTCAGAAACTAAGTATCCGAGAAATAGCAGGATGCATTCTGATGTTCAGCGCCATCATCCTCGCCCAGTTGCCAGAAAATAAAGAAGCATAGCTCTTCAATTGTTGAAATTGCGGAAAGCATACAACATTGTGGTGTCAAAGCAAAACCGCTCAGTGAGTCAAAGCTACCGCTTTCCGTTTGTTACATTGAACAAATGCCAAAACATATAAATCAGGGAAAAACCAGCAGAATGTACAAATGATCTTGTTTCAATTCCAATTGTTGTGCAATGGAGAGAAGACTCAAAAATCATTGAAGCCATTGCTGAAAATGATTTTTGCTTTCAGAGGCTTCACGGAATGGTTTGCACAACGGAAGTGAAACAAGATTATTTGTACATTCTGCGTCAATTCCTCCAATTCTACAAAATTTTGCGCTGCCCACCCTCAATGTAATAAACTTAGAACTTCCATTTTAAACCTAGGTATGCTATACTAAATCCAGGTATGCGAAAGTATCTTAAAAACCAAGAGACAGGAGCAAAGACAGATGAAAAGAGTTCTTTTAAAATTAAGCGGAGAAGCACTTGCAGGAGACAAAAAGACAGGTTTTGATGAGGCAACATGCATTGGCGTTGCAAAGCAGGTAAAGCAGATCGTAGATCAGGGAATCCAGGTTGCAATCGTAACCGGAGGTGGTAATTTCTGGAGAGGAAGAACCAGTGAGACAATCGACCGTACCAAAGCTGACCAGATTGGAATGCTTGCAACGGTGATGAACTGCATCTATGTATCCGATATTTTCAGACATGTAGGCATGAAGACAGAGGTTTTCACTCCATTTGTCTGTGGAGCATTCACTTCCCTGTTTTCAAAAGATGCAGCAGTGGAAGCACTGAACGAAGGAAAAGTAATCTTTTTCGCAGGTGGCACAGGACATCCGTATTTTTCAACAGATACAGGAGCTGTTCTCCGTGCAATTGAGATTGAAGCAGATGCAATGCTTCTTGCAAAAGCAATTGACGGAATCTATGACAGCGATCCGAAGGTGAATCCGGAAGCGAAGAAGTATGATGAGATTTCTATTCAGGAAATCATCGATAAGAAGCTTATGGCAGTAGATCTGACCGCATCGATCATGTGCCTTGAGAATAAGATGCCGATGCTGGTATTCGGACTGAACGAAGAGAACAGTATCGTAGAAACAATGAGCGGTAATTTCAACGGAACAAAGGTGACTGTATAAGCAGCACCCATTAAGGGAGGATAACATATGAACGAAAAATTAAAAATATACGATGAAAAGATGCAGAAAACCATCCATGCACTGGATACAGAGCTTGCTTCTATCCGTGCAGGACGTGCAAACCCGAATATTCTGAACAAATTAACGGTAGAATATTATGGAACACCGACACCGATCCAGCAGGTAGCGAACATTTCTGTTCCGGAAGCACGTATGATTCAGATCCAGCCATGGGAAAAGAAGATCATCAAAGATATTGAGAAAGCAATCCTGATGTCTGATATCGGAATCAATCCAACAAACGATGGTACTGTTATCCGTCTGGTATTCCCGGAACTGACAGAGGAACGAAGAAAAGAACTGGTGAAAGATGTTAAGAAAAAAGGAGAAGCATCCAAGGTTGCAGTCCGTAACATCCGCCGTGATGGAAATGATGCATTCAAGAAGCTGAAAGGCACAGACGTTTCAGAGGATGAAATTCAGGATCTTGAAGATCAGATCCAGAAGCTGACTGACAAATACATCAAGGAAGTTGATGCAGCAGTCGATGCAAAGTCAAAAGAAGTTATGACAGTATAAGAAGGAAAGATAAGGGGCGGCGAGATGTTTGGCGCCTCTTTTCCTTTTTTATATCAGCAAATTTAGTATCAATCAAGAGAGGATTAAAAGATGAATGTACCGCAGCATATAGCCATTATCCTTGACGGTAACGGACGATGGGCGAAAGCAAAAGGGATGCCGAGAAACTACGGGCATGTGCAGGGCAGCAAGAATGTGGAAAAGATCTGTGAGGCTGCTTATAAGATGGGTGTCAAATATCTGACGGTCTATGCGTTTTCCACAGAGAACTGGAGTCGACCGAAGAGTGAAGTGGATGCACTGATGAAGCTTCTTCGTAACTATATGAAAACCTGTCTGAAGACGGCGGAAAAGAACCGGATGCGTGTCCGTGTGATCGGAGATAAGACAGGTCTGGATGAAGATATCCGTACCAGAATTAAGGAACTGGAAGAGGCATCAAAAAATAATGACGGACTGAATTTCCAGATTGCGATCAATTATGGAAGCAGAGATGAGATGATCCGTGCCATGCGAAAAATGACAAAAGACTGTGCAGATGGCAGATTTGCACCGGAAGAGATTACAGAAGAACTGTTTGAAGGATATCTGGATACACATGGGATTCCGGATCCGGATCTTCTGATCCGTACCAGCGGAGAACTCAGACTTTCCAATTATTTGTTATGGCAGCTTGCTTATGCAGAATTTTATTTTACAGATGTTCCGTGGCCGGATTTTTCAAAAGAAGAATTAGAAAAAGCAATTGAGCAATATAATAGCAGAGACAGAAGATACGGCGGAATCAAGGAGGACGAAGAAAATGTTTAAGACAAGATTACTCAGCGGAATTGTACTGGTTATCATTGCATTTGCAACGATCTTCCTTGGTGGGGATGTATTGTTTGCAACACTTCTGATCATCAGTCTGATCGGAGTTTCCGAGCTTTACAAGGTTGTAAAGATTGAGAAAGCACCACTCGGAATCGTAGGCTATATAGGTGTAGTTGCATATTATTTTCTGATCCGTGCACAGAAAAAAGAAGATTTGATGATGTTTGCAATCATTTTGCTGATCCTTGTAATGGCAGTTTATGTATTTGCCTTTCCGAAATATGTGTCTGAACAGGTAATGACTGCGTACTTTGGCGTATTTTATGTGGCGATTATGTTATCCTATATTTATCAGACACGTCTGTTGAAAGACGGACTTTTCCTCGTGGGACTTGTATTTTTATGTTCCTGGGGATGTGATACCTGTGCGTACTGTGTGGGTGTACTGATCGGAAAGCATAAGATGGCACCGAAGCTCAGCCCGAAGAAATCCATAGAGGGCGGAATCGGTGGACTTGCAGGCGCAGCACTTCTCGGCGCGCTTTACGCTCTTGCAATCAATAAATGGGGTGGTGCTTTGGCAGGAGTCGGCGAATATGCGCTGATCTGTTTTGTTGGTGGAATCATTTCCATGATCGGGGATCTTGCAGCATCTGCGATCAAGAGAAATCATGAGATCAAGGATTACGGAAAACTGATTCCGGGACACGGTGGAATCCTGGACCGTTTCGACAGTGTGATCTTCACGGCTCCGGTGATTTATTATCTGGCAGTTGCACTGATGTAATCTGACAGGAGGTTTCAAATGAAAAAAATAGCAATATTAGGTTCAACAGGTTCGATCGGAACCCAGACACTTGAGGTGATCCGTGAGAACAAAGATATCGAAGTGACAGGGCTTGCGGCAGGGACAAATGTGGATCTTCTGGAAAAACAGATCCGGGAATTCCAGCCAAAACTTGTGGCAATGTGGACAGAAGAGAAGGCAAAGGAACTGAAAAGCCGGATCCGGGATCTGGATGTAAAGGTTGTTTCCGGAATGGATGGACTTCTGGAGATTGCCACGATGGAGGAAAGTGAGATCCTTGTAACGGCGATCGTGGGTATGATCGGCATCCGTCCGACAATTGCAGCGATCAAAGCCGGAAAGGATATTGCCCTTGCAAATAAAGAGACACTGGTTACGGCAGGGCATATCATTATGCCGCTTGCAAAGGAATGTGGTGTGAAGATCCTTCCGGTGGACAGTGAACACAGTGCCATTTTCCAGTCTCTGCAGGGAAGCCATGGAAAGAATGAACTGAAGAAGATCCTGCTTACGGCATCCGGTGGTCCGTTCCGTGGAAAGAAGCAGGAGGATCTTCTGAATATCCGTGTGGAAGATGCTTTAAAGCATCCGAACTGGGCGATGGGACGTAAGATTACGATCGATTCTTCGACCATGGTCAATAAAGGACTGGAAGTGATGGAAGCCAGATGGCTTTTTAATGTGGATATTGATGATGTGCAGGTGGTTGTACAGCCGCAGAGTGTGATCCATTCTATGGTAGAGTATGTGGACGGAGCCGTGATCGCACAGCTTGGTACTCCGGATATGAAGCTGCCGATCCAGTATGCACTTTATTATCCGGAAAGAAGATTTCTTCCGGGAGAACGTGTGGATTTCTGGAGTATCGGACACCTTGATTTTGAAAAGCCGGATATGGATACCTTCTACGGGCTTGCACTTGCTTACGAGGCAGGGCGATGCGGTGGAACACTTCCAACGGTATTTAACGCAGCAAATGAACTTGCAGTCAGCCAGTTCCTGAACCGGGAGATTAAATATCTGGAAATTACAGAGATTATCGAAGACTGCATGAAAGCACATAAGACAATTGCGAATCCGACTGTGGAACAGATTCTGGACACAGAGCAGGAAACGTATGACAGAATCAGAAGCAGGAGGTAGCAAATGGGAATCGTACTGGCGATTTTACTTTTTGGATTCATCGTTTTTTTTCATGAACTGGGACATTTTCTTCTGGCGAGGATTAATGGAATCAATGTGTATGAATTCTGGATCGGAATGGGGCCGACACTGGCACACAAAAAGATCGGAAATACAGACTACTGTCTGAAAATACTGCCGATCGGCGGTGCGTGTGTGATGGGGGAAGATGAGAAAGAGGATCTATCAGAGGGAAGCTTCAACAGCAAATCGCCGTGGCGCAGGATCTCGGTCATTGCCGCAGGTCCGGTATTTAACTTTATTCTTGCCTTTATTGGTGCATTCATTATTATCTGCTTTGTCGGTGTAGACAAACCGGTCATAGGAACGGTAAATGCAGGAACGCCTGCAGCTGAGGCAGGGCTTCAGGCAGGGGATGAGATTGTAAAGATCAATGATAAGAACATCCATATTTTCAAGGATATTTCTACTTACAATCAGTTTCATCAGGGACAGACGATGAAGATTGTATACAAAAGAAATGGCGAAAAGAATACGGTTTCCGTTACCCCGGAGAAGAATGACAGTGGATATTATCTGATTGGAATTACGAGCAGCAATTATGTTAAGACCAATGTATTTGAGACTGCCGCATACAGTGCGTATAATGTTAAATACTGGATCAATCTGACGATTGACAGTTTGAAACAGCTTGTGACAGGACGGATCGGAGTGGATCAGTTATCTGGACCGGTGGGCGTTGTGAGCGCGGTGGATACCACGTATAAGGAAAGCAAATCTGGTGGAGCACTGTTGATTTTCCTGAATCTTCTGCAGATGACGATCCTGCTTTCTGCGAACCTTGGAGTGATGAATTTACTTCCGCTTCCGGCATTGGATGGAGGCCGTCTAGTATTTCTGATCGTGGAAGTGATCCGCGGAAAGCGGGTGCCTCCGGAAAAAGAAGGGTATGTACATCTGGCAGGAATGGCACTTCTTCTTTGCCTGATGGTATTTGTGATGTATAATGATATCCGGAGAATCTTCTTTTAGTGATATTGGAAAATTTTACGAAGCACTTCGATTGGCTGCAATTGAGGTGCTTTGTGTTAGGTGCATCAGTGGATGCATATTTTGATGGAAATTATTTTACAGAAAGAAGGATGGAAAGATATGCGTGAGCAGCTTACAGAAAGTGATGTAAAGAAAATTGAAGAGGAAATCCAGCATCGCAAGCATGTGATCCGTAAGGAAGCCATTGAAGCGGTCAAGGAAGCGCGTGCGCAGGGAGACTTAAGTGAGAACTTTGAATACCATGCAGCAAAAAAATATAAGAACCAGAATGAAAGCCGGATCCGGTATCTGGAAAGAATGCTGAAAAATGCGGAGATTGTATCCGATACTTCCGAAGAAGGTGTTGCCGGAATCAATAACCGTGTGACCGTATATTTTCCGGAGGATGACGAGGAAGAAACCTATAAGCTGGTTACTTCGATTCGTGGGAATTCAATTCATAATTATATCAGTACCGAATCTCCGATCGGAAAGGCAATCTTCGGGCATAAAGCAGGAGAGACTGTGAAGGTGAAGGTTAGCGATGATTATTCGTATGAGCTTGTGATACGGAAGATTGAAGATACGACGGATGATGAGGAGGATAAGATCCGGGCGTTTTAGTTTGAAGGTGGGAGCAGAGTATGTGAGCAAGGGAGCAGAAATTTCCCAAAAGCAATGTCAATGAGAAGAATAAAAACGGATCATGAGATTCCAGGCTCCATACAAAATCCCAGCCCCTGATATAGTCGCAAGGATATAGACCAGAATTGCAGAATTATTTCCGTAGAGTTCACCGATTTTCACAAAGAAAATCTGTTCCATCCGGTAATCTGGATTAATGTAGAAAAGATTAATTTCACCAAAGGGATCCAGAATGTGGTTCAGATATTCTGCGATGAGAGCAAACAGAATATAGAGCAAAGTGATGCGGGAAAAAGAAGGCAGCAGACGGCGTGAAGAAGCGTCAGTCGGCTGTCTTTTAATATTTTTTGAACAGGAAAGAGGAGTCATTGGTACAGATTTCTGTACCAGAAATATACCGGACAGGATTCCTGTGACAATTAGTAAAATATGCCAGAGATAGGAGTGAACTGTCAGGATCAGAAGCGGATAATGCATTCCACTGGTATCGAAAAAAACGGCAATTCCACCGAGAAGATTATAGGTGGAAAGGAAGCCGAGGATGGTATTTCTGGCAGGTTCTGTGTGAAAAAATGGGTAGAGAACCAGCAGATACATCGGGAGGCTGCAGAGCTGGAATGGGAAGTACCACAGGTTGTAGTGCCCATTATTCATGACGAAGGTCAGGAGTAATTGTTTCAGGATTTCGCTGGTAAGCAGAAAAATGCCGATGAAGAATAAAACTTTTTCTATACAGTGTAGTGAAAATTTTTTTATCATATGGGCTCCTCAAAATTTTGTTTTATAGGTGTAGTATACGCTGCAATAAAGTTTGTTACAAGATTTTATGGGGAATTTGACCAGTTATTCATAGAAAAGTCCTGAAAAAATATAGAAAAATACCATGATAAAACATAGTTAGAATTGACTGACCTATAGGCGTGGAGATATAATTAAAAATAATGATGCAGACGGAGTGGAAGATTCCTATCTGAATGCTGAATGGAGATAATTTTATACAAGAGACTTTGACGGCAAGGTAGATCCGAGCGGGAAACAGTTGGTGATATACGAAGATGTATAGTGGGACTCGTCTACCGTTTTGGGAGGCGGGTTTTTTGTGTATACGATAAATTGCCTGCTTGGTTATAGAAAGGAAAAAGGATTATGTTAAAGGTTGCAATTTATGGAAAGGGCGGTATTGGAAAGTCTACGATTACGTCCAACCTGGCGGCAGCATTTGCGGCGATGGGAAAGAAAGTAATCCAGATTGGATGTGATCCGAAGGCAGATTCTACGATCAATCTGCTTGGCGGCGAGCCGCTCAGACCAGTGATGAATTATATGAGAGAAGAGGATGAAGAACCGGAGGAGCTTTCAGATATTGCAAAAGAAGGCTATGGTGGTGTGCTCTGCATTGAAACAGGTGGACCGACACCGGGACTTGGATGCGCGGGGCGCGGGATTATTGCCACATTCCAGCTGTTAGAAGATTTGCAGTTATTTGAAACATATAAGCCGGATGTTGTACTTTATGACGTTCTTGGTGACGTGGTATGCGGTGGCTTTGCAGCACCGATCCGGGAAGGGTACGCCGAAAAGGTTCTGATCGTAACTTCCGGAGAAAAGATGGCACTTTATGCAGCAAATAATATTTCAAGTGCGGTGAGGAATTTTGAGGACAGAAGCTATGCCAGAGTTTTCGGTATTGTACTGAACCACAGGAATGTGGAAAATGAGACGGAAAAAGTACAGGCATTTTCCGAAAAAAGCGGGATCCCGATCGTCGGGGAAATCCCGAGAAGTGATGAGATCATCCGCTATGAGGATCAGGGAATGACGGTGATCGAAGGGGACAAAGATTCCGCGATCAGTAAGAGATTTTTTGATCTGGCAGAGTTATTACTGAAGAGTGAGGAATAGAAGGTATGGCAAAAGAAGCATATTATTGTACCGTAAAAGAATTAAATAAACTGGGAAGAGATGCGATTCCGGCACAGCTCCGGTCGAATACACACCTGATCTACAGCTCACCGGCAACGCTTGCATTTAACTCACCGGGAGCAGAAGGATTCGGAGTAAAAAGAGCGGGACTTGCTGTGCCGGATTCGATCATGCTGATCGTGGCACCGGGCTGCTGTGGACGAAATACTTCGCTTATCAGTTCCATGAGGGAATATGATAACCGTTTTTTCTATCTGATGATGGACGAGACCGATATCGTAACGGGACGTCATTTGAAAAAGATTCCGAAGGCAGTAGAAGAAATCTGCAATTGCTGTGAAAAGAGACCGTCCGTTGTGATGATCTGTATTACCTGTGTAGATGCTCTTCTTGGGACGGACATGGAGCGTGTGTGCAGAAAAGCGGAGGAAAGAGCCGGACTTCCGGTTCGACCATGCTACATGTACGCGCTGACAAGAGAAGGAAGAAAGCCGCCGATGGTGCATGTACGTCAGTCTTTATATTCCCTTCTGGAGCCAAAGAAGAAAAAAGGAAATGTGGTGAACCTGCTTGGATTTTTCTCGCCGCTGATCGATGAGTGTGAGCTGTATGATCTTTTGCACAGCGCAGGAGTTAAGACCATCCATGAAATCTCCAGATGCAAGGACTATGAGGAATATCAGACCATGTCTGAGGCAAATTTTAATCTGGTACTTCACCCGGAAGCCAGATTTGCGGCAGAGGATTTTCATAACCGTCTGCAGATTCCGTTTATTGAACTCAGGAGACTCTACCAGACAGACAAGATCGCCAGCCAGTATCAGGCATTTGGGAAAGTGCTTGGGGTGACATTTTCTGATGAAGTTTATCGTGAAAAAGCGGAAGAAACCGTGGCGAAATTCAAAGAGAAACGGCCGGATGCAAGCTTTGCGATCGGGGAATGCATGAACGGAGATCCATTTGAAATGGCACTTGCGATGATCAAATATGGATTTAAGGTGCCGGAAATCTATGGAACACTGACAGCAGAGAACTTTATTTACCTGAACCAGTTATCCCAGCTCAGCCCGGAGACGAAGGTATTTTCCAATATGGAACCGACCATGCTGTACTACGATCCGGAAAAGAGCGGCGTGAATATGACCATTGGAAAGGATGCGGGATACTATCATCCGGATCAGCCGAATGTGATCTGGAATCAGGACAGACAGCCTTATGGTTATGCAGGTGTGACACGGTTGTTTGAAACCCTTTTGGAGGTGTAGTATGAGAGGACTTAGAAAATATCTGACACCATTTGCACCGGATCAGTCGGGCGCAGTGTCTGTGTTATATGAACTTGGCGGAATCATCGTCATCTGCGACGCGGGAGGATGCACAGGAAATGTCTGCGGTTTTGATGAGCCGAGATGGTTTGAACGGAAAAGTGCAGTATTCAGCGCAGGACTTCGTGATATGGATGCAATCCTTGGAAGAGATGACCGTCTGGTCGCAAAGCTGGTCGATGCAGCTGATAAGATTGATGCGAATTTTGCGGCGATTGTCGGCACTCCGGTTCCGGCTGTGATCGGAACGGATTACCAGGCACTGAAAAGAATGTGTGAAAAAAAGACCGACCTTCCGATTCTTGCCATTGATACCGACGGAATGGAGCTTTACGATAAAGGGGAAGAAAAAGCGTATCTTGCATTATTTACTGCATTTGCAAAGGAAAAATATGAGGTATGCAAAGAAAAAGTCGGTATCCTTGGAATGACGCCACAGGATGTAAGCGATCTGAAAGCAGCAGATAAAGTAAGAGAGGAACTGAAAAAAGAAGGAAAAGAAGCCATTTGCTATGGAATGGGCGATGGGCTTGAGGCAGTAGAAAGGGCATCGGAAGTTGGCAAAAATATTGTTGTATCTGCGGCAGCACTGGAAGTAGCCAAATATTTGGAAAAGACCTTTGGTACGCCGTATGAGATCGGTTATCCGGCAGCAGATGAGTTGGTTCCGAATCTGGACTATCAGGGAAAGAAGATCCTTGTGGTACACCAGCAGGTGATGGCGGAAGCAATCCGGCAGGAAATTCTTAAAAGAGAGAATTCGGCAGAGGTGCAGACAGCAACCTGGTTTATGAGGAAAAAAGAGCTTGCCTGTCCGCAGGATGTGTCGTTGCGTGAGGAAGATGATTATATCGATCTTGTGAAAAATGGTGGATTTGATATCATTTTCGCAGATGCATGTATGGAAAAAATGGTTCCGGATTTTCAGGGAATCTTCGTAAATACAAGACATTTTGCAGTGTCAGGGAGACTGTGTGAATAGATGAAAAATGAAGTGACAAAACAGATCCGCGTCTATGGGATCGTGCAAGGCGTAGGATTTCGTCCGACTGTGAGCAGGCATGCGGCTACGCATCAGATCCGGGGCAGCGTGTCCAATAAAGGTCCGTATGTGGAAATCTTTGCGCAGGGACCGGAAGAGGCAGTGGATGGATTTATCTCGGATATTGAGAATAAGCCGCCGAAGCGGGCAGCAATTTTGAAAATGAATATTGAGCCGGTAGCAGAAGCAGAAGACTTTCCGGAGTTTGCGATCATTGAAAGTGAAAAGACGAAAGGTGAGATTTTTGTCTCACCGGATATTGCAATTTGTGATGAATGCAAGGAAGAAATGTTTGATCCGAAGAACCGTAGATATCTGCATCCATTTATCAACTGTACCTGCTGTGGACCAAGACTTACGATCCTGGATGCCCTTCCGTATGACCGGGAGCGCACCAGCATGAAAGAATTTCCGATGTGTCCGGATTGCGCAAAAGAATATTATGATCCGGCAACCCGGAGATACGATGCACAGCCAGTCTGTTGTAACGAGTGTGGTCCGGAGGTCTACCTGATCGGCAGAGAAGAACGCGGAAGAGACGCAATCATTTACACCAGACGGACCATTGCAGAAGGCGGAATTGTGGCGATTAAGGGGATTGGAGGTTTCCACCTGTGCTGCGATGCGACTAATGAAGAGGCGGTGAAGCGCCTCAGAGAACTGAAAAAACGTCCGGCGAAACCATTTGCAGTTATGGCAAAAGATCTGGAATCTGTGAAAAGAGAATGCCTGGTCAGTGAAGAACAGGAAAAAATTCTGACCGGACATCAAAAACCAATCCTGCTTCTGGACAAAAAAGAAGATGGTGAAGAAACACTTTGCGAAAGTATTGCGCCTGGTAATCCAAAGGTTGGAGTAATGTTGCCGTATGCACCGGTACAGCTTCTGCTCTTTACCTATGATGATGGAATCCGGATGCCGTCTTTTTTGGTTATGACCAGTGGAAATACATCCGGTGCACCGATCTGCAGGGAGGACAAAGAAGCGATTCAGGAGCTTTCCCGTCTGTGCGACTGTATGCTTTCCCACAACCGGAAAATCCGGATCCGTGCCGATGATTCAGTGATGGATTTTTATAAAAATGAGCCATATATGATCCGCAGATCCAGAGGCTATGCGCCACTTCCGACCATGGTTCAGATGTCGTGGAAAGGGCAGGTACTTGCCACTGGAGGAGAACTGAAAAATACATTCTGTATCGGTGTGGACGGCAGATTTTACCCATCCCCTTATGTGGGAGATCTGGAAGATCTGCGCACCGTGGAAGCTTTAAAAGAAACAATCGGTAGAATGGAAACACTTCTGGAGATAGAACCAAAGGTTGTGGCATGCGATCTGCATCCGAAATACAATGCGACAGTTGTTGCGGAAGAACTTGGACTCCCGGTTCTGAAGATACAGCACCATTTTGCACATATTCTGTCCTGTATGGCAGAAAATGACTGCGAAGATCCGGTGATCGGCGTTTCCTTTGACGGAACCGGCTATGGAACGGATGGGACCATCTGGGGTGGAGAAATTCTTCGTTGTGATTACAATGGATTTGAAAGACTTGGCAGCATTAAGCCATTCTGGCAGGTAGGTGGAGATCTTTCTGCAAAAGAAGGCTGGCGAATTGCCGGTTCTCTTCTCTATGAAGAATTGCAGGATAAAGAAAAAACGGTCGAATGGATGAAGAAACTGGAGCTTTGCACCGAACCGGAGGCAAAAGTACTGGTGACAATGACCGGACGACACCTGAATGCTGTTCGATCTACCAGTGCCGGCCGTCTCTTTGATGGAGTCAGTGCTATCCTCGGAATCCGGAAAAAATCCACTTTCGAGGGAGAAGCATCTACGGCATTAGAGTTCGCAGCAGAAGCTTACGAAAAAACAATGCAGCATCCATACGAACCCCTCATGCTTAAGCCATTTACAGAAACGGCAGAAGACCGCCTGATTCTAAATACCGGCGAATTAGTCAAAAACCTCGCAAAAAAACGTCTCGCTGGGGAAGGCACCGGACAACTTGCATACGAGTTCCACCAGGAACTTGCAAGACAGATCATATCCGCAGCCCTTACAGCAAGTCATCAGACCGGAATCCGGAAAGTTGCTCTAAGCGGCGGAGTTTTCCAGAACCGCTTACTACTACGGCTGGTAGAAGAAGGTCTGGTTAAGCAAGGTCTCATCACCCTGCACCATCACCTCATTCCACCAAATGACGGAGGATTGTCACTTGGTCAGGCAGCCTACGCAATGGCATATTTACAGAAGCATGAGATAAAATAAAACCAGACTTTATGGATTTAGAAAATTAAAATCAGACATAAAAAATTTTAAACAAAGTTAATCTAAAGCTATTAGAACTTACAAATAAAAGAGGAAAAGGAGGAATTACCCACATGTGTGTTGGATTATCAGCAAAAGTTGTAAAAATCAGTAACGGAACCGCCGTCGTTGACGCAGGCGGTGCAAAAAGAGAGGTTTCATCCAAGCTCCTGGAGAATCTGGAACCAGGTGATTACGTCATGGTCCACGCCGGAGTTGCGATCGCAAAGATCACCGATGAAGATGAAAGCGAGACCGATCAGCTTATGGAGGAACTGCTGTAATGGAAAAACAAAAGAAACGAACAGCCAGAGAGATCATAGAAAATTATGACGAACCGGCAGTGCGGATCATGGAAGTATGCGGAACCCATACCCATGAAATTTTCCGTCTGGGGATCCGAAAACTTTTGCCAAAGCAGGTAGAACTGATCTCAGGACCGGGATGCCCGGTCTGCGTAACACCGGTCAGCTTTATTGATGAAGCAATTTATCTGGCGTTGGAGAAGCAGGTGACGATCTGCACATTTGGTGATCTGGTCCGCGTACCGGGAAGTCAGATGAGCCTTGCCGGAGCAAGAGAAAAAGGAGCAAAGATCCATATCGTTTATTCACCGGCAGATGCGGAAAAATATGCGAAAGATCATCCGGAAGAACAGGTGACATTTTTATCCGTTGGGTTTGAGACAACGACACCTGCAGGATGCCTTTCGGTTAAACAGGCAAAGGAAGATGGAATTTCCAATTATTCTCTTCTGGTTGCCAATAAGACGATGCCGGGAGCCTACGAGGCACTCAAAGGCAGTGCGGATGTATTTTTATATCCGGGACACGTCAATGCAATCACGGGGACCGAACTTTGTGAGGAACTGGTAAAAGAAGGAGTCAGCGGTGTGGTAGCAGGATTTACGGCAAAAGAACTGCTTACAGCACTTGCGGTCGCACTGGTACGCTTCCAGGAAGGAAAGCCGTTCTTCGTAAACTGCTATCCGAGAGTTGTCACCAGAGAAGGAAGCCGTGAGGCACAGAGGCTGGTGAATGAACTGATGGAAGGATGCGACAGCGAGTGGAGAGGTCTTGGAATCATTCCGGGATCCGGTATGCAGCTGAGAGAAGAATGGGAAGCATACGATGCCAGAAAGAAATACAATATGCCAAAGATCGAAGGAAAAGCAAATCCGGCATGCCGCTGCGGAGATGTACTGCAGGGAAAATGCAAACCGTCCGACTGCAAGGTGTTTGGCAAGGTATGTACACCGCAGCACCCGGTAGGAGCCTGCATGGTATCCGGCGAGGGCGCATGCTCGGCTTACTATATGTATGATACCAGGGGATAAAAGTCAGAAGTCTGACGCAAGCTTGCTTGCAGGAAGACTTCTGACCTTTATCCCCGCCAAAACATGAGTAAGTAGCCATTTTGCGAAGAAAAATGAGCGGATTACGAATGTATTGAGGATTGTGAGAGCACGTAAGTGCGGAACAATCCGGTATCAGGGAAACGAAGGAACGGAACACCGGAACAATCCGGTATCATATATACGGAAACGATTAGGAGAGAAGGAAGTTAAAAATGGAAAATAAAATGGACAACCAGACAGTAACTATGGCACACGGAGCCGGCGGAAAGCAGACTTCAGAGCTGATCGATAAAGTATTTGCAGCACATTTTGCCAATCCGGATCTGACTGCGAATGATGCGGCAGTTCTTACACCACCAGTCGGAAAGATGGCAGTATCTACGGATGGATTTATTGTATCTCCGGCATTCTTCCCAGGAGGAAATATCGGAAAGCTTTCCATCTGCGGAACAGTTAATGACCTTGCATGTATGGGAGCAAAACCACTTTATCTGACTTGTGCATTTGTAATTGAAGAAGGATTTCCGATGGAAAAACTGGAAGAGATTGCAGCAGCAATGGAGAAAACGGCAAAAGAAGCCGGTGTCCGTATTGTATCCGGAGATACCAAGGTAGCAGGAAAGGGACAGGTAGACGGTGTATTTATCACAACAACCGGAATGGGACAGATCGAGGACGGCGTAAAAGTCGGAGGAGAACTGGCACAGCCGGGAGACGCGATCATTGTGACCGGAGATGTGGGACGCCATGGTTGTACGATCCTTCTTGCAAGAGAAGACTTCGGAATCGAAGCGGATGTGACCAGTGACTGTGCACCACTATGGCATACTGTGGAAGAAGTGATAAATGCAACACATGATCTGCATGTCATCCGTGATGCGACAAGAGGTGGAGTTGGAACAGTACTTTATGAGATTGCGGGACAGAGTAATGTTGGAATCCGTCTGAATGCTGAAAAAGTTCCGGTTGCACCGGAAGTGAAGGGAGTCTGCGGAATGCTTGGACTGGAGCCACTTTACCTTGCATGTGAAGGAAGAATGGTCATTATGGCACCAAAAACAGAGGCAGAAAAGATTGTAGAAGTACTGCACAAATGTCCGTATTCACAGAATGCGGCAATTATCGGAGAAGTAACTGCAGAGCAGCCGGGGAAAGTAGTCATGACTACAGAAATCGGAACGCAGGCACTTCTTCCACAGCCGGGCGGAGAATTGCTGCCACGTATCTGCTAAACAATCTGAAATGCGGAATCGGTGACATTTCAAAAAAGGAAGGAGACTTTTCATGGACACCAGAGTAGCAGTCATTTCAATTATTGTGGAGAATCCTGCCGCGATTGAGGAACTGAACCATTACCTGCATGAAGCAGGAGAGTATATCATTGGAAGAATGGGAATTCCGTACCGGGAGAAGGGAATTAATATCATCAGCATCGCCATTGATGCACCGCAAGATATGATCAGTGCTTTGTCAGGGAAGATCGGGCGTCTGAATGGGGTATCCACAAAAACGGCGTACTCGAACGTCATTACGAAAGCGGAGGAGAAAGCGGAATGAAAAAGATAGCAGTGTACGGAAAAGGCGGGATCGGAAAATCCACAACTGTATCCAATCTTGCGGTGGCACTTGCCGAAAAAGGATACAAGGTCATGCAGATCGGCTGTGATCCGAAGGCGGATTCGACCATCCAGCTCCGACACGGAAAGGAGATTCCAACCGTACTGGAAATGTTCCAACAGAAGAAACAGAATCTAAAACTGGAAGATATGGTTACGGTTGGCTATGCAGGTGTGGTCTGTGTAGAAGCAGGTGGACCGACACCGGGACTTGGATGTGCAGGACGCGGGATTATCACCGCCCTTGAGAAGCTGGAAGAAACCGGTGCTTATGAGACCTACCAGCCGGATATCGTGTTATACGATGTACTTGGTGATGTAGTCTGCGGTGGCTTTTCCATGCCAATGCGAAAAGGCTATGCGGATCAGGTATTCATCATCACATCTGGTGAAAATATGGCGATCCATGCCGGGGCCAATATTGCAATGGCAGTAGAGAATTTCAGGAACCGGGGATATGCTTCCCTTGGCGGTATTATTTTAAATAAAAGAGAGGTTCCGAGAGAGGAAGAAAAGGTGCGGGAGCTTGCAGAGGATTTTCACACGCAGATCATTGGACGGCTTGATCGGAGCGAACTTGTGATGGAAGCAGAAGAAGCCGGCAAGGTTCTGCTGGAATACGCACCGGATTCGCAGATGGCAGAGGAATACCGGAAGCTGGCAGATCAGATCCTTGCAGTGTGCGGAGAGGAGAGACCATGTTAAAACGGGTAGGACATCCGGTGGATGAAAAAGGCGCGGCAGTAGCCATCAAGGATGCCACATTTCCGGTTCCATTTGCACCGGGGCTTGAATTTAACTCGCCGGTCCACGGCAACTGGAACATCGTACATACCGGAATGCTGATGCCGGAGGCAAGACAGATCTATGTCTGTGCAGATAACTGCATGCGAGGTGTGGTGCTGACAGCGGCGGAAATGAATGCGGCTGACCGGTTTTCCTTTGTGATCGTAAAAGAAGAGAATCTGTTAAATGGAAATCTGGAGGACATCACCATCGAAGGCGTGACGGATGTGCTGAATAAGTTGGAAGAAAAACCGAAAGCAGTTCTTTTATTTACCGTCTGTCTGCATCATTTTCTGGGATGCGATCTGGAACGGGTGTATCAGGAACTGGAAGAGAGGTTCCCAAAGATTACATTTATCCGCTGTTATATGGATCCGATCATGCAGAAGCATGGACCGACACCAGATCAGAAGCTGAGAAAAGCGATTTATGAACCACTTCCAAAGCGAAAAGCAGATGAAAAAGCCGTGAGTTTTCTCGGCAGTGATTTCGTACTGGAAAAAAATGCAGATCTGAAACGAATCGTCCGGGCACATCAGGGAATCTTCCGAGAACTGCCGGGATGTAAAAGCTGGGAAGACTATCTGGCACTTTCCGAAGGGAAACTTTTTATATCTTCTTATCCACCATCTAAGTATGGTGCGGAAGCGCTTTCAGAGCGTCTGAAACGACCATACCTGTATCTGCCGGGCAGCTTTGATTATGAAGAAATCACAGCACAGCTGGAAAATTTTTGCCAGACAATGGGCTATGGAAAGCTGGAGGAAACGATTTCGGTAGAAGAGGAAATTGCTGCCTGTGAAAAGGCACTGGAAAAGGCGCATGAGGTGATCGGAGACACTGCGGTTGCCATTGATTATCTGTACCATCCGCGTCCACTCGGACTTGCAAAGCTTCTGCTTACTCATGGCTTCCGGGTAATACGGATCTATCTGGATTCCATCAGTCCGGAAGAAAAAGCAGAATTTGAGTGGCTGAAGGAGCATGCACCGGATCTGCAGTTGATTGCAACGATCCAGGTGAAAATGCGTGTGCTTCCGAGAACATCGGATGAAAAAATACTGGCGATCGGACAGAAGGCGGCATGGTTTACAGGAAGTCCGTATTTTGTCAATATGGTACAGGGCGGCGGCCTTTACGGATTTGACGGGATCCGCAGGACGGCAGAGCTTATGGTCGAAGCATTTACCGAAGAAAAAGACACGGAAGATCTGGTTGTGCGAAAAGGATGGGGGTGTGAAAGCTGTATATGAGACAATCTTATCGAATCATACCAATTTACACATCGGATGTATCCGGTGTGTGTTCTGCACTTTATGAGCTTGGCGGCATGACAGTCATGCACGACCCGTCCGGATGCAATTCGACCTATAACACTCACGATGAGATCCGCTGGTACGATCAGGACAGTCTGATCTATATTTCCGGTCTGACAGAAATTGATGCGATCATGGGAAATGATGAAAAATTTCTGGATGATATCAAAGAGGCAGCAAGGGAGCTGCATCCGAAATTTATTGCCCTTGCAGGATCCCCAATTCCGTATATGAATGGAACCGATTTTCCGGCACTGGCACAGGTACTGGAAGAAGAAACCGGGATTCCTGCATTTGCAGTACCGACGAACGGAATGCATGATTATGTGTATGGGGCAGGAATTGCATTAGAGGAGATCGCGAAAAGATTTACCGGGGAAAAGACAGGACGGATTCAGACACGCACCGTCAATCTGCTTGGTGTGACACCACTGGACTTTGGACCGGTATCTCATGTAGAGGTGCTGAAAGAGAACCTGAAAGCCTGTGGATGGAAGGTGCTGTCTACCTGGGCAATGGGAGATGAACTGGATGCATTTTTGCAGGCAGGAGAAGCAGAGGTGAATCTGGTGGTATCTTCGGTCGGGCTTCGTGCGGCGAAAGTACTGGAAGAAAAGTTCGGAACCCCGTATGTGGTTGGAACGCCGATTGGCTCTTATACAGAGCGGATTGCGAAAGCACTGGAAGAAAAAGAGCAGATGCCATATCTGAAGAATCGGATGCAGGGTGAAATTGAAGAAATCATGGAGCAGAAGGGAAACAGAAATCCGGCATCGGGAGAAGAAATAAAGAAGCCTGAAGCGGCAGGCAGACAAAAGAAAGTGACTCTGATCGGAGAACCGGTGACCATGGAATCTCTGGCAGCAGGGATCGAACAGAAATATGGCTGTCCGGTGGAAGTTCTCTGCCCGCTGGAAAAAACAGAAGGTCTGCTTTGCAGACAGGACAGATGGATCTGTGGGGAAGAAGAGATGGAAGAAGCATTGAAAGATGCAGAAATCATTGTAGCGGATTCATTGTATCAGCCAATCTGTCCGAAGCATTGTATGTTTTATGAATTGCCGCATATTGCATTTTCCGGAAGAATTTATCTGAAAAGGCTTCCGGTGCTGGGACAACTGATTTAGATGCGGTAAAAATGGATCAAATTCTCACAAAAGAGATTGATCCATTTTTTGTTTCCGTTTTTTCTATAACAGGAAATTGCATTTCCTGTTATTAAAAGGTCTCCGGCAGGTTTCAAAATATTGTCATGATCAATTTTGTGACAGAAAAATTAAATAAAGCATTAAAAACAGTATCTTTTTTGCGAAAGAACTGATATAATTTATAACAAATCATTTAATTATGAGAGGATGTTTGTGGTTTTAGAAATCATATTATGGATAATAAGGTTCTTTTTCGGAGCTGGCATCTTCAGCTTCTTACATATTGTCATCGATAAATTAACATACGGGAAAAGCGCAATATGTGCAAAGAGCAAGAGGATTGCAAGATATTTCTTAGTGGAATTAACAGGTGGAGTATCCATGACCGGTTGTGCGATTGTATATGGTTGCGGGAAAATGGGTGTGATTTCACTAAGAGGCGCAGTTTTTTTTATATATTTGGGAATACTGTTTGTGATTGCCTTGGTTGACTGGCATATACAGATGATTTATGATCGATTTCATATTATGATCTTGATACTTGCGGTTTTGGACTTTATGCTTTATCCGGAGATGGGAATTGCTACAAGACTGACCGGTATGGGAATCATATCAGTGCCGATGCTGGTGCTGGCACTTGCAATTCCAGGGGCTTTCGGAGGCGGAGATATCAAGCTGATGTCGGTAAGCGGATTGCTTATTGGTGGCGCGTCAATGATATGTGCAATGTGTATTGGGATTATAACAGGAGGTGCTTATGTGACACTGATGCTGGTACGAAAGAGGCTGAATAAAACAGATCAGTTTGCGTTTGGACCATTTCTTGTGTTTGGACTTGCAACTGCAATTTTTCTGGGAGATAAGATGGCAGTGTGGTATCTGCAGTTTGGGGCGGTATAGGCAGAAAATGATTTGCGTGTGGAATTGTGCAGATCAAGTATGGACGGATAAGGGCTGGTATGATAGTATAAATGCGGAAAATTTGTATATTTCGAAAAATATATCATAGGAGTAGACAATTATCGTGGGAGCTTTAAATATAAAAAAAGGTACAAAAATGAACCGACCCCCAGAAGTTAGACCCAAAAATCTAACTATTGGAGGTCGGTTTTCTTATGGCAAAATATAACTTTGAGCTTAAGAAAAAAATTGTTCTAGAGCATCTAAGTTTAGGTGTTGGTTCAAAAGCACTAGCAAAAAAATATAATGTTAAAAGTGCTAGACAGATTCGACAATGGATTCATAATTATAATGAGTTTGGTGAGGAAGGCTTAAAAAGAAGTAGACAGAAGGGCGTGTGAAAAAAATAAACTCAAAAATGAGAATCTATGGTATAATAAAAAATTGTTCGGCAGTTATGCTGACGCGATTATATCTGCCGGAATGGCAAAAAATATTATAAGAGAGAATGATTATGAAAAAGATACATACTGCAGTTACTCTTATAATTATCTTCTTTATGGTAGCTGCATTATATATTTGCGGGAGATATGAGAATGCTCCCGACAGAATTTTTACAGGAAAAGTAAGTGCCCCGGAAGGTGAGTGGACGATTGATGCTTCCGACGGTGTTACGAAGGCGGAGATCACAAATCTTAAATTGCAAAGAATTATTAATGGATGTGTAGCATATTGCGTTTTCAGCATTATAGCACTCGTTTTATTTTATTATGGAAATGTAGTGAGCTATTCCTATCTCTGTTGCAATGGGATATGTCTGGACAGATGCAGAGGAAAAGAATCTGCCGGAGCTGATCCATTGTGCTGACGAGAAGATGTATAAAGACAAAAAGAGGATAAAAGAAAATACACCTTCTGCATAAATGATAGGTTGGAAATGATAGAAATGCGCAATATATGATTACGAGGTGACGTATGAAATTACTGGTGACCGGAAATATCGGATATATTACAACAGAATTTATCGAGGAGGCTTTCCCTGAGTGTCAGATCCTTCTTCTTGGAGAGACTGAACAAAAGTCAAATCGCAATAAGAGCTTATCGGTATACCCGATGCCGAAGACGGAGGAAGAATTCAAAGACATTTTCAAGACATATGAATTTGAGGGAGTGATTTATTTTTCTAATTATCTTACATTTCATGGGACGATGGAGGGTGAGATTGAGACTTTACGCAAGCTATTACATTACTATAAGGGGAATCTGAATTCCAGGCTTCTGTATATTACAGGACCGGATAGTTTATATGAAGATACAACAGGAAAGACGCTGATGGTCCGCTCGGCAGAAGAGTTCTGCAGGCAATACGGCGAGCTGCATCAGATCGCTGTCAAGATTCTGCGTGCGCCGTATCTTTATTCCGGTACTTATGAGGAGGATTATTTTTTCAAGCTGTTCTCAACTGTGATCAATAAGAAGCAGATTACATTTGAAGAAGCACCGGCACAGGAGATGCATTTTCTTGCTTTGAGTGATCTTGGGGATTTATTATACAAGATTTTTGATAACTGGGGAGAGGGGAGCGCCTGTCTTCAGGTTCCGCAGGTATTTCATTTTACTTTTCAACAGTTCGGGGAGAGACTGGCACAGATGTTTCCGGCTGCAAACATTACCTATTTGTCAGATGTGCTGATCCGGGATGGGATATCTGATGACCACGTTCTGAGAAATGAATACGGTTGGTTTCCGAAGATTTCTCTTTTGGAGGATCTCACAGAAATTTATGAGGATTATTGTGAGAAAACGAACCATAAGACACGGAAGATCGATGTAGTAAAAACTTTTTTGAAAGTACATGATAAAATCGTGAAAATCGCGGAATTGCTGCTCACATTTTTTGTTTTTGAAGCATTGAACCGGGTGGCGGGAAATCAGGTGCAGTTTCAGATGATCGATCTGAGGCTTGTTTACATCGTGCTGTTCAGCAGTCTGTACGGTATTAATTACGGGCTTGCTGCAGCGGGGCTGGAAACACTTTCATTGCTGGCAGCATATACGAAAACCGGGATCGGCTGGACGACACTTTTCTACGAACCTTCGAACTGGATTCCGTTTATCTTCTATTTTGCAGTCGGCGCGATCTGTGGTTACATCCGACTGAAAAACAGCGATAATATTCAATTCATGAAAGAGGAGAATAAACTGATCCTGGATAAATTTCTGTTTATGAGAGAAATGTATCAGGAGACGCTTTCTGATAAACGGCAGTACAAGAAGCAGATTCTGGGAAGCCGTGACAGCTTTGGTAAGATTTTTGATATTACGAAAAAACTGGATATCATTCTTCCGCAGGAGCTTTTTATTGAAACTCTGCATGTGATGGAATCAGTTCTTGAGAATCATACATTTGCGATTTATTCAGTTGGAAAGAATCAGAGCTATGGACGTCTTGAGATCGCATCCCAGGGAATGACAGATGTGTTGAAAAAATCCATTTGTCTGGATGATTATCTGGAAGCGAAAGAGACGATTGTGTCCGGAAAGGTGTGGGTAAACCGGAATTTCCTGGACGGCTATCCGATGTATATGAACGGGATTCACAAGGATGGAGAGCTCGTGATGCTGATTTTCATTCAGGAAGTGGGAAATGAACAGCTTTCCCTCTATTATCTGAATCTGTTCCAGATTCTCTGCGGTCTGGTAGAAACAGCACTTTTGCGCGCACTGGAATATCAGGAGGCAATCAAGAACAGGCAGTACGTGCAGGGTACACGTATATTGAAGCAGGAGTATTTTGAAGAACGGCTGTATTCCTTCCATTCTATGAGGGAGGAGAATCGGGCATCCTATGTGCTTTTGAAGCTGGAGTATCCGAAGATGACACTGGAAGAGGCAGACACAGCGCTACAGGCTTCGGTCCGTGAAAATGATGTCAGGGGGATTTCTGAAAAAGGAGAGATCTTCCTCATTCTTTCACAGACGGACAGAAGTTCCTTGCCGATCATTCTTGCAAGACTGGAAAATAACGGCTTCGTCTGTCATGAGATCGATACCGTGGAGAATGCAAATACAGGAGAAAAATTATGATTCAGACAGTGCTTGGAGTATTCCTGATCCTGTTACATATTGTCTGCTGTGTGCTGGTCTGGCTGGGGATAAAGACACATCTGCTGAAGGTGAAAAAATATCTGATGGCACTTGTGATCTTCGTCCCTTTCTGGGGAACAGTGTGCGTGCTGCTTTTGCATTTGCAAATGCTGACCAGAAGAGACAATAGGATAGAACCGGGAGTGGAAAAGCTTCGTGTAAATGAAGAGATTTATAAAAATATTTTTCAGGCAGTTTCGGATACGGACAAAAAGATCGTTCCGTTAGAGGAAGCACTTTTGATTAACGAACCGAGAGTGCGCCGTGAACTGATCATGGATGTGTTAAATGATGATCCGGAAGAATATATGGATCTTCTGAAACAGGCCCGCATGAATGAAGATGTAGAGGTTGTCCATTATGCGATCACAGCCATGGTTGAACTTTCCAAGGAATATGATTTTCGTTTGCAGAAGATGGAGAAGCTGTATGCGGAATCACCGGACGATCCGGAGATCCTGGAGCAGTACTGTGATTTTATGGAAGAGTATCTGAATCAGGGGATTCTGGAAGCCCAGATGGAGAGAGAACAGAGGGAACGTTATATCCGTCTTTTAAGACAAAAGCTGAAGGTGAAAACGACGCTTTCCACATGTGTGCGTCTGTTCCAAAATCTGATGAAAACAGGAGATTATGTTCAGGTGGAAGAGATTCTAGGGCTGATGGATCAGAAATGGCATCGGAAAGAGGAGTTCTGGATTTTGAAGATCCGGTATCTGGCAGAACGAAAAAAGGGAGCGGAGTTGCAGCAGTGTTTAAGACAGATGAAAGAGGAGCAGATCTATCTGTCGTCTAAGAGTAAGGAGGTATTGGCTTTTTGGCTGGATTAAAATCATTGAAAACATTTCCGTTTAAAAGTATGCTGGTGATCCTGGGTGTATTTCTGATGATCGCGATCGTCCTTTTTGCTGAACGAAGTGGAATTCAATATACTGAAAAAAACAGAAAAGTCGCATATATCAGTCAGGAAGAAGTGGTTACGGAACAGATGGCTGCGAAATCACTGCCGAAGACCTGTCTGGTACTTCGTAACAGTGAAGATGAGGCGAGTGTGGCTGCATGGGAGCAGTTTCAACAAATTTTTAAAGATATGAAGGTTGGAACAGATGTGGTAGACCTGCAGAGTGCATCCTCTATTCCAGATTATCATGCTTATGAAACGGTTGTTGTATTACTGAGCGATGTAAGTCCGTTGAAAGAGAATCTTATGGAACTGTGTGATTGGGTGTCAGAGGGTGGGAATGTACTTTTTGCCCTGACACTTCAGAAAACAGCGTATTCATCAGTGATTGAGCAGAAGCTTGGAATCATTTCTTCCGGATATGACAATATACTTGTAGACAGTATTTATTTTGAACCGGAATTTATGCTTGGCGGCGGACAGGCTTATGCAATCACGGATCCGTATGACTCTGCCTGGGCAGTGCAGCTGAGTGAGAATGCGAAGGTTTATGCGCATGTCAATGAAAAAAACGGTCAGCCTGTCATTTGGGAGAACCAATATGGAAAAGGGAAGTTTGTAGTAGACAACTTTGGACTGTATGAGAAAGCGGTGCGTGGATTCTATGCGGCTTCCTACAGTCTCCTTACTGATGTGGGGGTTTATCCGGTGATCAATGGATCAGCATTTTATCTGGATGACTTTCCGTCACCGGTTCCGGAGGGAGATGGTACTTATGTGAAGCGGGACTATGGAATGAGCATTAGTGATTTCTATATGGATGTGTGGTGGCCGGATATGCAGGAGCTTGCATCTAATCACAACGTTCGCTATACCGGTGTGATTATTGAAAATTATGAGGATGCGACGGATGGAACGATTAAGAAACAGAAGGATACCAGACGTTTTCAGTATTTTGGAAATATGCTGCTTCATCAAGGTGGAGAACTCGGGTATCATGGATACAATCATCAGCCGTTGAGTCTTTCAAATGTGGATTATGGTGACGTGCTTCCGTATGATACATGGAAAAATGAGGCGGCCATGAAAAAGGCTGTAAAAGAATTGATCCATTTTGGAGAGGATACATTTCCCAGTGTATCAATGTCAGTCTATGTACCGCCGTCCAATGTATTATCAGCAGAAGGAAGGGAGATGCTCGCGAAAGATTTCCCGGAGATCCGGACGATCGCCAGTAATTATTTCACCGGTGAGTTTGCGTATGTGCAGGAATTTGAAGTTGCAAAGGATGGGATTGTAGAACAGCCGCGTATCATCTCCGGTGCAATTATCGATAATTATATGAAGATGGCGGCACTGTCGGAATTAAATATGCATTTTGTGAACAGTCATTTTATTCATCCGGATGATCTTCTGGACGAAGACCGCGGTGCGGCGCTTGGCTGGGAAAAGATGAAGGGCAACCTCGCTGATTATATGGACTGGCTGGTGGATTCGGCACCGTCCTTGAGACAACTCACCGGTTCAGAACTATCCGGTGCGATCCAGCGTTATGGAGCGGTTACATTCACAAAGACAGTGACAGAGCGGTCTATAGAATTGGAGCTTAAAAACTTCTATGATGAAGCATATTTTATGGTGAGGATCAATGAAGGAACACCAGGTGAAGTTTCAGGAGGAAAACTTACACATCTGACAGGAAATCTCTATCTGCTTCAGGCAAAGGAACCAACAGTAACTATTGAGAAATTAGAAGATTGAAATACAAAGCGGTAACACGCGACAGATAAGGAGTTAATTGTGAGAATCTGTCTCATATTGGAGGGGTGTTATCCCTACATATTTGGAGGTGTATCCACCTGGATGCACCAGTATATCAATGAAATGAAAGAGCATGAGTTTGTTTTGTGGGTGATTGGGGCAAATGCGAAGGATAAAGGGAAATTTGTCTACGAGCTTCCGAAAAATGTTGTAGAAGTTCACGAGGTCTTTCTGGATGACGCTTTGCGGCTGAAGGATTCTGGAAAAATGCTTCATGCCTTTACAGAGGAAGAGACGAACAGCCTGAAAGAGCTGATGCTGTGTAGACGCCCGAATTGGGAAATCTTGTTTCGGCTCTATCATGACCAGAAGCTGAATCCTATGTCTTTTTTAAGAAGTGAGAAATTCCTGAATATATTGACGGAGTGCTGTATAAAAGATTATCCATATACTCCGTTTGCGGATGCATTTCACACAATGCGTTCTATGCTGCTTCCGGTCCTTTATCTAATGGGAAGTGAAGTGCCCAAGGCAGATGTCTATCATGCAATCTGTACAGGATATGGCGGACTTCTTGCATGCCTGGGCGGGTATGTTTATAGGAAGAAAGTGCTGCTGACAGAGCATGGAATATACACAAGAGAGCGTGAAGAAGAGATCATTCGTGCAAAATGGGTACAGCCGGCATTTAAAAAGCAGTGGATTTCTTTCTTCTATATGCTGTCGGATATTATTTATACGAGAGCGTTTCTAGTCTCAGCATTATTTACCAATGCCATGCATGCACAGATCCAGATGGGATGTGACAAGGAGAAATGTCGTGTCGTTGAGAACGGAATCAACTATGAAAGGCTTTCCCCTATTCCATTGAAAGAGGAAGACGGATGGGTTGACATCGGTGCGATCGTGCGTCTGGCACCGATCAAGGATATCAAGACGATGATCTATGCGTTTTATGAGCTTTGCACGACAAGAGAACATGTGCGTCTCCACATTATGGGAGGCGTCGATGATGAGGAGTATGCGCAGGAGTGTTATGCGCTGGTCGATCAGCTTCATCTGGAAAATGTGATCTTTACAGGACGAGTGGATATCATCTCTTATATGGAGAAGCTGGATTTTACAATTTTGACGAGTATATCGGAAGGACAGCCGCTGTCTGTTTTAGAATCATTTGCTGCAAGGCGGCCTTGTGTGACTACAGATGTAGGATGCTGCAGGGAGCTTCTGAATGGTAACGAGGAGGATCGATACGGAAAAGCAGGATATTGTGTTCCACCGATGTATCGAGAGGGGCTTGCGCAGGCAATGGATCAGATGTGCGCTTCCAGAGCTCGGAGACTCCGCATGGGGGCGAATGCACAGAAACGAGTGAAAGCATATTATCGAAAAGAAGAAATGCTTGAAAAGTACCGGAAGATGTATCAGGAGGTGGAAGAGGCAGATGGCCGGAATCGGATTTGAGTTAAAAAAATTATTCCAGAAGCGCGGACTTGCAGCGACGGCAAAAGCGTATGGGTATGCAGGAGTGATCTGTACAGGTCCGATGCTGCTCGGTATCGTGCTGTTGGTAGGAATCGCTTTTATCTGCGATCATACCGGTGCGACGAGACATAACCGGGAACTTCTGAACTGTATGATTACTTACACACTTCTCGCTTCGTTGACCGTGACCAGTTTTTTCTCTATGGTCGTGACGAGATATATTGCGGACATGCTGTATGAAGAACGCTACGAGGCGGTGCTTTCTTCTTTCTGGGGTTCAACAGCGATCCTGCTTGTAGTCGGCGGAATCATGTATGGGATTTTTCTTCTGTTTTCAGGAATCAATCTGATCGATCAGTTTTTGTGCCTGGAGTTTTTCGGAGAATTGATCGTCACCTGGAATGCGATGAGTTATCTGACAGCGATCAAGGATTACAAAGGGATTCTTATTTCATTTATTACAGCGGTAGCGGTATCATTGTTGGTCGGATTCCTATTGATCCTGATTGGGATTCCACATGTAGAGGCGTTGATGATCGCAGTTACGATCGGTTATGGAATCATGCTGCTTTGGGATGTGACGCTGTTGTACCGTTATTTTCCGCAGAGAGAGATCAGTGCATTTTTCTTTTTACGCTGGGTGGATCAGTTCCTTCCGCTTGCGTTTACAGGCTTGTTCACGAACATCGGACTATTTGCACATCTTGTTATCATGTGGTGCGGACCGATCCGTGTACATGTTCAGGGATTATTTTATGGTGCACCGTATCATGATGTACCTGCGATGATCGCCTATTTGACGATTCTTATTACAACCGTTAATTTCGTTGTATCTGTGGAAGTGAATTTCTATCCGAAATATCGGAATTATTATAGTTTGTTTAATGACAAGGGAGAAATCAAGGATATCCTGCAGGCGGGAAAAGAGATGAGAAAGGTTTTAAACATGGAGCTGAAATATACGGCGTTAAAGCAGCTACTTACAACGGCACTGGCGATTTCGATCGGACAGCTGCTTCTGACATATCTTCCGCTTGGATTTAATGATCTTATGGAAGGATATTTTAGGACACTCTGCGTCGGCTATGGACTCTATGCAATTGCTAACACAATGATGTTGATCTTACTTTATTTTACAGATTACAAGGGAGCATTATTTGCAACAGGAATGTTCGCCGCGTGTACGACGACATTTACCTGTGTGTCTTTATTCTTCCCACAGGTGTATTATGGGTTTGGATTTTTACTGGGAAGTGCAGTGTTCTTTTTGATCTGTACACTGCGTCTTGGATATTTTATAAAAAAACTTCCGTATTATATTTTGAGCGTACAGCCGATTGTGGCAGAGGATAAAACAGGTTTCTTCACACGGCTTGGATGCTTTTTGGAAGAGAAAATAGAGAGGGGAGATAAGCTTGAAAAAATATAGATTACTTGCGTTGGGATGTGCCCTTTTATTAGGAATGTCCTGTTGCCTGACGGGATGTACCACCCCGGAGAAAACAGGGGATACTTCAAAGAAACAGACAGAACAACAGGAAGAGATAAAAAAGGCAGAGACACAGGATATCAACGACGTTCACCTCAGGGATAAGGATAGTCTCTATGAAAATGATGACGAGACAAGTGTTGTGACGATGTATCTCACCGTTTCCCGTGGAAATTCTTCAGAGGGAACGGCTCATACCTGGAAGGAGATTAACAGTTATTCGGCCTATGATTATGACAAGATGGGAGTAGAACGTTACCAGACAGCGGCGCTTCTTCAGGTTGGTGATGAGTCAGGTCCGCAGAGCGGGGAGGTTGGATATGGTGAAAATGTGCCGAATGCTACCGTGCAGATCAGAGGACAGACATCGAGCCGTAATTCGCAGAAAAACTATAAGATTGAGCTGAAGAAGAATAAGGGAACCTGGCGTGGACAGCGCACGATCAATCTGAATAAACATCAGACAGATGGAATGCGTTTCCGTAATAAGCTGTCCTACGATCTTCTGAAAGGGATACCGCAGCTGATGTCACTTAGAACCCAGTTTGTACATTTATATGTAAGAGATCTTACCGAGGGGGACAGCTCAGAATTCCAGGACTATGGATTGTACACACAGGTGGAACAGCTCAACAAGACAGGAATGAAGAACCATGGAATGGATTCGAAGGGACAGTTGTACAAAATTAATTCGTTTGAGTTTTTCCGCTATGAAGATGTAATAAAAAAAGAAGACGATCCGACCTATGACCAGAAAGCCTTTGAAAAGCTCCTGGAGATCAAAGGAGATTCAGATCATACGAAACTGATTCAAATGCTGACAGATCTGAATGATACTTCTCAACCGATTGAGGATATCCTGGATCAATATTTTGACAGAGAGAATCTGACGTACTGGATGGCGTATCAGATACTGACCGGAAATGTGGATACACAGAATCGTAATACATATTTATATAGTCCACAGAATTCAAATATATGGTATCTGATCGCGTGGGATAATGATACCTCTTTCATGAGAACCGAATATAACATTAAAAACCGTTCCGATCAAGGCAGTTGGGAATGTGGAGTCAGTAATTACTGGGGAAATGTTCTCTTTCAAAGATGTCTGCAGTCGGAGGATTTCCGTGAGGAACTTGACGCGGCGATCCAGGATCTGAGATCCTATCTCAGTGTGGATCGGATCAGTAGTATGATAGAGGAATATCGTACAGTTACTCAGAAGTATTTAAATCAGATGCCGGACCAGATGTATGCACCGTTGACTGAAGCGAAGTATGAAACAATTGCATCGGCAATCCCTTCAGAGGTAGAACAAAATTATGAACTTTATAAGGAGAGCCTGGAAAAGCCAATGCCGTTTTTTATCGGAAAACCGGTAATCGAGAGAAATATTTTGAAGTTCAACTGGGACGCATCGTATGACTTTGATGCAGAGACGGTCACTTACACAGTTGAACTGGCAAAAGATTATAAGTTTAATGAGATTGTATTTCGTAAGAATAATATTCAAATTCCGGAAGCGGAGACTACAGTTCCGGCAGATGGTCAGTATTTTGTGCGTGTCCGTGCGACAAATACATCTGGACAGACGCAGGATGCTTTTGATTATTATATAACAGACGCTGGAAAGAATTATGGTATGAAATGTTTCTACATTACAGGCGGCCAAAATGTTGAGGAAGATATTTATGAGGAATGATTTATCAAAAGAACGCTTCCGTAATGAATGGAAATATCTGATCAGTACCAGTGAGAAAGAATTGCTGGAGCTGAGGATGAAGCATTTGCTGAAAAAGGATCCAAATGCAAAGGGAAATGGTTATATGATCCGCAGCCTCTATTTTGAAGATTATTTCAACAGCGCTTATGCGGAAAAGGAATCTGGTGTCCTGATGCGAAAAAAATACAGGATTCGTATTTATGATTGTAGTGACCGTTCGATCAAGCTGGAGCGGAAGAAGAAATTCGGAAGTTATATTTATAAAGAAAGTGCTCCTCTGACAAAGGAAGAATTCTATAAGATCCTTGATGGAGATTATAAATTTTTGTTAAGCAGTCCGTATCCGTTGTGCAGAGAATTTTATGTGGAATGTGTCAGCAATCTCATGCGTCCACGCACGATCGTTGACTATGACCGTGTACCGTGGATCATGGATGAGGGGACAGTCAGGATTACATTTGACAGTGATGTGAGGGCAGCGGTCGGAAGTTATGACATCTTTGATCCGTCCCTTCCGACACTTCCGGTGCTTGAACCGGGGAAACTGGTTATGGAAGTGAAATTCACAGAGATGCTTCCACAGATCGTGCGTGACTTGCTTCCGCCAAATGCACAAGAATTCACAGCAGTATCAAAATATGTACTCTGTTATGAAAAATCGCAGTATTTATATGGATTTGAATATTGGAATGAAACACAGGAGAGAAAACTATTATGAGTATACAAGATATGATTAAGAAGTCGGTGCTGGAATCCGGCGTATTTGACAGCTTTAATGCACCGAAGATGGCAATTTCGCTGATCGTGGCGTTGCTTCTCGGAGCAGTGATCTATATGGTTTACAGCAAGTTTTATGTAGGGGTGATCTTCTCTCGGAGCTTTGCAGTTACGTTGGTCGGCATGACACTTCTCACTTGCATGGTTACTCTGGCAATCAGTACGAATATCGTGATTTCCCTTGGTATGGTCGGTGCATTGTCTATCGTACGTTTCCGTACGGCGGTGAAGGATCCGATGGATCTGCTCTATCTTTTCTGGGCGATCACGACAGGTATCACGACTGGAGCGGGAATGTATCCGTTGGCACTGATTGCAGCAGCGGTTATGATCATTATGATTTATCTGTTTTATCATAAGCAGCAGAAAGGCAGAATCTATATCGCCGTGATCCATTATCAGGGAGATGAAGCCGGTGATGAGATCATCCGCAGCTTTGGCAGAATGAAATACTTCATAAAGTCAAAGACGATGCGTGGGGAGAAAACAGAGATGGCAGTTGAGGTATTCTGTCGGCAGAATGATCTCGATTTCACAGAGAAGATCCGGAAGATCACAAATGTAGAAGATATTACATTGATCCAGTATAATGGAGAGTATCACGGATAAAATGAAAAGACTATAACTGGTTGATTCATTAAGATGATATGCTACCCTCATATAGGACAATGAAATATAAAAGTCCTATATGGGGGTATTTT
>ERZ773259.523-NODE-523-length-41515-cov-4.697443_pt1 | contig 41515 bp, 39 predicted proteins | sample MGYA00511961_ERZ773259 | MGnify/ENA primary metagenome ERZ773259 (study PRJEB29015, sample SAMEA2737775) | human gut metagenome | biome: human gut; feature: human-associated habitat; material: faeces | place: China | collected 2012 ...
TTCTTAATTAGATATATTTTATATAAAATTCAATTTAACAAAGTCAGGGACACCTCTGCATTGCATAAGCAATGGGCGGGGATTTACTTATATCGGGATGGAGCAAGCCATCTCTGACAAGTTGCGCAACAGCTATTTGATTATGAACAAGCAACAAAAGCAGATTGCGAATATCTCTTGACTTCTTATGGATATCCGCCTGCAACCCAGGCATATCACATACATTTAATTTTTTACTTATATGAGGAGGACAACACAAAATGAAAAAACTGATCGCATTAGGACTTGCGGCGTGCATGACATTTTCCCTTGCGGGCTGCTCCGGATCCGCAAGCAAAGAAACAGAGGCTGCTTCTGCAGCAGAGACAACCGCAGCTGCTTCCACAGGAGCGGAAACTTCCGCTGCAGCATCTGACACAGCGACTTCCATCGACAAACTCACCGTTACTTATGTAACATCCCCGTTAAATGTACCGACCATCATCGAAAAAGATCAGGGCATCTTCGAGAAAGAACTCGGTGTTCCGGTAGAGTACGCAGAGCTTACTTCCGGTGCTGACCAGACACAGGCTCTTGCTTCCGGCGATGTTCAGGTTCTTTACGCAGTAGGCGCAACTTCCGTGATCCTTTCTGCTGCAAACGGCGCTGACATCAAGGTGTTAAACATGTATAGCCGTTCCCCGAAGGCATTCTGCATGTACTCCAAAGATGAGACTCTGACAACTCCGGAGAGCTTAAAGGGCAAGACGATCGCAGGACCGACAGGTACCAACCTTCATGAGCTCCTTGTCTCCTACCTTGCTCAGGCAGACATGACTCTTGACGATGTAAATTATGTAAACATGACTATCCCGGACGCAAAGGCAGGTCTTGACGGCGGCAGCGTTGATGTTGCCCTGATCGCCGGCGCAACTGCTTACAATGCAGAACAGCAGGGCTACCACCTCGTTGCAGACGGTGAAGGCCTGATCAGCGCCCTGATCGCTGTTGCGACAACTCAGAAGTTTTACGATGAGCATCCGGATGTCATCGAGAAATTAAATGCTGCACAGGACGAGATCGCATCCTACATGGCTGACAGCCAGGATGAGACCATGGAGACCGTTGCCGCAGCACTTGACCTTGATGTTGACGCAGTAAAGGAAATGTACGGTTTCTATGACTTCTCCACGGAAATCACAGATGCCGACAAAGAAGGTTTCCAGAAGACAGCCGATTTCATGTATGAATCCGGCATGATTGAGAATAAGCTGGATGTGAATACGCTGTTTATCCAGTAAGATCCGGTGTAGGCGGAAAGACGCCTTGTAAACCCCAATGTGATCAGACAGATGTTCTCTGTTTGATGTTCTGTTGGCATCTTATTTTATTTCACATGTTTATCGAAAATAACCGCTCCTGTTTTCTAAGGACAGGGGCGGTTATTTTTGTTTTTTGAAACCTGGAGCAAAGTATCCACATTTTCCATCCGTCCCCTGCGGAAACTCTTCCTATTTTCCCATTATTACGGTATACTAAAAAACGTGCATTCACTGTTTTCCAGATTTTCTTCCTGATCTCAAGATACTCACGGTGCATTCACATACTCCCACATATATTATTTTCTCGAAAGGACACGTACATGACAATTTCCCACCCACTCACAAGACTTCAGAAGTTCCGGCTTCTGTCTCTGATCCCTATTTATTTCATGATCGTCGGCCTGTTTTTGCAGCCTGTCACTGAGATCATCCCCGGTCTCATCACGATCATCAAAGAACCGGATTTCCTGATCACAGACTACTTTCTGATCGGCGGGATCGGAACTTCCTTTATCAATGCCGGACTGCTGACACTTTTATGTATCTGGACCATCTATTTCCTCGATATGGAGATGGACGGACATACGATCACATCCAGCTGCCTGATGTTCGGGTTTTCCCTGTTTGGAAAGAATCTTCTAAATATCTGGGCGATCCTGCTTGGCGTATACCTCTACTCCCACTACCACAAGAAACACATGTCCAGCTACATTTATATCGGTTTTTACGGTACCAGCCTGTCTCCGATCATCACGCAGATCATGTATATCTCACACCTGCCTTACGCAGTCCGGCTCATTGCAAGTCTCGCGGTCGGGCTCATCATCGGTTTCGTGCTGCCGCCGTTATCCACCCATGTCCACTATGCGCATAAGGGCTACTCACTCTATAACGTCGGATTCTCTTCCGGTATCATCGCCACTGTTATCGTATCCGTGCTGAAATCCTTCGGGATCACTACCGAATCCCGCCTGATCTGGTCTGAGGGCAACAACCAGCTTCTGTTTGCGATCCTCTGCGGTCTCTTTATTGCCATGATCGCAGCCGCGTTCCTCTTTGGCGGAAAGAACGTTGGAGACTCTTACTGGAAGATCTTATCCTGTTCCGGGATCGGCGGAACCGACTATCTCCGTGACAACGGCGGCGCTGCAACCGTCCTCAACATGGCGCTCAACGGGCTGTTCGCAACAATCTTTGTTCTCGGAGTCGGCGGCGAGTTAAACGGACCGACGATCGGCGGGATCTTCACGATCATCGGCTTCTCCGCAACCGGAAAACATATCCGAAACATCGCTCCGATCATGTTCGGCGTTCTCCTCGCAAGTTTTACGAAACACTGGACCATCAATGCCCCGTCACCGATCCTGGCGCTTTTATTCTCGACCACATTGGCACCCATCGCCGGAGAATTCGGTGTGTTTGTCGGACTTCTCGCCGGATTCCTTCACTCCTCCGTCGCCTTAAATGTCGGAATTGTGTATGGAGGCATGAATTTATATAATAATGGATTTGCAGGTGGAATTGTTGCAATTTTCATGGTCCCAGTGATCCACTCGATCATGGATCGACGGGCGCGGGCGAAGGAGGATGTTTCCCTGTAAGAAATTGGGGCAAAAACCTCGGCTGGCATCTGCCATGAAACAACGTAACCATTGTATTGCTTCGAATTTCCTGCCCTCAAGGCCATTGCTGCGAACGATACAGACCATAAATAAGCCCTCATATAGAAATGATAATGAATAACAAGCAACCAAAAACGACTCCTGCATTTTCATCAGAAAATGCTTTCAACAACAACCGATCAATCTATCTTCGCCTGCTCGCCTGGATTCCGGCACTCTTTGTCGCCGCCGCGATCTTCTGGTTCTCCTCAAAGCCGGCCGTCGAATCCACGGAAATGAGCGATTCCGTGAGCCGACTGATCCTGCTGATCGGGACGAAATTCGGCTTTTTCCGCGGGGATCCGACGCAATATGCCGACCTCATCGAACTCATGAGTTTCCCGGTGCGGAAAACCGCCCACATGACAGAATATCTGGTCTTTTACGGTACGGTCCGCTTCGGACTCCATTTTTCGTACCGGACCCCGGATCTTCGACGCCGCCTTTTCGCCGCTTTTGTGATCGTCTTTTGTTACGCCTGCACGGACGAATTTCACCAGCTATTCGTCCCCGGCCGAGCTGGAAGATTTACGGATGTGATGATTGACTGTTTTCTCGTTCTCGTTGTCACATTCATTTGTTTCGCCCGCCATTGCGAACAGAACCGGCAGGAAAAATCTGACTCTGTCCGATAATCCAGGGGAAAAATCCGCATATAAATAACAAAAATCCCTGGCTATGGCTTTCTCACCATAGTCAGGGATTTTTTTATTTCAGAAATTTTATACGATACTGTTTTTTCTCGCTGCGCCAAACGCACAGTTGTTTACAGCATCGGCACAACCACATTCCCCCAGAACCAGCTCACCGGCATGACGAGCACCATGGCCGGGATCATGTCTGCAACCGGGAAGTTGTGGATCTTCGCGATGCGGAAGCCGGTCGCGAGAAGCAGGAAACCGCCGCAGGCTTTAAAGTCCGCGATCATCTCCGGTGTCGTGAGCGGGAAGATGAATTTTGCAGCTGCGAAGATCGCGAGGAAGATCACACACTGCGGGATTGCAACGGCCGCAACCACCATTCCGAGCGTTCCGCCAAAGATCATGGCTGTAAAGAAGTCCAGGATCGACTTGGAGATCAGGATCGTGTGGTCTCCGCTCATTCCGGAATCCAGGGAACCGTAGATTCCTGTTCCGCTGGCACAGAATAACACGATGATTGTCACGAGCATCGTCATATACTCTTCTCTCGACATATCTTTGTTCTTATTCGGGAAGATCTTTCCGACTGGTTTTTCCATACATCCGGCGCCTTTGTTGATGATCCCGCCGAGATTGATCGCCAAACCAAACGCGGTTCCAATGATCACCGCAAAGATAACAGCGGGCATATTTTTCATGAGTCCGATGGAACTCACGCCCATTCCCATAGAGCAGACACCAAATATCTTCGTGAGCTCCGAATTGATCCTTGTGGGCAGCTTATGCCCAAATAAAGCCCCGACCACACCACCGATGGCGACGGACAGGGCGTTGATGATAATTCCTACTGGCATACATCTTTCTCCTTTGCACAAGTAACTGCGGTGCAAGGGAGTCCCTGCACCGCAGAATTGACAGTTCGTTATTTAATTTTAGCACAATGTAAACACTTTACCTTGTAAAAATGCATGTCCCCAATTACCATTTCGACAACATTCTTCTGCATTTAAGTCGAACGTCCGTGAGACTTGGCGCGTGATTCTGGTCAGCGAAGCCGGCTTATATCACTGTACATCCTCGCGGAGCGTTTCCTGGACGATTCTTAGATCCCATGCACCGCATCACACATCGACTTCACGTATTCCTTCACATACGGAACCGCGTCCTTTCCATACTTTCCGCAGAGTTTCACGATGGCCGATCCAACGATCGCACCGTCGGAGAGACCGGCCATCTTTTTCGCCTGCTCCGAGGTGGAGATTCCGAAGCCAACCGCGCACGGGATATCTTTCGACTTTTTCACGAGCTTCACCATCGCGCCGATATCGGTCGTGATCTCGCTCCTCGTTCCAGTAACGCCAAGAGAGGATACGCAGTATACAAAGCCGGATGCCTCTTTCGCGATCATGCTGATGCGCTCGTGGGAGGTCGGGGCAATGAGGGAGATCATGTCCATGTTATACTTCTTGCACACAACATCGAACTCCTCCTTCTCCTCATACGGAACATCCGGTAAGATGATTCCGTCCATGCCAAGCTCAGACGCCTTCTTGATGAAGCGCTCAGTTCCGTAGGAGAAGACAACATTCGCATAGGTCATGAAAACCATCGGAATTTGTGTGTTTTTCCGGATTTTTTCAACCATTGCAAAAATTTTGTCGGTGGTCACGCCGCCGGACAGGGCGCGGATATTTGCCGCCTGGATGACCGGACCTTCTGCCGTCGGATCGGAGAACGGGATCCCAAGCTCAATGAGGTTTGCACCTGCCTCCTCCATTGCGTATACAAGCTGCTCCGTGACCTCTAAGGACGGGTCACCGCAGGTGATAAACGGGATAAATGCCTTTCCATTTCCGCCTTTGAAGGCGTTTGCGATCTTACTCATGAATATCCTCCCCTCTGTATCTTGCGATTGCTGCACAGTCCTTGTCTCCTCTTCCGGAAACATTGACTACAATGATCTTATCCTTGCCCATCGTCGGCGCGAGCTTCATTGCATGCGCAATGGCATGAGCGCTCTCGATCGCCGGAATGATTCCCTCGATTCTGGAAAGATACTCGAACGCCTCGACTGCCTCGTCATCGGTAATCGCCACATACTGGGCACGTCCTGTATCGTAAAGATTTGCGTGCTCCGGTCCGATTCCCGGGTAATCAAGACCCGCGGAGATGGAGTATACCGGGGCGATCTGTCCGTACTCATCCTGACAGAAGTAGGACTTCATGCCGTGGAAGATTCCGAGACGTCCTGTGGCGATGGTCGCCGCTGTCTCTGCCGTGTTCACGCCGCGTCCTGCTGCCTCGCAGCCGATGAGCTGAACATCTTTATCCTCGATGAAGTTGTAGAATGCGCCGATGGCGTTGGATCCGCCGCCGACACAGGCGAGAACCGCGTCCGGAAGACGTCCCTCTTTCTCTATCATCTGCTCTTTGATCTCCTTTGAGATAACTGCCTGGAAGTCACGGACGATGGTCGGGAACGGATGCGGTCCCATGCAGGAGCCGAGAACATAGTGGGTGTCCTCGATCCGGTTCGTCCATTCTCTCATCGCCTCGGAAACAGCATCCTTTAATGTGCCGGTTCCTGTCGTCACCGCATGGACTTTTGCTCCGAGAAGGCGCATCTTGTATACATTGAGCGCCTGTCGCTTCGTATCCTCCACGCCCATGTAGATCTCGCACTCCATGCCAAAGAGCGCCGCCGCCGTCGCTGTCGCCACGCCGTGCTGACCGGCTCCGGTCTCTGCGATGACACGGGTCTTTCCCATCTTCTTCGCGAGAAGGACCTGACCGAGTACGTTGTTGATCTTGTGGGCGCCGGTGTGATTCAGATCTTCTCTCTTTAAATAGATCTTTGCTCCGCCGAGATCCTTTGTCATGTGCTCCGCGTAGTAGAGTCTTGACGGTCTGCCCGCGTATTCATTTAAAAGTGTTGTGAGTTCTTTCTGGAATTCCGGGTCATTTTTATAATGGTTGTATGCCTCTTCGAGTTCCAGTACCGCATTCATAAGCGTCTCAGGAATATACTGACCGCCATGTGCGCCAAATCTGCCTTTTGACATAGATGTTTCCTCCTCTTGTAGCCTGATATTGTTTCAGATCGACTTTGTCGATCATTTTTTGCGTTCTGATTAGTATTTCTCCGAGTAAAACTCTCGCACCAGCGGGTAGATCCCCTTATATCTCTGGTAGATCCCATGATACCTCGCCGAGATCTCCGGATCCGGTTCCACGGCATCGCAATGTCCGCGGCTCTCCAGCGTGCTGATAAATGCCTGATAGTCCGGGATCACGCCCTCCGCAACGAATACCGCCGAAGCGATCGCCAGCGCCGGAAGAAGGTCCGGATCTTTGTATACAAAAATCTTTTGTCCCATGACATTGCTCAGGATCCGGCACCATCGCCGCTCTCTCGCTCCGCCGCCGATCAGTGTGATCTTTTTCGCGGGCTGGTCAAAGAGCTCCAATCCCTGGCGGATGGAAAATGCCACACCTTCCAGGACGCTCTGCGCCAGATCCGCCGCCGTTGTCTCCTGCGAAAGTCCTAAGAAACTTCCCCGAACGCTGCTGTCCATGATCGGGAACCGCTCGCCCGTCACATACGGGAGAAAGAAAAGTCCGTGACTTCCCGGCTCCGCTTGTTCCAGGAGTTCTGAGATATATTCGAAATCCGGCGTCCCGTCCGGATCTCTGGACAGGATCTTTGCGATCAGCCGGTGGACATTTCCGCCGTTTAAGAACGGAACCACGTTGATCAGAAGATCTTTCTGCATCGCCGCCAGGTTGAATCCGCCGCCTTCGCTCTCCATCCGCCGGTCCGAGACGGCTGCCACCCAGCCGGATGTTCCGAGGTTGATATTATACTCTCCCGGAGACAGGATCCCGCTCGCGAGTGTCGTCGCGCCCGCATCTCCGGTTCCCGCGTAAACTTTTGTCCCCACGGCGTACCCACTTTCAAGAGCGCCCGCCTCCGTGACAGTCCCGACACATTCGTGTGCGCAAAAAAGCTTCGGGAACCGGTCCCTGTCGAGTCCGGCGGCTTCGATCAGCTCTTCCGACCATTCCTTCCGATCGAGGTCCATGGCCCCGGCCGTGGAACACGCTGTCATGTCCCCGGCAAACACTCCGGTCAGTCTTGTGATCACATAATCCTTCGAACTGATGAGGAAACATGCGGTTTTTTCATAGATCTCCGGTTTGTTTTCCTTTAGCCACAGGATTTTTGCGAGCGGCATCGATCCGTCGAAGTGGTTTCCCGTGATCTCCGCGATATACGCATCTCCTAGCGGCACCACATTCCGCTTTGCCGCCTCCCTTATGATCGCCCGCGCCTGTTCATCCGCACGTCCGTCCGAATAGAGGATCGCGTTTCCAAGTGCCTTTCCGTCCGCACCGACCGGGATCACATCCTGCATCTGACCGGAAAAGATGACGGCACCGATCTCCGCGGCGGGGATGATCTCAAACAATTCTTTTGAGAGTCCGCAGAATGCCTCATACCACTCATCCGGGTCCTGCTCTTTAAAATTTTCTGTCTCGATCGTATGGATCACGGAGCTTCCGGTAAAAACCGCTTCCCCGTTTTCATTTACAACGACAGCCTTGACTGCCGTCGTTCCGATATCAAAGGTTGCTGCTAACATGATCTACCTCCCCGCTCCAAGCTTCTGGACCACAACCGCGAGAATGATGATCCCGCCGGTGATGATGTTCTGCATGAAACTCGGCATCTGCAAGATCGTAAGTCCGTTTGCCAGAACTGCCAGGATGATCGTTCCGACTAACGTTCCGACGACGCACGGGACACCGCTCTTTGAGACCGTACAGCCGATAAATACGGCTGCATACGCCTGCAGGAAATATCCCTGCCCGGCTGTCGTATTCGCGGATCCGACGCGGGACGCCACGAGGGATCCCGCAAGTCCTGCAAGCGCAGCGCACAGCGTAAACGCGAGGACACGGTATCGGAAGATCTGGATCCCGGCAACTTTCGCCGCCTCCTCACTTCCGCCGATCGCATAGAGCTTTCTTCCTGCCGCCATGTGGTTCATAAAAATATGAAATACCAGATAGAGCACGACCGCCACGATCGTGATGAACGGGATGTCTGCGATCTTTAAGATCCCTGGGATTGTGAAGCTCTTCGGGATCCCGTTAAATACGGTCGTTCCACCGGTAAGTCCGTAAATCACGCCGTCCAGGACCGTTCCCATCCCAAGTGTTGTGATAAAAGAAAGGATCCCGAACTTCGCGACGATCACTCCGTTCACGCCTCCGACCACGATCCCCACAGCGACCGCCGCGAGGAAGCAGACCGGGACCGGAACGCCCCGGATCGATAAAAGCGCAGCAATGACGCCGCCAAGACTCACGATATTTCCGATTGAAAGATCAAATTCGTTGACCGTCATGACGAAGGTTGCTCCGAGCGCAATGATCGCAAGCGGTGCAGCCTGACGAGTTATATTAAGGAAGTTTTTCAGTGTAAAAAACGACGCAGGTCTTAAAAGTCCAAAAATCCCGATGATCACCACCAGCGCAGCGATCGTTCCGTAATTCTTTAATGCTTTTCCTCTCATCTGTCGTTTTCCTCTCTCTCCGCCTCATAACAGCAAGCCAGCACATCCGCCGGCTTCAGGTCTTTATTTTCAAATGTCTTCCGGACTTTCCCATATGCCATGACGGCAACCTCGTCGGCGATCTCCAGAAGCTCCGTGAGATCCGATGAGACGTAGAGAACAGCTTTCCCTTTTTCTGCTTCTTTTCTCAGCAGTCTGTGGATCTCCTGTCTCGTCGCCACATCCACCGCCTGGGTCGGCTCATCACAGATCCAGATCGACGGTTCCGTGAGGAGTGCCTTCGCAAAGACGACTTTCTGCTGGTTTCCGCCCGAGAGCTCTTTTGCCGGCTGCCCGGCACCCGTGCATTTGATCTTTAGCGCCCCGATCATCTCCGCCGCTTTTCTTCCTGCGTCCTGCTTCCGGAACCACCCGTTTTTCGTATAACGGTCGATCGAAGAGAGCATCATATTTTCCTCGATCGTAAAGGATGGGATCATCGCTTTTCCTCTCCGGTCCTCACAGATGAACGCCATTCCCTGGCGGATGGATCCCGATGGAGTCGGATGTGTGGTCGTCGTCCCGTTTACCGTGATCGTGCCGCCCGCCAGTCTCCTCGTTCCGTAGATGCATTCCAGGAATTCCGTCCGTCCGCTTCCACAGAGTCCGAACATTCCGGTGATCCATCCTGTTTTTACTTCCAGGTCAACGCCCCGGACGATCCCGTCCCTGGAGCGGATTCCGTGGACTTCCAACGCAGTTTTTCCCGGTGCAGTCACAGCCCCATTTCCAACTTGTTTTTCCGTTTTTCCAATGTCCTGCGCATCACACCCATCTGCATTTCTACCTTCTCCGCGATAAGCTTCTCCCGCTCTCACGGACTGCCCTGCGTTCTTTTCTGCCGGATCCTCTTTTTCTGTGTCCTCACAATCTGCTGCACCGTCAACACCGTCCGCGGCCTCATTTCCGCTCATCAGCCGCACCAGTTCTTTCCGGCTCGTCTCCTCCGTCTTCACCGTGGATACCAGCATCCCGTTCCTCAGGACTGTCACCCGGTCAGTCAGCTCCATGATCTCCTCCAGCCGGTGCGTCACGTAAAGGGCCGAGGTTCCTTTCGCCTTTAAGTTTCTCACAATGGAAAACAGAAGTTTCGTCTCCTTATCGGAAAGCGACGCCGTCGGCTCATCCAGGATCAGGAGCTTACAGTCGCTCATCATCGCCCGGACGATCTCCACGCATTTTTTCTGTGCCGGAGTCATCGCAGAGACCGGTTTCTTCAGATCCAGCCGGATCCCGAGTTCCGCGGCTTTTTCCTCCGCTTCCCGCTCCATTTCCTTCCACCGGATCAGCCCGCCTTTTACCGGATATGGTCTTCCGAGACAGATATTTTCCGCTCCCGTGAATGCCGGGATCAGGACATTATCCTGGAAGATGATATTGATCCCGAGATTCCTGCTCTCCTCCGGCCGGATCTCCTCCGGAAGTTCCTTTCCGTCCCACAGGATGCTGCCGCCGTCTCTTTTGTAGACTCCGCCGAGGATCTTGATAAACGTGGACTTTCCGGCACCGTTCTCACCGACAAGTCCGTGGATCTCCCCGGCACCCAGAGAAAAGTTGAGATCTTTCAGCGCATATACGCCGTTAAATTTCTTGTCTGTATTTCTTACATCCAGCAACATCCTGTATCACCTGCCTTGATCATATTTTTCTGAGTACCTGCAAAAGCTTTCAGCAACTGCCTTTCCCTCTTTGCTTTTACTGACCGGGATCACTTGCTTTTCACGCGTAAGTCTCATGTGTATTCGCCCGGGCCTACTGTGCATTCTCCTGTGTAATCAGCTCCGCCGGCGCGTACATCTCGCCTTTTTCGATCTCCTCACCGTTAAAATACTGATCCATCTGCTCACAGACGATATCAGCCATGCCTTCAAAGTTCTGTTTTACGGTCGCCTTTAAGTTTGTGCCGTCCTTGATCATCTCGATCGCCTGCTCATTTCCGTCAACGCCTGTGACAATGACTTCGTCACGTCCTGCCTCCTGGAGTGCCTTTGTTGCACCGATCGCCGGTTCATCCCATGCCGCGAATACGGCTGTGATGGAATCTTTCTCCGGATTCGCGGTTAAAAGGTTTGCGACGATGTCCTGTGCATCATTGATCGGCTGTTCCGCCGGTACATGCTGCTCTGTGATGAGCTTGATGTCCGGATACTCTTTGATAATGTCATCAAATGCCTCACAGCGCTTTACAACACCCGGATGCGGTCTGTGGGTCAGGGCGATCACGGTTCCCTTTCCGCCCATCAGATCGTCAAATAAATATCTCACAATAAGCTCGCCCATCTGGTAATTGTCACTTGTCGCATTGATCTGCATTCCATCGATAAATCCACTGTCGCATCCGAATACCGGGATGTCCGCGTCAAAAGCGTCCTGAAGCTGGTTTGCAACCTGGTTCGGATCAGCGCTCACAAGAACGATCCCGTCTGTTCCGGAAGAAACAACATCCTCGATGCGGCTCGCAAGCTCTGCAAAGTCGTTCGCCGTGTCGATCACAAAGACTTCTGCGCCTTCCGCTTCCAGATCTTCCTTAATGTATCCCGCCATCTGATTTGTCGTGACGGAGGTGAGGTACGGGGTCATGACGGAGATCTTCTTTCCGGAAAGGGTACCGCCCTCTGTCGTTTCTGCAGATTCTCCGACTGCAGCTGTCGTTGTTTCTGCTTCAGCTGCTGTCGTTGCCGCCGTTGTCTCGTCCGCCTCTGTGGAACACCCGGTAAGCAGGATCCCTGCAAGAGCTGCGGCTGCAGCAAGGTTCATGATCGCTGTCATTTTTCTCATAATCATTTCCTCCTCGTTTTTGTCGACTGCTTCCTGCAGGGATAAGTAAGGTGGGGCTTTTTTGAAACAAAAAATCCCGGACATAGTTCTCACTATGCCGGGACGAAATTTTTCGTGGTGCCACCCGATTTTACAGATCCTGGATCATTCTGAAAGCCGGCTGTCATTGCCCGCAGCGATTCTTAATCTGCACCTGCCTTGACGATCCGATCCTTTAGAACAAAAAAGCAGCTATCCCACATCGGAATATCTGCCACCAATCTGTCTCGTTTCAGAGTACGGAAATCTCTTTCGATACTCTTATCCTTTAACGCAGGAATCACGGCCTCAGCTACTCGAACCTCTTTCACCTGGCGTCTCACAAACCCATTCCATAAGGAACTCCATACTGTCTTCCACCACCGACAGCTCTCTGTGATTTCATTCCGAATGTACTCTCTTTGCTCATCGACTTTTTGTTTTTAATTTTTATGGTTCCAATATTAGCACACTTCTCTGCATCTGTCAATTTCATTTTCAGAATATTTATATCAGGATTTCTTATATCCAGTCCCTATTATTTTTAATTGGACATTTTCAGTCACTGTCTTTATAATATTATTCCCCATTTCGTTGGTAGGAATATATGTGTCATACGGAGTTTTCAGTTCAGAAAATTCCTCCCCGAAAAAAGTAACCATATCGCACTATATGCTAAAAAATATTCTGACTTTTCCAATTATGTACATACAGAAGTTACAAAATTATTATTTTTTGAACATTTCGCCGAATTAAGTAAATTAAAAATAAAAAATACTTGACTTTTTTAAGTTCTGGTTTTATTCTTAAGCACATAATTTTATTAACGATCCCCCCATTTATCAAAGGCGATAACTTCTGTCAGAAGTGCGCCTTTCTTTTTTACCCGGATCTTCCAAAGCGACTGCCGGTTTTATTTCACCGGTACCAGGATCCGGCGGATCGTTCGTAAAAAAAGAGAGAGGAGAGATTCTTATGAAGAAAAGACGATTGATCGCACTTGCAGCCGCAGCCGTTATGGCAGCATCTTCCCTGGCAGGATGCGGCGGTTCCCAGACGACCTCCCAGACAACAGCCGGTTCCACCGCTGAGACGGCTGCTGCCTCATCCAACGCAGTGTCTCCGGATGCCAAATCCACAGATCAGACACTTGCTTCCGGTATCGCAGTTGGTTCTTCTGACGGAGAAGCCGTAAAGGGCGGAACACTGGTAGTGTCCATGCCATCTTCCCCGCTGACTCTCGATCCGAAATCCTACTCCACGATGTATGAAAACCACATCATGTACAACGTCATGGAGACTTTATTTATCTGGGATCAGGATTACAAAGAACTTCTTCCATGTCTTGCGACGGATTACACCGCCAGCGATGATGGTCTCACCTACACCATCAACTTAAGAGACGATGTCTATTTCCAGAAAGGAAAGTTCCAGGACGGAAGAAAGATGACTGCAGAGGACGTCAAGTACTCTCTCGAACGAAGCAAAAATGAAAGTACCACAGACCGTATCTGCCGTGACTTCTTCGATTACTGCGAAGTGACAAGTCCGACTCAGGTCGTGATCCATATGAAGTCCGTTGCAGGACCGTTCATCAACCAGTTAGCTGAGATCGGAAACGTCATTCTTCCGAAAGAGGAAGTCGAAGGCTGGGGAGATGAGTTTGGTTCCCATATCGTTGGTACCGGTCCATTCACCCTCGAAGAGATGGTAACCGATGAAAAGGTTGTTTTAAAGAAGAATGACAATTACTGGGGGACCGAGCCGAACGTCGATGGAATTGAATTCCGCATCATCTCCGACTCCAATCAGGCGATCAACGCAGTACAGACCGGTGAGGTCGATATCGCGATGTATCTCCAGGGCGAAGCGATCAAGCGTGCCCAGGATGCAGGTCTCTTACTCCAGACCGCAAGCTCCGCTGTCACCTACGTCCGCTTTAATATGCAGAATGGTCCGACTGCAAATGCAGATGTCAGAAAAGCTCTCACAATGGCAGTCGACATCGATTCCATGGTAGCCGGCATTTATCAGTACGGTGAGGGCACAAGAGCTTACCAGCCGTTACCGGTATACTCCTTCGCATATGACACTGCCTACAATGACCTCGTACCTTCCTACGATCCGGAAGGTGCAAAGAAACTCCTCGCGGAGGCCGGTTATCCGGATGGCTTCACCATGAGCCTTTACATCGGATCCACTACATACCGTGAGAAGATGGCGCAGATGTTACAGTACTACTGGAGCCAGATCGGAGTCACACTTGATATCAAGTCCTCCACGATGGCCGACTGGTCCGCAACCGTTGTCGATTCCTGGCAGGCTGATACCGTAAACAGCTACGGCGTAAGCTGGAACAGCAACCCGGATCCTTACGGTTTCCTTGGAAAGTTCTTCAGTTCCCAGACCATCCACGCTTCCTCCAACGCAGGCGGCTACAATGATCCGGAGATGGATGACCTCCTCAACAAAGGCTTTGGCTCCACTGACACTGCTGAGCGTGCCAAATACTACAAGGAAGCAATTGAGAAAGTTATGAACGAATACACCGGTATCTACTACGCATACGAGTGCCGGAACTGGGCAGTATCCCCAAAAGTACATAACGCGGTTCTCCGTGCTGATAACCAGATGTTAGTCGCAACACCGTTCAACAATATCTGGATCGAAGAATAAAACTATCACAAAATCTGCAGAAAGGGGAAGCAAATCTGATTTGTTTCCCTTTTTCTGTAGAAATGTTCGCAAAAATCGGCTGTTCCCCCATTCACAGTCCCGGTGATGGATCCGGACAGTCATGAAAGGATTGGATTTTTATGGGAAAGATCATCATCAAACGATTATTGCAGACGATCCCCACACTTCTGGTCGTCGTTACACTGACCTTCTGCCTGACAAGAATGCTGCCCGGCGATCCAGCTGTGGCGATCCTGGGCATTGAGGCAAATGCGGAGGACATCAAAGCCATGAGAGCCGAGATGAACCTCGATAAACCGCTCCCAGAACAGTACGCACTCTATTTAAATGGACTCGTCCACGGTGATTTCGGTTACTCCTACAGTTACCGCCAGGACGTTCTTCCGCTCATCACTTCCAGGATCCCGAATACACTGACTCTGACGCTGACAGCACTTTTCTTCGCTTTCATCATCGGAACCAGCGTCGGCATCATCGCTGCTTTAAAGCAGAATACGATCTTCGATTACATTGTCATGGTCATCACGCTCGTCGGTGTGTCCATGCCGATCTTCTGGCTGGCACTTATGCTGGTCCTCCAGTTTTCCGTTAAAATGAATCTCCTGCCTGTCATGGGCATGGGCGACATCTCCAAAGGTATCGGGGATGTGGTGAGTCACATGATTCTGCCGGGCTTCTGTCTCGCGACGATCCCGATGGCGACTTTCGCGAGAACCATGCGTTCCAGCATGATCGACATCATGAGCAGTGACTACATCCGATGTCTCAGAGCCCGCGGCATCCGGAAAATGAAAGTCATCCTGATCCACGGATTAAAGAACGCACTCCCGCCGCTGATCACCGTTCTCGGACTTCAGATCGCCGGAACCTTTACCGGTGCGATCATCACAGAGGGCATCTTCTCCTGGCCGGGCATGGGAACCATGATCAACACCGCGATCAACAATCGCGATTATTCCCTGATCCAGGGAACCGTTCTCTTCTCCGCGATCATGTTCGTCTTCTGCAACATGTTAGTCGATATCGCTTACGCGATCCTGAATCCGAAAGTAAAACTGGAAAAGGGGTGATAGACCATGACATTATTCAGGAAAAAACCTGCTGCTGCCGCAGCTTCTTCCGCATCCGGCGATGCTCTTGGAAAAGACGCCAACATCGCAATGCTCTTAAAAGAACGAAATGCCAACAATGCATGGCATAAATTAACCAGAAATAAGACTGCTCTCGTGGGCTTCTTCATCGTTGCCTTCATGGTCATCCTCGCCGTGTTTGCTCCTCTCATCGCGCCGTATGACCCGAATGCGATCAATCCTGTTCTGCCGTTTAAGGGGATCGGAACGCCGGGACATCTCTTCGGAACGGACGATCTCGGGCGTGACATCTTATCCCGTATCATCTATGGCTCCCGCGTCTCCATGATCGTCGCCGTCGGTGCCACGATCGTCGGCGCTTTCATCGGCGTACTCATCGGACTCACTGCCGGATATTTCGGTGGATGGATCGATTCCGTTCTCATGAGAGTCATGGACGGCATGTTCTCCTTCCCATTTATCCTGTTAGCCATGATCCTGATCACCGTTCTCGGAAACGGCGTCATGAACGTCATCCTGGCGATCGGTATCGCGAGTGTTCCGGGATTTGCCCGTGTCACGAGAGGTCAGGTCCTGATCGTAAAGGAAGAGGAATACTGCAACGCCTGCCGCGTTGTCGGCGTCTCCCCGGTGAGACTCTTATTCTTACATATTTTACCGAACTGCGTATCCCAGATCATCGTGTACGCAACACTCCGTATCGCAAGTGCGATCATTTCCGAAGCTTCCTTAAGCTTCCTCGGACTCGGCATCGCGCTTCCGACCGCATCCTGGGGCAGCATTCTCCGTGTCGGCCGTGACTGTCTGACAACAGCTCCCCATGTAGCCGGAACTGCAGGCGCCTTCATTCTTGTGACCGTCATCGGTTTCAACCTGTTGGGCGACGGGATCCGCGATGTCATGGATCCGAAAATGAAACAGTAGGAGGTGCAGGCTATGAGTGAAAACGATGCAATCTTAAAAGTAAATGGATTAAAAACATATTTCTACCAGGCGAGCGGCGTTTCCAAAGCGGTCGATGGCGTCAGCTTTACACTGAAAGAAGGAACGACCATGGGGATCGTCGGCGAATCAGGTTCCGGAAAAAGCGTCACCAGTGCCTCCGTCATGCGGCTCATGCCGGCAAAAACAGGAAAGATCGTGGACGGCTCCATCATCTTCGACGGAGTTGATATCCGGAGTCTTTCTGAATCCCAGATGGAAAAATTCCGCGGCGATGAGTGCTGCATGATCTTCCAGAACCCGATGACCTCCTTAGATCCGGTATTCAAGATCGGCCACCAGATGGTCGAGATGATCCGGGAGCACGAAAAGATCAGCAAAAAGGACGCCTGGAACAAAGCCGTTGAGGCATTAAAGCTTGTCGGCATCCCGGAGGCTGAGAAACGAATGGACGCGTATCCGCATGAGCTCTCCGGCGGCATGTGCCAGCGTGTCATCATCGCGATGGCCGTCTGCGGACATCCGAAGCTCATCATCGCCGACGAACCGACGACCGCTCTGGATGTGACCGTACAGGCACAGGTTCTTGAGCTCTTAAAGGACCTCCAGAAGAAGCTCAATACCGCGATCCTGCTCATCACCCACAACCTCGGCGTTGTCTGGGAGATGTGCGACACCGTCATGGTCATGTATGCAGGAAATACCGTAGAATATGCGGACACAAAGCCTCTTTATCAAGAGCCGCTTCACCCGTACACCTGGGGTCTTTTGGACTCCATGCCGAAACTCAGCAGCTCCGCGAAAGAGGATTTGAAGACGATCCCCGGAACACCGCCGGATCTCCGTCTTACCGGTTACTGCTGCAACTTTTATAACCGCTGTCCTTATGCCACGGAGATCTGTAAAAATCAGGTACCGCCGCTGAAGGAGGTCGCTCCCGGACATTTCGTGGCATGCCACAGGCAGGACGGAGAGCACAGATTAACACGAGGGGAAGTGAATGAGACATGCAGAAAAATGTAATCATGAGTGTCGATCATCTCAGTAAGGATTTTGTGATCCGCGGAAAAAAGTTAGGGGAAAAGAATAAACTTCTCCACGCGTTGAGCGATGTGTCTTTTGATATCTATGAAGGGGAAACATTAGGAATCATCGGTGAGTCCGGATGCGGAAAGTCCACACTGGGCCGCTGCCTTGTAAAGCTCCACAAGCCGTCCGGTGGAACGATCACCTATAACGGAAAGAATCTCTGGAACATGCCTGTCTACGACCGGGAAGCGGCCCGCAGGGACATCCAGATGATCTTCCAGGATCCGTATTCCTCCCTGGATCCCAGAAAAACGGCTTCCTACTCGATCGAGGAGGCGATGAAGGTCCACCACATCGGTGACACTGCAAGGGAACGCCGCCAGAAAGCGTTAGAGTATCTCCAGGAGGTCGGACTCGACATCCAGCACATGGAACGCTACCCGCACGAGTTCTCCGGCGGCCAGAGGCAGCGTGTGAATATCGCGCGCGCCCTCTCGATGGAGCCGAAGATCATCGTCTGTGACGAGCCGGTATCCGCCCTGGACGTTTCGATCCAGGCACAGGTCATCAACCTCTTCCGCCGTCTGCAGAAGCAGTTCAACCTGACCTATGTGTTCATCTCCCATGACCTCGGCATCATCAAATATATCAGTGACCGGATCATGATTATGTACCTCGGGCGCGTCATGGAGTTCTACACCTCCGAAGGCATCTACGCAGATCCGAAGCACCCGTACACGCAGGCTCTGCTCTCCGCGATCCCGCCAGAAAGCCCGTTTGAGAAAAAAGAGCGCCTGCCGCTCACCGGCGATATCCCGAGCCCGATCGGGGATCAGGTCGGCTGCCCGCTCGCAGGCCGCTGCCCGCACTGCACGGAGCGCTGCAAAAAGGAGATCCCGAAACTCGTCGACACCGGAGACGGACATATGGTGGCATGTTTCTTATACGAATAACCTGCCTGCTGCCATCTCATGCGCAATTTTATGCCGTGCATGTCCGGTCTGAGAATCCTGCTGCGGGTTTTCTGCGGACGTTACAGTACCCGGGCACTCCATGCCCGCGTACTGTAACAGGATTTTGCCGATGCTTCGCATTCCGAATCGGCAAAATCCGCAACCGCAACGGTATCATACGGAATTTTCAGTTCAGAAAATTCCTACCCGTGAAAAACAACTGCCAAACAGCTTTACGGCTGAATACGTTCATAAAGGAGTAATGTAAGATGATCGATTCTAAAAAACTGATCGCAATGGTCGAAAAATATGAAAAACTGATCTATGACACGGCAGACTATATCTGGGCACACCCGGAGACGGGATTCCGCGAGTGGAACACTTCCGCTTACATGGAAAAACACTTTGAAGAGCTCGGATACACCCTGACAAAGGCCGGAAATATCCCGGGATTCTACGCAGATCTCGACACCGGAAAGCCGGGTCCGAAGATCGCGATCCTCGGAGACTGCAAAAGTGGAGTCCTATGTGCGCGGCGCTTCCATCGACGCGATCACGATGGATCAGGATGCTGTTGTATATAATGATGATGGAACGATCACTCTGAAATTCACAAAATAATGTGTCTCACTAATGCACCATTCAGAAAGGACGGGAGATCTTGTATGAAAAACTTTGTTATCACGGTTGCCAGGGGATTTGGATCCGGCGGGCGTAACATCGCCGCTATGCTTGCTGACGAGCTGGGCGTCCACAGCTATGATAAACGGATCCTGACACTTGCGTCCCAGTACAGCGGCTATCCGGAACACTTTTTCCGGGAAGCTGACGAGACTTTAAACGGCAGTCTGATCACCAAACAGCTTCAGGCACTGCCGAAACATCATGCACCGACCGGAGAGCTCTCAAAGTTTACTTCCGATGACCGGCTTTTCGACTATCAGAAGATCATCATCGAAAAACTTGCCGCCTCCGAGTCCTGCGTCATCGTCGGAAAATGTGCCGATTATATCCTGAAGGATTATGACAATGTCGTCAGCATCTACGTGGAGGCGCCGAGAAGCTACACACTGCGGCGCGTCATGGAACGGATGGATGATATCACGGTCGAGGAGGCGCATCACCTGATCACGAAGACAGACAAGTACCGCGCGGATTACTACAAGTATTACACCGGCGGCAACTACTGGACTAACCCGGTCAACTACGACCTGACGTTCAACAATGCGAGACTCGGGGATGAGCGCTGCGTGAAGCTCACACTCGACTGCATGAAGCTGAAATTCGGGGATGATTTCGTGGAATATATGAAGAGTATCGGCAAAGATATTTAATATCTGTTCACGCCTGCTTGATCGTTATGATTTTTCCCTTTATTTTGTCATACTGGATCCGGGGCTCCAATCCTGCTCCGGACCAGCACCAGCCCCGCCGCACTTCCTCTCTCTTGCGGCGGGGATTTTTATTCAGGAAATTTCTGTCCGTAAAAAGTATCACTCCCACATCTTTTCCTGTTCGCTCGGCTGGAATTGATTTTTATTTTCTGATATGTTACGATAGTTCTATGTTCTCTGACCTGCGAGAAGTTTCCTATTCTTTCGGGAAAGAGTCGAATTCGCTATTACTGACCTTAAGAATGTTCTGACAGGGAAGAAATTGTTATCCGGCATACATATATGCCCTGCAAAAGAAAGTCTGATCCCCTCGCTGCAGCTTCTTGAACTGCATGGAGTCTTTCATATTTAACACTCGGTCTGTATCATACACTTGTACGGGCTTATTTCTTTTCTCTGTCATTTCTTCCGGTCATATTTCCCCACAGGAGGACCTCATGGATACTGATTTTATGAACACCGCATTGCTGGAAAACAAGTTAAACCCGAAATGCTGGTGGAAAGAGCCGGTCCGGAACAGCGTGACTGATCCGGTCTGTCTCAATGAATTAAAAGCGCTGATCGACCGTCTGGAAGCAGGCGAAGCGCTCACGAAAGACGAATGGGTCCGTCTCATCGACGGCCGTTCCCCGGAGCTTGCAGCCTACCTCTTTCCAAAGGCGCAGGCCGTCCGGGAGCGCGTGTACGGCACGGACGTCTATGTCCGCGGACTCATCGAGTACAGCAATTACTGTAAGAATAATTGCCTCTACTGCGGGATCCGGGCCGGAAATCAGAACGCAAGCCGCTACCGCCTTTCCACAGAAGATATTTTATCCTGCTGCCGGAGCGGCTACGCGCTGGGATTTCGCACTTTCGTCCTTCAGGGCGGGGAAGATCCTTTTATGACTGAGGATCGGATCACAAATCTCGTCTCCATGATCCGGAGGGAATTTCCGGACTGTGCGATCACGCTTTCCCTGGGTGAGATGGAATACGAGAGCTACAAGCGCTTCTTTGACGCTGGTGCAGACCGGTATCTGCTCCGCCATGAAACGGCAAACGCAGAACACTATCAGAAACTTCATCCGGCGGAAATGTCCTTTGAGCACCGTATGAACTGTCTGAGAACATTAAAGGAGATCGGCTACCAGACCGGCTGCGGTTTTATGGTCGGCTCCCCATACCAGACATCGGAATGTCTCGCCGGGGACATGATCTTTATCCGCGATCTCAAACCGGAAATGGTTGGGATCGGACCGTTTATCCCGCAGCATGACACGCCGTTTGGAGACCAGACTGCAGGGACCATGGAACTTACCCTGTTTATGATGGGACTTCTCCGTCTTCAGGATCCGAATGTCCTGCTTCCCGCAACGACGGCGCTCGGCACGATCCATCCGTTCGGACGCGAGCTCGGGATCCTTGCTGGCGGAAACGTTGTCATGCCGAATCTTTCCCCGGTACAGGTCCGTGCAAAATATCTTCTCTATGACAATAAGATCTGCACCGGCGATGAGGCAGCAGAATGTGTGAACTGCATGAAACGGCGGATGGAAAGCGTCGGATATCATGTCGTTGTGGACCGCGGGGATCACAAAGGATAATCCAGAAAAAAGAAAGGGATGGATTTGTTTGTGACAACAGATTCAGAAGGTGTATATATGGGAATGAATGAGACGCCGTCCGGCGAGAGGATCCACATCGGATTCTTTGGCAGAAGAAACGCCGGAAAGTCAAGTCTTGTAAACGCAGTGACCGGTCAGGACCTCTCCATCGTCTCTGAAGTCCGGGGAACGACCACCGACCCGGTCTCAAAGTCCATGGAACTTCTTCCGTTAGGGCCGGTCGTGATCATTGATACGCCCGGAATCGATGATGAGGGGGAGCTTGGGATCAAACGTGTCAGAAAAAGCCGCCAGGTACTGAACAAGACCGATCTCGCGATCCTGGTCGTGGATGCAACGACCGGAACCGGCAGCTGGGAAACTGAGATGATCCGGTTGTTTGAGAAAAAAGAGATTCCATATCTTGTTGTATACAATAAGGCAGATCTGCTCCCGGATCCCGCCCCGTCAGACAGGAAAACCAGCCGGAATGCTTCACAGGCTGGCGTTCCCACCGGAATTACGACCGGGGACTCTCCGGCGTCAGATCCGGCAGTTTCAGGATCCGGTCATAGCAATATGGTCTATGTCAGTGCGAAAACCGGTTTTGGCATCCACGACTTAAAAGAGCGCATGACGCGCCTCATTGCCCCGGATGGAAGCGGGAAACGCCTTGTCGCCGATCTCGTACATCCGTTGGACGTTGTTGTCCTGGTCGTCCCGATCGACAAAGCTGCCCCGAAAGGCCGCCTGATCCTGCCGCAGCAGCAGGTAATCCGGGATCTCCTTGACTCCGGCGCCATGCCGATCGTCTGTCGGGAGTCGGAACTTGCTGCAGCGCTTGATTCCTTAAAGAAAAAGCCGTCTCTCGTCATCACGGACAGCCAGGTCTTTCCTCTCGTGGACCGCATGACTCCGAAGGAAATCCGCCTGACCTCTTTTTCGATCCTGTTTGCGAGATATAAAGGAAATCTCACCCAGGCCGTCCACGGCGCGCGGGCTCTGAATACGATCCAGGATGGTGATAAGATCCTGATCTCTGAGGGCTGCACCCACCATCGCCAGTGCGGGGACATCGGAACCGAAAAGCTTCCGAACTGGATCCGGGAATACACCGGAAAACAGCCAGAATTTCATTTCACCTCCGGCACCGAATTTCCGGAAGATGTCTCCGATTATAAGCTCATTATCCACTGCGGCGGCTGTATGTTAAATGAACGGGAAATGCGAAGCCGCTTAAGGAGTGCCGCCGACCAGGAGATTCCGATGACAAATTACGGGATCGCGATCGCATATATGAAAGGGATTTTGGAGAGAAGTGTCGAGTGTCTCGGACTCTAAAGTGCTGTCTTCGTACTCACACAAACAAAAGCTCCGGTAAAGAAAGGCATCAACACTTTCTGCCTTTTTACCGGAGCTTCTCCATTTATTCGCCAAATCTCAATACAGGCTCTTTTTCTATTGGATCATACAGACCCCGCCTGTGCATAAAAATCCGCCTTTTATTTTTCCAGACCTTCAAAATAGGCTCTCAGCTCGTCTACAAGCTCACCGAACTCTTTTCCAGTCTCATCAAGCGTGATATCCGCATATTTCTCATAGTACGGAAGGCGCTCATTATAGAGATCCCTGAGTGTCATTCCGTCTTTTAAGACAACCCCGCGGTCCACAAGATTTCCGAGACGTGATTCCAGGTCTTCGTAATTTAATTTCAGATACACGATCGTTGCGGTCTCTTTATAGTGCTCCATGGCTTTCGCCTCATAGATCACACTGCCGCCCGGCGCGATGACAGACTTTTCGACATCCAGATCAAGGTTCGCCTGCTCCTCAACGCGAAGGAAACCGTCATCTCCTTCTTCCGCGATGATCTCCTTCAAAAGTTTTCCGGTCTTCTCCTGGATCACAAGATCCACATCCACGAAGGAATAGCCAAGGCGCTTTGCAAGCAGCACGCCGATGGTGCTCTTTCCGGATGCCGGCATTCCGATCATCAGAATATTTTTCTTCTTCATCACTAAAGTCCTTTCTGCTGTCACATATCCTGTCATTTTTCCGGTTCACGCATCATGATCCGATCGCAGGATCTCTACTGTCTGCGCGGTTTTCCGGCACCTGATCCGGCCTTCCCGCCCGGATTTCCTGTATTTTTCTTTCCAGATGAGGTCTTTTTTCCGGTTTCCGGCGCTTTTCCTCTGACCTTATTTCCGGCTTTCCTGCGCGGCTGCAGTTCTTTTTCCGCAGCCTTCTTTCCGGTTTCCGGCGCTTTTCCTCCAGCCTGTTTTCCTGCGGTCTTTCCGATCAGAATCTTCTTTTTCTCCGCCTTTCTCACGCTGTAGCCGAAGCTTCCCAGCTCCTCGCCCATCCCGTAATATCTTCCATGGGAATAGGCAAGCGGCTTTGCCATAGAGAGATGGAACGTATCTTTCTCATCCATGTACGCTTCGTCCACATCCACCGCCACGACATCAGCGATAAACATGTGATGGCTTCCGAGCTCCTCGACTTTCACAACACGGCACTCAATGTTTACCGGGCTTTCTTTGATCACCGGCACATTGACAACATTTGCCTTCTCCGGCGTCAGTCCCGTGTCTTTCCACTTATCCGTATCGCGCCCGGAGCGCACGCCGCAGTAATCGGTCGCCCACGCCATGGACTCGGTCGTCAGATTAACCACGAACTCCCCGGTCTCTCTGATCATATGGTAAGAGTGGCGTTCCGGCCGAACGCTGATCGACAGCATCGGCGGGTTTGTGCAGATGGTTCCCGCCCATGCCACCGTAAAAATATTCGAATTTCCTTCCCGGTCGGCCGCTGTCACAAGGACCGCCGGAACCGGATAGAGCATATTTCCTGGTTTAAACTGTCGTTTTCCCATTTGCAGATCCCGCCTTTATTCAACTTTTACTGCTGCAATGCCATCATAATCTGCGGTGCAAGCTGTTTCTTTCTGGAAACAACGCCCGGCAGCTTCACGATTCCGGTCTGCGCACTCACATTTTCCACATCCTCATCTGCCACATGGAACGCTGTGGTGATCAGCTGCTCCGCGCCCTGTCCGGTGCAGATCAGGTCTGTGGACTCGGTCAGGATGTTGGTGAGCATGAAGAACATCATGTCGATCTCATGCTGCTCTCGTTCTTTTTCCGTGTATACGGACATTCTGGATCTCAGATCCTTCAGCTCCACTGCGTTTAAGGATGTGATCTGTCCAATTCCGAATACGGAATTTCCTACCGTAAAGCGCTTGAAATCCTGATAGAAGATATCGCCGTCAGACTTTCCTTTCAGGTTGCTTCCCGCAGAGAACATATCGATCGCATACTTTTCAATGTCAAGTCCGGCGATCTGTGCAAGTGCAAGGCCGGCTGCCTTATCGACTGCTGTACAGGTCGGGGAACGGAATAACAGGGTATCGGAGATGATCGCACTGCATAACAGACCTGCAGTTGTCTTATCGATCTCCATATGATTTTCCTGATACATCTGATAGATGATGGTCGCGGTACAGCCTAACGGCTGGTTTCTGAAGAATACCGGGGACATGGTCTCAACTGTTCCGAGACGATGATGGTCGATGATCTCACGGATATCGGCGCTCTCCATACCTTCTACCGCCTGACTCTTCTCATTGTGGTCCACAAGGATGATGCTCTTTCCCTTTGCACCTAAGAGGTTACGTCTGGAAATCATGCCGATATACTTTCCATCAGAATCCAGGACCGGGAAATCACGGTGTCTCTTGCTCGCCATGATCTCGCGGATATCGTCGAGATAATCTTCCTCGGAGAACTCGATGATATTCTCTTTCGTCATGAAATAGCTGATCGGCATGGACTGGTTGATCAGACGGGCGGTCGTGTATGTGTCATACGGTGTCGTGATGACCGCGCAGCCGCGCTCCTGTGCCAGTTTGCGGATCGTTAAGGAAACGCCCGCGCCCTCACAAACGATGATACAGCCTGCCTCCATCTCGATCGCGCAGAGCTGGGACTCATAACGGTTTCCGAGGATAACAAGGTCATGTTTCTCGATGTAGTTTTCCATCAGATCCGGGTTTGCAGCCGCGATCAGGACTTTTCCCTGATCAAAATATGCTTCGGAGTCTCCAACTACCATGCTGCCTTCCAGCGTATCCAAGATGTTCGCATATTTTGTGCACGCTTTGGAAATGATGCTGCTGTCATATAAGTTCATGTAGGACTTGGTGATATCGCCGATAGTGATAACGCCCTCAAGGAGACCTTCCTCCGTCACACACGGAAGTGTTACGACGTTGTTCTCCTGCATGAGTCCCCATGCGTTCTTTAAAGAAATTCCGCGGGATACGCCTTTTGTCTTGCGGATCTCGATATCCTTGACCTGCGTCTTTACGTTCTCGACAAGGCGCGGCGCCTTTAAATTAAAATAATCCAGTACATACTGTGTCTCCGGGCTTACATTTCCGGCACGGCACGGCTCATAGTTCTCGCCGGTAAGCTGATGCTTGAAACCTGCATAGCAGATGGCTGAGCAGATGGAATCCGTATCCGGATTTCTGTGTCCAAGGACAAGTGTTTTTTTCAGTCCCTCAACTGCCATTGATCTTCTCCTCTCCATTCCATGCGCATATCCCCAGAAAGTTTCTCTGTCGCATTCCTTCGCAAGTTTTCCCTTTATATCCTTTTCTGGAGCTTTATGCGTTTTTCTCAGACGCACAAATGAGAATGTGTTACAATAACTTCATAGTGCGTTCATAATTTATTCATATTTGTTTTTTATACTTATTGCATAAACAAAAAGTCATTTGGCTTTGCTTACTAGACAAATTGCACATAGATTTTTCATAATTGCCCCGGTTGTCGCGACCGGGGTCTCCTCATGTTTAGGGGTCTTATATGTCCGTTTATGGCGGACATTTTTCTTTATCTCCCATACACTCAAGGCCTATGCACATCAGGCACGCTTCGTATCCTTTTCCGGCAGTAAAAAGGGAGCCCGTTTTACCGGACTCTCTCTTCTTTTATCCGAGGATCAGCTTCGCAGCTCCGTAGATCCCGGCATCGTTTCCAAGCTTTGCAAGGACGATGTCCGCTTTCTTTGTCGCCATCGGAGATAATTCATCGTGATATTTCTTGATCATGTCAGTCAGAAATGTCCCGGCTTTGGAAACGCCGCCTCCAATAATATAAGCCTGCGGATCCAGGACCATGGACAGTATTGCAAGGACCCAGCCAAGGTAATAGCAGGACTTGTTGAGGGAATCGAGCGCAAGCTCATCCCCTGCTTTTGCTGCATCCAGCACATTCTTCGCGCTGATATTCTTTAAGCTTCTGAGGCTGGATGGACGGCTGTCTGCCGCCAGCATTCTTCTTGCAGTTCTCGCGATCCCTGTCGCGGAAGCAACCTGCTCCAGGCAACCGTGACCGCCGCAGTTGCAGGCCTCTTTCTCGCCTTCCATCACATGGATATGACCAATCTCGCCGCCAACGCCCTGCTCGCCGGTCCAGATCTTTTCGTTCAGGATGATCCCGCCGCCGACACCTGTTCCGAGTGTCACCATGACGAGATTCTTATATCCTTTTCCGCCTCCCTGCCACATCTCACCGAGAGCCGCCACGTTTGCGTCGTTACCGCTCTTTACAGGCATTCCGTCCAACAGTCTGCTTAATTCCTGCTGCGGATTTCCGGCTTTCCAGCCAAGGTTTACACACACTTCGCAGTGTCCGTCCGGAAGAACCGGTCCTGGGAATCCCATTCCCGCGCCGGAAAAATCAGAGAGTTCAAGTCTGCTCTCCTTCACTGTTCTGCGGATCGAAGCCGCAATATCGCCCAGGATGTACTTCCCGTCCTCTTCTTTTCTTGTCGGGACCTCCCATTTTTTTACAAGAGTCCCATCTTCCTCAAAGATACCAAGCTTCACGCTTGTTCCGCCGATATCGATCCCAATACACTTTAAGCTCATGTGTGTTCCCCTTTTTCCTGAATCTGCCGGATCCATTTCAAACACGTTTTCAGATCCCGCGTGCCCTTAAAACCGTGTCAGTTCAGCCATGCGGTCTTCCGATGTGGATCGCTGCATGACTGAACTGTCACGTTCGGGTTATTTAGAACAGTGTCTTTACTGTATTTACAACGTTCTCAACTGTAAATCCGAATTTCTCGAACAGCTTCGCTGCCGGGCCGCTTGCGCCAAAGGACTTCATTGTCACATAAGCGCCGTCGAGACCGACATACTTGCCCCAGCCGAAGTCGGAAAGTGCCTCAACGACAACTCTCTTTCTGACCTCTTTCGGAAGTACGGACTCTTTATACTCCGCACTCTGCTCCTCAAAGATATCCATACACGGCATGGATACGACACGGATCTTCTTTCCTTCATTTGCAAGCTCTGCTTTTGCCTTGACCGCAAGATCAACCTCAGAACCGCTTGCGATGAGGATCGCATCCGGTGTTCCTTCGCAGTCGTCGATGACATAGCCGCCCTTTAACGCTTCCTTGCTGCTTCCCGGGATCGGATTGAGATTCTGTCTGGAAAGAACAAGCGCTGTCGGTGTCTTTTTGGATGTTGCTGCGGAGAGCCATGCTGCAGATGTCTCTGTCGCGTCACACGGACGGAATACATGGAAGTTCGGCATTGCGCGGAACATTGCAAGCTGCTCGATCGGCTCGTGGGTCGGTCCGTCCTCACCAACTCCGATGCTGTCGTGAGTCAGAACGAAGGTCAGCGGAACTCCCATCAGAGCGGAAAGTCTTGCCATCGGTTTTACATAATCACTGAATACGAAGAATGTCGCAACGTAAGCGCGGAGACCACCGTGAAGCATGATACCGTTGCCGATCGCTGTCATCGCAAGCTCTCTTACGCCAAAGTGGAGGTTTCTGCCTGCCGGGTTCTCTGCGGAGAAGTCGCCCGCATCCTTCATGGCTGTCTTGTTGGACGGAGCAAGGTCAGCAGAACCGCCAATCATGTTCGGCATGATGTCCTTTAAGATGTTGATCATCTTGCCGGACAGGGAACGTGTTGCCTCTGCCTTGTCTTTTGTGAGCCAGAGTGCCTCGTTCTCGATCAGTGCCTTTGCGTCCGGAACTGTGTGGTACTGCTCCCAGAGCTTCTCCATCTCCGGGTACTCATCACAGTATGCAGCGAACATTGCGTTCCACTCTGCCTCTGTGTCTGCTTTTTCCTCTGCAAGGCGGGAATAATGCTCATAAACCTCTTCCGGTACGAAGAACGGCTCCTCATACTTCCAGCCGAGGTTCTCTCTCATTGCCTTGATATTGTCAACGCCTAACGGCTCGCCGTGTGCGCTGGCTTTTCCCTGTTTTGCCGGGCAGCCGAAGCCGATCTCTGTCTTGATCGTGATGAAGGACGGATGCTCCGTATCAGCCTTTGCAACTTCGATCGCTGCACCGATCGCATCGATATCTGTTCCGTCTTCGACTGTGATCGTCTGGAAGCCGAATGCTTTCATGCGCTCTTCCACGTTCTCGCGGAATGCGATGTCCGTGCTTCCTTCGATGGAAATACGGTTGGAGTCGTAGAGAACGATGAGTTTTCCAAGTCCAAGTGTACCTGCAAGGGAGAATGCTTCAGAGGAGATTCCCTCCATCATGCATCCGTCTCCGCCGAGTACATATGTGAAGTGATCGACAACCGGATAGTTTTCCTTGTTGAATACAGCTGCCAGATGTTTCTCAGCCATCGCCATACCAACTGCCATTCCCATACCTGCGCCGAGCGGTCCTGTTGTCGCCTCAACGCCTACAGTGTGACCGTATTCCGGATGTCCCGGAGTCAGGGAACCAACCTGACGGAAGTTCATTAAATCTTCCTTTGTCAGACCATAGCCGAACAGATGAAGCAGGGAATATAACAGCATGGAGCCATGGCCGCCGGATAAGATAAAACGGTCACGGTTCGCCCACTCCGGATTTGCCGGATTGTGGTTCATGTGGTGTGCCCAGAGCTCATAAGCAGCCGGTGCGCTGCCAAGCGGAAGTCCCGGATGTCCGGAATTTGCCTTCTGGATCGCATCTGCGGATAAAATTCTGATGGAATTGATCGCAAGATTGTCGATTGTGTTCATTGTTTCATTCCTCCTGATAATCCATAAGTGTTGGGAACTGTTGAAGTTTCACAGTTCCATTTACCTTAAATTAATCTCTTTCATCACCTCGCTGCCTGCGGTGATCAGAGAATTGGTACGATTTTTGCCAGCCCTGACGAGCGATACGGAATAATCGAACTGTCCGTTAAACTTTTCGTGCCCGTCCAGGTTGTAGACCCTGCATGATTCCTCATTATACAGGATAAGCCTGTCCCCGTCAATGAGAGCGCCCGTGTAGGCGTAGTCGAAATCAATGCTTGTAACTTTCTTTCCATCCGTGTTGTATACATCAAGCCGGTACGGACTTCCGGATGTGCTGTCAACAATGACAGCCGCGTATTTATCCGAGTAGCAGATACTTCGGATCTCTTCTTCTACCGGAACATAGATCACATTTGTGTCCGGTATCACATTTTTTACAGAGATAAAGGTCAGTCCTTTATCGGAAAAGGCGCAGACGGTCTGGTCATTTAAGTATCGGACGCGCCCCACCATCTTATCATCAAATTCTTCCTCAAACGCGGCGATGAAACGGTTGTTGACATTCTTTCCGATCTCAGAGAAATCGTAGAACGCTACCTTGTTCTTTAGCGCGCCGTTTTTCATGTACATGATGGACATGACGATCTGTTTTCCGTCGGGGGAAAGTGCGATGTCCACCGGATAACCGTCACCGGAAAGGAGCATCTTGATGTTGATCCCGAGCGACTCGCCGTCCTTCTTAAAGTAGAATATGTAGCTCGCCGTGCTGTCCTCGACTACGGCCGCCGCAACGCCGCGGGCCGATACCGCCGCTTTCGTGATCGGGAGCTGTGTCTTCGCGGTTCCGGTACATCCCTCTTTGTTGCAGATGTACATCTCATTTCCCTGCTGATCCGCGATCACGGCATAATCCCCGTTGATATTGATGATCGGGGTCTTCATCTCATAGCTCTGTGTCCAGATCGTCTTGCCGGAGGCGTCAATATAGGAAGCACCGTCTTTTGTGTACTTGATCATATTGTCGCCGAACACGGCAAAGCGGATAAAACTGCTGTCGCTGACTGTCTTTGAGACTTCAGCCGCGGAAGTTGCCGCAGAGTCGGAGTTTCCGGTGTCCGTACCGGCAGCGCTTTCTGCCGCAGCGGTCTCATCGGTCCCATCTGTTCCCTCATCGGCCGCCGCACTTGTTTCCGGCGCCTGTGTTTCCTTATCCGCGTTGGACGTATCAGTATACCGCATAGAGCGTTCCCACTGAACACTGTAGCTGGTATATTCATATTCATTCATATATCTGTATCCGGTAAATCCCAATGCTGCAAGGAAACATGCGGCTGCAACTGCGATGATCCGCTTTTTCTTTTTATATCTGGCAAGCCGTTCGTCATCCATCGGTTCATCCGATCCGGCGTCCGGCATCTGTACGATATTTTGTCTGAGCTGCCTCTTTTTGTTCTCTCTGTCCATAGATTGCATATCACTCATAAAAAATCTCCTGAAAAATGGACATATATAGATTAGTATACACCATTTTCAGGAGATGCGCATTAAATTCTTTGTTTTTATTCCAGTTCATTCCGGCAGGCGGAAATGCCCGTTTTCTATGGCAGGACCAGCTTCTGCCCCGCTACGATATGGTTCACATCGTCCAGATGATTGAGCGCGCAGATTTCGGACAACCGCTTTAAATTTCCGTACTCTTTCCAGCAGATCCCATATAACGTCTCACCGTCACCGATCTCATAGATCCGATAGCCGTTCGCGACTGCGGCCGCGTAGTCTACCAGCTCTTTTTCCTGACCGGATGCGTCGCCCTGTCCTTCCTCTTTTCCCATGCCGACACGTGGCGAGGTCGGAGCTTCAGCACTGGTGGATGGAACTGCTTCCTCCACGGCTCCGGACGCAGCAGCGTTCTCGGTCCCGTCAGTGCCGGATTTTCCTGTTGAAACAGCTGTATCTGGATTGTCTGGCTGGCTTGAAGCAGCGGATTGCCCCAACACGCCGGTTGTCTCCGGATTTCCTGTACTCTCTGATACTTCTGAAGACTTGCTGTTCGTGCCTGCCTCCGTCGCTTCCATCGTCTCCGCCGCGTAACTTTCTCCGGTCTCCTCGCTCTCATCCGTCGGAAATACATTCCCCGGCCGCTCTTCAATGACAAAATCCGGTTCCTGATTCAGCTTGTCCAGATAATCGCTCCAGTTTGCCGTCCCGGCAGGCACCACGGAAGTCAGCACCGTCTCCATCTGCCTCATCTTGTGATAATTGTTGACGAGCACAACACCTCCTGCCAGGACCGCCACCGTGAGGACTCCGCACGCCGTCCCCAGGATCCCGGACATATGCCGCCCTGCATCCGCCTGTTCTTTCCTGACCGTCATCCGCTGCCGGAAATCCTTGATGACCTTCTCATGCGAGCCGGATTCCACCCGGCGCACGTCTTTCCTAGTCACCATGTAATCCTGCATCATCTGATTTCTCTCGTAATAGATGCAATGTCCTTTCAGCCGGTAAAAGCCGTCCTCCGAAGTGATATAGACTGCTTCCTCACCTTCCAGGCCATGATTTAAATACATCAGCTTGTTTTTCCCGTTAAAGTACTGGTTGTGCAGTTTCCAGTAATTGAGGGGACTCAGCTGGCTCGACGGAGTGCCGCAGATAAACCATCCCTGAACGGTCCGCTTCGGAAACGACTCCTCGATCCCACGATACGCCTTTTTCCAGGCATTTTCGGAAAATTCCACCTTCTCCCCGGATACTTCCACGTCCTCCATCTCGATGGCGCCATCGATAAAGATATACGGAGTCCCGTCATAGTTTTCCGTATTTCCCAGCAAAAGTCCCACACGCAGCGTCTGATTTCCTGCCGGATACAGGCGTTTCAAATATGTATTTACATAGTCCTCCACATACAGCCGGACCACCTGGTCCGTATCACCGATCTGGCGGATATTTTTCGGAAGTTTCGGAAACGGATTGTATAATTCTCCCATGCTGCCACCTCGTTCTATCTTCAGGCAGCCGGCATGTCCAGACAGAGGCCGGCCGCCTCTTTATTTACGCGAACCACGTAAACGCGCTTCGTCGAATTCTTTCCGAAGTATAGCATGGAAGATCTGCAAAACATGTCAAAACGGCACAGTCTGACCGGAAAAGTTTTCGACACGTCTCCCGATGATCCGCAATCCAAGGCAGATGCTGCGGCTGATGCAGTCCGCAAGCCGCATGACCTGGGACAGGCGTATGCTCTGTAAAAATAATGGGTCTCCGCTCTCCGCCCCGCCGACGATCCCGGTGATGGAAATGTCGCCAACGGCGGTAAGTTCCTTTCGCACGCCGAGTCCCGGGCGCAGCGGCCCTTTTTCCAGCGTCACAAGTCCCACATGATCCCAACGGCCCACGGCGGCGTCCACAGCTACAATGATCGCATCCGGGTAATGTTCTTCCATCTCCTCGATCGTCCGGTCAAGGTTCACCGCATGGACCGGATGTTCCAGTGTCCCGATCACCGTCACATCGCCGGTCATCTCCGCCGCCAGCTTTGAGCCGATGAGCGGTCCCAGACTGTCCCCCGTGGACCGGTCTGTCCCGATGCATAAAAATACGATCCTGCGGCGCCCGGATGCCCGCATCTCATTCATCAGAAGAAGCAGAAGTCTCGCTGCAAATTTCTCCGCCTCAAATCCCGCTTCCGTATCATAATAAGTGATCTTCCGCCTCCCGAATCTCATCGTGAACACTCCGTTTCCTGGTTGGTTTCTATGAGACATTATAGGCGGGATTCAAGCAATTTATACATGTCAAAAAAGGACCAGGTATCTCAGATACCCGATCCTTCATAACATCCCATATTTAATACTCAAAATGCATCATATCTGCTCTGCTGGCTCCGATCCCCCATCTCCATCCATGTTTTCCAAATGCTTTCACAACATCACTGTCACGACCAATAGAATACGGATTTACGCCTGGCTCCCACTTTTTTCCGACAAGTACAGTCGTACCGTCTGTATCGATCTGCGGATTCGCGTCCGGATTGATATCAATGGCCAGCCCAAAGCTATGTTTACTTTTCACACCGTTGCTTCTCCAGTTATATCCACCGACACTCTCAATCGGGAACTTCTCCGGTCCATTATAGATTTCTGTAAAAATCTCTTTTACGTCGTTTGCAATAGAACTCAAAACCTGTACATGGGCGGTTCCGGCAACTTTCTGATTATTCTTCAATCTCCAGACAGGAATCTCTACACTGACCATCTCCATGGATGCCGTGGCATCATTTGGATTTGTTGAGATCCGTTCAACCTGTTCTTTTACTTTTGTCTCCAGATCTGTACTATGAGCGCCCAGAATAAAGTATTTTTCGTAATAACGATACTGCGCTATGTCTATTTCGCTTAATCCATCTGCTTTCAAATACCATTCCGGGTCATTACTGTAGCTATTGTTAGAATTCTTCTGATTTTCTGAACTGCTGCCGTTCCCTGACGTACTGTTCTTTGTCTCGCCGCCGGCTTTCTGCTTTACCTCGCCTCCAACGACCCAGGCACCGATCCTGTTTACCTGGTAACCATCCGGTGTGGTGGTATTTCTAAGAACATATCCGTTGGAGTCAAAGTAAAAGCTCTCCGCCATTCCATCATTATCGGTATCGATCCATGCCCATCTTCCCTTGGGACATGTTCCATCGTCAAACTGATACCACATTCCGTTTGCATCCGATTTCCATGTCCCGGCAAACGATGCGAACGGCATCGCCATGCAAAATACAGCGGCAGCAAGCGCAAGTTTTATTCCATACTTTTTCATCTTTTGTCCCATTCCCTGTAATTCTGTCCTTTTTGTAACTGCTCAGTATTTCCTGACCATATTTTATTGCGGCCAGTGCATCAGCTGTTATTTTGCCGTATCTCCCTGACTCTTATAAACCGAGATTGCATCACTGATATTGGATGCCGCACCGCTTCTCACGATATCCGCAAGCGCCGCGAGTTTCTCCGGCGTCATATATTCTTTTCCTATATAAACCTCGTAGTGATCCGTAATGAACAATGCTTTTTCCTTCGCAGCCGTCCGCGTACTGCGGAGCTTTTCTGACAGAGAAGAAAGCTCGTCCTCCATCCGGTTGATCTCCTCTTTGTTGTTTGCCGTGATCTCATCAGAGATGATCGTCCGTGTCACAGTATCGAAGGTCGTAAGTGCTTCCTTCTTTTTCCGGTTGATCTCCGCCGCGTCCTGATCGAGCTGGGCGATCTCATCGTCAAATTTCTGGAGATTGTAGACCGTCTCGTTCTTATCCCGTCGGATCGTTTTCGCGATGACCTTCATCTCTTTTTTATTCGTGCGGATCTTCGCCCGGATCCCAAGTCCTTCTTTCAGCACTTCCATATAGCGCACCTTGGTCATGTTTCCGATCGTTACATAGATCCCGCCAAAGATCAGGATCGCCGCAACATAGATTCCCACGAGATACATAGTCCGTCTCTCCGGGATCAGGAAATATGCTCCGCACGGGATCGCGAGGAAGCAGATCATGATCGTCATGAGAAGTGCCAGAAAATCCTTAAATGTTCTCGTAAAATAGAGTGCGTAATAGTAACTTCCACGGCAGAATCCCGGAACATGGTTTGCTTTAAACAAAGTTTTCATCTGGTCCGCAAGTTCTTTATTCTCCCGCACAAGCCCCCTGGTATCTTCCTCGATCCGCTCTTTGACACCCTGGTTTTTCGCTTTTTCGCGCTTCGCTCTTACTTTTTTCAGGCGATCCTGCGCCTTCCCGAGCTCCGCATCGTAGCTTTTTGTGATCTCCTCTTTCCGCTGCTTCACCGTCTGGCTGATGGTTTCTGTAACAGAACGCTGTTTTCCCTTGAGGGAGCTCTCTAACTTCTTCTCATCCGCTTCGAGCTGCTCCACCTCTGTATTCAGAGCTTCCAGTTCCTCAACTGCCTGTCCTGCGCTGGCAAAAAAGGCAGCATGATCTGTAATTGGCTGTCCCATCTTTTGTCCTCCTGGCTTTGGTTCAAGTATGTCATCAAATGTCCATATAGGTATAGATTACTACAATTTTTCAGGCGATACAAGGCATTTTCAGTAAAATTCGCATGTTCGCCCCGTGTGATGCCAAAACGTGCTTTTGTAATTTCAAAAATGCGCTGCCGCTGTTCACGTGGCTTTACTTTCTTAAAAAAATCCGTTATACTGTTTTTCAAATCATGACCGTGAACGAAAAAGAATGGAGGACTGTTTTATGTTCCGAATCTGGGGAAAAATATGGAAAGATAATCATCTGATCAAAGATATGGTGTCCTGCAACAACGACTATTCCATGTCGAGAACCGCCATGGTATTTCAGGCTCTGGATGAGATCTGTCACGAATTCGACTTAAGCCAGCCGATCTGGCTCGATTCCAATATCCGCGATTTTCAGCTGCATGATAAGACGCGGTTTACGAAAGACAGTTTTATCGAATCCATCGACTTTGATTATCTGGAGTTTCAGGTGATCGAGGAGTGATCAAAAAACGACTGATCTGTCCGTTGTGTCATTTCTGCCCTGACACATGGAGATCAGCCGTTTTTTATTTTATCGTTTCTCATCCTATCCGGCAACATTTTGCCGAATACGTCTAATATTATATTTCTTTATTATAATCTCTTGAGAAGCGCCTCTCTTGCCTCCTCATAACCCGGTTTTCCGAGCAGCGCGAACATATTCTTCTTATAGCTCTCAACACCAGGCTGGTTGAACGGGTTGACTCCGAGAATGTAGCCGCTGACGCCGCATGCGAACTCGAAGAAGTAGAACAGCTGACCAAGGCTGTAAGCATCCTGCGTCGGGATCTTTACCATAAGGTTCGGCACACTGCCGTCTGTATGCGCGAGGATTGTTCCGTTCATGGCACTCTTATTTACAAAATCAACGGTCTTTCCTGCCAGATAGTTCATTCCGTCTGTATCGACGTCTTCTTTCTGGAGAACAATCTCCGCCGGGGATTCTTCCACGTTCAGAACTGTCTCAAACATGATGCGGGCGCCATCCTGGATGAACTGCCCCATAGAGTGAAGGTCTGTTGTCAGATCTACGGCTGCCGGGAAGATACCTCTCTGGTCTTTTCCTTCGCTCTCGCCGAAGAGCTGTTTCCACCACTCAGATACATAATGAAGGCTCGGTTCGTAGTTTGCTACGATCTCCACCTGTTTTCCTTTTCTTAACAGGATATTGCGGACTGCGGCATATAAAAGTGCCGGGTTCTTCTCATACTCTGTCTCAAGAGCGACCTTTCTCGCATCTGCTGCGCCTGTCATCAGGGCGTCGATATCTGCGCCGCTGACTGCGATCGGTAAAAGACCTACGGCTGTGAGCACGGAGAAACGTCCTCCAACGTCATCCGGAACAACGAAGCTCTCGTATCCCTCTTCGTTTGCCAGATTCTTTAAAGCTCCCTTTGCCTTGTCTGTGGTCGCATAGATCCTCTTGTTGGCCTCTTCCTTGCCATACTTGCTGACCAGCATTTCCTTGAATACGCGGAATGCGATCGCCGGTTCTGTGGTTGTGCCGGACTTGGATATAATATTAATGGAGAAATCTTTTCCTTCCAGTACATCCTGAAGATCATGAATGTATTTGCTGCTGATGCTGTTTCCTACGAAATAGATCTCCGGAGTTTTTCTCTTTCCCTTCGGCAGCACATTGTAGAAGCTGTGGGATAAGAATTCGATCGCAGCGCGGGCACCGAGATAAGATCCGCCGATTCCGATCACAAGAAGTACATCAGAATCGCCCTGAATCTTCTCTGCCGCTTTCTTGATCCTTGCAAACTCCTCTTTATCATAATCAACCGGGAGGTCGATCCATCCAAGATAGTCATTGCCTGCACCGGATTTTGCTGTCAGGACATCTTTTGCACCCATAACGATGCTCTTCATGTTTTTCATTTCCTCTTCACTGATAAATCCGGCTGTCTTGGAATAATCAAATACGATTTCTTTACCCATAACCCTGTCTCCTTTTCTTGTGTGAGATTCACAATCTCTGTCCGTTATTATACCACTTCGTGAAACCCTTGACAATGCTTCGCATTCTAAATCAGTGTGTTAAATAATGTTTTCAGCAGCGCCATTTCTTCCGCCGGGATCGAGTTCCGTATCAGCTCAAGATCATCCGGCATTTTCTGACTTTCTCCCGGCTGTTCCCGGCTTGCGGCGATCTGCCTCAGGCTTTCGCTCAGGTGGTTGATGCTCTGGGCAAGTTCCGTCTCACTCGTCAATACCTTTCCACCCGTCCCCATGCTTTTTGAGCCGGCATCCCGGGCATTCTGGCCCGTGCTTCTATTATAGTCGGTTTTTCCTGTTGGCTTTTTTGATGAACTGCCGATACTATTTCCATTTACGGCCGGACCGGTTCCATTCCCTTCAGACACAGATGTTTTTCCGTCCAGCCGCGACAGCTTCACGGCATCCCCGGTTCTTGTAAGGTTTTCATTTTCCAGCTTCTCTGTTTCATCGCTTTCATCAGAAATCTGTGCGTCTTTTTTCCTTCTGAGAACAGAAAAACGTCCATTTCCTCTGCCATTTCTCACACTTTCCTGAGTTCTCCCATAGCCTGTACCACTGCCGGAAAAATCTCCAGCCGGAGAAGCTCCCACCGCCTTTTTCCGCTCCTGTCCGGCATAAACGATGTTATCCACACTTTTATAGAAATGCGGTGAGTTTTCCACATAATCCACTAAATGATCCGCAAGCTGTTTCCGTTTCATTCCCGTCCCGATCCAATTGTCCACAAATGCAAGAAACAATCCGCTAAAGACGCCTGCCGCACCATATAATACGATATAGGAATTGTCACATCGGTACCAGTATGCGCCAAATGCCGTTACTCCTCCGACCATAAAGCAAAGGATCATCGCCTGCACGGACAGTTTGTCCCAGCCATCGAGACTTACATGGAGGAATCGGAATCCGTAGAGCTGTTTTTCTATGTATGCGTTTACATTTCGGATCCCGTGGTTGATAAGGAACACATTTTCCATGCGCTGTTTCAGCGTCTTTAAGTTCTTATCTTTCGTCAGCGCCATATTTCCGGTTTCTTTGATCAATCTTTTGTAGAGGCTTCCTGTTGCGAGCTTGCTGAGTGTCCCGAGCGCACAGACCGCCGCCAGAACATAGAGCATTCTCCCTGTCTGTAAAAATTCCAGCATAATCAGTTCCCCTTTCTCCGTCCGGATCATTCCAGATGATGCCACTAATTATAACGGGCTAGAATGATTTTGAGAAGATTGAGAACGGAAGAATCGTTCGTCAAATGTGGACAGGAAACGAGTTCTTAAGGTAATGACAAGATCAAAGTCTTTTTACTAAAGCAAGCATGAGATTTACAGAATGTTCAACCGCCTTTGCCTCGAACTCACCGTAATCCATATGGGCACTGTCATCTGCTTTATCAGAGATCGCGCGGACGATCAGGTACGGAATCCTATTTAAGTATGCCGCCTGTGCAACAGCTGCGCCTTCCATCTCTGCGCAGTACGCGTCAAATGTGTCACAGATCCATTTTTTCTTTTCCTTACTGTCAATAAACTGGTCACCGCTGGCAACGCGTCCTTTGAAGGTGCTGATGTCCGGGTTTGCCTCTCTGCACGCCTCTTCCGCAAGAGTTAACAATCTCTCATCCGCCGGAAATTCCTTTACACCGAGCTGTGGGATCTCACCGACCGGATATCCAAATCCGCCTGCGTCCACATCATGCTGTACTGCTACCGTGGAGAGAACGAGATCCCCGATGTTGATCTCATTTCTCAGGGATCCCGCGATTCCTGTATTCACGATCCCGTCAACCTGATAGAGGTCCACAAGGATCTGGCTGCAGATACCGGCATTTACCTTACCGATACCGGAACGAACGATGACAACGTCCTTGCCTTCCAGTTTGCCCTTGCAAAAGTTCATTCCGGCCACTGTCTTCATTTCTGTCTCTGTCATTTTTGCGCGAAGTTTCTCAACCTCTACTTCCATTGCTCCGATAATACCAAGCATTTGAATTCCTCCGTGTTATAACATTATTTTACCAAACTATCGATCCTGTCTGAGTTTCAGACAGCTTCTCATCATCTTTATCGTTTTCATTATACGAGATAATGGGGCGCAGGTCAAATAAAGTTCCTTTTCATCGTTATCTTTGGCGAACTAATATAAGTCGCTGATACACCCTGCCTTCACACTGCAACGGGAATTTTCCGATACACCGAATCAGGGATCGGCAAAATCCGCATCCGCAGCTGTATGATGCGGATTGTTCATTTAACGAATTTCCGTCCCGCGAATAGTACGGGCAGAGTCTCCAACAAAATGGACTTCAGTGCTTCTCTTGACAATGATTCTCTGCTGTGAGTATAATAAGGATACTTTCAATTCGGCCAGATGGCCAGACTTTTACAAACGGAGGTTTTTATATGGTATACAAGACACAGGGCACCTGCTCCAGAGAAATCCATTTTGACGTAGAGAACAACAAACTCAAAAACGTAAGCTTCGTTGGCGGATGCAACGGCAACTTAAAGGGTATCGGCCTTCTTGTTGAGGGCATGGATATCGACGAAGTGATCAAAAGAGTCGAAGGCGTAAGCTGCAACGGCCGCCCAACTTCATGTCCAGACCAGCTTGCAAAAGCTTTAAAGCAGTATAAAGAGCAGCAGGCGTAATCCATCTTCGAACCCATTGATCAGACCGTATACTATTTATCTGATCGCTTTTATACACAGAAATATCAAAAGGCTCTATGTCAACAACGAAACAGGATTCTAAGCAATTCCCCCATCGGTTGATATAGAGCCAAAAATAGCCCCGCAAGAGGTTGTATTGAGCGGGGCTACTTCTTTTCATTCAGTTTATAAATTTTGAAGCGTTGTTCTTACCGACCTCGGTCGGCCTTATCTAAGGTATCCTCCCATCAACCATCTCCCTTTATCAAAATTGTATTTATATTATTCGGCCGAAATAATATACGGAATTTACGAGTTATACCTCGTGGTCGGTGAGAAGGACGCCATCAGTCTGAGTGGCTTTTCCTTCCATGTTATCGCCAATTTCTACAAGATGCATTGCTCTCGCACGATAGTACTTATTAAGTTCACAATTTTGAACAGTCAGTTCAAGCGGATATGATGATAATTGACCATCACTTTCCTCTTCTTTGCTCCGAACGAATTCCCAATATCCAATTTGTACCCAGTCTTCTTTCTCTTCATTCCACTGATCCAAAAAAACAGTTTGATATATTTTATCAACATTTTTATGTGCTAATGTGTTAACTGTAATATAAAGTGTTCCATCTTGTTCATTGGTAATTGTTAGCATTGCAGTAGATAATATACGCCCTCGTCTCTGCACATTATTAATATCTTGAGATTTTAAAATTTTCTCAGACAAACGTGTACTTATTTTGCTTGGTGTCTCAATTTCTCCCCAATTCACCTCTCTCGCATATGCTATGTTAGGCACCATTACTACTAACATCACCAAAATACTAAATAATCTCTTAAGTCTTCTCATTTACGCATCTCTCCTTTTCTTTATTTACCAATATAAACGTTAATATTAAAGAAATGTGACCACATTTTTAGAAAAAAGAGAGATTTTCTAATATTTTTTTTAAATCCGATTCATCAATAAACCCAGAAAAATGGTAAATCATATTTCCAGATAGAATATTGGCTTCACATTCCATTTCGCCCGAGTC
>ERZ773259.553-NODE-553-length-40386-cov-5.677816_pt1 | contig 40386 bp, 55 predicted proteins | sample MGYA00511961_ERZ773259 | MGnify/ENA primary metagenome ERZ773259 (study PRJEB29015, sample SAMEA2737775) | human gut metagenome | biome: human gut; feature: human-associated habitat; material: faeces | place: China | collected 2012 ...
AGAGTCCCTGGGTGAGGCTCGTAGCGCTGTTGGATTTGTCGGAAACTCGCCCCCTGTCCGCGACAGCGGACTCGATGGAAAATCGCCAGCTCGAATTACCCTTCTACAGAAATACGGTGCTGACGGGACAATTCAATCGTCCTGTCAGCACCGCTTGACTAAAACTCTTAAAAATCATAGACACCCTGATGAAGCGCCTGTTTCACGGAACGCCTAGCGCGGCACTTTTCTTTGCGCTTCTCGGCTGCAATTCGACTGGTATGCCCCGCACCGACAAAATCCGTGCAACCGTAAACCCCAGCGAAGCCCTTGGCGTTGATCGCAGTCTTGCGCTTGATTACGTCCTTCATGATGTAACTCCGTCTCTAGGAAATCGCGTAAACCGAGGAACTTTCATACACAACAGAATCCGTCCTAACAGGAAATAACTGCTGGACGCTCAGGGGGCGGCAATACGTCCATTCGACAAGAATCACCTTACTCGAATGATCGCAACTCTTTCCCGCAACCTCGATCGCGCGTCTCTTCGAACTGAACGCCGCGTGCCTTGCCTTGCCATTACCGAGATATTCATCAACCAGCCAAGTGACATCCATCGTAACCCCCGTGTTCGAATTGGTATTATATGGTAGTATTATAATACCACAGCGGCATAGTACTGTCGCTGAGAAACCAAAGTTTTGATGCGAAAAGCCCTTGCACGCGATCCGCCGCCTTGAAAAATAAAAACGGCACCTCGCTTTCCGAAATGCCGTCCATCGTTACACTATCAGCCCTTTTTCACGAGCGCAGACAATACCATATGCCTTTTCTTCCCATCAAGCTCCCTCTCGGCAACCTCGCGGAACTCCTCGGTATAATCCGGATCGCCCTTCCCACGCCAGTCCTCCGGCACTTCACTCCACTCGCACTCAATCTCTTCTGACGTGCCATCATCAACATAGCGATAAAACCCGTCCGTACCCTTCAAGACACTCATTACCTCGTCAAGATCCGCTCCCTCTGCCATATCCAAATCAAAAAACCACGTCCGCGTCTCGGAATACATCACGCTTTTTTTCATTTCAGTTCCTTTCTCCCGCCCGCTTAACGTAAGGTTAGTATACCACAGTACCATAGTACTACGGATAAAATAAGATTTTTCCACAAAAAAGGGCGACCGTCACCGATCGCCCTTTTCCTATGCAGCATCTAAAATGATTCCCTCCCCATAATCAATCACCGTACAGACAAACGGTCGATCGGAATCATGGTTATCAGTCAAATTGAAGCATAGTCCATCTTCGTCCGGACCGAAGAAAAGCGCATCCTCTACAAGCGCTTCTATATCGGGAAGCTCTGTATCATCTGCCGTGTCCTTCGCGGCATCAAGGATCTCCTTTCTCTTCGCAGCACACTCAGAAATAAACTGCATCGCAGATAAAAAGAACGACTCCGTATATCCGATTACCCTTTCCATGCATCAGCCTTTCACCCGAAGCCTACCGTTAGATGAAACAGCCTGTTAAGCTGCCCTATCCAATGTCTACCTATTCGTCCCTGTGACCATGCTCAAGGCAGAAATCCATCACCTTATCTAAGGTTGCGATCTCCTCCGACCAATCGTCACCGTACTCCTCGTTCTCGGATAGAAACGTAATTGTCGAGCGAATCGCATCAAGGTTGATTTCGTTGACGTCAATCATGTTTGGGTTCCTTTCTCCCGTTCGCTTAACGTTCCTACAGTATACCATAGTGCCGTAGTACAATTAACGAAAATGAGAAATAGCTTAAACAAAAAGGGCGACCGTTGCCGATCGCCACAAACTACTCTACTGGTATTTAATTCCAAAGCATCAGACAGGCAAAATCAACCATTCCTCTGTATGGCTATCGCTCTCGCAGTAGCAAGTGTAGTTATCAAACCAAATTCGACAGCCTTTTTCATTCATTCGAAAATCGCCGTTATCATAATCTCGCTCCAGCGAAAGAAACTCATCAATATCGACTTCAATCTCAAAGACATTTCGAATACCCTTGGCAATTTCCCTTGCGGCATCCTGCCACATGTCGAACCTGCCCACTTCCATAATTCCCCAGTCTTTCGTGTGGTTGACTAGAATATACATCCCAGGTTCCCTTCTCCCGCCCGCTTAGTATGGTTAGATTATACCATAGTACCGTAGTACATATATCAATAGATGAAAAAAGAGGAGACCGAACCGAGATCTCCCCTTTTTAAAAAATCAGTGCACGCGAAGGCTTTTACGATATTTTCCATCCTGCCCGAGAACTTCACGGCACAGTCCGACATAATAGCCATACGGATCAGCCGAAACGTAATTGCTCTGGTCGACCTCGTTCCAATCGGCCCCGTCATGCAAAAACACCTGTCCCGGGCAGCACCAACCACCGTCAACATAGGCGATACGGCAGGAAACCGTACCCTCACACCAACCAGTCTTATCGGCAAGGTGTGCGCTTTCCACGATATAGCATTTCCCGCTATATACATCGCGCAACTGCACCATAGAGGTGTCTGGATTGACCCACTGCATCTTGAACGAGCTGAAACGCTGCGTCTCGGCAATCTGTTTCAGCACATCCCTCGATTCCGCGCTGATTTCATCGCGCTGCGCCGTTATCCCAACAAGAGTGCTCTCCTGATAGGGCATCTCAAACAGAAGCCATTCAGTAAAGAACTGGTTGAGCATGAGCATCGTATCAAGCTCGGGATCTTCGTCACCGAAGCACTCTTTCGGAGCAACAACCTCCATCCAGAAATCAGTAGCTTCCTCGATAAATTGAAACTTGCGAAGCTGCCAAAAATGATTGACTTCCCCAATAACGTTCTCTACGCCTGTAACATCAGTTGCCATTTCAGTTCCTTTCTCCCGTTCGCTTAACGTAAGATTAGTATACCATAGTACCGTAGCACAAACATCGAGAATGAGAAATAGTTTAACCAAAAAGGGCGACCGTTGCCGATCGCCCTTCAAGGTCTTTATATCAATCCGACAATGCCTTATCGCATTTCATAAGAACGCGTTAAAGCGCACAGGCCAGATCGCCTACTCGCTTTTAGCAGCCGCCGATTTAACGAAAAATGGAACTGGAATCGGCTCTTCTGTATCTGCTCGATACCCGTAAGTCACAAACGCGGGGAAGTTACACTCAAGGTAGTTTGCACTCTCCCCCTCAATCATGGCGATAAGGTCGATCACCGCATCGTTTTCGTCAATCCAGAAAATCCTGATGCCGTGAAAGTCCTCACTCTCATCGCCCTCGAAAATCCCGATACGTCCAGCAGGCGTGTCGATAGCGTAAACAGGCTTGCACATATCAATTCCTTTCTCTGTGCTTAACGTACCTACAGTATACCATAGTACTGTAGTATAACTATCGACAATGGTGATTTCTCAGAAAAGACTTCCATCCCGACCGAGAATCGACCCTCTTCATCTCCCCGAGTTCTCTTTAATGCCGTTCCAAGTAGACTGCGGATGGTGCGCGCGGTCACGCGAAGCGTGAGCCGTCGGCTGGGGTCTTCCGGAGTAAGTCAGCGAGTTTTCGACAATTTCAATGGCGCGGAGAGTCCCTGGGTGAGGCTCGTAGCGCTGTTGGATTTGTCGGAAACTCGCCCCCTATCCGCGCTAGCGGACTCATTAAAAAGTATCGGACTTGCCGATACGCATTTTTCAAAGGCTCAAAATAGGGGAAACAGCTCATTTTGGGCGGTTTCCCCTATGCTTAAATCACTCGGCAACGCCTACGCCTAAACGATCGGCAAGCTCGCTGTAAGTACCTTTCCAAGAGCCCCCGGAATCAATTAGATTGATAAAGACCAACGGATCGGACACCTCGCCCGATTCGTCAAGCGGTTGAGCAATACCAACGCCCAGACTCTTAGATGCCGCCAGAGTCGCATGTACAAAACGTGGATCGACGTTCGCGACCTCGACTTCTCCATTGTCGGCAAAGGCCCTTGCAAGAAGCTCCGGATTGCCAAAATCCTCAATTTCAACCGCGCCGTCCTCATACTCCCAGCGAAACCAGCTGCCCGGCTCTACATACGGCTTCAGGTCTGAGAGTAAATCCTCCGTACCGTAAGGATGTTTTTCGTATGGCAGATACAGTCCCACCAGACTCTCGCACTCAAAGGTCGGCTCGAACCCATAACTACAGATCAGCTCCCGGAACGACCCATCGAAGCCAAGTTTACAAAGAATACTGTTGTAGCGGGACCAGTCGATCTTGACAGTTCCCTCTCCGCCCATAAAGCATCCCATTTCATTTCCTTTCCCTTGTGGGGGGGCGCTTACAGCTACTAGTATAGCATAGTACCGTAGTACTACGTATAGAAATCCTATCCATTCTTTAGTTCTTTTTGAATCTGCCGCTTACGTACATAAATCAATTGACGAATACTCTCAGGCATATTTAAGAATTGAGGGGAGATTCCGAAAAACTCCGCCATGACCACAGCCGCGAATGCATTCGCATCAACTTCGAGCGGCTGGGCGTTGTACTCGTCAATATCCAACTGATCGCTTGTACGGTAGTCGTGCAAACTTCGATCGTTTTCCAGCTGATATGCATGACGAAGCTCATGCGCTATCGCGAAAAATAGCTCGGGCGTGACGCCTATATCATTTCGAATCAAAATGCCGTCAGGGGTCAGTGCTGCAATTTGCGTACTTGTCCGTAACTGTTTGACCGGAACAAAGCGTATGGCAGGCGCGGCAATCTTTAAAATCGCACTGACTTCCCTGGCGAACTTTATACAGATTTGTCTCTTGTCCATATTTTAAAATCTCCTCCATAGTACGATAATACCACAGATTTTAAAATAAAGGAACTCCGCTTTAGGCTACAGGCACATGAACAACCCTAAGAGGGTTGGAGTATGATCCGGCAAGCGAAAAGCTCTGGCGGGTTCCACGACTCTTTCCGTCCCAAAACGCGATGACACCGCGGTTTTCATGGGTGGAAATATATTCGTGCATCGCACGATTCCTGATATACCCCGCACGCCTGCCGTACGTATCCCAGTCAGCAGGGAACTCCATATAGCAATATCCCCGATCCACGGCATACCGTTTCGCCAAGGCGTCTGCACCTCGCGCACCGCCGGAAACAATAACAACGCTTCCCCAATTCCTTAAAAGGAGATCGCATTTCGCTACAAACAATTCGTAATCGGAAAAAGACCTCGAACCGACAATCAAGCAGTAGAACGTCTCCACATCAGACATTTCAGACCACCTTTAAACGGCGTTGACACCATAGGGCCACAATTGCTAAAAAGGGGCACCTCGCATAGAGGTGCCCTGTACCAATCAACGTATCAACCTAACCGATCAGAACGCACGCGGGAACACCATAATAAGCGCAATCGTCTTCGGCAATGACACCGACCACATTGTCCATCGGATTGTCGCCCCCGGCCTCCTTCGGCACAAAAACACGGGGGACATAGACGCCGTTTCCCTCGGAATCGACAGACAGGCCAACAGGCATCTCGGCAATACCCTTGTCGGCAGACATCAGCTGCTCAAGCCTGATTGCCAATTCCTTAACCGTCATGGGGCGGATCGAACCGTCCGAAAGCTCGATTGTATAACTGGGTGTATCAATTGTCTGGCTCATATTCGGGTTCCTTTCTCCCGTCCACTTAACGTTCCTACAGTATACCATAGTACCGTAGTATAACTAACGAGAATGAGAGGTATCTTAAACAAAAAAGGACAACCAAAATTGGCTATCCTTTAGAATCACCGTTCTATATTTCATACACAATAGAATCAAGCCACTTAGCCACAAATTCGAATGTCTCTTTCGGTTCGTCCCAAGGAACAATTACAAGAAGTTGCGAATCGACACCGCCGTTAGACCAGCTTTGAGTATCTTTCCCGAAAAGTGTATCAAACTGGGGACATTCTTTAGAAATATAATTTGCTCTTTTCTCGACACGTTTTAAAAGCTCACTATATGTAACACCAAGCGATTCGGCAAAATCCCTATCGTAAATAGATTCCAATGCGACACCATAACGCCCCTTGAATTCTACAAGATAACAGCAGACCAGATGGCTATCAGTCCACAACTCATTTAAAGCATGAAGCAATTCATCAGGCAGATCACCCTCACCGATTTCGCCTTTATGCCATAGATCGGCAGTAGCATTTGACCAAAACATAAGGTCATTATCAAAGTCGCTCTCATATTTGTAAAACATGGATTTTCCTCCCATCCGCTTAACTTGACTAAATCATACCATAGTACCGTAGTATAACTAACGAGAATGGCGCTTTCTCTGAAATGATTTCCAGCCCAATCGAGAACTAACCTTCCATAGCTCTCCGAGATATCTTTTACACCGTTCCCAGTGGATTACGGATGGTGGGCGTGAGCCGTCGGCTGTTATCGTTACAACGAAGTAGGCAGGGTTTCGACAATTTCAATGGCGCGGAGAGTCCCTGGGTGAGGCTCGTAGCGCTGTTGGATTTGTCGGAAACCTGCCCTCTGTCCACGCCAGCGGACTCATTTAAAATGCACAGATTTGACACTCCCCATAGATATATCCAGGGGTAACGACGGTTTCGATAAGAAGATCGTCCTAAACCGGCGGTTCCCTCATGTCGGAAATCTTTATGGTTGCAGTACCTAGTGCAGAGTATATATACAAGTTGTCTCCCGATGGTCAAATTCGCAAGCGTTTGCGAATTTGATGGGTGCTTGCATTTAGCTACCTAACTGATATTTAAGCATGGAAAAGGCTCCCGTCCAAAGGACAGGAGCCTTTTCCATAAGGGTAAATATGCCTAGAGACATTTTAACACAAACCGAACTTCTCCCATTCCTCGCCCCAGTCCAACGCACCATAAAAATCATTCCAGGCGAAAAGATTCACATTCAGACGCTCTTTGTTGAAGAGTGGGCCGCACACACGGTCAACCAGACCTTTCTCGCTCCAAAAAGCGATCGCATCCTCGACATCCGAGTCATACAACCCAAGTAGCTTTGCGATATCATGCGGACAATACGGGCAAAAATCTGCCTCGAAGCTCCACGCAGAAATGAATCCAAGGACAAGGCGACTGACCGGGGATGAATCCGGATATATCTCACCGGCCCGCATCGCGGCTAAAGGAATCGACGGACATGACGTCTCCCCGATATCAAATGCCACCTTAGATTTTCTACCGGCAACCATAGCCTCATAAATCCGATCGCACATCTCCAAATCAGGAATAAGATATGAATCACTCCTGTAAACGAGTCTGCGATCAAGAAGCTCTTTAACCGAAGATTCCACTACGGCACCGTCCATATGCAAATACTCTGAAATAAATGCGACATCATCTGGAATCGGCCCTTTATCACTGGCAATCAACGACATGACACGGCGCATCTCATCAGTAGGGAGACCTAGCTTTAGCGTCCATGTTGGAAATGAATATCCATCGCTGTTAAGGAGCGCTTCCATAGCCTCTTCGTCAGTCATTTTTTCTCCTTCAATTCAGTCAATTAGGCTTTCGACATCTGCGCGACAGGCTCATTGAACTCGGCTATGCACTTGCAGATGCCACTCGCACTGTACAGTTTCCCGAGTGCCTTATCATAGCCATAGTCCTCCTTCAAACCCTCGAAGATTTTCCCGGCCTCCACCCTCGCATGGGCGGCATCGGTCGCTGCCACCGCCGTCACGTAATTCTTGTTTCCCATTTTCCCGGGAACGGTGTAATCGACCTCGAATCGATACAGCATCATTTTTATTCCCTTCTCTCGTGGTGCCGTAATACCAATATACCACAGTAGCATACTAAGTGATCGCTCAATCGAAAACGCCTTGTAATACTAGGGAAAAATTACCAAAATTTTTCGATGATACTAAAGTCGAATCGTGTTATAGTCTTATTGTCGCTTAACGAGGAGGCACCACCTGATTCCTTTCCAGGTGGTGCCTCCGCCTTTTTATAGCCAGATAACCAAATATGTCTTCCGAAGGCTTTGCGCTTTACATAGAGCGTTCGTCATCGTTGTAGGCGGAAAACATCATGTCCTTTTCCGCCATCCAGCCGATGCGGACTGCACCTCTCTTGCCGTCTCGACAGATCGAAAGGAGGTGAAACCTATGGGTAACAGCGACAAGGACTTCGAGAAATCAAACCAATGCGCGTTTGACGCCTACTGCAAGGTAATCCTCAGAAATGAGGCAAGGGACGCATACGACCAGCGTAGACGCAAACTGAAACGCGAACAGCTCTTCGGGGAGATGTCGCCTGAAGAGCTGAACAAGCTCATCACGACAGACCGATATTTCCAATTCGAACGGGATATCGTGGAAGACGGTTTGCGTTTCATTGTGTGCGACCAGAGCGTATACGATGCGCTCATGACCCTTCCCGGGGCAAAAAGAAAGATCGTCCTTCTTTCCTACTTCGGAGAGATGAACGACCGCGAAATCGGCGATGCGCTCGGCACCGGACGCGCCAATGTCCAATACCATCGCTCACGGGCACTCGCAATGATGCGAAAGATGCTCGAACAAGAAAGTGAGGAATACTGATGAGCAGGCGAAAAAACAAACTTGTTCCATTCGAAACCATCGTCCTCGCAACGCAGGGCGACCCACAGGCATTGGAACAGGTTATACGGCATTACAGACCGTACATACTCTCACTCTGCCGCCGGGAATACATTGCGGAAAACGGCAACGCTTCCATCGTATGCGACAACGAACTGAAACTGCGACTGGAAGCGAAGCTGATGGCAAAAATCCTGCTGTTCGATATCAGAGAGAGGGGACATATAAAACGTAACACGTAAATCAAAATCGAAACACGACTCTTAAAACCTAAAGATAGCAGGGGAGACCGCGAACCGGTCTCCCCTTGGTTACGTTGTACAGCCTAATCCCGCTGTGGTATAATACTACCATATGACAATATAATCACGGAGGCAATCCAATGGAGAAAAATACCAAAACGCTCGCTTTGGAAGACGATCCTAAAATTCCTGAAATGCCGAAAAGCGAGGATGAGCAACGTAGGCAAAATGAAGACTATGCCAGAAATCTCGGACTTGATGTGATCGACCCGATAGGGGACTGAATCGCGGAACAGCCGACTGGACATGGAAAGGGCTGATAGCGGTTATCCGCTATCAGCCCTTTCGTCTACCTATCTTGCCTGAAGGCGGGCAATCAACGCTTCCTGCAGGACTTTGGAAAAATTGATTCCGCGTTCCTCACATGATGCATTCAGCCACCCAGGAATCGTCAATGTCTTCTTTACCGACTTCTCCCCATATTTCCGCTCGAATGCCTTGAGATCGATGTCAACCATATTGACGATCGCCCCCTCTTCCTCCGCAATGACATCCTCAATGGAGGAAGCCACCGGAAGAACATTGCCTTCCTTCAATTCATTGAAGAGATACTGTCCACATGCCTCCTGGGCCATCGTAAACGCATCTGCAAAATCGTTTCCGTAAGTCGCCAAATCATTCAGATCTGGAAAAATAACCGAATAGCGACCGTCCGCTTCTTTATAGAACACCGCCGGATAGATATAGCACATACCGTTTCCTCCTTAATCAAAAACTACTTCATCCCCGCCTGCCTCAGCACGGAAATCGCGACCCTCAACGGAATGTCGCCGCCATGCCTCGGTATCGTGACCTTCCCTTTCTTCAACGGATGCCGGTACTGGTAGTGCGATCCTTTCACATCACACCGAATCCAGCCATCCGCGACAATCAGCCTTTCAAGCTCCCGAAACCTCATCTTCCGTTTACCCTTTCTCTAATTATAGCACGTGTAATACGTGGTGTAAATACCATACTACTACGGTACGAAACTACTACCGATAACACCGATCTTTTGCAAGGCAGGACGCTTTTTGCGCGTCCTGCCTGCTGGTTTGTGATATATCATTTTCTGTGCATTCCGACTACGGGTTACTGGTATCTCGGTAGCATAGTACCGTAATGCTATTCAGATTTAAGAGTCTTCACGAACTTTGCCACAATACTCTGGCTGGATTCCGCCATGTCATCGAGGAGTTTTGACGCTTCCACCTTGTCGAGCCTGCCGACCTCGATCACCGTGTCGGCCGCCCTAGAATATGCGTCGAGCGCGGATTCGATTGCGAACTTGGCTCTCGCAATAGCTCCGGTCAGCTCCCTGTTCTCGATCGCCTCAGTCACTTGGCGTTTGGCGGCATCGATCTGTTTCCGTGCGACGTCTGCAACGGCTTTCGCCGCCCTCTCCTTTTCCTCAAGTTCGGCACGTTCCTTTGCAAACTTAGCGTTCATCTCCTCTTCGGCTTTTCGTCGGGCCTCGGCAACCTGTCGATCTCTCTGTCCATTCAGTTCGTCGATCTGTTTAAGCAGTTCCGACTGCTTTTCGGCAGCGGCATCGAGTTTCTTCCGCTCCTCTTCAAGGGCAATACCGATTGCCTCTTTCTGCCGCTTCTGGTTGGATTTCTCGGCCTCTGCCGCCCGTTTCTCCAATACCTCGATCTGAGCAGCAACCTTGGCTTTCTCGACAGTCAATTTCGCCATTTGAGTATCCTTTTGTTTCAGCTCGTCAGCGAACTTGGCTTCCGCCTCGGCTGCGTTCCTGTTTGCAAGCTCTTTAACGGCTGTGACCTTTTCCTTCTCCTGCCTCACCTCCTCCTGGAGCTTACGAAGCGCCATCTCTCCAGCTTTACGTTCCTCTGCAAATCTCGCACGCTCGTCTTCCGGAAGGTCAATCAAAGCCAAAGCCTGCGTGTAGCTCAAATTCGCAAGCGCTTGCGATTTCTCTGCCAGCCCGTTCCGACCGTACTCCTGATAGATCTTCATGAAGTTGTTCGCCGTCCTCTGGCTGTAATCGACCCTTTCCTTAAGCCACGTTCCCCACGTGCCGCGCTTCACCATAGCTTTCGCCTCGGTCAGACGCCGGCCGATCTCGATTGAGTTGAACAGGACGACCTGTTTCGTCTGTTCCGTAATCATCCGGATCTCTGAAACCAGCCTATCCTCCCTTGCAGCATCCTCGTCGGAGACATACTGGACTGTTTCCTCACTCTCCGTTTCAGTCATCATCGGAACGACATTTCCCCTTGCGATCACCTGAGCCTCGACCTCTACGTTTTTCTTCGCTCTTCCCATCTTGTTTTCCTCCTATTTTTAAATGATTTAGGCTGAACAGCTTGTCTGTTCTGCTGTGCCTATACCGGGCATGAATGCAACGTAGTGGAGCGAGGGCGCGAATCAAGGGCGAAGTCTTTCTGCCAGTTTTTACGGAGCATGCGGAGGAAAAAGTTGCAGAAAGATGTGCAAACACCCTTGATGGTCAAGCGCAGGAGCGGCATAGAATGCCAATGCCTCGGATAGGTCCAGTTCCCGATCCCAGAGGGAACTTTCCTTTTTCCAAAAAGGCCGGCGCCGATTGAGCCCGACATAATTCAGGCGATACTAGCGTACTGTGGTATCAAGATGAGGACTTGCATTTTCTTTAAGCGACACGTAAATGTCTGCGAAAAGAAAAATAAGAAAGGAGGAGATGTATAGAATGAACAACATTGAAAGATATGATGATACTATTAAATATGCTATTATGAATATAGTAGATGCGGTAAATAAAATCGAATCAATGAAAACAAATGAATATTTAGCGATGCATCCATATGCCATCACCCATAGCCAGGATGGATATTACCGTACATATCTTCCAGGGGAAAAAGGAAAAAGAAGACAAATTAAAAAGAAAGCGAGGGATGATCTTGAAAAGACAGTAATAGATTATTGGATGAAACATTCAAAACTATCTTTCAAAGAAAGATTTAAGATTTGGGCCGAACGGCAAAAACTAAAAGGTGTTAGTGATAACACTTTATACAGATATAAAACTGATTATGCGCGATTTTTGAAAGGGCATGATATCGAAAATAGGGATATAAGAACCATCGATGAAGAATATCTCGAATTATATTTCAACAAGATACTTGAAGAAAATAGCGTGCTGTATCAAACGTTAAAAGAGCTACTTGGCTACTTCAGAGGGACGTTCGATAAATCCATTAGAGACGGGATAATCGAAAACAACCCATGTTCAAAAATTGATTATCCTCTCTTGAAAAGCAAATGCAGACAGCCGATTATCAAAACTGCTGAAGAACGAACGTTCTCTCAAATTGAAAAAAACAGACTGATGAATTCTTTAAAAGAAAAGCTAAAAAAACATCCTGATGATGTTCGACCATATGCAATCGAACTCGCACTTTATACAGGAATGCGTGTAGGTGAACTTTCGGGATTGATGTGGGAGGACATAGATGAAACCAGACAGTGCATCATCATCCAGCACAGTGAAAAATATAACGCATTGAAAAAAACTTTTTTCGTCTCAACTCCTAAAAGCGGAAAAACACGTGTCTTCCCGCTTACAGCTGAGATCGCCGCGCTTCTAAAAAATGTCAGAGAGGTAGAATCAAAATATGGTTATCTAACTGAATTTGTATTTTCTGGACCCAACGGCAGAATTCATAAAACGAATATTTCGAGCTATATGATCGCACGCACATCTGGTGACGGATTCACAAACCAAAAAAGCATACACACCGCGAGGAGAACCTTAAATTCCGAATTGATTGCCTCTGGCGCCCCAAGAGCTATGTGCTGTGCACTGATAGGAAATACCGAACTGGTAAATGAAACCTTCTACACATACGATGTTTCCACTAAAAACTATAAGCTGGAAATGGTTTCAAAAATAAATCAGCGGACCATCAATAATAATGACAACATCGATGTTGAAAAACTATCGAGTAATCAAGAGTAATCAAGTTTGTTCGGAAAAATATTTCCTTGAAACCCTTATGAATCAAGGGTTTCAAGGAAATATGCCATTATCGATTGCCGGGTGATGATTCCTATGAAATTCTTCTGGTCATCTATGACCGGAACAAAGTTCTGATCCATCGCTTTTTCCATCAGATCTTCCATATTGGAGTCGGCGCTTACCGGCCGGTAATCTGCTCTTCTTGCAATCTTCGTGATTGCAATGTCTTCTGCTCCTTTCAGATTCAGGATGTTCAGCTTCTTAAGTCCCCAGAGCAGGTCTCCTTCGGTGATTGTACCGACGTATTTACCTTCCCGGTTGATCATCGGAATGGATGAGTATTTGTGGTACTCCATGATTTCCATTGCCTGTCTGAGCGTGTGGTAGTCATATACAAATGCCACTTCTGCTTTTGGCTTCAGGAAAAATAATATGTTCATTTTCGTATCCTCTCTTGTATGAATGTTCTGTACAGGGGAGTTTTCCCCAACACCTGTACTATACCATATTTGAGGATCGAATTGAAGATTTACAGCTGAGTGTTAACAAAAATATCATAAATTGCTTTGATTGCTGCTTCAAAGTCGTGCTCTCTCACACCGATGATAATATTTAACTCACTGGATCCCTGATCGATCATTTTTACGTTGACATGCGCATGTGCCAACGCAGAAAAGATTCTTCCGGCAGTACCGCGTGTCTGGCGCATACCGCGTCCCACAACTGCAATCAGTGCAAGATCAGATTCCAGTTCAATATCATCCGGATTCACGGCACGGTGGATACCTGCAAGAACTTTCTGCTCATGTTCTTCAAATTCATCCTGATGAACGAAAATAGTCATAGTATCAATTCCTGATGGCATATGTTCGAAAGAAATACCTTCGTCTTCAAATACACCAAGCACCTTACGGCCAAATCCTACTTCTGAATTCATCATTGCTTTTTCAATTGTAATAGAAGCAAATCCACGCTTTCCTGCAATACCGGTAATTGTATACTTCGGCTTTCTGCAGGTTCCTTCTACGATCAGAGTACCCTTTTCTTCCGGTGCGTTTGTATTACGGATGTTGATCGGGATTCCTTCTTTACGAACCGGGAAGATTGCATCTTCATGCAGTACGCTGGCACCCATATAAGAAAGCTCACGCAGCTCTTTATAAGTAATTGCTTCGATTCCTTTTGGATTTTTGATGATACGTGGATCTGCAATGAGGAATCCGGATACGTCCGTCCAGTTCTCATACATATCAGCATGTGTGGCTCTTGCAACGATCGATCCTGTTACATCAGATCCGCCGCGGGAAAATGTCTGGATCGTTCCGTCCGGACGTGCTCCGTAGAATCCAGGAATCACGGCACGCTCTACTTTTGAAAGTCTGTCTGCAAGTACCTGGTTAGTTTCTTCTGAAAGGAAGTTCCCATTTTCATCAAACTTGATCACTTCTGCCGCATCGATAAACTCATATCCAAGATAAGCTGCGATTACACGTCCGTTTAAATATTCTCCACGGGAAGCAGCATAATCTCTTCCGATCTTCTTTGCAAAATTATCACGGATGGTGGCAAATTCTTCGTCAAGAGAAAGAGTGATTCCAAGCCCTTCAATGATTTCCTGATATCTCTTCTGAATGTCAGCGAGTAATTCTGTAAATTTCTTCTCTTTTACAGCTGCGCCGTAACAACGATACAGCATATCTGTTACCTTGGTGTCGTCGGAAAAACGCTTTCCCGGAGCAGACGGTACAACGTAACGTCTTGATTCCTCTGAAAGAACGATCTTTCCTGCCTTTTTAATCTGTACTGCATCGGCAAGAGAGCTTCCGCCGAATTTCACTACCTTAATCATCTGTTGGTATTCCTCCATCTCTCAATTCATGTATTCTGATCTGCACATGGCAAACCTGCATTTTCTGTAGAAACACCGGGCAGATGGTTCTACACTTATGTAGTTATTACTTTATTACGCTGACGTGAAAAATGCAAGATTTTCTTTTGGAATCTGTTGAAAATCTTGCATTTTGTCTAATAGAATTTCTTTTTTTGAAAACTTTCTATGCATGAATTACATCTGCAAATGTAGCATCCGCTGCTTTTCTCAAATCCTCCGGTGCAAGTGTCAGTTGTGCACCGATTCTTCCGGCACTTACATAGACTTTCTCAAACTGCTGTGCACTTGCATCAATGACCGTCGGAAAATGCTTTTTCATTCCGATCGAAGTGCATCCACCACGCACATAGCCGGTAAGCGGTGTTAACTCCTTTAAATGAAGCATTTCAATAGATTTTTCACCAACCGCTTTTGCAGCCTTCTTAAAATCAATCTCCGCTTCGATCGGGAGCACGAACACATAATGTTCACCACTTTTTCCAGTTGTGACAATGGTCTTGTAAACCTGTTCGTGAGGCAGATTCAGCTTGTCGGCGGTTTCAATTCCGTCTGTGAATTCATCGCATTCATAGGTCTGATATTCATAAGAAATTTTCTTTCTGTCTAAAATTCGCATTGCATTTGTTTTGACTTCTTTTTTACCCATGTAAACTTTCCTCCAGTGTTTTTCGGATTTTCTTTCGTGTAATTTCCACCAGCTGCAGTTTCGTCATTCCAATCACATTTCCCGGATTTGGGTCCTTCTTTAATTCCAGCTGCAGATACGCAAGAAGTTCTTTCTTCTCTTCTGCTGATTTCATGTTGATAAAATCAATAATAATGATACCGGAAATATTGCGGAGCCGGATCTGGCGGACTGCTTCCCTTGCTGCCTCCCGGTTGATCTCCGGAAAATGAGAATTCTTTTTCAGACATTTTCCAGAATTGACATCGATTACAGTCAGCGCCTCGGTTGGCTGGATCACCAGATAAGCCCCGGATTTCATCCATACCCGTTCTTGTCTGGCTTCTCGGATCGCCCCTTCCAGGTTATAGCATTTTACAAGTGGATAAGACGGATCCGTATACGCACGGAGAAGCGGAAGTTCATCTGGCATTTCCGTTTCCAGATAAGTCTGAACTTCTTTATACAAAGCTCCATCTTCTACCGTTTCCTCTACAATAATTTCCGTCAAATCTTTTTTGTAAATATCCCGGAGTGTCTGTACGCACGGATCCGGTGCACTCTGCAGACAGCTAAAGCAGGTCCGCATATTGCCATATTCTACGATTCTGTGATAGTTCTCTGCCAGTTTGTCAATTTCGGCACGGATCTGTGTTTCTTCTGCTTCCACACAATTTGTCCGGAAAATCAATCCGAAATCACAGTCTATATAGTCCTGTCCCAGCTTTTGCAGTTCTTCTTTCCGGGCACCGTGGATTTTACCGGATACACCAATGGTACGATTGCCGGAAGTTAGTACTACATACTGCCCGGTGAAATTTAAGTTCCCGGTCACGACAGGCTGCTTGGTTTTCACTGCTTCTTTCTCCACCTGAACCAGAAGCTCATCACCGATCACAAGTGGCTTCTTTCCGATCTTATTGGTGAAAACCGGGGTATATTTTCCATCCAGCGCAAAATAGCATTGCTCACCATTGGCAATTTCAACAAATGCGCCACCGATATTCGGAAGGATTTTCCGTACTCTTCCGACATAAATTTCACCCAGGCGGCAGCTCTTTTTTTCTCCGCTACTGCCAAAGTGAAATTCCGTTACTTTCTCATCCTCTAAAAGTGCAAGCACCCGGCGGTTCATGCATTCCGTAAGGAGTACTTTTCGTTCCATCTATACAATCTCCGTTCCAAGCGCATCCAGTGGAACCAGAATCATCTTGCCCTCCGTGTCTTCGGATTCCGCAAAAGTTTCCAGTCTGTGGTGGGTAAAGGTCACTTCCTCCACATCCATACCAAGATAGCGGACAAACGCTTCTGTGACCAGCTCCGGCTTTAAGTTCTGGACACTTCCTGCTGCCACACGCATATAAATCTTTCCGTCCCGGCATTCCAGCTTGTAGATCATCGGACGAATGTCCACTTCTTTTTCACTCTTTTTCGTCTTTTTGACCACACAGATTTCATTCTGCGCATAAAAAGCTTCCAGCTTTTCAGCAAGATCTTCCGGCAGGCTGCCATTTTTTACCGAAGATAAATAGTCGGCACCTGCTACGATTGACATTCCTTTGCTTTTCTTATCATCCGGGATCTGCACAAAGCTGACGATCTCCATGCCGTCTACCATCTGTTCATTCAGCCGTCTGACTGCTTCTTTGCTGGCGATTGACTCGGTCAATTCGATATCAAAATATTCCCCGTCACTGGTAAGCCCTACGCCAAGTGGATTAGCGAAAGACATGATCATATGCGGGCTGTAACCACTGGTAAATGCGATCGGAATCTCGGCACGGCGAATCGCTTTCTGGAAATACCGCATGATATCCAGGTGTCCGATGAACTTCATCACTCCATTTTTCCGAAATTTAATTCTTGCCTTCAAAGCAGACACCTCCTCCGTAACTTGCTGCCCCACAGCCGGAACATTTTGCACGACAGTTCGGGGTTACATTCCCTTCCATTGCATTCTTCCATTCTCTTATAAGGAAAGATTTTGTCACGCCACAATTGATGAAATCCCATGGGAAGATTTCATCTAATTCACGCTTTCTGAGATTATAGAAATCCATGTCCACACCTGTATTTTCAAAGGCCTGCAGCCATTTATCATAATCAAAATACTCATCCCACGCATCGTAAATACAGCCAAGACGGTAAGCCTCTTCCAGAACCTTTCCGACCTTCCGGTCACCGCGGGCAAAGACGCCTTCCAGAACGGTTACTTCGGCGGTATGCCAGTTGTAGCGCAGACTCTTGCGGTTCAGCTGGTTGCGGAATGCTTCCTGTACAATTCCTGCACGACGGATATATTCTTCCATCGGCTGCATGGTCGCCCACTGAAGCGGTGAAAATGGTTTCGGTACAAAGAAGGAACTACTTGCCGTGATCTGACATTTTCCATTTCTCTGATCCTTCGGAATTTCATAATACCGGCGTGCTACTTTATCTGCAAGAACAGCAATTCCTTCCATATCTTCCTGGGTTTCGGTCGGAAGTCCAAGCATGAAATAGAGCTTGACCTTCGTCCATCCACCTTCAAAAGCCTGTCCTGCACCATTTAAAATGTCGTCTTCCGTCAGACCTTTGTTGATTACATTACGCATCCTCTGTGTTCCGGCTTCCGGGGCGAAGGTCAGACTGCTCTTACGCACATCCTGCACCTTGCTCATAACATCCAAAGAAAATGCATCGATACGAAGGGACGGCAGGGAAATGTTGACGCCCTGTGTGTGGAACTCATCGATCAGGAAGGTGACGATCTCTTCCAGTTCGTTGTAATCACTGGAACTTAAAGAACTTAAGGTGATCTCTTCATGCCCCGTATTTTTCAGCATTGCACGTGCCGTCTCTTTGAGCATATTGATATCACGCGGACGTGTCGGACGGTAAACCATTCCCGCCTGACAGAAACGACATCCACGGATACAGCCACGCTGGATTTCCAGAACGGCTCTGTCCTGTGTAACCTTGATAAACGGGACAACCGGCTTTAACGGATAGGTTGTCTGGCTCATATCTGCTGCAACTACTCGCTTGATCTTTTCTTTTGCATGCGGATTGTTTGGCAGGAAAGATTCGATTGTGCCGTCTTCTTTGTAAGTGACATCATAAAAAGAAGGAACGTAAATTCCCTCGATCTCTGCTGCCATTTCCAGAAATTCTTTCCGGCTTTTTCCGGCTCTCTTCCACTTTTTGTATGCTTCCAGAAGTTCATCATAAACCACTTCGCCCTCTCCGATATAGAACATATCGAAAAATTCAGCCAGTGGCTCTGTATTGTAAACACATGGTCCACCACCAATGACAAATGGATCTTCTAAAGTTCTGTCCGCACTGTGAAGTGGGATACCAGACAAATCCAGTACCTGAAGCACGTTGGTGTAACACATCTCAAACTGTAATGTGATGCCAAGAAAGTCAAACTCCTTCACCGGATCCTGAGATTCCAGGGTAAAAAGTGGAATATGTTTTTCGCGCATGATCTTATCCAGATCGATCCACGGAGAGTATACTCTCTCACACCAGGTATCCTCCCGGCGGTTGAACATATCGTACAGAATCTGGATTCCCAGATGGGACATACCAACCTCATATACCTCCGGAAAACACATTGCAAACCGAATATCTACCGCTTTTTTGTCCTTCATGACCGAATTGACTTCATGACCAATGTAGCGGGCAGGTTTCTCGATTTTTAGTAAAATATCATCAGTTAATGCTAGTTTTCTCATTGTTTCTCCTTGATTATTTGTGCGCAATGCACAAAAATTATCTGGTTCTTGTAAAATTAAATTTATGATTTTTTTCTGTAAGAAAATGTTAAAATCCGTTAACAATTGTATGTTTTTTGTGATCTTTTTTGCTATTTCTTGACGTTTACAACAAATCCAACTTTTCCCATACCCCAAGGTACTTGATGGTACACTATGTTGACAGATGGTATTTGTGGTATATTTTTGCATTTTCTTTTAGAAATATTCATTTTACACCTTAAGAATTAATAATATCTTCTTTTCAATCTAAAATCAACCTAATGTTCGAAATATCATAAACTTTAGTGCTCTGTATGCATGATTTTTCAAAATAAAACATATTTATCGTTTTCAAAAAAGGATGGCTTTCGCCATCCTTTAATCTCTGTTTAATGCTATTCTGATGCTTTAAAATTGTATATTGGTTTCATTACATCAATAATATCTACTGACTCCCGGATCACATCTATAATGCTTTCCTGAGATTTATATGCCATTGGTGCCTCATCCAATGTATTTTCATTTGCAGAGGTTGTATATATTCCCTTCATAGCCTGTTTATACTCGTCCAGATTAAGCTCGTTTTTCGCCTTTGTTCTGGACATAATCCTGCCTGCACCATGTGGAGCAGAATAATTCCACTCAGGATTTCCTTTGCCTATAGCCAGTATGCTTCCGTCCTTCATATTAATCGGTATCAGCACTCTTTTTCCCTTATGCGCTGCAATTGCCCCTTTCCTCAGTATCATTTCATCTGTATCAATATAATTATGAATTGTGTGAAAAGCATCACATCCGTTCATTCTGGTTCTCTCCAGAATAATCTCTGCCATTTTCTCCCTGCTTCTTCGGGCAAATACCTGACATATATCCACATCATGAAGATAATCTTCCAGATACTTTCCTTCCAGATAACACAAATCTTCTGGTATGCTTACAGGACTCTCATACACCTGCCATTGAAGTTGCTTTAAAGCACTTTGTATCTCACTTCTTCTGCCTTGTTCCTTATAACTGCTTATGATCTCGTCCATCTTTTTCAAATATTCACCATAACCACGGTTCAGGTTAATGGCAAGTTTCTGATAAAGTTCAGCCACTTGTTTTCCCAGATTTCTGCTTCCAGAATGAATAATCAAATACTTTGTACCATCTGTTGCTTCATCAATCTCAATAAAATGGTTCCCTCCGCCAAGTGTTCCAAGAGATCTTGCAAGCCTCTTTGCATCTTTCAGTTCTCTGTAGCAGTGCAGATCTGTCAAATCAAATCTCTCCTGACGTCCTTCCCATACTTCACGACCCGATGGAATAAAGTGTGCTGCCTCATCCAGCTTTTCAAAATCAACATCATCTTTTCCAAGATTTACCGTATACATCCCACATCCGATATCTACTCCAACCACATTTGGAACCACTTTATCGGTTATGGTCATTGTTGTTCCTATCGTACATCCCTTTCCGGCATGTACATCAGGCATAATACGGATTTTAGAATCTTCTGCTATTGCATAATCACACATACGTCTGATCTGCTCGATTGCTTCCTCTTCTACTACCTTTGCATAGCAGAGAGCTGTATTTACTTTCCCCTTAATCTCTATTGCTTTCATTCTTCTTATCTTATCCTCCCACAATGTCAATCCTTAAATCATTGATTTGTCAATCTGTTTTAAAATTTACTATTCTATGATTTCTACTGGATATAAATCACATGAAGGCAATAATTGTTCCTCTTGTTCTACATTTTCAACTTTTACTTCTTTTCTTTCTCCCGGCACTAATTTAATTAATCCACTGTGAGTATCAACATATAAAATATCGCTTCCAATATTTTCTACAAATAATGGCATTTTAGCAGTCGATTCACAGTAAAATTGAATATTCTTGGGATGCGGAAAATAACTGAGCTTTATCAAAGAGCCATCACCAGATATTGTAAAGCTATCTTGAAGCATTCCAATATGCGGATAAGCACGAAAACTTACTGGCTCCTGTTTAGAAGACAGCTTGCAATATGCACTATGATAATAGTATTTATCAAAATTAGATAAGGTTAAAAGTACTTTATCTTCATCAATTTCTGGTATATCCAACTTTTTCCTGTAATGTTTCTTAATCCAGTTATATTCCGGAATCAAATCGGCATTCTTGTCTTGCTGTTCCCACTTGCAATATTCTAAAGGACAATAATATTCTGTATTCCTTGTTGCAATAATAAGTTCTTCTGTATTTTTGTTTATTGTAATAGATTGAATTTCAGAAGTATGGATATGCATCGTATCAATCAATCTTTTATGTCCTGATACATTCCCATGAGCTAATACATATTCTTTACCATTCTGTATTATCTTATCGACATACCAGTAATGAAGCTGTGCTCTCTTTTCTTTATTACAATTTCCTAAAATTTTGTCTCCATAAGAATCATTTACATCAAAACAATTTTCCATTCGTTTCTCGCCCATATTTTTCTCTCCCCTTTATTCAAATGTAAAACCTCAGTGATTATCACTCTTTTACTGAATAACTCTTGAACGTTATAATTCCAAAAGAATTACTGGCCGCATACTCTTTTCCTGTTAGCATGAGTTTATTTGCTATGGTGTTCAAAATAGTAGATTTTCCAGAACCATTATTTCCATATAACACGGTAATTGGTGCAAATATGAACGGATCCATATCTTTTCTACGAAATACGTTATATGAATATATATTGGGATTTTTAACATTCCTGTCACTTAGTTTAAAACTGCTGAGATATGTCATTAAAAAAATCCCCCTTCATCTATGAACTTATATTTTTCTTTTACTCTTCAGCACAAATTTCATCATAATCTTCATACATAATTCGTATTCCACTCTCCTCACTTTCTACATGATAATGTCCCGCATACCACTCAGTGAAATCTAACCTGTCATAAATCTTCTGTAGCCATTTTTCCGTTGACTTATCCACTGCTGATTGATCAAGCCCCGGAATAAACGCCCACACGGGTTCCGCTTTAATCGGTACTGTATGTGAGAGCACGATATCCACATTCCACTTAGCTTTATCCAACTGCTGTTCCACATATTCTTTTATCATTTCATCCGGCTGTTCTGATTCAAACCATGGTAATCCATTTCGTATCCTATAATATTTGTCAACGCTGTATGCACCGCCGATTGGCATCACTTTCTTTCCGTGAAAATTATATATTTCTCCATCTTTTGCGAACAAAATATTCGGATACTGTTCTTCTACATATACAATTCCTTCATTCCACATTTTTTCTGCGTAATCTGCCGCCTCCCATGGTCGTGCTTCGTGGTTCCCATGAACACAGAAAAATGTAATATCCATTTCTGATAATCGTCCCTTTAATTCTTTGTCAGACAGATCCAGCCAATAATTAATCCCTGCATCCCCTAAGATAATCATCACATCCTCTGTTGTAGTTTCATATCCATAGCAAAAATCTTCAATACGATCAAAGCTACGATGTGTATCACCTGTAATATAAAAATGCACCTATCCTTCCTCCCTCTCAATTCTAACAATTTTCATTTCATCAATACTCTGTATTTTCGATTCTCTTATATGCTTAAACAACGTTTTCTCTCCCGGTAAATCACATTGAATTCCCACAATATCATAAGAAACTTCTTTCTCTTGTCCCAATGTTCCATAATCATCAACCCATTCAACAGTTCCGTAGCCTTCCTTTTCATCCTCTTTTCCAAATGTAAAATACACCGTTTCTCCTACTCTGTACCTTGGTCTTCCTACTTTCTGGATAGTATCTGGTTTCCCTAACTCTTTGATTTCTTCATACAGTAGTTGAGCATCCATATATTGAATATTATCATGATAATGTCCAAAATACCATTGCGAATAATCTAGTTTCTTTGCAATTTCATCCATCCATTCCTCTGTCGACAGATCTATCTTCTCTTGACATTCTTCATTCCGCCGATTCGGTCTATATACTAACGGACAAGTATGAGAAAACACATAATCCACTTTCCAATCTACTTCATTCAATTTATTTTCTACTCGACTTTTTACTTCGTCGTTTGGTTGTTCGTCCGGGAACCACGGAAGACCCGTTAAAAGTCGGTATTCTTTATCCTGACTGTATGCCCCACCGATTGCAATCGCTTTTTTCCCATCAAAATCATAAATTTCTCCATCTTTTGCAAATACTATATTCGGAAATTCCGGCTCATAATATACCTCTCCTCCACGCCAGATTTGTGTTCTGTAAGTTTGTATATGATAAGGTCTTTCCTCATGATTTCCATGAATACACAGGAAATAATTTGGAAAATCCGCAAGTATTTTTTTGTTCTCCCGATCTTTGTCAGCTCCAAAATAGTTTAATCCGACATCCCCCAATAAAATGATCACATCCTCTTTTCCAAGTTTTTTATTGAATCTTGCCAACCAAATTAACTTTTCAAAATTTGCATGACAATCTCCTGTTATGTAATAATCCATTTCCTACCACCTTACATATATTATTTCATCTTCTGTTCGCTATGCTTAAAATTGTAAACCGCCTTCAAAATCTCAATTATATTTATCTGTAATTTCCATTCTCATTTATAGCGTTTTGAATATATAGATTCATTTCGTTTCTTATTTGTTTCATCTGTTTTCCAGTATCTGGATTTGTATACGGAATCCTTCCTATAATTTTATCCACATAATGGTTATCTCTTATGCTTTCATATGTAGCTTTAAAATTTATATCATAAAAATATGCAAGATAAGATATCCAATAATCCATCTTTGTCTTTCTTGTCTCTAATAGAACTGATTTATGATTTTTGAATTGTCGCATAACTTCTGGCGTAATTTCTGACATTCCAACCTGTTCTGCAGTAACTCCCATGAGAATATCAATTGCTGTTTCGAGCTTCACTCTACAATTGTCAAGTTTATCTGCATCACGTATGATTTGAGCATGCATCAATTCTCGCTCATTCTTAATTCCTTTTAAGCAGTAATCACTATGATGTCCAATTGCTGTTTTAATAATTTCATCCCACTTATCTTCTTCGACAAAACGCCGAATCAGTCTTTCCTCAAATAAAATTCTCACACCGAATGCTGCATGATCCATCGTTCCCGGTTCAAAACTGTTGTAACATTTTAATTGTTCAAATCTTCCAATATCATGCAACAATCCTATAAGCTGAGCAAGCTCACAATCTTCTGCGGACAGTTTCATATCTTCTGCAATTTTTTTACTGCATTCCATTACTCCATAAGTGTGCACAATCTTCAGCTTTATCTTTTCGTTTTTTCGATCATAATCATTTAAATAGTTTTCAAAAGCTTTCTTCGAATATTGCAAGTCAATCATTTCGTTTTTCCACCTTATTTTCAATTTCTCTCAACATAATATTCCTGACCTGTATCCAGACAAACTGCAGCCAAACGTCCATTTCTTCGATTACAACCACAATCAATCGCAATATGATGATTCTCCCTGTATACATAACCCGGTCTTGGATTCCCCATAATTCCTTGTGTCGGTGTATGTCCTGTCACCACATATGTATCTTCAAAATATTGGATATCATACTCAGCCCTGTCCCAGATTAATTCTTTTAGGGAATATTCTTCCATATCTTTTCCCGGATAATAATTTCCCAATCCTCCGTGAACTAATAAATAGTTTTTCCCATTAACTGTCAATTCTTCATAAATCATAAAGTCTTTTATAAAATCAATTACTTCATATTGCATTTCCCGGCTCAATGTCCGAAACTCATCGATCGTTGACTTGCTTCCGTTGTATTGCCAGGTCACAAGATTCTCTAACATTTTTTCATCCACTTTTTCGATAGAAATCTCTGTAATTTCCTGCATTAAGAATTCCAGACACTCTAACGCCATAAGCTCATGATTTCCTGTCAGACATACCACATTTGGCATTTCCATCAGTTTTAAAATAATCCGAACTGGATGTGGCCCTCTATCCAGGACATCTCCAAGAACATATAACGTATCCGTCTCTTTGAACCGCATTTCTCTCAACAATCTGATAAACAGTTCATATTCTCCGTGAATATCTGAAACAACATAAGTAGCTATGTCGGTCATCCCCCTTCGTTTCTAAAAATCTTTCCTAACATTTGCATTTTTCCTGTTCCCGGCGTCCTTTAACATGCAAATCCAATCTTCCTTATCTTTCTTCTTTCTTCCAATGGAACATCTGGAATATCGCTTTCTTCAATGGTAGTCAGCACTTCTGTTGTAATTTCTGTTTCGTCCATCTGACATATTCTTTCTGCCAGATTCATCTCTGCTTCTTCCAACATTTTTCTTGCAAATCTTCCATTTCCATAATCTCTGCTGTCTTTTATGCTCTCGAAATTCTTTTTTAACTTTTTCATTCCTGCCTCTGTGATTGTCATTTGTTTTCTTGAAAGCATCAATTTTGTAATCTCGCAAAGTTCCTCAACAGAGTAATCATCAAATTCTACACAAAACGCAATTCTGGAACGCATACCCGGATTTCTGTCAAGAAACTGTTGCATTGGTTTCGGATAACCGGCAAAGATTACAATCACATTATCCTTATGATTTTCCATCTCCTGAACGATCATATTGATTACCTCATCGCCAAATCCATTCTCATAGCCGTCACACATGATAAGATTCCCTTTTTCATTTTTCCAGATCTTATAATTCACAGTGTTTCTATGACCACATATTGAAGTATAATCTTCTACTCCATTATAGAGATACTCTGCATTCATCTCATTTCCCATTAAATAATAATACTTATTCTCTGTGCATTCAGGCTTTGATGTCATCGCATGCGCAAGCAGATATTTTTCATTATTCACCTGAACGCTCAGCTGAAGTGGTCAGGTTAAAATTTTCTTTGCAAGATTCTGAACATCCACCGGCACTAATCGGCGAGTAAGACATCGAAATGTATTGTACTGATATGGTTCTGTTTTTCTTCTTTTCCACTCCGGTATTTGATAAAATTTAAAAATGTATGCCGCCAGCCATTCGTCATGATTACCTCTAATCATAGAGCAATTGTCTCCCAGTTCCATAACTTTAAAATACAAATCTACCGGATTTGGATTGTAATCAGAACGGTCAAACAAATCTCCTAAGATGAACAATTTATCCTCTTTAGATAATTTAATCACTTTTAATAATTCACAAAACTTTTGATAATCATTATGGATATCACTAACGACATAATGCATTTTCTTATTTTCTCCTATAATATTTTTGCCACAGATTCGGATAATTTCTAAGATTAAGACGAGATTCTTCTCTCCAGATAGGCTCTCCCCAATGACGATAATCGCATATATCCCACGATTCATTTTCTTTCCGATAATGGTTCGATTTTCCAGTCAGACTATCATAAGGATTCCTTTTTGTTCTTCGCCGAATTCTTCTATTTGCCAGCTTTTTAGCAAATCGGTCTTTATCACCTTTATAAACTGGTGTATGTTTATAGCTTCGACTCATAATATACAGTCTCCATATTCAATAAATTTTCTTTTTATCCCGATGTCTACAGCATAATATCTTCTGGCTTTTTGGCCTCTTCCAGCATCTTTTCTGATAAGTTTTTTTCCCTACATACTTCAGCATATTTTCTAGCATATTTCAGGACCAAATCCGGGCAAAATTCTTTTCCGTTGCTTTTATGACTCAAATAATCTCCCAACGCTTCTGTTGCATATCTCAAAGCCTGTCTTTTTGGATCATCTTCTATATATGTTGGAAATTCTACTTCAAGATACAATGGGTTAATATGCTCATGTGACCAGATTCCTGATTCTGTTAGTTTATAACAAATCATCTGTATATCTGAAAAATCAACATACCAATTTTTCTCTTCTATACGATCCAGATACCGATTCCAATCCGCTTCTCCCTCTTCCAGAACATAATAGGAACCATTCCTTATATCTTTTACTGGTGTACCAGCTTGTAATGGACAAGGCATTTTTATAAAATGATATTCGAATCGTTCTATTTGATAGCTATCTACAATTTTTTCCTCTTCTGGAAGCTCGTAAGAATTGAATCGTTCTATTTCTCCACTCATATTTAAAGTAACGGATGCTACCGCAGTGCCGTCATATGCACAGTATTCTTCCGTTTCAAAACCTAGATTTGGATTTCCTCGCCACGGATTACGTACAATTTCATCTGCATCTGTATTTACAATCATCTGCTTACATATCCGACATTTCAGCTCATATGTCTGCATATATTTTTTTGCATATTTTAAAGCTCTGTTATAATCAATGAAAAAGCCACAGCTTTCATATTCCATGTTTTCAACAACATAGATATATTTTCCCGTTTGATTATGGATAAATATCTCAAATGCCTTTTTTTCATAGTCCAGACGTTCGTTGATTTGTCTTCTTAGAGTTTCATCTCTCGTTTCTTCCGACAGCTCCTCCAAGGCATCTAAAATTTCCTGCCTGAGTCTGCCTGGTGCATTCCAGATTAAGGTTGCCTTCTGAAAATCTGTAAATGCAAAATCAATTTCTTCAAAACATTTTTTCATCCATTGGGATGGGACTATCTCAAACATCTTGCTTCCTCCATACACAATTCCCGTTCTACCGAACCTGGAAAAGTCGCAAATATATTTCTTTATCAACTCTCAAATTCTTCACATTTTACTTCCCTGAAGCTATCCTCTTTCAATTATTCGCCTTCCTCGTCAGACAAATATTTTATAATCCCTTCCCGAATCTCTCTTGCTATCTTCAGCTCTCGTTCATTCATTCCACTGGCATTTTTTAAAACTGGATGAAAAAGAGCATCGACCACAAAAGCTGTACCTTCCACGCTATCATTTACAAGGATAACTCCATATTCTTCAACATGTTCTATTTCAACCAACGCCCGCTTCAGCCTCCTACGAATGGATTCTTCTGTCTCAGTACCACTATTTTTTAATCGGTGTAATAATTCATCAAACGATGGTGGAATCAGAAATACCGACTGAATTTTTTGCTGCTTTCTGATCTGTCTTGCTCCTTGTGAATCGATTTCGATAATCACATTCTTTCCTTTAAAATAATTCTTATAAACTTCCTTTTTGAGAGTACCATAATATTCTCCCGCATACTCTGCAAATTCCAGAAATTCATCGTTACTTACCATTTCTTCAAATTCTTTTCGCGTTGTAAAGTGATAGGATTTTCCATCTACCTCACCTTTTCGTGGTTTTCTTGTTGTCGCCGATACCGACACGACATACTTTTCAGGATGTTCTATTAATAGTTGATGTATAACCGTTCCTTTGCCAACTCCCGAAACGCCAGAAATAATTATTAGTTTTTCCGGCGTTTCTTTTATGTGTTTCTCAGCAATGTGCTTATATAAGCATTTTTCTTTAAAGGTTTTATAATCTTTCCCATAAATATCATATTCAATTTCTTCAATTTTTCCATGTGCCCTGTAAATATCTGTTCCTGCAATAATCCCTTTGCATCTAATTTTCTCAGTTCCGTTATTAAAATCAAACTCCACCAAATCATCTTTTTCAAAAAGAGGTGTGCGCAGTTCATATTTCCAGTTGATTTCTTCTACTTCATGCTCCGTTTTGGCATGTAAAAGCAACGTAGCTTTTATACAGGAATCATCCCACCGATAATATCTACCCATATCAGGAGTTGATAAATTATTCATATACAAATCATATATATCATTTCGCACGAATAACTTTGTGCAAAACGTATTCTTCTCTAATTTCCACCGGTTTGTATCGCTCTGATTCAACACCGGGAATAATGAAGACCATTCTGTATGATAGTTAAATTTATTTAGCTCAGGTCCGTAAAACTGATAGGCTTTGCCATCTTCATCGATCATAATCACACACCCCGAACCACCCATTCCGGATGGTGCACAAAATCCATAGGCAACAATATTTTCAAATAATTCTTCTGTCAGATCTGATAATTTCAGTTGTATGCTATCCTCAAATTTCATACTTGCTCTCCACAATTATTTTACAGTTTCCATGAGTGCTCTGATTTTTTCAAAATCATACTCTCTGATTATTTCAGCTTCAACTGCACCCTCAATTTCATGATCTGTCACAATTACGTCTGCTTCCATAGGATCGTCAACGATTTTTTCTGCCATCATGGAAAAGAAATCATACATATTCATAATCTCAGTAAGATGAAAATAATCAGTCAAAAAGGAAAGTGTAGTATCACCAGCCACCCGTGAATTGCCGTCCTTTGCTATATTCAACCAGATAAATTCATTTGTCAAAAGATCAATTCCGAATAAATATGCAAATGTGCTCTCACAATTTATACGATATGCTGACTTTACTGTCTTAGGTTCATACACTTGTCCACTATCTTCCCAATCTCTCAGCATATATCCCGCCTTGCAAAAGCATTCATTAAAGTTTTTCCCAGAATAAACGTTATCGCAAAAAATCAAATATCGATATTCAGAATACCGTGCCTTGAATTCCGGAAGATTGATATCAAAGTACTCAGAACCTCCCAGATAACCGCTTGTTTCATCACCGGAATAAGTAATTGCCCCTGACTGATGTCTTGACATAGTTCTCCAGGAAAATTCCCTTCGATTACCATCTTCTGTAAGTGCAAATACCGAGAGATCAATATCGTTCACTTTCTCCCAATAAGTAAACGCTCGAAGCTTTTTCCCTTCCTCTATCGGAATTCTGGATCCTTTGGAAAGAACGCCGAATCCACCTTGCGAAGTATTTTCTGCTAATGGAAGTGCATAATTTTTCATCGAAGGTTCAATATATACCTTTCCAAGTCGATTTCTAAGTTTCTCAGAAAGTTTTGAACGAATCATTTTCCCAACTTCTTTTACCTGCTTTTCTGTAAGCCTGCTTTGACCTTTCTCACTCTCCTCTGGTGTTTCATAATGAACTTTCATGAGATTGTGCTGTGTAAATTTGAAAATACGTCCGTCCTTTCTCTGCTTTCCTTCATATCTGAACAATAGTTGTAACAATATCAGCGTACTGCAATCCTCTGGAAATTCCATACAGAATCTTTGCCCTTCTTCTTTGTTCATACGACTGATAATATAGTCCATATTTCGAAGCAAAGCAGATGTTCCTTTCTTTTCCCGCAATAATTCTGCTGCTTGCTGACATCTGCTTTCCTGCATCAACTTTTCAAACTCACTGTATACAGACTCATTACCTTTCGTTCTCATGGCATGTACAAATATTTCCGCCTCTTCATTTTTTGGTTGATAATGAATGTGATGTAAAAATCCATTCCATAGCTGCTTCTTTTCATAACAAGTACGGATATCACACTTTTCACTTCTGAATATTCTGTCTAAAAGTGCTGTTAAGAATTTTCTGTCCTGATTTTTAAAGTTTAATTTTTTCGGATTTTCATTGTGATAATACCGGTAGTTTAATTCATCTACTATTTTCATAACATCTGACAGATTCAAACTGTCTGCCAGCGAAAGATTTTTCGTGTCAATTAGAAGTCTTACACAGGTGTTCTTTGAGACAATATCCGGAATACTTTCAATATGGTCACGAATAAATGTAAGTACAAGCGTATACTGCCTCTCATTAAGTGGTCGTGAACCTGACAATAAATCATTCACAATCGTTCGTACTGCATCTTCTGCTTCTTCTTCCGTTTGTATCACAAATTCCTGTACTTCTGTATCTTCCTGAAAAGCCGCACGTTCAAAATCTTTTTCAAATACAGAATGTCCCGGCTCATCGAAATTTCCAAGTCCGTATGTATTAAAATAATGTATAAGCTGATCAAACAATAGTTCTTCTGCAGAAAGATCTCGGACACTTTGTGGGAATCCCCTATAAAATGGTTCTGGAACATTTTCTCCAAACCTTTTTGAAAGTTCTTTTACCATCTCGCAACGCACAAGCTCCCTGCCTTTTGTGATTTTTACACCAAAGAAATGTGCCATTGCAAACAATGTTTCAAATACATGTTTTTCTTCTGTCATTCCTTCACTGATAAGAATATGCTTTTCGAACAAATAGTCCTTGTATATTTCTTTCATGCCCGCACCTCTTTCTACTATACTTTAAACAATGCCGACTGATCTTGCCACTCAAATACACCTAGTTTGAAGTAAGTAACAATAGCTGTCGGCATCCTTTTGGCGATATTATCGGATTAAATCTGTGCTCTACCAACTGAGCTACAGAACTTTTAAAGTTCTGGTGGGATTCGAACCCACGACAACAAACTCCCAAAGAAGTAAATCCGATTAGCTGCCAAATATTTTCTATTTCGTTTCCACTTCTACTCCTTCCAAAATTTCTTCTAAAGTTCGCGGTGTATAATTCATATAGGGAAGCATACATCCCACATTACATGCCAATAACTTTTTGTCATACACGTGTCTGCAATCATTCTCCCGCATCTGCTTCAGACAGCTTTGATAAAACTGGTCTTCTGCACTTTCATGTGTATGTCCATACAGCAAAATTTTTCCACGTCCCATGTTTTTCCAAGAAAAAATCGGATAATGAGATAATACCAATCCATATTTTTCTTTTCCAACCGAATCATAAATTTCTTTATAATCACAAATTTCTGTAAATAGCTGTTGATACCTGTAATCAGACACATCATCATGGTTACCTCTAATCAGCACCTTTCTTCCTTTTAGACGCGCCACAAAAGCAATCAGATCTTCGTTTTTTCCTCGCAAACTCATATCACCTAATAGATATACAAAATCACCATTCGTCACCCGATCATTCCAATTTTTCAGGACCACTTCATGCATTTCCTGTACAGAATCGAAGGGACGATGGTCAAATTTGATTGCGTTTTCATGGAATAAATGCAAATCACTGATATAATATTTCATCTAATTCAACCTTCTTTCATTTAATCATCAATTCACCGATACTAGTCACGGCAGTTTTTTGCAAAATATCTTTGCTTTTCTTCTTTTTTATCCCTACTCATCCCATTCCGGCAAAATTGTGAATCTACCATTTTGATAGCCTTCCAACAGTTTTTCTCTCATATCGCTGTACCAGGCTCTCAACGTTGATTGGAGATAATATATTTCTTCTTTTCTATTTTTATCGTTTTCTAAAATATTGCCAGTTTGTACATCCATGTAAAAACTGATTTTTCCTTCATTTCCTCCGTAATACTCCATTGTTAAATAGTTATCTGTATCCTTTGCAAATACCATAATACTGTCATAAATAATAGATATGAGACGATATTCCGGATTCCACCATAATTCTTTTATATCTATCTCAGTTTTCTCTATCGGTAACCATGCCAACACACTATCAAATTCTAAAACTCCTCCTCGACTTTGTCTGAAACTTCCAGGTATTTTCCCGTAATCAGTACTCCTTAACCCTGCATCCCAACACCCAGCACTTAGATGACCATCTTTTTCAACAATCAAGCAGACCTCAAAATTATTAGGAAGCCTGTCTTTTATATAATTAAATCCTTTCAACGTTACTTCTCCCGGCTTATTTGATATAGCAAATACTTCATTTGTACCCATAATTATTTCTCCATCATTTAATATAGTTCAAATCAGATTCAACGAATTATCTCAAAAACAAATTTTATATTTCTTCATAGATCATCTTAATAACGGGACATATATTAATTTCCTTATCTTCATCCACACTTCTTCTGTAACATTTATATCCGGTGAGTCAACAGCCCATTTCAAGAACTCATGAACAACCACTTCCAAATTACATTTCCCAAACACTTCATAAAAATACATTTTTCAAATCCTCTAACAGTCTTTTGTCTTTCATTCATCACAAATAGGCCACAATACTTTCCAATTCTCATTTTCCGCATGATCTGGTTTATGTATGCATTCTCCTTCCATAAAACAGATTTCATTTCTCTTTTCACAATATTGAATACCATTCATATCTGTTGTACAAAGATCGTTTTCGCTGTCATTTACTAAACAAACGTTCTTCGGGATCTTATTCTTCACAATAATTGCTTCTAATAATTCAAAAGTCATATATTTCTCCAATTTTAAATTAAAATTATTCCTATCGGCTATACGTTTCTTTGCCTATTCCAGAGCCTGGCATGAACAGAAAAATCTACCCGGATCAAAAAATGTTACTGGCTCATCGCCTCCATCCGGAGGTGGATACGCTAGAGGTTCACTTAGATTACTATACTGGTTATAGAAAATATTATATACTTCTATTCCCGTTCCCTGCTTTCCGGATTCTTCATCAAAAGATAACTGTCCGTCCTGTTGATATAATATACTCCAAATAGATCCTGTGATACTTCCATTTTCATTACGTCTATACAAAGTACTGTTTCGTCATACACAATCCAAATCACCTTTTCTTCTGGAACTTCTAAAAGCGGTCATATAACCTTATTTACCGTAGGCATCATTGGTCATAGGTCTGTGATGTGCTTGTACAAATTCCGCTGCTCGTTTTATCCCTTTCACCATTTGAGTTTCCTGATCTGAGTATTCACCATAATCTGCCACAATGTCTACGTGTTCCGGGTCTTTCAAAATCTCATACAACACACTTTCGAATCCATGAACATGATCCATCTCACCATTATGCATAAAGTGATAGATTAAACCTGTTCCTGAGAACTCGGATGCAATATAATTAATATCTCCACTTTCAAATCCGTGTCCTGTCTGCACACACCAAATACCGGAAGTATCATCTTGAACCGGAACATATTCGCCAAGATATTTCTGTTCTAATAAGCCATCTGAACCACCTGCATATTCAGGCTTATTTTCAGCATCAATCCTAATATTCTTTTTACTGTAAAGATTTGTTAGATAGTTAAGATACGCCATTCTTTCATCTTTTTCATTCAATGTCATACGCTCAATATATATTGGGTTGATGTGTTCATGTTCAAACTCTCCCTGATAAGCTATCCCGTCAAATTTTATATCTACACAAACCTGAACATCTGAATAATCTCCTCGTAGATTTTTATAAAACTCATAATCCTTATCAAAATAACTGAGGATGATTCCTACTTTCTCGAAAAACACGGTTGTATTCCAGCCACCATAGAGACTTCTTACAATGTCACCATGCCTGAAATCATGCGGAATAAATACAAAATCAAAAAGCGATTCATTATAAGGCAACGCTCCTAATGAAGTATTACACTTTCTATAATACTTCTTATCTTTTTTATCTGAACTAACGCCTTTGATATTCTGTCTTTCAATGTGTCATCAGATATTTCTTCCTTAAAACTATTTAACCACTTTACTTTTTTCTCGTAAGAAATCATAATGTGATTTGCTACAATCGTAGCTTTCTCCAAGTCCGTAAATTCATGATGAATGCTATGCAAATAAGTTCTTGTGTCTTTTGATGGAATAAATTCATCAATAAAATTATTTACCATTTTGTCCTCCAAATATTAGTAAACATATTTCACTTAAAGATACTTTTTAAAATCATTTTGAAAAACTAGTGTCAGCGTATTCAAAAGTTCATTTTAAAAAATTCTTGTTTCACTATATTTCAAGTTGCTCTCTTCATTTTTCTGGTTAATCTCCGCAAAATATTTTTTCCTGTTTTCTATAATCTCCTTGTCCGGATAACAAGCGAATTTCATATCTGTCAGTCCTCTGCTGATTTCTTTATAACTTTCAGGACATTCCTCCATCAGATCAAATGCACAGTCAAAATAGAGTATCTTAGGATTGATACGTTTCATTTATTACCTGCTCCACCTGGCAATAAGTTTAATCTTTTTGTTTCAATTTTTCTTCCTGTATTCATAAATAATCCCCGCTTATCCTAAATTCACATATTTATCTTTGCATATATCTTCTACAAAGAATACCGGTAATCTGTCATGATATGTGTCATATAATATATCCTCTGAAATCTGTAAATAACGTTTTCCTACTGGTGTATCTACTTTTTGCATATAATCTATTACAATAGAATTTTTCATTTTATTATTGATCTTCCCACAGATAGTACAATAGCTGTTAAGTGATGTATGAATTTTGTTTTCTTCCCAATTCCATTTATATCTAATTAGACATTCTTCATATTGATGCTTGTGTTTTGACTTCTTATTAGCTTTAGATATATCATTTTCTTTCCATTTGAGATATTTGGGTATTTCTAAGTCTGAACTAAATTTTCGCTCCAATTCTTTTCACCTTCCTCTGCCACCAATCCAACTAAAATAAAAAACAGAAACGTCTTTTAAAATTGAACTCTCAAATATACCCTCGCTTACCCGAGGACCTCAAAAATACCTTTGCAGCTACAAATGTCAGCACAGAATATCTTGTCGAGGTATCCCTCTTGTCTTATCCGTCGATAAGCCTTATACTCTGTGGACCCTGCATATAGATTTCTCTACTGCAGGCAGAATCCTTACTGATGTAGACCTGTCTAGCTTTCACCAGCCACAAGCCTGGTCGCCGTTGCGATATCTTGCCTTTAGCTACTCACTTGTGATTTGATTCCATATATGCTTTTCACATATATCCGGGCGTTCATGCAGCAGCGCCCATGCGGCTTGATGTGTTATCGGTTTCGGCTGTGTAAAATCATCACCTTTCGGGTGAGGCATCAACCGTTCTTCCTCTGCATCGAGGCTGCCTATCGAAACATCAACAAATCGTTCACAAATGTATGACTACACTCAACCATCCGTTAAGATGATTTTCAGTCTGCAACGATATTTTCAAAGTGCCATGACCGAATAAAAAACTCTTGGTGTCAACTAACACCATCCTTGCGTCTCCGTTCGGATGAACTCTAACAGGTTCTCCTCTTGAAATAACCTCTGTATTTGCTCATTCATTCCTCTTACGACCATGCGCCCAATCTCTACTGGCGATAGAGTTGTGATGGGCGTGGCATATTTGAAAGTTCAATCATTTTTTTGTTATCTCTCCAACCTAATGCTCCCTTCATGATTTTATAAATAGCATCAGCTTTTTATCTGTGACTGATTATACCGTTTTGAACATTCTATAAATCAGCACATCTAATGCTTTTCAGATTTATTTTATGCTCCTACCAGAGTTTATTATTGGATTTTTCTACACTTTCCACAAAATTCATCCGGTACACAGGCTTTATCGTCAATATAAATATCACAGAAAATCTTACGTGAATTATTTCCATAATAATCAATCACTTCCGGCACATTATCATTCACTGCATCAAATTCAAGCTTTGCTACTTCTCTACACCATGAAAGTGCCTTATCCAAAATCACTCCCGATCGACACGTCCAAAGAATAAGTTTATCCCCCGCCTTTTTATGTATTTTCAAATAATCAATGAGAGGCTGATTTGGTTCTCCTGTATCTGGCCAAGTAGAAAAACACAATGTTCCATCAAAATCTACCGCAATAATCTGTTTTTTATCCATATCTTCATGCATCTCCCTATTATAAATGTTCGCAAGTTATCTGACACCAGACTATTCATTTATATCTACAATAATCGCTGCATGATCAGTAACACCCGCATTCATCAAAAACGGATCAATCTCAATATTCTTTACCTTTTTTGCAAGAGACGGAGATGCAATGGCATAATCCAATCTCCCCTGATATTGTGCCTCTGTTGGTGTATTTTCATCATTCCCGAACATCATCCATAGATCCACTGCTCCTTTATCAAGTAATCTATTTATCATTTTCTTATTTCCCCGGGTTTGATCATTTGCGTTTAAATCTCCCACAAGTAAAAAATCATCATTCAGATTGTCTACCACAAAATTTTCCATATGATTCAAAAATATCTCATCGGATTCACATGGAAAGTGGCTTCCACATATCAGCAAATCATCCTCTTTACAAACCACACTCCTATTCTCCCGATATTTCCCAGGTGAATGAATATATTTAGGGTTTCCATCTCGAAAGAAAATCATAGTTAACGAATAGTTTCCTCTCTCTGGTAAACAATCTTCAATATATGAATATCCTATTTCTTCCAATTCTCCTATAAAATCTATACTTTCATAACAGCTAATTAACATTTCTTCAATAACCAATAAATCCGGTTGCTTATCCAAGATATATTCTTTCAGGCTGTTCCATGTCTCATCTTTCTTCACTTGCTTCGCCCAATACTTCCAATCAATCTGATATTTTCTATCTCGATTATTAAAATACCGGTGATTCATCAAATGTTCGTTCTTACCGCCAAAATCATTCATATTAATCGACATAATTCTTTTCTTCTTGTTCATTATTTTTATTCTCTCTTTCCTCTACATATTTTTTTATAAATTCTTTTAAAACAGCTGCTGGATTTTTCTTTTCTGCCTTACAAAATGTCTTAAACTGGAAATACAAATCCTCTTTTATTGTAAATGTTATTTGTATATTTTTATTTTTAATATATTCCACATTCTACCTCTTTTCCAACGACTTCTAATTTTACCATATCAATAGCTTCATCTATGGTTATCTTACCTTCAAGCAAAAGGAACACCGGTGTGCTTAAACAATCTAGCAGGCTTGGAAGTGCTCCCGTAATAAAATCTTCTATCTGCAACATGTCCAACTCAAAATATGTATATGGAATAAGCATTGTCGATGTAATATCTTGCATTTCATCTTCAGTAATATAAAATCTTGGTAATATTAAACATTGCGATTTATATAGTGCACCTTCCATGCCGTCCGAAACAGCTATCCATATCCTTGCATTCATAAAATTTAATAGTCTGCACACTTCGTATATCTTCGTTGATTTTTTACAAATTTCTGCACCTGATTTTGAATAGTAAACTCGAACCTCCATTGAATCTTCATAGAACCAGATACATCCCTCTGTAATATTATCTGGACATCTGTCACAATTTTGAAAAACCATCGTTATCCTTGGCGTCCCTTCCAACTGATCTGTTTTGAAATACAAATTATGCTGTTTTAAATACGAAGTGATTTCTGACATCATCCTGATACTGGTTTTCTTTTTCTTTTTGTATCCCATAATGCTGCTTTCCATAACATGTGCCCCTTTCTACTTTTTATGTTGAAATTTTACTATATCGATTGGTTTATAAATCTACACAAATCGTTTCTTTCAATTCTTGTTTTACATCTGATACCCGATTCTGTATAACACATTTTTAACAATATCAATTCTGGAACTGTACGAAAATCATCATGCTTATATTGTTCTAATAATTTATGCATTTGTCTTTTCGAAGAAATCCAAACGAAATCTGTAACGATATCATCATCACAGATGGGCTTCAAATAAAGCACTGCGCTAATCATATCATCACTCAAAGGATTTACTTCTTCCTCTTTTATTATGATTCCTTTTAATGTGTTATTTTGCAATTGATATAACTTTTGCTTGAATTTTTCAATCTGTTGATTCTTGTATACATCGCATCCATCCACACAACTTATCACATCCGACAAGTATTGTCCTTCCTGTAGTACTATATGCTTTGTCAAAGGACTATTTCTCTGTTCTAATTCCTCTATTCTAAATTCCCATTGACCAATAAATATGTCCAGAAATTCCTCCGTGTTCCCACGATTTTTATATCTCTTTTCATACTCACCCTTTAAATTTTTCTCCGGATATATAAGCGTATATGGTATTTGATCTGCTTCCTGAAAATCCAATATCAAATCGATAGTCGGTATTACAAGAGGTATTTCCGGGCAATAATAAAGCAAATATTTTATCGCCCAATAATAATTTTGAAAAGCATACAGATCAAGTCAATTGCTTCTGGATTCTCTTGACAAAAATAGCTTTTTCCTGTTCCTGCATAAGCTGCATAAATCATAATTATTCCTCCCTTTTGGACTTATCCTGATTCCAGTATACTCTATTTGCAGATTCCCACCAAGAGGAGCAATGGAGGGCCAACATGTGCTTGACTCTAATTCTCCTCATACTTTTCCAATGCTTTCCTCAGTGTTTCTTTGATTCTATTTCTATAGGAATTCTTGCCCTTCCCACCAATGTCAAGGACCTCTACGCATCCGCTATATTGCAACACCCAAAAAGTGAAACTGTTAAGATTTACTTTGATTTCTATATCATAATACTTGCTTTCATCCGCATCATATCCCACTACCTTAAAGCAATCAGAGAACCAATCCACAATCTGTGTAAGCTGATCCGCATCCACACGTATTCTTACTCTCTCCACTTTTCCCGCGAACATATAGGGGGTTTCCATTCTATATCCAAAGAGGTCATTTAATTGCGAAAGACCTGCCTCCTCTTTTGTAACAGCTTTTGCTCGATTAATAGTAACGTCAGACATTAAATCTACTCTATATAATTTGTATTGCAAATCTGTGCGTCTTTCCGTTTCCAAATCTGCACCCACCATATAGTACCGCCCATTCGAGAATATGATATCAAATGGTGAACAAATTCTATGGACATCTTCTTTATATTTCTCTGGCGTTTCTGGAAGTACCTTTCCATGGCGCCCATATGGAATCAATCTGATATTTTGCTTACCATAATCATACACGCACAGATTAAACTTAACCTTCTTCCCCTGCTTAATTGCCTGTCTTATCAAATAAACCTGCTTTAAGACACAACTTTCTATATAGCCAGCCTTTCCATCTATGTCATCATCTCCAACAAAGTATGGCTGATTTTCCATGCGATGGCGATATTGAGTTAATTCAGAAAATCTCTTACCTGCCAGAAATGTAATCCTTTTCACGAGATTATCTGCTTCTTTCTTAGTCAAAATCTTACTATTAATCACTGAATCCATCAAAAACATCCATTCGCTTTCAGATAGCATTTCCATCATCCAGTATCCTATCGTCCTACCGTTTTGACCTTTCTTAACAAAAATAATTTCTCGTTCATCTCCCCGACACTTCTTTATAATTTCATCGCATTCCGCCTCTGTCTGATACTCTTCTGCTTTCATTCTATTTAAAAAACCTTTTATTACCGTCCTACCTATCTCAGTTCCTCCTTTTTCTGCTTTATCAATGATGCTCTTTGCACTTATCGGATTCTCCCTGCTTGAATACTCTCTCAATATGTCTCTGATAATATCATCATTATTACGTTCACCAAATCTTTTTTCTACTCGTGCCATAAAAACGTCCCTCCATCTTTTGTATTAATCAAAATTTCTTCATTTTCGTTATACATCTCTTGCCATCTCTTTTCTTTTACGTTTAAAAATAATGCTCCCACCCACAGAAACCACTCCATTATCAGTAACTTCCACTGAATGTAGGACAATAAAAAAGACCAGATAGCTGTTAAGT